>SWCG01000737.1_pt1 | contig 102079 bp, 107 predicted proteins | sample 4690071 | NCBI WGS metagenome assembly SWCG01 (sample SAMN10267281, study PRJNA491770) | bioreactor metagenome | isolation source: DHS bioreactor inoculated with subseafloor sediment | place: Japan: off Shimokita Peninsula | collected 2012-10 | reverse complement strand
GGAACCCCTGCTGATGGATTCGGAGTCATGGACTTTGTTCGCACCGAAGAAAACACAATCATTTCCTGCCCCATGGGGCAACAATGCGTTGAAAATATAGTACATTCCGGACGCAAGAAGACTGTTTCCCATTTTGATCCCGCTCGTTGCCGCGAGTGCCCGCATAGCCATGACTGTCCGGTAAAGATCACCAAGCGCAAAGCCAGGCTCGAGTGGGACTGGAAAAAGCCCCGCATCGAAGCCAGACGGCGGATGTTTGCCGAGGACACGGAAACCAAGGCCCTTTACCGACAACGGGCCGGAGGCGAGTCCGCCTTCAGCGTAGCGAAACGGAAACTCGGCTTGAACCGACTGCGCAGACGTGGCCAAGAGAAGGCCACTTTGTCCATTTTCCTGGCCGCCACGGCGCTCAACGTCTTGCGCATGCACAATTGGCTGGCGTGGTGCCTATTTTTTCTTCAATTTTCAAAGATCAGCAGGTTGTTGGTGTTTTTTCGGAGCCTGAAATTTTCATTTTTCCCGAATCGGACAAAAATATTCCGTCAGCAAGCTCAGGCCTATTTTTGCTGAATCGGATTAATTGCAGTGAGATCATACGAAAAAATATTGAAAAATAGCTAATCTATAAATACAGACAATATACTACTAAAATGAATTATCCGAAAATATCCATAGTGACTCCTTCTTTCAATCAAGGAATATTTATAGAAAAGACTATAAATTCAATACTTGATCAAAATTATCCAAATCTTGAATATATCATTATTGACGGCGGAAGCACTGACAATACAGTCAACACCATAAAAAAATATGAAAGGTGCCTCAAATATTGGGTGTCTGAACCTGATCGAGGGCAATCACATGCGATCAACAAAGGGCTAAACCACTGTTCAGGAGAAATTTTTAATTGGATGAATTCAGACGATTATCTTGAACCGAATGCGCTATTTCAAGTTTGTGACGCATACAAAAAAAACCCACAAAGCTCAGCATGGATCGGAGCAACGAAAAGATTACATAGTAACGGATTTTTACACTACATTAGCTACCCTAATGGCCTGTTTATTGAACATGTTTCACTTTCAATACCATCCAGATGCCTATACCAGCCCTCATGTTTTTTTAATTTAAATTATGTAAAAGAGCTAAATGGTGTAAGAGAAGACCTACACTACAGCATGGATTTAGAGCTTTATATACGACTTAGCAAAAAAGGTCCCTTTACCAGAGGTGAAGGCATCTGGAGCACCGCAATCGCACATCCCGATGCCAAAACCGTCAAAAATGTCAGGAATTCCAATTTAGAAAAAAAGAAACTTTACCAAGAATACAACTTAAAAGAACCGGCAAATGCTGCAGACGAACGAGCTAACCACATTTTCAGATATCGAATTCCGGATATATTGCTAAAACAATTTCAATCTCTCGAAAATTTTAATATTGACGACTTAAAAATACTATATTCATTCGCTAAAAGAAATCTAATCATACTTCATAGCGATGATAAAATAATTGATAAAAACTTTATAGACTCAATAATTAATATATATACAAAAATTTCAGAACGCTTCTCAAATATCAAATTTATTGTTTCTCATCCACAATCAGAAATAATAAAAGATAATTTGATTTTAGAAAATATGCATTTTTGTAAAAATTTTGAAGAGTATCTAAATCAAACAAAAATTTTTATTAATTTATCAAACAAATTAAATTTTAACTTAAACAAAATTATAGAAAAAGGAATACCTGTAATTGCGAACAAATCTATCACGGATAGATACTTTCTTGTTGAAGGAGAGTCGTGCTTCACATCTGACAATATCTTTGACACATCTTTCAAAGCAATTCTTCTTACACTAGACCCTTCTGTTTGGGGTAACATTTCTGCACAGTCATTACTCGCCTATAAAAAGAACACGTTAAAATATAGGCAGAGAATCCTTTTCTATTTCTTCAAAAACGTCCACGTCCCTATCCTTCTCCCCCTCTACCACGCCCTCAAGGATCAAAATGCAGATGTTGACGTAGCCTTTTCCTATCTTCCGCCTTCGCCTGAAATCCGGGCGGGGTTGCTACCTGACGAAGTCCGACTCATTGAACAAACCGGCGTGCCCATCCATGCCACGCCTCAGGAGTTCAATCCCGATCTGACCTTCATCGCCGACTCCGTCTACCCGTGGGTGGAAGGCTGCGGCAAGCTGGTCCACGTTGGTCACGGCGTTCTGTCCAAGGGGCAATACTACACGGACACTCCTACGGCCCGCCGTGAAGAACTTGCAGATATGGTGTGCGTACCGGGCAAGCATCATCAGGCCATCATGCGGCGCATCATATCCAAGCCTGTGGTAGCCACCGGCATGTGCAAACTTGATGATCTTTTTTCGGGTAAAATCAGCAGGGCATCAGTCGTCAAGAAGTTCGGCCTGCCTGACGACTACAGGTATGTCCTGTTTGCGCCGACTTTCAATGACGAACTCTCCGCCATTCCCTTTGTTCAGGACCGCATCAGCCAGGTCTTGCCTGACGACAAAACACTTCTGATCATCAAACCGCATCCCAGCACCAAACCCGAATACAAGGAAATGTACCGCGCGCTCCCGGGCAAGGACAAACGGGTTATCTTCGCCGATGAACTGGACATCACCCCCTTCCTGGCCCTGTGCGACGTGATGATCTCCGACGTCTCCTCGGCCATGATGGAATTTGCCGCGCTGGACAAGCCGGTCATCCTTTTCAACAATCCGAATTGGACCAGCTACCAAAACTACAACCCTGCCGACATCGAGTTTCAGTGGCGCGATATCGGGGTCCAGGTTGCCGATCTTGATGAAATGAAGGCGGCTGTGTCGCGCTGTCTGGAAGACCCCGGCCTCTATGCGGACAAGCGCAAAGAATACACCGACCTGCTCTTTGCCAACAAGCGTGACGGCAAAGCGGCGGAGCGGATTGTCAAACTGGCGCTCTCCCTTTTGGAAGCGGAACTGAAACGTTGAAATTGCCGCGCAATGCGGACTTCATGGGCATTGTTATTGCTTGTCACCACTGACAGCAATTCTTTCCCAAGGAGTCCCTCATGAAAGCAGTCATCCTCGCCGCGGGCGTCGGTAGCCGGCTCGGCAGGCCGTTTCCCAAGTGTCTGTCCATGCTTCCTTCGGGAGAGCGTATTCTCGGGCGCCAGATCCGGATTTTCCGTCAGTTCGGAATCAATGAGATCTTTGTGGTCGTGGGGTTCAAGAAGAACCTGATCATGGAGGAGTTTCCGGACGTCTATTACCGCTACAACCCCATCTACTACATCACCAACACCTCCAAGAGCCTGTGCTGTGCGCTGGAGTTTCTGGATGACGACGTCATCTGGTGCAATGGCGATGTTGTCTTTGACGAGGGCGTGATCCGGCAGGTGGCGGCGCATGACGGAAACGCCGTGGCTGTGGACCGCAAGAAATGCGGCGAGGAGGAGGTCAAGTACCGGGCTGACCAGGACGGACTGATCCTTGAAATTTCCAAAAAGGTCGCCGCGCCCGAAGGTGAAGCCGTGGGCGTGAACCGCATTCAAAAAAATGACATCCCGGTCTTCCTGCAGGCCCTGGCACGGTGTCAGGAGCAGGACTACTTTGAGATGGGCGTGGAAATGCTCATCAAGCAGGGCGTTGATTTCTCCGCCGTCGACATCTCCGCCTACCGCTGCATCGAGGTCGATTTCGAGGAAGACCTGAAGCAGGCCTTGGCCATGTTTGCCAAATGACCAGCAACGTCGGGATCAAACGCTTACCAATCACAACCCCACACTCATTTCGAGGACTCGCGTGACCAGCTTCGCCGATACAATTCGACACCAACTCAGTCTTGACAATCCCTTTGAAGGATTTCCCGCCAGCCACTACCCATCGACGCTAAAGCAGACAATGCGCGAGGCCGATTTCGTGCGAAGCATACTGGACATAGTCAAACCGCGCCTCATCATTGAAGTGGGATCGTGGAAAGGCGACTCAGCAACGCTCATGGCGTCCTACCTGGCTGAGAAGCAAATCGACGGCGCGCTCATCTGCGTAGATACATGGCTCGGCGGCATCGAGCACATCTCCTGCGACGACCCGAAATGGGGCCTCAAGCAATTCTCTAAATACGGCTACCCAACGCTGTATTTCAACTTCCTGGCGAACATGATGCATAAAAACGTCCACAGGTTTGTCATCCCCGTACCCAACACGTCAGTCATCGCCGGCCGTTACCTGCAAAGCAAAAAAATCTCCGCCAACCTCGTTTACCTTGACGCCAGCCATGACGAGGACGATGTGTACGCCGATCTGCAGACCTACTGGCCGCTTCTTAAGCCCGGCGGGGTCATGCTCGGAGATGACTGGAGCACGCGGTGGTACGGAGTCATCTGTGCCGCCAACAGGTTCGCCCGTGAGAAAAACCTCACTCTCCAGACTGCCGGAGAAAAATGGTTCATGCAGAAACACTAAAGTCCCGGATCAGTACTCATGAATTATCTTTCAGTATGCTGCATCGCCAAGAACGAGCATCCGTTCATAAAAGAATGGATCAACCATCATCTGCTTGTGGGCGCGGAAAAAATCATCATTTTCGACAATGACAGTTCGCCCGGCCTGAAAGACTCGATCCGCGAGTACGTTGATCACGGAATCGTGGACATCTTCGAGATCACGGGCAAAGAACAGCAGATGGCCGCCTACGACCAATGCCTACGCGACTATGGAAAAAAATCGAAATGGATCGCCTTCATCGATGTCGACGAGTTCATCATCCCGAAAAAATCCGAAGACATTCGATTGATCCTGACCGACTACGAAGATTTCGGCGGACTCGGAGTGCACTGGGTCGAGTTCGGTTCTTCGGGATACCTGGCCAGACCACCGCAGAGGCAGCTTCAAAGTTACGTTCAGCGATTCCCGCTCGACTATCCGAAAAACATGCACATCAAATCCATCGTGCAGCCTGGCCGAGTAAAGGCGTCCTGTGATCCGCACAGATTCATCTACAACGATCCCTGGTACTGCGTTGACGAAAACTGCTTTCCACTGGCGGAATCCCAAAGCCCGTTCACGGCAAAACACATCCAGCTGAACCACTACTATTACAGATCACACGAAGACTATTGCAAAAAAATTGAACGCGGCAGAGCCGACCGTTCCGACGAAGCCGGAAAAAGAAAACACGACGCGTTCTTCCAGCAACTGGACAGTGCGACTGTTCATGACGACTTCGCACAAAAATTTGCAATAAAATCAGAACTTCTTTTGAACGATTTTGAATCCGTGAAGAATTTTATACAAGACCGCGAAAATGAAAATAAAGACACGAAAACATATTACGACATGGTGCTCAAAAACATATCTTTAGGAAAAATAGAAACAGCGAAATACTTGATCAAAAAAATTTGCATCTGCGAAAACAAAAAAGAAATTATAGACTATGTAAATTTCGAAATTCAAAAAGCTAACAAAGACAACGATAAAGCTTTAGAATACCTGCACAGAATATTTCAAAGACAAACAGACTACAGCTCATGCGTTGATTATGCTGAATTAAAAATATCCATGAATCACATCGACGACGCTAAAAGCATGATAAAATACATTCGATCAAAATTTCATGAAATTTTAAAGAACGATAAAAACAAATCAGAACACGTCAAAAAACTTGCCGAAGAAACAGAGGCTCTCCAAAATTAATTTGCGAACTACAGGGAATCATGAGCGATCTGAAAAAAATACTCTTTTATGTCGAACGTAGCCTGCATCTGCCATTCCTTGAACCCATCGAGGAGTATCTGAGCCTGAACGGCCTGGCGGCAACAGCCTTTTCCGCCCCCGAGTTCTTTCCGGGGACTGCCGAGATTCCCCAGTGGGGTTTGCCCGACTCGCAAATTCAGAGGCTCCAGTACAAAGCTGCCTTCTTCGCCAAACCCGAAGATTTCAACCCCGATGTGACCATCGTGGCCGATGCCTGCCATTTTCGCATCCCCCAACTCGAAAACGTGATCAACGTCGGCCACGGCATGATCTGCAAAGGCGCCTTTTACACGGACTCCGAGATCACCCGCCGCGAGAATCTCTCGCAAATGCTGCTCGTACCGGGCCCGCTGCACCGGCGCAGGCTCTTGGACAATGTCTTCATTCCCATCAAGCTGACGGGCTTCATCAAATCCGACCAGCTTTTCGGCCCCAAGGCGCAGACCAGGGAGCAATTCTGCGCGCGCCTTGGAATCGATCCCGCCAAGCGGATCGTCCTCTTCGCCCCGACCTACAACCCGGAACTCTCCGCCATGCACTGCCTGCAGGAGGGAATCCGCAAGGTCGCGGACAAGGACACGGTGCTGCTCATCAAGCTGCACAACATGACAGATGGCCGCTTCAAGGAGCTGTACGCAAACATCGCCGCAGCCAGCCCGAACATCTTCTACCTCGAAGACGCCGACTATTCCGGCATGATGCACGCGGCGGACCTCATGATCAGCGACGTATCGTCGATATTCATCGAGTTTCTGCTGCTGGACAAACCGGTCATCCTATTCAACAATCCCAGGCTCAAAGAATTTCCGCTCTACCGGGAGCAGGACATTGAATACATGACCCGTGACGCGGCTGTACAGGTCGACTCTCTGGAGACACTGCGACAAGCTGTGCTCGCGGAACTGGCGCAACCGCAACGTCGAGCGGAGATCCGGAAGCGCTACGCCATGGCCCTGGACCACGGCCGCGACGGTCGCAGCGCAGAAAGGGCCGGGCAGGCCATTCTGGAATGGCTTCATGGGCACGAAAACAACCGCCCCGAACTGACCGTCGCGCTACTGGAACCGGAACACGCAGGGCAGGAAGAGATTCTGCGGGATATCGCAGAGCTGAAAAAGGCCCGCTGGCAGCTCAACATCGCGGTATTCGGAGGACGGGAGCAGGTTGACGGAGTTGAGCGACATGTGACGGGCGGATTCAACCTGCCCGCAATCCTCGAATTTCTGCGCACGGCCACGACGAAGCGCATCGTAGTGCTCTGCGGAGGCCTGCGCATGCCGCGGGACTGGCCCAAATGGCTTGAAAATCATTTCCACTGGAATCCGAAGGCCGGTGCAATCAAGGCGTTGACCGACCCTGTCCTGGCCGATCAATGCATGCGCCAGGTCAGCCACACGAGCAGGACCTTCTCCGACCAGGAGGCCTTGAGCTTTGGGCTCCTCATGTCCGGCATCGGCCAGTCCGCCGCCGCCCGGCATCTGCCTTCCGAATGCATCATGCTCGACGCATCCTTGGCCAAGGGTATCCCGGATAATCTGCCGGCTAAAAATCCCGAGGATTTCATCACGGCCATGGGGCTGGTGGTCGCCGCTCACGGCCGGGAAATCCGCATAGCCTTTGACTGTTATATGGGCCCATTCGATTACAGGGAAAAACTCCTGCGCAGGATGCAGACGCTGCGCAAACAGGGCAATACGGCCGAGGCGGGGCTTCTCGCGGGAAAGCTGGCCGCATTGGACTAGCCGGGTATTCGATTATTCACGCCTGAGGACACATTCCGGAAATCCCCGCCTCTCAGGTGCGGGAGAGGTGCCTGCCCGCCCATTCATCGCACAATCCGAGCAGAATGGCGTCTTCCCCCTTTTCCGCCCAGTTGCGCAGGGATTGATACTTTCTGTGCAAATCCTTGGACCCAGCGTCGCGTTTCAAATCCTCCAGGGATTTGCGACAGATCAGGAGTACCTGCTCGTTTCGAAGGCGGGTGCCCACCCTGGCCAGATTCATGAAAATGCGCTCGTCGGAAAAAAAGGACAGTTGCATACTCAGCAAATCAAGGGCTGCCTCCCACATTCCCCGCTTGAAAAAAAGATCGAGCAATCTTTCATAGCCTTCCTCCCATAGCGGTTCCGAAAGGATTGCCGCCCACAGTCCGTCCATATCAAGAGCGTGTGTTTCCCGAGGATCGCGAACGAGGAACATGTTCATCCTCAGCGTCGAGGTCAGCCGCAACGAAAATCCGTCCTGTACCGCGAATCGGTGCAAGTCCGGAACAAATGCCTGGCTGCAACGGCGCATCAGCAACTGCGAGTTGTGACTCTCCGCATCGAACCGCCCTGTGGTTTGACTGGTGAGATGATAAATCCGGCTCGCCGGATCGCAGCACAGCACCAGGCCACGTGATCTGATCTGCCAGCACAAGTCGAGATCTTCATATCCATTGCGGTATTCTTCACAGAAACGACCGGCCCCGTAAAACACATCGGACGGAAGCATCAGCGCCGCGCCGGTGATGGCTTGCAGAGCACGCGTCCCATGCACCACCCTGTGGGTTGCCGGAAAATAATGGTACAGATGATCGACATGCAATTTTGGCGTAAACGTCACGCCCAGATGCTGCACCCGGTCGTTATCGGGATAGAGCAAAAGCGGTCCCACGGCTCCAAGCCCCGGTCGAACCTCAAAAGCCCTCAGTAGCGGCTGGAGCCACCCCGGCGTCAACAGCGTATCGTTGTTCAAAAAAAACAGAAAATCCGCGTCCGCCCGGCTCGCGCCCAGGTTGCAACCGGGACCGAAATTGATGTTCTCGTCAACCCGCACATGCTCGAAACGCTCCCCAAACAGTTCACGCCCGAGTACTCCGCACGCCCCGGCAGTCTCGTCCGTAGACCCGTTGTCGACCACGATGACCTGCACGTCTTCGCCGGGTGTGTGTTCTCGCAAACTGCGCAGGCAATCCGCCGTCAGCTTCCACTGGTTGAACACGGGGATGACTACCGCGACCCTGTATTTTGACATATCGCCCCGCCCTACTCCATTTCCCGGATATCTCCGGCCATCAGTTTCATCTTTTCACGGTAATCTGGACCGAATCTTTCCGAAAGATACCCATCCTCCGCCTCCGCCGCCCGCGCCATGAACCCCTCCACCTCGCGGGCTGTGGAATGATACTTGTGCCGGATGACGACCTGGAGATCGACCACACAGGCAAAACCAAGCTCCTGCGCCCGGCTTGAAAACCACACATCCACGCCGTAGCCGTACGGGTTGCCCTCGAAATCAACGCCCCCTGCCCGCTTCCAGAATTCGACGCTGACCAGCGGCGCGATCCCGTCCACGTAGCGTACCTGCCGGAACTGCCCGCCAGGCCGTTCCACCATCTGCGGGTGGTACGGATTGGCCGTCACGGCCGGGGAATACACGCCCACCGGCCCGGCCAGACGCTCGGCCCGGGCCAGACGCAGGCATGCGCGCTCGATGAGCGGAGGCTTGGAAACAAAGGTCGCATCGTTGTTCAGGAACCAGACATGGGAAGCGCCCTTGCCCGCCAGAATTCCCATGACCCGCTCCAGCGCCCCGGCCCAGTAGAGATTTTCCTCGGCCTTAAGCCAGGCGTTTTCATAGGGGACAGGGCTTGAGTTGTCGAAAACGAGAATCTTGTCCCGCTGCGCAGGGTCGCTTCCCATCAACTGCTCGTGCAGCCCCCTCGTGAGTTGCTCGGAGCCATAGTGCAGGATCACGGTATACAGATTCATGCCGGCGTCCCGAACATCCGCTTCATGTTCGCGCAGATCGTTGCCATGCGATGGGCATAGGTATGCTCTTTTTCGATGCGCGCCCTCGCCCGCCTGGCAATTTCCAGACGCTCCGCTGGATTGGCCAGATAATGGCGCACAAGATCGCCGATCTCTTCTGCGGCGTGATAGCAGACAACTTCCCGTCCCACATCAAAAGCGGCGGAAAGCTGCGCGCGGTAATCCGTCAGCAGAAAACCTCCACTGGCTGGCACGTCGAAGACGCGCTGATTAAGGGCGCCCTTCATCTGCATGCTGGTGGTGTTGAAATTGACTTTGGTCGAGCGGTAGAAATCAGGCAGATCGGAATAATAATGCAACGGCCCCGCGTGGGTCCACGAGGCATCCCCGAGCAGTGGCTTCCAGTGGTCGTCTCCGGCCACCACCGGCTCAAGCGGCAGAAGCGCCTGCACGCACCCCAGCCTGTGCAACTGCGTCGCCCGCCAGTACACGAAGCTGTCCAGAGCGGCCCTTGACGACAGCTCGCAGTTTTCGCGAAGCATCCTGGCTTCAGGATTTTCCCGACCAACAAATTCGGACAGATCGCGCTCATCGCTGGCCGCGAATTTCCCGGCCACGTCTTCCCAGAGCCCTCGCAATCTGTCCGGTTGTGCTGAAAGCGCCCAGCATTTTTCCGTTGCCGCCTGCATGGAATTGCCTACGAACGCCACGTCGCGCTGGGGTAAAGCGTCCGGGACAAAATGGATGCGGCTCAGGTCGGCGGCCAGGGGAAGATGAAAGGCCGCGCCATACCCCGCATCCGCAAGGGGCTTTACGGCGTCGGCGTCCCACACGGCGTAGGCGAGGCACGGGTTGTCCAGATTGCCGTACTGCGGAAGAAAAAGATCCGGCCGGTCCACGAACCAGCTCAGGAGGGGCAACTCGCGCTGGCGGCAGAACTCGCTGACCAGTCCTTCGCGGTCCAGACCGAGGTGGTTCATGGTCAGCAGAAAATCGGGCGCAAACCGGTTCACCTCGACGCGCAATTTCTCTTCAAGCTCCGCTGCCGACGAAATCCCGCCCAGGAACAGATAGGCATGCTCCAGGCCCAGAGCCTTACAACCGGCGATCAATTCGGCCATGAGGTAGTGCTTGGCCGAGATGAGCAGAATTCTGGGATGGCTGCGCGTTGCGGAAGTCATCGGATCGTACCGGGCTTCGTCATCGCCGCCGCGATTTCGCACCGCTGGTTGGCGCTGCCATACGCAGCGACCGTATGGGCAGCCTGTGCAAGAATATCCGAACCTTGAGGCAAAGCCCGCGCAGCCAGTTCCAATCCCAGTGCCGCGCCCAGCACATCCCCGTCCGCCGACCACCAGCCATTGCCGCCCCAATGCACGTCGCGCAGTTCATACCCATGCGGCGCATAACCGTTCGGCTCGACCTGGCGCATGTAATCCCAGCCGCCAAAACCGGTGAAGCCCACGCACAGGCAACCGCAGGCCATGGCTTCAAGGGGCGGGAGGGGGCAGCCTTCGGGGAAGCCGGTGACCAGAAAAACATGGCAGGAGCGCAGCACCTCGGCCACGCCGGGGCGGTCCAGGCCGTGGATGGGCACCCACTGCACGTGAGCCTTGGGGTTTCGCTCCTCGAAAATACGCCGGATCTGGTCGGCCAAGGCCTTGTTCTTGCGCGGCATGAAGCCGATGCGCAACGCACCGCCGGGCTTGGACGCGGGGGCATGGAACAGCTCCACGTCCAGGGCCGGGCGTATGACCTGCGGCCTTTTGCCCAGCACCTGCTCCATGTGCCAGGCAACCGGATCAGATACGGCCAGGAATTCCACGGGCAGGTCACGCCAATGCACACCCTGCTCCAGACCATGAAAAAGATAGGACCAGTTCTGGCAGTAGACGATGGTCCGGCATCCACGCTTCAGGCCCAGCACCAGCGCATTGGGCCAGCCCTCAGGAACCACGTAGGTGTCCCCGGCCTTCATGGCAGCCTCGCCAGTCTTGACCCACGGCAGTCCGTGACACTCATCACCGACGGGAGGGCTTTCCCAATACAGGATACCCCCGAGCGAGCCCATGTCCTGCAACTGCCGGGCGATCTGCAGGAGCACCATGCACCCGCCGGACATGGATTTGAGGGGTGGGTAAAAAATCCACGTTTTCATGGCCGCCCCCGAAACCGTCTGGACTGAAATTTGACTGAAACTGACGTCATGCTGCTTCGTCAGCAAAATAAAGGCCAGGGATTAAAAAAGGTTCATCCGGTTTAAGCGTCCAACGCCTTATGATTCACTACCGATTCACTCCGGGTGGGACCGCCCAACTCTACGAAAACTCGTTCGAAGCTCGTCATTGCGAGAAGCCAGGCTCTGCGTGGGAGTCTTCGACGACGCAATCCAGTTCTTGAACCCGTGAAGGCGGACAAAGCATGGATCGCCACGGTGAAGACGCCTCGCGATGACGATGATGAGGCACGTTTGGCAGCGTTTTTGACCCAAAGTTCAGGGGTGCACAATGAATTTTCAACGAGCACGTACGCTTTAACCGGATGAGCCTTAAAATTTTACAGTTTGTTCAACCACTCGGAAAAGAACGGGTCCACCACTCGCCAGACACCATCTTCCGTTTTCTCGATCAGATCCTCGCGCAGCAGAATTTCACGGATATCCGAAATGGAGGAAGCCGGCAGTTCGGCCTTGGCCACGAATTCGGCGCTCGTGAGTTGGGCGCTTGGGATGGCGGACAATGTTTTCAGCAATTTCAATTGCCGCGTGGTCAGCGGAGCAATCATGGTCTCGTACAGGCCCGTTTCGGACTGAATCACGCTCATTTTCGCCAGTTCCACGTCTTCTATCGTCACATCCGGGCCGCTGCGCTCATAAACTTCGCTGGCCAGACGTTGGACGTAAAAAGGATATTGCCTTGCCGCCGCAACAAGAGCGGCGCTCACTTGCGGATCAATATGCCTGTCTTCCTGCGCGAAAAACGAGCCGATGCATTGGGATGTGTCTGGAATGGGCAAAGGAGGCAGAAACATCTTCACAGCGGAGAGGGTCAAAAAGCGCTTCTGGTCGCTGAACATGGCCAGCAGAAGACTTCGCCTGCTCCCGGAAAACACGAACGAAGCCGGCAAGCCCTGAATGGTTTTACGCACTATCCCTTCCACGGCCTGAGACTGGGCAAGTTTGGTCAGATCCTGAAATTCATCCATGACCACGTGGCACGGCCATTCCCGTGATTCAATGATCCGCGCCAAATCTTCGAGTGTCTGCTCCAGCTGGGTCCGAGGATCCTGGCTCTCATTGGCCCGCGCCACGGATATGGCTGCTTCCCCGGCATGATCGAATGTCAAGACCGGACGAAACGCGCTCAAGGCATTGAGCCAGCGTTTCCCCTTGGACAGCAGGGACTCCCGTGCATGCAAGGTCTTGAACATGTCGCGGGCCAGACGGCGGGCGATTTCCGAGACACCATCAACGCCCGAAAAATCAAAGGAAAAGCACAGATATCCCTCATCGTGCAGGAGTCTCTGAACCTTCCGGCACAGGGACGTTTTTCCATACCTGCGCGGTGAAGCGAGCACCACATTCTGCGTTGCCCTGGCGCAACGCAGGAGCTTATGCACTTCCTCCTGGCGATCACAAAACGGATCGCCCTCTCCAAGCACTTCAAGGCGAAAAGGATTGGGCATGACTACGAAACCTCCGTTACGGAAATATCGTAACGGAAGTTCCGTAATAGTCAAGATCGCCCGGACAAACGCTAACTCTCTGATAAAAAAGGCCACGCATCACGCATGGCCTCAAAATCAATCCCCTACCCGGGTCAAGGGGCGAGCCCCTTGCGGGGTGCGGGGCAGCGCCCCGCTCTCTTCCCTAACTCATTGAAAAATTCAAAATTCGCAGGCCGTTCAAAAATGGTGAGATGCAAGGAAACGAAAAAAATCCAGGCCGCGCGGTGTATTGAACATACATAAGCGGTCTGGATTTTTTCGTTGACGCAGCAGATTGCCGTTTTTGGGCGGCCTGCTACTTCTCGTCCCTGGCCCTGATCTCGGCGCGTTTGATCTTGCCGCTGATGGTTTTGGGCAGTTCTTTCACGTAGTCGATGATGCGCGGGTATTTGTAGGGCGCAGTCACTTTCTTGACGTGGTTCTGCAGTTCTTTGGTCAGTTCCGGGGAGGGATCAAAGCCTGCGGCGAGGGTGATGGAGGCCTTGACGGCTTGGCCGCGGTCGGGGTCGGGCACGCCGGTCACGGCCGCTTCGACCACTGCCGGGTGGGTGATGAGGGCGCTTTCGACCTCGAAGGGGCCGATGCGGTAGCCGGAGCTCTTGATGAGGTCATCGATGCGTCCCAGGAACCAGAAGTAGCCGTCCTCGTCCATCCAGGCCTTGTCGCCGGTGCGGTAGAAGCCGCCGTGCATGACGCTTGCGGTCTTGGCCTCGTCCTGCAGGTAGCAGGAGAAGAGGCCCACTGGCCGCTCGGGGTCGATACCGATACAGATCTCCCCTTCCACGCCGGGGGGACAGGGTTCGTCGTTCTCGTCCAGGAGGCGGATGTCCCAGCCGGGGCAGGGCTTGCCGATGGAGCCGGCCTTGGGCTTCATGAACGGGAAGGTGGCGATCTGCAGGGTGGTCTCGGTCTGCCCGTAGCCTTCGTAGATAGGCATGCCGAGCTTCTCGACCCAGGCCGTAAACACGCTGTCGTTCAGAAGCTCGCCCGCCGTGGTGCAATGGCGCAGCGCGGAAAGATCATAGGCGGCCAGGTCCTCGCGGATCAGGAACCGGTAGACCGTGGGCGGCGCGCAGAAATTGGTGACCTTGTGATCGGCGATGACCTTAAGGAGCCTCGCCGGTTCGAACTTACCCCGAAAATCCCAGACAAAGACCACGCCCCCGGCCAGCCACTGCCCGTAGAACTTGCCCCATGTGGACTTGGCCCAGCCAGTGTCGGCCAGGGTCAGGTGCAGGTTGCCGGGCTCAATGTCATGCCAGTAGGAGCCGGTCATGATGTGCCCGAAGGGGTAGTTGAAATTGTGCAGCACCATCTTGGGGTGCCCTGTGGTGCCGGACGAAAAGAAGATGGTCGCCGGGTCCTCGCCGCAGGCCGCGTCGGCCGGGCGAGGAAATGCGGGCGCCGCGTCGGCGACGATTTGCGAAAAGCTGTGCCAGTCGCCTTCGGCCTGCTCAAGGCCCGCCAGGACCATGACGCCGAGGCTCGGACAGTCGGGCTTGGCCGCCTCCACCGTGGCGCGCACGGAGCTGTCGACGATGGCTCCCTTGATGGACGCAAAATTGACCCGGTAGGTGATGTCCTTGGCCGTCAGCAGCGCCGGCGACGGCACGCCCAGGGCCCCGAGCTTGTGCAGGGCGAGCATGACGGTCCAGAACTCGACCCGGCGGTGCAGGATGATCATGACCTTGTCGCCGCGCCCGATACCGAGGCGCTGCAGGGCATTGGCCAACCGGGCGGACTGCTCGGAAAAATAGCCGAAGGTATATTCACGGCGCACATCGGCGTCGTCCACGTGGACCATGGCCAGACGCTCCGGGTCCGCTGCTGCGGCGGCGTCGACCATGTCGAAGGCGAAATTGTAGCGCTCGGGAATATTTAAAGAGAATGTGGCCTGGAATTCTTCATAGGACGAAGGACGCAGTTTCGTGTGCATGGGTACTCCGATGGTGGTGGATGAATTTTCGGGGATGATACGCCTTGGGGACCGGACCGGCAGGCCAGGCCCCTAGATAATCACATCCAGAAATTCGGCCGGTTGGCCGTCCAGACCACGCAGGGCGTGAGGAGTACGCGAGGTGAAATACAGGCTGTCGCCGGGCTCCATGACATGCACCGTGGAGCCGAGGGTGATTTCGAGCTTGCCGGAGAGGACGTAGATGAATTCCTGCCCGGGGTGCTCGTTGAAGGTGAGAGCGTGTTTGTCCTTGGCGGGGACGGTGACGACAAAGGGCTCCATCCTGCGACCGACGAAGCGGTAGGCCAGGCTCTTGTAGTCATAGTCCTTGCGCCGATCCACGCTCATGCCCTTGCCCTTCTTGACCAGGGACGCGGTGTGCAGATGGGCTTCCTTGCCGGACATGAGCACGGTCAGGTCGACCTGAAAGGCCTGGGCCACGTTGAAAAGATAACTGACCGGGATTTCCTGCTCTCCGGACTCGTAGCTGAGGACCTCGGCGGCGGTCACGCCAAGCTGCGCGGCCATATCCTCCTCGCTCAAATCCATGGCGTCCCGCAGCCCCCGCAAACGGGGCGCAATATCCTTATAGGCGGGTTGTTGCGCATCCATAGTCTGCTCCTTGTACTGAATATGTATAAAAACAGGGGCAGTATTTACGGACTTCGCGCCCAAAAAGCAATGCGCAAGCGATAATCGAGTAAGGATTTCCCCTTGTCAGTTACACCTCAACAACGGAGTTTTCGCAGTTCCCGTACTCGCTGTAGCAGTAGTTGTCCGCACTCCAGTCGTTTTCCCAGCGATCGTCGTCGAGCAGGTAGCGAAACTGGTACGAATTCCCCACTGGCAGGTCGATGGTCAGCTTGAAAGACCCGTCTTTCAGCTTCTTCATGGGCAGCGAGTGCATGGCCCAATCGTTGAATTCCCCAACCAGAAAAGCCGTCGCGGCCCCGCCAGTGCCGCCGGCTGGCAAATGAAAGGTGACCTTGCAGATGTTCTTTGTCTTCAGGTATTTCTTGTCGATGCTCATATCTTCCTCCATGTGTCTGACAGATCCAGGTGCAGAGACGAGTACACATCCATATACTTGCGTGCGGAATTTTCCCAGGAAAATCTTGTCTGCATCGCGCTGACCTGTATCCGTTTCCAGGCAGCCCGGTCCTCCCAAACCTGCACGGCTTTGCGCACCGTGGCCAGGAACGCCTCGGGGGTCGGGTCGGCAAAAATGAACCCATTGGCGCCGGAATCGGGATAGGGGGTGATGGTATCCCGCAGTCCTCCCACCGCCGTGGCCACGGGTGGGGTGCCGTAGCTTAAGCTGTACATCTGGGTCAGCCCGCACGGCTCGTAGCGCGAGGGCATGAGAAAGATGTCCGTCCCGGCCTGGATGAGGTGCGACATCTCTTCGGTGTACCCGATGATGCCGACGATCCGGCCGGGATAATCCTCCATGATGCTCATGAGTTGGGCTTCGAATTCAGCCTTGCCCTCACCCAGGACCACCAGGCCGACATCGAGCTTCATGATCTCCGGGATGATGTCGAGCACGATGTCGATGCCCTTCTGCCCTCGCAGGCGCCCGATGAAACCCAGCAAAGGCCGATCGGCCAGTTCGGGGGACAGGCCCAGCATGCCCATCAGGTGTTTCTTGCAGTCTTCCTTGCCTTCGGGCTTGTCCGCCGAATAGGTGCATTCAAGGACCTGGTCATTCACCGGGCTCCAGATGGAGTAGTCGGCACCGTTGAGAATGCCGACCAGATCGGCCTTGCGACGGGTCAGAATTCCCTCCAGTCCGCAACCGAACTCCGGGGTCATGATTTCCGTCGCGTAACTGGGGCTGACCGTGGTGATCTTGTCGGCGTATGCGATGCCGGCCTTGAGCAGGTTGAAGCTGTTGTAGAACTCCACGCCCTCCATGTTCCAGGCCTCCAGCGGCAGGCCGGACTGCTCGAAAAGGCGGTAGGAAAAACGGCCCTGGTAGGCCAGATTGTGGATGGACATGACCGTGCGAATGCCCGCCCAAAAGGGATCACTGCGCCGCCAGAAAGCCAGGTAGGCGGCGGCCAGGGACGCATGCCAATCCTGGGCATGGACGATCCGGGTACCCATGTCCAGATGCCTGATTGCAGCCAGGGCGGCGCGGCAGAAAAAGATGAACCGCTCGCAGTTGTCGAAATAGTCACCCTTATGGGTGCAGTAGTACTGGCGACGGTCGAAATATTCGCCGCGCTCGATGAAATAGACCGGCAGGCCGTGATAGTCGGCCATATAGATATCAGCGGTGGTGTCGGCCCACGGATAGCCCACGTGGCAGTTCTCATGCACCAGATGCACGGGAAACTGTCCGGTGGACAGGCGCCCATAGAAAGGCGTGATCACGGCCACGCGCACTCCCATGCGAGACAGGGTCAGGGGCAAAATACCCATGACGTCGGCCAGGCCGCCGGACTTGGAAAAAGGATAGATTTCCGAGGTCAGGAAAACTATGTCATGTGGAGGTGTGATCATGCGCTCCTGCTCATAATCTTGGCAAAATCGGCTACGATTCTGCGGTGGTCGAAAGCCATGTCTTCTGGCAAAGCATCCAGGGGAAAAAATCGGGCGTTTTTGGCGTCATCTCCGGCGCGGGGAATATCCGCATGGTCGCACTCCGCAATATAGGCGATGCTCAGCGTGTGAAACCTCGGATCGCGATCCGGGTCGGAATAGACGCCGATGAGGCCGACCAAACGTACGGCGAGGCCAGTCTCTTCCTTCGCCTCGCGGACAGCCGCCTGCTCGGCACTTTCGCCACAGTCGATAAATCCGCCAGGCAGAGCCCACCCGTGCGGCGGGTTGCGTCGCTCGATCAGCAATATCCCCTGACCGTCCCGATGAAGCACTATGTCCACAGTGGGAAACGGGTTTCTCTGCGCCACCGCCGACCCGCATTGCGTACACGCGACCGTGAAAGAGCGGATTTTGTGCATATCATCCTCTTGGTTTACTTATGCCGATTGTTTTGAAATTTGCCTAGCATCATTTTTTCGGGACTTGAAGCGGCAAAGTCCCGGAAGCAAAACCGTCACAATACGCAGCAATCAAACAAGAATCAGAGACTGAAGCACAAACGGACGCAACTGGCGGAAATGGCCCGACGACGCACCATCCATACCCGCAAAAGTGAAGACACGGTAAAATCGGGAAAATTATCGGACGTGAAATTCAGGAACCAGGCAGGACCCCGCCAATTTTCGGGGCTTAAACAAAATCGGCCCCCGCACCTTACGGGGCGGGAGCCGATTTTGGCAAAAAGAGGAAGTTATTTTCTAACTAGCAAGCGGCGGGCCAAAACAAAAACTGCTCAAAATTTCGCTCGAAAAAATTGCAACCACTTAATATATAACTTTTTATTTGCAGATTAAAATCGACACACCTGGTCCGAAAAATACAAAATTTTAAACCCGCTTCCACGCAACCCCCGGTATGCGGCAACGTGCTTAAAATTTTTTGTACTCGGAAACGACTTCGTAACCTGCGGCGGATATCTCTGCCGCAGACACGGCTCCGTGACGCAGCATGTGCACGGCATTTCGCCCAACGAACCGAACAAGGGTCGAAGGCAACCCTCCGGCGGGCCATGGCCGCGAATCGATCACCAGCGCCCCGGAGTCCCGCACCAGTTCGCAGTCGAGTTCAACTGGATCGCACACGGGCGGCCTACCGCTGCGATTGGCGCTGGAAGACACGAGCGGAGCTCCTGCCTCGCGGCACAACTCCGCGGCAATGGCATGCGGGGTCATGCGCACGGCAGAGCGGCCGTGCCGGTCCCGCGCGAGCGGACTCACGACCGGGTCCACATCGACCACGATGGAGAGTGGTCCCGGCCAGAACTTCCGGGCCAACTCCTCTTCTTCCATCCGCATGCGCAAAAACCGCTCGCACATGTCCCAGTCAGCGACGATGAGCGGCAGGGGCTTGTCCGTGGGGCGCCCCTTGACCGCAAAAATTTTCTCCACGGCAGAGTGGATCGTGGCCAGGCACCCTAGGGCGTAAAACGTCTCCGTGGGGTAGATGAGCAGTGCTCCCCGTACAAGTTCAAGGGCCCCGGCCCGGTTCAATTCGTCCATATGATCGCTCCTTCCCGATGCATTGACCGGGGTCCGGCGAGGCTGGTACGGTCATGACATGAGGGCGTTTGGGCCAGCCCGGCAAACCTTTCCGCCCCGTGTTTATAAAATTCTGGTATTTTCATATGTTGCAGTCAACGCTCGTCTTGGCAGGGACTTTGCTTGATCTGGTAAAAAAGGAAGGAGATGGCCATGAAAATCACCCCGGATCAATTGGCTGCCCTGCAGCTCCAACAAAAAAACGCGGCCCGGAACAAACCAGGCGAAGGATTCGCGCAGGCTCTGGCCCAGGAACTGGACGGAAAAGGCCTTGCCGCGACTTCTGCGACCACCCCTGCGACCGGCCCCATGGTTCGACTTGATCAGGCCTTGCAGGCCGCCATGCTGCAAAAACCTTCAGAGCAGACGGTCATGGACAAAATGAATGCACTGCTTTCCAAGTGGGAAGATTATTCCCAAATCATCGGTTCGGAAAACGGCAACCTGCGTGAAGGCTACAGCCTGCTCTCAGACATTCGCCACAACATTCAGGAGGTCAAGGGCGACCTGGCTCAGACCCCTATTCAGGGACTCGCGGCCGTGGTCGAAGAACTGGACATCCTGACCACCACGGAAGAGTTCAAGTTCAACCGCGGCGACTACCTGAACTGACGCCCGGTTCCGGTGCCACTTCTCCCGTTTTTTCGGCGCTTCACCTGAAGCGCCGTTTTTTTATGCTCAGAGCAGGCCCAGAATCGCCTCGCGCACGCTCGCGGCCTTGATCTCATGGCGCGTCCCCTGAAAGCGGAACTCACGACTCCAGACACGGCGGTAGATCCGCCAGGCCATCCAGACGAGACCCACGGGCTTTTCGGTCGTACCCCCGCCCGGCCCGGCAATGCCCGAGATGGCCAGACCAACGGGAACATCCAGAAGCTCACACACCCCGTTGACCATGCTCTCCACGCAAGCCTGGCTGACCGCGCCGTGGCGGATCAAAGTCGCTTCCGGCACACCGAGCAGGTTCATCTTGACGCGGTTGTCATAGGCGACCACCCCGCCCTCGAACCAACGCGAACTCCCGGACACATCGGTGAGGGTGCTGGCCACCAGCCCGCCGGTACAGGATTCGGCCGTGGCCATGCGCCCTCCTCGAAGGAGCAGGGATTCTCCCAGCCGGGCGACCAGGGTCTGCACTTCCAGTTCCATCCATCCTCCCGAATGCAGGCATGGCGCAATCGTCTGCGCGTCCACACATAAAAATCAGGCCCAGACGCCAGCGCATTTCGCCGGCACCGAGCCCTGACAACCATCACCCTGAAATTCAAGAAGTATTTTTACACAGGCCCAGAATCAAGGCAAGCCTTGAATTCGCCGCCCCCCGGTGACACAAGGGGACGGGGGCAACGATGCGCCTCCGCTTGAACCATGAACCACGAGAAAAAAATGTCCGCTTCCACCGACAACGAAAACCAGCCCCTGCGGCCCGGGCGCTACCGCCATTTCAAGGGCGGGGAATACGAGGTGCTGGGCGTGGCCCGGCACAGCGAGGGCCTGGAAGACATGGTGGTCTACCGCCCCCTGTACAACGATACCGGCCTTTGGGTCCGCCCGCTGTCCATGTTCGTGGAACATGTTGAGCACAACGGAAAAAAACACCCGCGCTTCACCTTTTTGGACAAGGCCTGACCACCCCCTCTGGCGAAGCACCCGCCCCCGGAGGCATCTTATCTTCTCTAATCCTTCTTGCCACGCACCAGGCGGGGTTTGCTGCCGTCCTGGGGGCCGATGATCCCGTCCATTTCCATCTGTTCGATGAAGCGAGCGGCGCGGTTGAAGCCGATGCGCAGGCGGCGCTGGATCATGGAGATGGAGGCACGGCCCTGGTCGGTGACGAAATCGATGGCCTCGGCGTATTTGGGGTCGTCGATGACGTCGCTGGCCCCGCCGCCGCCTTCGCCGCCGTTCTCACCTGCGGTGTTCCACTCCGCGAAATCGAGTTCAAAGCGCTGCGGGCGCTGTTTTTCCCAGTATTCGACCACGCGGGCAATCTCGTCGTCGCCGACAAAGGCACCGTGCACGCGCTGTATGTTGCCGCCGCTGAGTTTAAAAAGCATGTCTCCGTGGCCGAGCAGGTATTCCGCGCCGATGCCGTCGAGGATGGTCCGTGAATCGTGCTTGGAGCTGACCTGAAAGGCGATGCGCGAGGGGAAGTTGGCTTTGATGATGCCCGTGACCACGTCAACGGACGGCCGCTGGGTGGCCAGGATGAGATGGATGCCCGAGGCGCGGGCCAACTGGGCCAGGCGCACGATGCTGCCTTCGACTTCCTTGGCCGCGGTCATCATCATGTCGGCCAGTTCGTCGACCACGATGACGAGGTAGGGGAAGGGTTTCAGGTCGCGCATGTCCTCGGGGCGGTCCTCGCCCATCTCGGCCAGCTTCTGGTTGTAGGTGGTGATGTGGCGCACGCCGGTGCGGGCCATGGCCTCATAGCGCTGCTCCATCTCGTAGACGGCCCATTCCAGGGCATTCTTGGCCAGGTGCATGTCCGTGACCACGGGATGCACGAGGTGCGGAAGCGTGCCGTAGACAGCCAGTTCGATGCGCTTGGGGTCCACCAACAGGAGCTTCACATGCTCAGGGTCGTGCTTGTAGATGATGCTCAGCAGCAGGCAGTTGAGGCACACGGACTTGCCCGCGCCGGTCGCTCCGGCCACAAGCATGTGCGGCATTTTGGCCAGATCGGCGATCTTGGGGACCCCCTGGATATCCATGCCGAGCGCCAGGGGCAACTGGGCCTTGGTATCGGCGAAGGCCGGGGCATCCAGAATTTCGCGCAGATAGACGATCTGCCTGTTTTCGTTGGGAATCTCTATGCCCACCGTGTCGCGGCCGGGCAGCGGGGCAACGATGCGCACGGCCCGTGCCTTCAGGGCCAAGGCAAGGTCATCGCTCATATTGGCGATGCGGCTGACCTTGACGCCCGGCGCGGGCTTGAACTCGAACATGGTGATGACCGGGCCGGGTTGCACCCCCTGCACTTCGCCCTGAATTCCGAAATCCGCGAAACAGGCCGTGAGGGCCTGGGACTGTTTGTCGAGCACGGCCTTGGGGATCGAGATACGCGAAGCCGGCACCGGAGCCAGAAGATCGATGGGCGGGAGGCTGCCGTCGGCACCGGCCTGCCTGACGGGCGGTACGGTTTTGGCAGATTTTGGATGAGCGGTTTTTTGCACCGTCCTCGGTTCTTCACGGCGAGTGTCATCAACCGGGGGCCGCGGCCGGGCAGGAGCACGTGGAGGCTGGGCGGGTGCGGGGGACGCTTTCTTTTCGGGCCTGTTCTGCCGCCAGGCGGCGAGGCGCTGAAACATCCCGCGCAACGGCGCAAGAGCCGGCGCGCATTTTTCCAGCAGGGCGCGATACGACATGCCGATGAGCAGACGGCCCCCGATGAGGGTCAGGCAGACAGCCACGAGCACGAAACCGTAGTCGCCGAAGATCCGCTGCAGCATGGCGTACAGGCTCCGCCCGACAAAGCCCCCGCTGGCCATGCCGGTTCCGGCCAATCCCATGTGCAGCGTCCCGAAATGCACCCAGACCGGGAGCATGACCGCGAGCAGGATGCCGCCGACCCAGCGCAGCCATGACGGCCTGAAAGAAGGAAAAAAGAGCATCGCCGCGGCCAGGGCGAAAAATACGGGCCACAGCCATGCGGCCGCGCCGCACAGGTCGACCAGCCCCCCGGCCACGTAGGCGCCGAGGGTGCCGACGAGATTCTGCGTCTTGTGCCCGGCAACGGCCTGATGATTGAACCCCGGGTCTGCCGGGGAAAAGGAGTACAGGGCCAGGGTCACAAGCGCCAGGGAGCAGGCAAATACCAGTGCGCAAATTTCCCGAACGAGCTTGTTGCCGTCTTTAGTCATGCGTTTTGTTCCATGCTGGGTCAGGTGCAAAAACAAAAGGCCATAGAGCGCTCTCCATGGCCTTTTGGATGCTGTCGATAAACAGACTATTCGCGGCCGAGATATTCGCCCGTTTCCGTATTGACCTTGATCTTGGTCCCGATCTCGATAAAGAGCGGAACGTTGACCACGACGCCGGTCTCCAGGGTTGCGGGCTTGGAAGCGCCGGTCACCGTGTCGCCCTTCACGCCGGGGTCGGTCATGGTCACTTCGAGGACCACGGAGCCGGACATTTCAAGATCCAGGGGACGACCTTGGTACAGCATGACCTTGTAGGCCTGGGCTTCCTTCAGATAGCCGCCCTTGTCGCCGACGACATCGTGGGCCACGGAGATCTGTTCGAAAGTGGTCATGTCCATGAAAGCGAAGCTGTCGCCTTCATTGTACAGGTACTGCATTTCCCGGACTTCCAGGTCCGGTTTGGGGAATTTGAGTCCGGAGCGAAAATTCTGCTCGACCACCGATCCGGTGAGCAGGTTGCGGTACTTGGTGCGCATGAACGCACCGCCCTTGCCCGGCTTGTAATGACTGCACTCCAGAATCTCGCACGGTGCGCCGTCAATCTCTATCTTCTTGCCTTTCTTGAAATCACTCGTAGCTAACATGCTTGCCTTGCTTCCTCCATAGATTTGTCCCTGCCGGCGAGAGCCTCAGGGCTGGACGGCCAGACGCTGCCAAAGCGCCTGGACTGCGAGCGCATAGCTCATAATGCCGAAACCGGCAATAGTCCCGATGCAGTGCCGCGCGATGAGGCTCGTGTGCCGAATGGAGGACTGACGGGCGTGCACATTGCTCAGATGCACCTCGACGCAGGGAATCCTGATCCAGGCAAGACAGTCTGCGAGGGCAAGGCTGGTGTGGGTATAGGCCCCGGCATTGAGGACGATCCCGTCCACCCCGGCCTTCCAGGCGTCTTCCAGGCGATCGATGAGTCCGCCTTCGGAATTGGACTGAAACAGTGTCAACCGGACTTGCCGGGCGTCCTGGCCGAGCATCCTCTCAACCAGTGCGGGCAGCGCTTCCATGCCTTCGGAGCCGTATACTTCAGGCTGGCGCTGCCCGAGAAACCCGAGGTTGGGGCCGTTTAAAACCAGAACTTCCATGTGCTACTTGTCTTCCGAAGGCTCGCGCACCGTGTCCGAATGCGGCGGCAGAACCACAACGGTCTCCGGCTCGTCCTGGGCGATGACGGCATCGGGATCCAGAGCGGCCACATCCACGTTCATGAGAAAGATGCGGTCTCCGGCCTCGACTTCGCGGTCGCTGACCACGATTTCAAGGTTGCACAGAATGCCTGTTGCGCCGCCCTGATTCTGGGGCAGAGCCACGGAGTCCTGCATGAGCTGCTTGATCTCGGCCATGCCGATGATGCGGAAAAAGCTGGAGCCGAGTTCGCCGACCGGCTCGGCAATGACGACATAGGACGGCAGGGATTCAGGCACGGCCTGATACAGCATGGCGTACAGCACGTCATGCATGCCTGCGACGTAGCGATCCTCTTCCAGCGCAATGATCTGTCCGCCAAGGCTCAGATCCCCGACAAAGCTGGCCGAAACGAGGAAACTCTGCACCAGGTCGCCGGTCTCGGGGTCGCCCTGCGTGTCGAGCACACCACTCTGGGTGAACTCGCCATCCATGCGGCCAAGAGGCGTCATTCCCGCGACGGGAACGATGACGATGTCCTTGTTCAGGATCTTGTTGAAGACTTTTATGAGACCCGCGTTCCTGGCTTCCGTCCAGACACCCGTGTCGGTATCGACGTATTTGGCCAGATCCATTTCACTCAGACGCATTTCGACAGTAGCCTGTTCTTCAACCCGGAGGGGCTCCTGGGCAGTGTTGGCGGAAACCAACTTAACTTCCTTGGAACAGCCGCCCAAGATAAAGACAGCGCTCAAGAGCACGAGCAACGCACGCATAGTATGCCTCCAATTAATTATTGATAACCAAGACAATTCTTTCTATCAGTGCCTGATCAAAACGCATTTCGTCAAGAACCCAAGCCCCAGGAAATGGTAGTTTCATGCCCAGCACCGTAATTTTGGAAAAGACAATCTACACCATCGACCAACTCGAGGAGATGCCGCTTCCTCAAATCGCCCTCGCGGGCCGTTCCAATGTCGGAAAATCTTCCCTGCTGAACAAACTCACCGGCAGGAAAAATCTGGCCAAGACCAGCTCCACCCCCGGGAAAACCCGCAGTCTGAATTTCTACAAAGTCAATCCGGAAGAATTCTATCTCGTTGATCTACCGGGATACGGATATGCCCGTTGCTCCAAAACGGAACGTGAAAAATGGGCAACCCTGATCAACAGATACCTGCGTGGCAACTCCCGCCTTTTCGGCGTGGTCGCCCTGCTTGATTCACGGCTTCCACCGCAGGCCCTCGACATTGATCTCATTACATTCATAAGGGCGCAGGGCATAGAGGTCTTTCCCGTGATGACCAAGGCCGACAAATGTAAGCAACCCGTACGAGCCGCAAACCAGGCCGCGTGGCAGAGACTTCTGGGTTCGGAAAAGCCGCCGCTGCTCACCTCCAGCCATACCGGCATGAATATCGACAAACTGTGGCAGTTCTTCCTCGACAAATTCGCCGCAACGCATTCTCACGAATAAGAATTCGTGCGCAAAATATTACGAAATTATTTTGGTATTGAACAGTTTTTTATTCCTTCCAATGCAAAAAAACATGTCTTTGATCTGTGAGCGCATGCTACGCTGAGCAGTTGCCCGCAACCGATCTGTTTTCTTTTTTCCTTTCCAGGTTGACGCACGCCATTTTCAGCATCTAGAATCGCTGCGAATTCATATCCCTGCAAAAAAGTCGGCAACCCTGTTACCCAGCATGTACGGCGAAATCGACATGAACATCCTTCTCATCGTTCTGATCCCGCTTCTGGGGTCCGTGCTGCCCCCGCTGGCCATACGCTGGGGGCGCAATGCCTGCGCATGGACGGCAGTAGCCGTCACCGTGGCCGCCCTTGGGCTGGCCATGACGCCGCTCATGCAGGCCTTTGGCGCAGCGCCCGCGTCCATGCATCTGCCGTGGCTTAAGAGCGCCGGCTTCGACCTGACCATGCGCATGGACGGACTGGCGGCCCTGTTTGTCCTCCTGATCCTTGGCATCGGCCTTCTGGTCGTCATCTACGCCCGCTACTATCTGTCCGCCAAAGACCCCATGGGCCGCCTCTACGGGCAACTGCTCGTGTTCATGAGCGCCATGCTCGGCGTGGCGTTGTCCGACAACCTGATCCTGATGCTCGTGTTCTGGGAGATGACCTCCCTGTCCTCCTTTCTGCTCATCGGCTACTGGCAGCACCGCGCCGACGCAAGACAGGGGGCGCGCATGGCCCTCATCGTCACCGGCCTCGGCGGACTGGCCCTGCTGGCCGGATTTCTGCTTCTGGGCGAAATAGCCGGGACGCACCGCATTTCCCATATCCTGCTGCAAGGCGACCTGATCCGCGCCCACCCCCTCTATGTCCCGGCACTGCTGCTCATCCTGATCGGCGCGTTCACCAAATCGGCGCAGTTCCCTTTCCACTTCTGGCTGCCAAAGGCCATGGCCGCGCCCACACCCATCAGCGCGTACCTGCATTCGGCGACCATGGTCAAAGCGGGCGTCTTTCTCCTGGCCAGACTGTATCCGGCACTGTCCGGCACGGACCTCTGGTTCTTCGCCGTGAGTGGTGTCGGCCTGACCACCCTGCTCATGGGTGCCTATATCGCCATCTTCCAGCACGACTTGAAGGGTCTGCTGGCCTATTCGACCATCAGCCACCTTGGCCTCATCGTGCTCCTCTTCGGGCTGGACACGCCGCTGGCTGCCGTGGCCGGGGTGTTTCACATCATCAACCACGCCACCTTCAAGGCATCACTGTTCATGGCCGCCGGCATCATCGATCACGAGACCGGCACCCGTGACATGCGCAACCTGAACGGCCTGTGGAAATACATGCCCCACACCGCCGCCCTGGCCATGATCGCCTCGGCGGCCATGGCCGGAGTGCCGCTTTTGAACGGCTTTCTGTCCAAGGAGATGTTTTTCGCCGAGACCCTGCACGTCGAACTGCTCGGCTCCGCGTGGTGGATTCTCCCGGCCGCCGCGACCATGGCCGGAATTTTCGCCGTGGCCTACTCGGCCCGTTTCATCCATGACGTCTTCTTCAACGGCGAACCGCAAAACCTGCCCAAATACCCGCCCCACGAACCGCCGCGCTTCATGAAGGTTCCGGTGGAAATCCTGGCCGGACTGTGTTTGCTGGTGGGCATTCTGCCGGGGCTGACCGTGGGGCCGCTCCTGCACCTGGCCGCCACCAGCGTGACCGGGGAAACCCTGCCCGCCTACAGCCTGTCCGTCTGGCATGGCTTCAACGCGCCCCTTTTCATGAGTATCATTGCCCTTGGCGGCGGATTTGCCGTTTACGGGATGCGGCACAGACTTTTCGCGCTGCACGATCAATTGCCCTTTTCTCCTGATGCCGCCGCTCTGTACCATGGCATCGAAAACGCCCTCATCCGTACCGCACGGTCCCTCTCGCAAGCCATGGACAACGGCTCCCTGCAGCGCTCGGCAGCCCTGCTCCTGGGCGCGGCGACCCTGGCCATGCTCCTGCCTCTTACGGGCGGAGGCATACGAGGCACCGTCCCCTCCAGCCCCATCGACGGCCTGTCCCTTCTGGGCGCGCTGCTGCTCATGGGTGCGAGCCTGCTGACCGTGCTGTGGCACGAACGCCGCCTTTCCGCCGTCATTGCCTTGAGCGTGGTCGGTCTGCTGGTGGCCCTGGTCTTCGTGCGCTTCTCCGCCCCGGATCTGGCCCTTACGCAGCTCAGCGTCGAGGTGGTGACCATCATGCTCCTGCTGCTGGCCCTCTTTTTTCTTCCGCAACGCCACGACAGGCTGACCAAAACCTCCGCGCGCATCGGTGACATCCTGCTGGCCGCAGGCGTCGGGGGCGGATGCGGGCTTCTGGCCTGGGGCATGCTGACCCGTCCCCTTGATCCCATCTCATCCTTTTTCATGGAGCAGAGCATCCCCGGCGGAGGCGGGGCCAACGTGGTCAACGTCATTCTGGTCGATTTCCGCGGGTTCGACACGCTGGGCGAGATCACGGTCCTGGCCGTGGCCGCCATCGGCATCTACGCCCTGCTCGACAACCTGCGCCTGCCCGTACCAACTCGCGATCAGGATGGTCGCCTTTGGTCCGCGGAGAGGCATCCCATGATCCTGTCCCAGATTACCCGGTTCCTGCTGCCGCTGGCACTCATGGTCGCGGTCTACCTGTTCCTGCGCGGCCACAATGCACCGGGAGGAGGCTTCATCGCCGGCCTGGTCGCGGCCGTGGCGCTCATACTGCAATACATGGCCAGCGGCATCTCCTGGTCCCAGCGCCAATGGCGGCTGCCCTTCCATCCCCTCATCGCCTTCGGCGTAATCATCGCCACCGCCACCGGAGCGGCCAGCCTGCTCCTGAACCATCCCTTCCTGACATCCACATTCGGGTACGTCACCCTGCCCGTGGTCGGGAAATTCGAACTGGCCAGCGCCATGATTTTCGACCTGGGCGTTTTTCTGACCGTCGTCGGCGTGATCATGCTCATCCTGGCCAACCTTGGCAAACTGACCCGGCGCGGGACGCGCCTCAGGGAGAAACGCTGATGGAAACCATCGCCGCCTGCGTCATCGCAGTTCTCGTGGCCTGCGGGGTCTATCTGGTGCTGCGCGCCCGCACCTTCACCGTGGTGCTGGGCCTTTCGCTCCTGTCCTACGCGGTCAACCTCTTTTTGTTCTTCAGCGGCCGCCTGACGACCGGCGCTCCGCCCCTGGCCACAAGTTTGTTGCCCACCGCCGACCCTCTGCCTCAGGCCCTCGTCCTGACCGCCATCGTCATCGGGTTCGGCATGACGGCCTTCGTGGTCATCCTCGCCCTGCGTGCCCGGGGGGAACTGGGTAACGATCATGTCGACGGCAGGGAGGACAACCCATGAGCCACTGGATCATCTTCCCCCTGCTGCTGCCGCTCGCCGCAGGCATGTTCAACCTGCTGCTGGTCCGCTCGGGGGGTGGCGCGCAACGTATCGTGTCCCTGCTCACGACCTTCGGCCTGCTTGTCTTCGCCCTGCTCCTCCTGGCTCGCGCCGCTTCCGGGCACATCGACGTCTACGAGCTCGGCAGCTGGCCTGCGCCGTTTGGCATCGTGCTGGTGTTGGACCGCCTTTCCGCTCTCATGCTGACATTGACCGCGCTGCTGGCCCTGCCCGTTCTTGCCCACGCCTGCTTTGGCGACGACAGGCGAGGCCGTGATTTTCACGTCCTCTTCCCCCTGCAGCTGCTGGGCCTGAACGGGGCATTTTTGACCGGCGACCTGTTCAACCTCTTCGTCTTCTTCGAGATCCTGCTCATCGCCTCCTATTGCCTGGCCATGCACGGCCAGGGCCCCGAGCGTACGCGAACCGCCCTGCGCTATGTGGTGCTGAACCTGATCGGCTCCAGCCTCTTTCTCATCGCCCTTGGCGTTATCTACGGGGTGTGCGGATCGCTCAATATGGCCGACCTGGCCGTCAAGGTCGCGGGCAGCGCTCCTGACCAGGCTCCCCTGCTCCACGCCGCCGCCCTGTTGCTCTTGACCGTATTCGGCCTCAAATCCGCGATCCTGCCCCTGTTCCTGTGGCTTCCGGGACTTTACGCGGCGGTGCTGCCGTCCGTGGCAGCCCTCTTTGCCATCATGACCAAGGTCGGCGTGTACGCCATCCTGCGTACCCAGTCCCTGATCTTCACGATCGACGGCCCCGTGGCGCAGAGTTCAGCCCTGCTCCTGCCGCTTTCGCTGATCACCCTGGCGGTGGGTTCCCTGTGCGTGCTGGGCAGCAGGCGCCTGCGCGAGCTGCTGGCCTGGCTGGTCATTGTCTCGGTAGGCACCCTGCTGGCGGGCATCGGACTGTGGAATGCGGCCGGGATCAGCGCGAGCCTCTACTACCTGCCGCACACCACCCTGGTCACGGCCGGGCTTTTTCTGCTCGCCGACCATATTTCGCGCCAGCGGGGAGTAGCATCAGACCACCTTGAACCGGGCGCTCCCTTGTCACGGGCCGATCTCTTCGGCACACTTTTCCTTGTAGGCGCCATGGCCTCGGCAGGCCTGCCGCCCCTGTCCGGGTTCGTTGGCAAGGTGCTGCTCCTGCACGCGGCCGCGCCGGAGCACGCAGCCTGGGTGTGGACGGTCGTCCTTGGCGGCAGTCTGCTTGGTCTTATCGCCCTGGGCCGCTGCGGGAGCGTGCTCTTCTGGAAAACCAAAGGCGTCCCTGTTTCCGGCACTTCCGTGTCATGGGCGCGCCTTGCCCCTGCCGCAGCGCTGATCCTGGCGACCGTGGTTCTGGCGGCCATGGCCGGACCCGTCACCGACTACACAATGGCCACGGCCACACAGATCCTGGCGCCACACAACTATATCCAAGCCGTTCTCGGCGGGGTGAACCCATGAACCGCTGGCTGCCGCAACCCATGTTCAGCCTTTTTCTTTGGCTGGTCTGGCTTCTGCTCGCAAATTCCGTGGAGCCAGGGCACATCGTTCTCGGAGCGTTTCTGGCCCTGGCCCTGCCGCTTTTCACGTCCAGATTCTGGCCCGACCAGCCATGCATGGGTCGCCCCTTGACTCTCCTGGCATACCTGGGGGTCTTCTTCTGGGACATCGTCATCGCCAACCTGACCGTGGCGCGCCTCATTCTCGGGCCCGTCCGGCGCCTGCGGCCCGCGTTCGTCACCCTGCCCCTGGACCTTACCAACGAATTCGCCATCACCGTGCTGGCCCACTCCATTTCCCTGACACCGGGCACGGTTTCCTCGAAAGTGTCCGAAGACAGACGCAGCCTGGTCGTGCACGTCCTTGACCTGGAAGACGAGGACCAACTCGTGCAGCGCATCAAGCAACGCTATGAAGCCCCCTTGAAGGAGATATTCCCATGCTGAATGTCGCTATCCTTACAGCCTTTTTCTGCATCGCCGCCGCCCTGATGCTCAATTTCTGGAGGCTTTTCGCCGGACCAAGCCTGCCGGACCGCATCCTGGCCCTGGACACCATGGCCATCAACACCATCGCTCTTCTGGTAGTGCTCGGCATTCACCAGAACCTGACCGCATTCTTCGAGGCGGCCCTGCTCATCGCCATGATGGGCTTCATCGGCACCGTGGCCCTGTGCAAGTACCTTCTGCGCGGCGACATCATCGAATAGGAGTCCGTCATGCCCGAGTCTTTCCTTGAAATGCTCATCTCCTTTTTCCTGCTAGTCGGCGGGGCCTTCGCCCTCATCGGGTCCATCGGACTGGCACGCCTGCCCGATCTTTTCACCCGCCTGCACGGCCCGACCAAGGCGACCACGCTCGGTGTGGGCGGCATCCTGGTCGCTTCGGTCCTGCACTTCAGCAGCAGCGGCGAGGGCCTGAGCCTGCACGAGCTCCTCGTGACCCTTTTTCTTTTCGTCACTGCCCCGGTCAGCGCGTACCTCATCGCCCGTGCGGCACTGCACCTGCGCACGCCTTCCCCAACCGACAAACCCCGCCTTGACCGGACCGGAGGGGAGGAATAGGAAGGGGCACGCATCCGGTATCTAGGCGCAGCAACCCCATCGACCATGGCAAGGAGAGACACACATGGCAGTATTCGTGGCGGACCACCCCCTCATCAAGCACAAGCTCGGACTCATGCGCAAGCACGACATCAGCACCAAGAATTTCCGGGAACTCGCTTCCGAAGTCGCCAGACTGCTGACCTACGAGGCCACCAAGGACCTGGAGACGGAAAAAAAGACCGTCCAGGGCTGGGCAGGCCCCGTGGAGGTTGATGTCATCAAGGGCAAGAAGATCACCGTGGTGCCGATCCTGCGGGCCGGCCTTGGCATGCAGGACGGTGTGCTCGACCTGGTTCCCGGAGCCAAGGTCAGCGTGGTCGGCTTCTACCGCGACGAGGAAACCCTGCAGCCTGTCGAATACTACGTGAAGCTGGCCAAGAACATCGGAAAACGCATGGCCATCATCCTCGATCCCATGCTGGCCACGGGCGGAACCCTGGACGCGACCATCCACTGCCTGAAAAAAGCCGGCTGCACCAGCATCCGTGGCCTCTTCCTGGTCGCGGCCCCCGAAGGTTTGAAGCGCATCACCGAAGCGCACCCCGATGTGGACATCTATGTCGCGGCCGTTGACGAACGCCTCAACGAAAACGGGTACATCCTGCCCGGCCTTGGTGATGCCGGGGACAAAATCTTTGGCACCAAATAGGAGGATGGCATGATTTCCGACAAGCTCATGGACGAACTGTCAGGGGAGATAGAGAGAACCCTCAAGGCCATGGCCAAGGCCAAGACGCCCGAGGAAAAGCTGACCTACAGCATGGCCGTCAAGAACCTGTGCGACTCAATGGGCGTGTTCCTCCAGGCGGCCGCCGACTACATGGAGTACGCAGACGGCGCCGACGATGATCTTGGAAGACCTTTCTGAGCATCTTGGCACATCCAGCAAACAACAAAAAACGCCCGATCATCGACCGGGCGTTTTTTTGTTCTTCGACGGTTTGACAGCTAGTTTTGCGCCGCCAGCCAGTCCAGGGCGGCCCTCAGGTCAAGGCTTCCGGCGTAGATCGCCTTGCCGGTGATGACTCCGGCCAGCCCCTGCTTGTGCAGAGGATGCACGGCCTGCACGTCCTCAAGAGTGGAGATGCCTCCGGCGATGAGCACGGGCAGGTCGGTCATGGCCAGCAGGGACTCAAGAGCCGGGATGTTGACCCCGGACTGCATGCCGTCGCGGCTGATGTCGGTATAGATGAAGAACGCGGCGCCGGCGGCTTCGAGTTCCGGTACAGCCTCGGCTACGGTCTTGCCGGCGTCCTCGACCCAGCCCTTGGTCTTGAGCTGCCCGTCGCGGGCATCAAGGGATACGCCGATGCGGCCCGGATAGGCCTGGCAGAGTTCACGGAACAGGGCCGGGTCTTCGAGGGCCACGGTGCCGATGATAAGGCGCGTCACACCGGCTTCGAGATATTTGCCCGCGATCTCGACGCTGCGGATTCCGCCGCCCAGCTGCACCGGGATGGAGACCGCCGAACACAGCTCACGGATGAGATCCATGTTGCGCGGAGTCCCGCTGAACGCGCCATCAAGATCGATGACATGCAGCCACCTGGTGCCCGCATCCACCCATTGCCGGGCCATGGCCACGGGATCGTTGGAAAAAACCGTAACCTGATCCTCAACACCCTGCCGCAGGCGCACACACTTGCCGTCCTTTATGTCAACTGCCGGAAATATATTCATAACCCCAGAACCCTTGTCCCTTCTTCCAAAGCTTCGGCCGAAATTTCAAGAGGCGTGAGCCAGCGGCCCCCGCGCTTGAAGAAGCGCCCGCCCTTGAGCAGGTTCTCGGCCAGGCCCTGCTGCTCCTCTTCAAAATGATAGCGCCGCACTTCACTGGTGGCCATGTTGATCAGGTACAGATCAAGGGTCACTCCGGCCGGACGGTTCACGCCCCATTCGCCGCCCTCGCGTTCCTGCCAGCGCGAAACGTAGGGCACGAGCAGAAAATCGGCCTTGATGCATTCGCCCACGTTTTTCCAGTATTCAAGGGTTTCAAACCGCGAACGCTCCTTGCTGGACTGTACGATTTCCTCACACTTCTGAACCGTGGCGGCGTCCAACACCGCGCCAAGGTCACTCTTTTCCAGTTGTGCCGCCAGCTGTCCGTCCAGTGCGTCCAGGGTCTGGGCGGAAATGACCGAAGCCTCTTCAGGCAGCACGCCGGCCATGAGTTCCCAATTGTACTGAGGGTGGACAAAATGCGCCACGGCCAGTGTGGCCTGGTTGTCGATGGCAGGCCAGCGGGACGTGCCGGCACAGGCCGTGCACGCCAGGAGTAAAGCCAGAATGATGTATCTCATGCGTCGAGCCCCCCCTTGGTGCTGAGCACCTCTTCGCGTTCCACGCGTACGGCCTGACGCAAAGCCAGGCCAAGTCCCTTGAAGACCGATTCGAGCAGGTGATGCCCGTTTTGTCCGTAGAGCATCCGCACGTGCAGATTCATGCCCGCCTTGGCGGCCAGCGATTTCAGAAATTCACGCCACAGATCCTTCTCCTGACCCGCGATGACGGCTGGAAGCACATTTTCTTCATAGACCAGATACGCACGTCCGGAAAGGTCAAGGCAGACCTCGGTCAGGGCCTCGTCCATGGGCACCTTGGCACACCCGACCCGTGCAATGCCCTTGCGCTCGCCAAGAGCCATGGCAATCGCATTGCCGAGGCACAGGCCAATGTCCTCCAGAGAGTGGTGGGCATCGATGTGCATGTCGCCCTCGCAGGAGATATCGAGGTCAAAGCCCGCCCAATGCCCCATCAGATCAAGCATGTGGTCGGCAAAGCCGAACCCGGTCCGCACGTTGCAAACGCCCTTGCCGTCAAGATTCACAGCAACGGAAATCCGAGTCTCGCGGGTCTGCCGGTCTATCCGGCCAGTTCGAGCTTGCATGACATCTCCTTCGATGAAAAGGCCGGACCTGACGGACCGGCCTGGTGATCAGACCTTGGCTTGCGACGCGTCGGCCTCGTCCTCCGGCGATTCCTTGGGCTTCTTGCCAAACATGTATGAGACCCATATCCCGACCTCGTACAGAAGACACATGGGGCCAGCCATCAGCGACTGCGAGACGATGTCCGGCGGAGTAAGTACCGCCGCCACCACGAAGCTGCCGAGTATGGCAAATTTGCGGTACTTACGCAGACTCTTGTAATTCACCACGCCAAGAGCCGAAAGAAAAAACATGAACAGCGGCAATTCGAAAATCAGGCCAAAGGCAAAAAGCATGCTGGTCGAAAAGCTGAAATACTCCTTGACCGAGGGCATGGGCTGAATCATCTCCGAAGCATAGCCCAGAAAAAACTGGAACCCGAACGGAAAGACAATGAAATACCCGAAAAGCGCGCCCGTGACAAAGCAAAGCGCCGAACACAGGGCGATGGGGATCATGTATTTTCGCTCCCCCTCGTACAGGCCGGGAGCGATGAACATCCAGAGTTGGTAGAAGACGTACGGACTGGCCACGAACAGGCCGGCCAGCGCCGCGACCTTGATGTGCGTGAAAAAGGCTTCGGGCAGACCGGTGTAGATGAGCGACCCGCCCGAGGGCTCGAGCAAAGTGATAAGCGGCTGCATGAGCAGCACGAAAAGCTGTTCGGAAAAACCGTAGCAAGCCAGAAAACCGATAAAGACAGCGATGAGGCACCGCACCAGACGCACCCTGAGTTCGTTCAGGTGCTCGGTGAAGGTCATCTCGTGAACGGGCTCTTCTTCAGCGGCCCCGTCCTCGGGTTTGGCCTCGGCCGCAGAGGTTTCGCCGCGAACCTGAACTCCTGCGGATTTTTCCTCGGTCTCCTGCGGCAAAGATTCTTCGCCCGAAGCTGACTTACCGCCTCCGGGCTCACTTTCCGGGGGATTATCGGACGGCTCGGGATCCGTTACGTCAGGCGCTTCGGAAGATTCAGGCGACTCAGATGCAGGCAGTCTTTCCTGATCAGCAGTATCGGACGCAAGGTCATCCTCAGCTGGGTCCTGGCTCGATCCGGAAACAGGCGTTTCGGACAGGCCAGCACCTTCTGTCTCGTTCAGGTTCCGGGATGAATCTTCTGCCGAATCAGCGGCAGCCTCGTCCGCCTGCCTCTGACGATCCGTTCCCTGTTCCTTGCTCATGCCTTGTCCTTTTCGCTCTCCGCTGGCTGCTTTGCCGGCTCGCTTGATGCTTCGGCGGTTTGCGCCGCGGCTGGCTGCGGTGCGGCCTCAGACTTTTGTGCGTCAGGGAAGAGCTCCTTCTTGGCCTGCGCGGTCTTCTCCTTCTGTTCAGACTGCTCGGCTTCCATCTCGATGGTCCGCTTCACATCCGTGCTGACCCTGCGGAATTCGCCCAAAGCCTTGCCCAATGACTTGGCCATTTCCGGCAGCTTGGCCGGACCGATGACTATCAGGGCGACAATCAGAATTACTATAAGTTCAGTGGACCCAATTCCAAACATGGTTTCATCTCCGTAAGAGGTGTGCGCTTGACGGCTATTCCCACTCAATGGTGCTCGGCGGCTTGGACGAAATATCGTACACGACGCGGTTCACCCCTTTGACCTCGTTAATGATCCGACTGGACATCCGCCCCAGTATCTCCGTGGGGACCCTGGACCAGTCGGCGGTCATGGCGTCAATGGAATCGACAATGCGCAGGGCAATGACGTGTTCGTACGTCCGTTCGTCACCCATGACGCCCACGGTCTTGAGCGGCAGCAGTACGGCAAAGCCCTGCCAGACCTTGTAGTACCAGTTGGAAGCCATCAGTTCGTGCTGCACGATCTTGTCGGCCTGGCGCAATATTTCAAGACGCTCGTCCGTGATCTCGCCGATGACGCGAATGGCCAGGCCCGGGCCGGGAAATGGATGACGCCAGACGATGAAGTCGGGCAGGCCGAGCTCCTGGGCAACCTTGCGCACTTCGTCCTTGAAGAGCTCGCGCAGGGGTTCGACCAGGGCCAGATCCATCTTTTCAGGCAGGCCGCCGACATTATGGTGGCTCTTGATGACCGCCGAGGGACCCTTGAAACTGATGGACTCGATGACGTCCGGGTACAGCGTGCCCTGGGCCAGGTACTTGACCCCGGGAATCTTCTTGGCCTCTTCCTCGAAAACCTCGATGAAGGTATAGCCGATGATCTTGCGCTTCTGCTCGGGATCGTCAAGCCCCTTCAGGCGGGACAGAAATTTGTCCTGGGCCTTGATGTAGTGCAGGTTCAGATCGAAATGCTGGCGCAGATACCCGATGACCTCATCTCCCTCACCGGCGCGCAACAGGCCGTTGTCGACGAAGATGCAGTGCAGGTTCTTGCCGATGGCCTTGTTGAGGAGCACCGCCACCACGGTGGAGTCAATGCCGCCGGACAGGCCGCAGACCACCTTGTCGTCGCCGATGTGCACGGGCAGCGTTTCCAGCATGGATTCGACAAAGGAGGACATGGTCCAGGTTGATTTGAGGCCCGCCACATGAAAGAGGAAATTGCGCAGAATCTCGTCGCCCTGTTCGGTGTGGGCCACCTCGGGGTGGAACTGCAGGGCGTACATTTTGCGGCTCACGTCGGCCATGGCCGCAATTTCGATGTTCTGGGTCTTGGCCATCACCGAAAAGCCCGGAGGAACTGCCAGGACGTGATCTCCGTGCGACATCCACACGGTCAGCTTGCCCGCCTCCGAAACCGATTCCCACAACGGGCACTGCGTTTCGAAGTGAAGATCGCTGCGGCCGTACTCGCGGTCCAGCGACGGAGCGACCTTGCCGCCGAGCAGATGGGCCATGAGCTGCATGCCGTAGCAAATGCCCAGAATCGGCAATCCCCATTCGAAAATCGCAGGATCGATGCCGGGTGAGTCCGGGCTGGACACGGATGCGGGGCCACCGGAAAGGATGATGGCACTGGGCTGCAGGGCCTTGAGCTCATTTAGGGTGATGGTGCAGGGGTGAATCTCGGAGTAGACACCGGATTCGCGGGTGCGCCTGGCGATGAGCTGGGTGTACTGGGACCCGAAATCCAGAATGATGACTTTATCTTGTATATCCATATTTCCCTCCATCCGGTGCTGCCGGATGGTTATATTCTCGAAAGTTTCAGTACGCGTCTACCCTGTAGTTGGGTGCTTCCTTGGTGATGATCACGTCATGCACGTGACTTTCACGCAAGCCTGCGGCGGATATCTCCACAAACTGGGCTTTTTCCTGCATGTCCGCAATGTCCTTGGCGCCAAGGTAGCCCATGCCGGAGCGAACCCCGCCCACGAGCTGCTCGATGGTCTCGATCACCGATCCCTTGTAGGGGACGCGGCCCACGATGCCCTCGGGCACGAGTTTTTTCGAGCCCTCCTGGAAATAGCGGTCGCTGCTTCCGTCTTTCATGGCGTCGATGGAGCCCATGCCGCGATAAATCTTGTAGGTGCGGCCCTGATAGAGGATCTTTTCGCCCGGGCTCTCCTCGGTGCCAGCGAACATGGAGCCCATCATGACCGTATCCGCACCGGCGACCAGGGCCTTGACCACGTCACCGGAGAATTTCACGCCGCCGTCGGCGATGCAGCAGCGGCCCGCTTCGCGGCAGGCACGCACGCACTCCATGATGGCCGTGATCTGAGGCACGCCGACTCCGGCCACGATACGCGTGGTGCAGATGGAGCCGGGTCCGATCCCGACCTTCACTGCGTCGGCCCCGGCAGCGATGAGGGCTTTGGCGCCCTCGTAGGTGGCCACGTTTCCGGCGATGATCTGCACGTCGGGCCACTCGGTCTTGGTGGCGCGCACGGCGTCAAGGATGTTCCTGGAGTGGCCGTGGGCCGAATCAAGAACCAGCACGTCGACCCCGGCCTTGACCAGAGCCTCGACCCGTTCGGCCCGCCCTACGCCGACGCCCACGGCCGCGCCGACGCGCAGGCGGCCCATGTCATCCTTGCAGGCGTTGGGGTATTTGCGCACCTTGTCGATATCCTTGATGGTCAACAGCCCCTTGAGCTTGTTGCCCTCATCGACAACCAGAAGCTTCTCGATGCGATTGTCGTGCAGGTGACGCTTGGCGTCCTCCAGGGAGATGCCCACAGGCACGGTGACCAGTCTTTTGCTGGTCATGACTTCGCTCACGGGCACGTTCATGTCCGTGACGAAACGCACGTCACGATTGGTGACGATGCCAAGGAGCTGGTCGCCCAAAACTACGGGCAGTCCCGAAATCCGGTAGTCGCGCATCAGTTCCAGCGCGTGCCCGACCATATCGTCGGGAGCCACCGTGATCGGGTCGACAATCATTCCGGACTCCGACTTCTTGACCTTGATCACCTCAAGCGCCTGCTGTTCCACGGACATGTTCTTGTGCACGATGCCGATGCCGCCGGCCCGAGCCAATGAAATGGCCATGCGCGACTCCGTCACCGTGTCCATGGCCGCGCTCAAAAAGGGAATATTGAGCTCGATGGACGCGGTCAGCCGGGTGTTCAAAACTACCTGGTCCGGGGTCACCTCGGAGTAGGCAGGGGCAAGCAGGACGTCGTCGAAGGTCAGTGCCTTGCCGAGAAATTTATCCATATTCATCTCTCCCGATGCTTGGGATTGAGTTTTGATTCCAAACCGGGACTAAAGTCCCAGATAAGCCTTTTTGACGTCTGCGTTGGAAAGCAGGTTCGAAGCCGTGTCTTCCAGCGTGATCCGTCCGTTTTCCATGACATAGGCGCGGTGGGCGATCTTGAGGGCCTGGTTGGCGTTCTGTTCGACCAGGAAAACCGTGGTCCCGGACGTGTTGACCTTGCGGATGATGTTAAAAATCTGCGCGATGATGATGGGCGCAAGGCCGAGCGAAGGCTCGTCCAGGAGCAGAAGCCGGGGCCGGGCCATGAGTGCGCGGGAAATGGCCAGCATCTGCTGCTCGCCGCCGGACAGGGTGCCGCCCTGCTGCTTGCGCCGCTCGGCCAGAATGGGGAACAGGGTGAAAACGTATTCCAGATCCTCGGCAATGCCTGCCTTGTCGTTGCGCAGAAAAGCCCCCATATCAAGATTTTCCATGACCGTCATTTCCGGAAAAATAAGGCGCCCTTCCGGCACCTGCGAGATTCCCAGCCGAACGATCCTGTCCGCCTTGACCTCATGGATGGGGCGGCCCTCAAAGAGGATCTCGCCGCTTCTGGGCGGGACCCCGCCGCAGATGGACATGAGCGTGGTGCTCTTGCCCGCGCCGTTGGCGCCGATGAGGGTGACGATCTCGCCCCTGTCGATGTGCAGGGATATCCCGTGCAGCGCCTGGATATTGCCGTAAAATGTGCTGACGTTTTTAAGCTCAAGCATTGGCTTCCTCCCCGAGATAGGCTTTGATGACCCGGGGATCGCTGCTGATCTCCGTCGGAGTGCCGCTGGCGATGAGACATCCGTATTCCATGACGTAGATCCGCTCCGAGATGCTCATGACCATGCTCATGTCATGCTCGATGAGCAGAATGGCCATGTCCATCTCGTCCCTGATCTTGAACACCATGCGCTTCAACGATTCGGTCTCCTGCGGGTTCATGCCGGCGGCCGGTTCGTCCAGCAGGAGCAGGGTCGGCTCGGTGGCCAGGGCCCTGGCGATCTCGAGCCTGCGCTGCGCCCCGTAAGGCAGGTTGCAGGCAAGCTCTTTGTAGAACTTGTTCAGGCCCATGTACTTGAGCAGCTCGTAGCTGCGGTCCACTATCTCCTTCTCTTCGCGGCGCACCGCCGGCGAGCGCAGAAGCGCCCCGAGAATTCCGGATTTGGTCCGGCAATGGCGTGCGATCATGACGTTTTCAAGCACACTCATGTTCTTGAACAGACGGATGTTCTGAAAGGTGCGCGCCATGCCCAGCGCGGTGACCATGTTGGGCTTCATGCCGTTGACTTTGGTCCGCGCACCGCCACGCGGGGTGAACCAGACTTCGCCTTCGGTAGGCTCGTAAATACTGGTGATACAGTTGAAAAAGGTTGTCTTGCCAGCTCCATTGGGGCCGATGAGAGCCACTATCTCGCCGGAGCGAACCTCAAGCTCCACCTCGTTCAGGGCGCGCAACCCGCCAAAATTCATGGACACGGCCGTGACGTCGAGTACCGGTTTCATTTATTTTCGCCCTCCATCGGCAATTTCCAGATCCGGATCGTCCACGGTGTACGTCCTGCCCTTGGCCGGTATGAGGCCCTGAGGCCTGAAGACCATCATCAGCACCATGGCCGTGGCGAACATGATCATGCGGTACTCGGAAAAGGCGCGCAGGTATTCAGGCAGCAGCACCAGAAAGGCCGAGCCAAGAATGACGCCCAGGTTGGACCCCATTCCACCGAGCACGACAATGGACAAGATGATGGCCGACTCGAAAAAGGTAAAACTCGCCGGGTTGATGAACGTGGTCTTGGCCGCGAAAATGACGCCCGCGAACCCGGCCCAGGCCGTGCCCAGCCCAAAAGCCATGACCTTGACCCCGACGCGGTCGATGCCCATGGCCTCACAGGCGACCTCATCCTCGCGCAGGGCCTGCAGGGCGCGTCCGATGCGCGAATCCTTGAGGCGGGTCACGGCGATGATGGTGACAATGGCCAGCGCCAGGACAATGTAATAGATGTAGATGTTGGCGTCGGCCACGGACAGCTTCATGTCGAAGAATCCGGGACGCGGGATGTTGGAGATGCCTGAAGGCCCGCCCGTGATGTCGCTCCAGTTTTCAAGCAGCAGGCGCACTATTTCGCCAAACCCGAGGGTGACGATGGCCAGATAGTCGCCGCGCAGCCTGAGCACCGGAAAGGCCAGGGCAATCCCGGCCAGGGCCGCGAAAACACCGCCCAGCGGCAGCGCGAACCAGAATCCAAGTCCGAAATACTGATTCAGGAGCGCGTAGGAATAGGCGCCGATGGCGTAAAATGCGGCGTGCCCCAAAAAGAGCATCCCGGCCACGCCGACGATGACGTTGAGTCCAAGCCCGAGAACAACATACAGCAGAAAAGAGATGAGGATGTTGGTCTGGTAGGTAGTCACCAGCCAGGGGGTGACCAGGAATCCGACCAGAAACAGCGCTCGCAGGGAATTGGTCAGGTTGGGGTTTGCAGCCAGTTCTGCCAGTCGGCCCGTCTTTTTCTCGCCCGACGCGGCAACCGCGTCACTGGTTTCCTTGCGCCGCATGGCCCAACGCCAGACAAAGGAAAGCACAAAACTGCCGATGCCGATCAGAGCCATGTTCTCCCAACGCCAGAGCACCGTATTTTCCACCGTGTTCACGCGGATGACCATGATCGGAAAGGTCAGAAACATGAACCACAGGCTGACCAGGAAGGATTTTCTCAATTCGTTCATTATAGTGCCCGTCCTTGGGAAAATTTGCGTCCGCTGCTCATACCTTCTCCACCTTGGCCTTGCCCATGATGCCCGAAGGCCGGAAAATCAGGAAGATCACCAGCAGGGAAAAGGCGAAGACGTCTTCGTAGTCGCTCGAAATGTATCCAGTGGCAAAACTCTCGGACAGCCCCAGGAAAAGGCCGCCGAGCATGGCGCCGGGAATGGAGCCGATGCCGCCCAGCACCGCGGCCGTAAAGGCCTTGATGCCTGCCAGAAAGCCGATTGCGAAGTTGACCATGCCCACGTGGGAGGCGATGAGCACGCCGCCGACAGCCGCCAGGGAAGAACCGATGATGAAGGTGATGGAGATGACCCGGTCGGAATCAACGCCGAGCAGCATGGCCATCTTGCGATTCTGGGCCGTGGCGCGCATGGCCTTGCCCATCCTGGTGTACTTGATGAACAGGGTCAGCCCGGCCATGAAAAAGGCGCTGGTCACGACGATGACGAAATCCGAGGACCCGAAAACGTGCGCGATGGGTTCGATGAATTCAAAATCCGGGATCAGGCGCGGAAAGGGGAGAAAGTCGGAGGTCTGAGCCAGGATGATGTAGTTCTGCAGGAACAGGGACATACCGATGGCGGAAATCAGCGGAGAGAGACGACCGGCGCCGCGCAGGGGCCTGTAGGCGACCTTCTCCATGGTGTAGCCGTAGCTCGCGCAGTAGATGATCGCGACGATGGCGGCCAGAACCAGGATGGCCGGGGCCGGAAAACCCATCATCCCGAGCACCCCTGCTATGATCAGCCCCACGAAGGCCCCGAGCATGTAGACTTCACCATGGGCGAAGTTGATGAGCTCGATGATGCCGTAAACCATGGTGTACCCGATGGCGATGAGGGCGTAGATGCTCCCACGGGTCAAACCGCCGAGAAAAAGTTCCATGAAATATTGCCAGTCCATAATTCCCCATCTGCTCCGGCCCTGGAAAGTTCCTTGCCGGTCTGTTGAAAGAACCGAGGGACAGGCTTTATTGCCCGTCCCTCGGTTAAAGCTTCATTGGAAGAGGGAGCCTACTTCACTTCCACGTACACGCCGTTCTGGACCTGGTACATGGAGAATCCAACGCCTTCGGCATCGCCGCGAGCGTCAAACTTGATGCTGCCGACCGTGGTGTCCACGACTTCGGTGCGCAGCACGTTCATGATCTTGTCGGCATCGGTGGAGTCGGCCTTGTCGATGGCGTTGACCAGGGCCTGCATGGCTGCGTAGGCGGCGTCAAAGAAGGCGCCGGGCTCGGTGCCGAATTCGGCCATGTGGGCGGCCTTGGCGGCCTTGTTCATTTCCAGGCCGCTGACGTCCTGGGGACCGGAAGCGTAAACGCCTTCGGCGTCGGCACCGGCGACCTTGATGAAGGTGTCGTCCTTGACGCCGTCATCGGAGATGAACTTCACTTCGACGCGACGCTTGTTCAGCTGGGAGACGAGCTTGGAGGCTTCCGGATGGTAGCCGCCGAACATGACGGTGTCGGCACCGGACTGACGGACCTTCTGAATCACGGCAGAGTAGTCCACCGCACCGGGGGTCACGCCTTCGAACAGCACGACTTCGGCCTGGCCGCCTTCCTTGATGAACTTCTGCGCGAACTCGGCGTAACCCTTGCCGTAGTCGCCCTTGTCGTGCAGCACGGCGATCTTCTTGGAGCCGAGCTTGTCGATGGCAAAATCCACGCCGAGCTTGGCCTGGTTGTCATCGGAAGCGATGGTGCGGAAGAAGGTCGGATACTGGCCGCTCTGAGTCAGGTCGGGATTGGTGGCGGAGGGAGACATGGTGACGATATTGTTTTCGGTGTAGATCGGCAGGGCGGCCTTGGTGGCCCCGGAGCAGATGTGACCGACAACAACGACGGCGCCGTCAGAGACGAGCTTGGTGGCTGCGTTGGTGGCCTTTTCGGGCTTGCACTCTTCGTCCTGGATAAGAAGTTCGATCATCTTGCCGTCAATACCGCCCTTGGCGTTGACATCTTTGGCCACAAGCTTGGCCGCATTAACGGTGGGCAGACCGTAGGAGGCCAGATCGCCGGTGTGGGCGCCCGCCACGCCGATCTTCACGGTATCGGCGCCAAAGGCCGTACTGGTCACCAAAGTCAGACACGCAGCGATCACGAGACCAGAAAAACGTTTCATCAGTTCCTCCGCAAAGTTCAAGTTTTGGATATGAGTCATGACCCGCACTGACGGATCACTAAAGCTTTCGGAATCGAGGGCTATTACCACCAGCCCCTTGGCGGTGTCAAACAGGATCGGCAGGCCTACTCGCCGCCCAGTTCACGCCGGGCGTTGCTGAGCAGCGCAGGGTCTTCCGGTGCTCCGTCGACAACGGCCTGAAAGTGCGAGGCCGCCTTTTCCGGCTGCTCGAGATAGTACTTGTAGATGACGCCCAGGTTGTAATGGGCGTGGAAGTTGTCTTTTTCAATACCGAGCATGCGTTCGAAAAGGACGGCCGCCTCGGCGTACTGTTCCAGTTCGAACAGGCAGAAGCCTTTCTGGTTGAGGGCCATGACATCATCGGCGTGCCGCTCAAGGACCATGTCCCAGAATGCGAGGGCCCTTTCCCATGCCTGCATCTCCATAAAGGACATGCCCAGGGAGCGCATGGCTTCGATGTCGTCGGGGTTGGACTGCAGCCTCTGCATCAGGGCGGAAACCCCGGCCATGTCGCCCATTTTTTCCATACTCCCGCCGCCGGGCATCTCGCGCTGTTCCTCGTGCTGCACGATGGAGGGATTGTCGACCCGGTAAACCACGGCGGTAAAAAGCAAGGCACCCAGGCAGGCCAGTAGAAACAGGGTCACCCGACGACGGGCGACCTGGGGGAAAGCGTTATTCGTCTCCATCGAGTATCTCCAGTTGCCGTACGCGGCGTTCCAAAACACAGTGCTGCCGGGCCAGAAACAGGACATATCCGCCCACTCCCAGCCAGACGCACGCATTGGCGATAAAAAGGTAATTCATGCCCATCCCCTCATTACAAGGTCTTTTCCTGAATTCTGATCAATGCCGCTTCCACGCGCCGTTTCAGACCGGCTCCGTGATAGCGGGCCAGGACCAGGGTCCCGAACAGCACGCCCCAGGCGAGGACATTGATCCACACAGCGGTCCACATTTCAGGCTCCAATCCCCCACCCTTGGACGCGAGCACGGCCGGGTGAATGGAGCGCCACAGCCTGGCGGACAGAAAAACAAGGGGAACGTCCAGAAAGGCCACGATCCCCAGCACCGCCCGCATCTTCGCGCCCTTGGTCCCGCCCGCGTCTGCGGAACGCAGGACCAGATAGCCGGCATACACGAACCACATCACCAGCGTGGTCGAAAGCCGGGGATCCCAGGTCCACCAGGTGTTCCAGGCCGCCCGCCCCCAGATCGATCCGGTGATGAGGGCGAGCCCGCTGAAGAGCACCCCGATCTCGGCCATCACTCCGGCCAGCACGTCCCAGTGCTCGCGGCCGGTCCACAGCACCATGACACTTGCGACGCAGACCCCGAAAAAGGCGACAAAGGACCACCAGGCCAGCGGCAGATGAAAGTAGAAGATCTTCTGCACCAGGCCCATGGTCAGTTCCTCGGGGGCGTGGTACCAGATGGCGTATTGTCCCACCATCATCAGCGCCATGCTCGCGCCTGCAAGAATCATGAGTATTTTTGGATAGATGCGAAACATACCCATCCCTTAATCCCCCTTGAAGACATGGGGAAACAGAAAAAGTGCGGCGCCCGCGAAAACCGCGTCAAACGCCATGACAAGCCCGAACCAGTCCGCGACTCCGTCCACGGAAGCACCCTGCATGAGTCCGACCCCGATGCGGATGCCGCCGAGCAGAAGCGGGATCTGCAGCGGAAAGACGATGATGGTCAAGAGAGCGTCCTTGGCCCCCTGCCCATGGCCCATGGCCCCGATGAGCCCGCCCAGCACGCACAGACCGACGTCCACGGAAAGGACCATGAGCGCGAGCCCCGCCAGGTTGCTGCCGGGGTCCAGACCGAGAAAGACAAGGGCCGCGGGAAAAAAGAACAGCTGGCAAAGGAGCAGAAGAAGAAGCCCGGCCAGGGTCTTGCCCAGCCACAGGGCCTGTACCGGCAGAGGCGACAGCAGCAGGGCCGTGGCCGTGTCGTTCTCCTCCTCGAAGCGGAAAAGCAGGGAAAAAATAAGGACCACCCCGAAAGAGCTGCACAGCCAGAAGATGGCCATGGCCTGCTGCGCGGAGAAGCGCTCGCCGGGGGCCGCAGAGAGACTGAAGATGAAGACGAGCAGGAGTCCGAGCAGCACCGCCTGCACCGGTCCCTGGCCGCCGGCGAAGGCCAGGCGCAGATCCTTGCGGGCGATGGCCAGCGATGACGTTATCACTGTCCCTCCGGGGAAAATCCCTGCGCCGGGCCGAAGTAGGTCATGCCGCGGCCGCCCAGGCCAAGGACCAGGTCGGCCCGGCCCAGATCGCGTTCCAGGTCGTGCGATATCCAGACAATGCCCGCCCCGCGACCCCGGGCCCGCTCCAGTTCACCATGCAGCAGAGCCTGGGAGGCAGTGTCGAGACCCGTGGAAGGCTCGTCGAGGAACACAAGCTCAGGCTCGACCAAAAGAACCCGCGCCAGGGACAGGCGCTGGGCCATGCCCCGGGAAAACGTGCCCGCCGCTTCCAGGGCGAACCCCTTGAGCCCCACCCGGCCGAGCAGCCCGAGCAGTGCGGCGTCATCGAGGCCGCGACCGTACACACTGTTCCAGAACTCGAGGTTGCCGAGCGCCGACAGGGCCGGATAGACAAAGGTCTGGTGTCCCATGAAGGCCATGGCCCGGTCAGGGACCCTGCGTTCCACAGTCCCGGCCCGGGGCGGGGTCAACCCGGCCATGATCTTAAGGAGCGTGGTCTTTCCCGCGCCGTTGGGGCCGGCCACGAGCATGATGTTGCCCGGCCCCAGCTCGCAGGACACCCCCTTGAAGATCAGCCGGGAGCCGAAGAAATGGCTGACCGCCCGCAGGGTAAGGATGGAACCCGCACTCATCACGGGCGCTCGATCTTTCTCCAGCACAGAAACGCGATCAGGCAGGACAGGGTGCCGCCGATCCAGATCCAGTTGACCAGCGGGTTGACGCTGATCCGCAGGCTGGCCGTGCCCTGCTCGTTGAAGCCGAGCAGCGTGGCGTAGATCTCCTCACCCAGGGACGGGATGACCGAAACCTCGGCAAAGGTCGACTGTTCGAAATTGCGATACAGGCGCTTTTCCGGGGCCATGTTGCCTACCTTCTTTCCGTCGCGGGTCACGGTCAGCAAGGCGGCGTGGCTGTTCATGGCCGGATTGTTGTGGTCATGGGTCAATTCGGTGAAGAGGATATCGTAGCTGCCCACCTTCATGGTCTGGCCCGGGGTCAGCACGGCATCGCCCTCGACCTTGTAGGCACCGGAGAAGGCCACCCCAAGCACCATCAACGCCACGCCCAGGTGCACGCCATAGGCGCCCCAGGACGGCAGAAAGGCACGCGCCCCCTTGTTGCGGACAAAGTACAGCGCGATGGAGGCGACCATCATGAACCCCGAGGCCGAGGAAAACAGGGCCAGGGGCTGGGTATAGCCCAGCGCGTAGATGATCACCGCCGATCCCACGCCCACGCCCAGGACCAGCCCCAAGGCCGGCGTGTCGCTGATGCCGCTCTTCTGGGAAAACCAGGGGCACACGGCCATGATGAGAGCAAGGACGGCGAACAGGGGCAGGCAGACCCGGTTGTAAAACCCGGCGTCAAGGCCAACGGGGTTCGCGCTCCACAGGGTGCTGATGACCGGCCAGAGCACTCCGAGAAAGACGATGGCCCCAATGCACAAAAAGAGCCAGGACGCCAGGAAGAGCATGCCCGGCCGACTGGTGAAGTCGTCGATGCGGGTCGCGTCGTCCTTGCGCGGCACGAAGCAGACATAGAGGACGAACGCGAGCCCCGCGATCATGAAGACCAGCAGCGGCACGCCCATACGGCTTCCGCCGAAGGCGTGCACGGAATCGATGAGCCCGCTGCGCACCACGAAGGTGGCGAAAAAGCACAGCAGGAGGGTCAGGGAAATCAGGAACGCGTTGGTCCGCAGCAGAGTCCCCCGCGTGCGCCCGACAATGGCGGTGTGGATGAAGGCGGTGCCGATCAGCCAGGGAATGAGGGACGCGTTTTCGACCGGATCCCAGGCCCAGTATCCGCCCCAGCCCAATTCCATATACGCCCACCAGGCGCCAAGTATGATGCCCGAGGTCAGAAATATCCAGGCCACGATGTTCCAGTTCCGGCAGAGATCGAGCCACTCGCGGTTACCGCCCGACAGGCGCGACGCCAAGGCCAGGCAACAGGGTATGGTGTATCCGGCGTAACCGAGGAACAGAAGGGGCGGATGAAAGATCATACCCGGATTCTGCAGCAGGGGGTTCATGCCCCGGCCATCGGCGGGAACAGGATCAAGGCGCATGAAGGGATTGCTCGGCCCGGTCAGGGCATAAAGGAAGAATATCTCGACCAGGAAGAAGATGATCCAGAAGTACACCTTGGTCCGGTCGTCAAGACGCGAGTACCCAGGGGTGTAGATCATGCACCAGCCCATGACGGCCACGCACAGGTACCAGAACAGGAAGGACCCGTTCTGTCCGGCCCAGAAGGCCGTCACGGCGTAGAACATGGGCAGGAAGTTGTCGGTGTAGTCGCGGACGTAGACGTAGGAGTAGTCGCGGACCACAAGCGCCTGCACCAGGACCACGGAGACCGCCAGGACCACGACGGTCAGCAGAATCTGCCCTTTTTCGAGCAGGGCTACGGTGTCGAAATCATCTTTGAGGGCCTTCATCCCGGCCGTCGCGGTCAAGCCCACGGCGGCCAGCATGCTCAGGAGGAGTGCGGTGAAACTGATGGCGTGCATGAAACGGGGTATCCTCGTGGAGGTTCTGGTTGCGAAAAAAAGGCAAAGGGCCGCAGACTAGCCGGCATATCCGGGGGGACGCATCTGGCCCTCGTCATTTTTCTCGTATTTGGATGGACATTTGGTCATCATGGTAGTGGCTTCGAAGACCCTGGTGTCGGCCGTGAACGACCCTTCCAGGATGACCTCGACCCCGGCCTTGAAGGTGTCGGGGACCGCGCCCGTGAAATGGACGCGGATGGTCTTGTCCGGTTGCTCGGAATCCTGGGCGAAAAAGGACACGCCGAGGGATGACGGATCGCGCTCGATGCCGTTGTCGGCAACCGTGCCGAACAGCCGCGCCTGGGTCAGTTTTTCGGCCGGCATGGCCAGCGCTTCTGAAACATTGAGGAAATATACGGAATTCTGGGACAGGCCACTGAAGAGGAGATACCCCACTCCGGTGCCCACAAGCAGAATGGCGGCCAGATAGACCCATTTCTGATTTTTTGCGGTACTCATAAAAGTCTCCGGTTTCGATGTGACCCGGCCCTAGCACGGACCGGCACCACCTGTCACGACGCCTTGCGTGGCGGCAAGCCAAGCGCATATCCACAACCAAGTCAGTTTCGTCAACATTTTCGTCCGACAAATTTCGGCCAGCGGAGCCTGTCCGGCCGCGCGGACGGGCAATTCATTTCCTTTCTTGACCTGGCTGCGCTTACCGATCAAAAAAGCCCATCTTCGGCAAGGACAAATATGACCGACATAGACACCATTCTTCTCGATCGCGACGGAACGCTCATCGAAGAGCGCCACTACCTGCGCGACCCGGACCTGGTCGCGCTCATCCCCGGCGTGGCCGCGCCCATGCGCCGTCTGGGCGAACTTGGCTGCGGCTTCTACCTGGCCAGCAACCAGAGCGGCATCGGACGCGGGCTTTTCAGCTCCGACGAGTACCTCCGGGTCCATGCGCGGCTGGAGGAACTGCTGCTGGCTGAAGGCATCCGCCTCGCCGGGGCCGCGCACTGCCCTCACTCGCCCGAAGAAGAGTGCCAGTGCCGCAAACCGCGCCCCGGACTCTGGCGGGACCTGGCAGCCCGATTCGGCCTGTCCGCCCAAAAGGCGGTCATGATCGGGGACAAGGTCGCCGACATCCGCTTCGGCCAGGCCATCGGCTGCGCACAGACCGTCCTGGTGCTGACCGGACATGGCCCGGAAGCGGCCCGCAGCCTGGGCCTTGATGCATCAAACGCCCCGGTGCTGCGCTGCCCTCCGGGCCCGGACCGCCCGACCTGGCTGGCCCGCGACCTCGGCAGCTATCTGAGCCTACTTGTGCAAAAAAAGGAACATGTGCATGCACATCGGATTTGACGCCAAGCGCTTTTTTCTCAACCGCACGGGACTGGGTAATTACGCACGCAGCACGATCCTGGGACTGGCGGAGTATTTTCCCGGGCATAGCTATACGCTTTTCACCCCACGCGCGGCCGGAGAATTTTGCACATTATCCTCTCAACACCCCCTTGTTGTGCAGGAAGCATGCCCGGCGGGCCGCAAGTTTCCGGCCCTGTGGCGCAGCCTGGGAATTCCCCGCGCCGCCCGCCGCCACGGTCTCGACATCTACCACGGCCTTTCCCACGAGCTGCCCCTGACCGCCTTTGGGCCGGTCACGCGCACCGTGGTCACGGTGCACGACCTGCTCTTCATGACCCATCCGCATCTCTACCCCTGGCTAGACCGCCGGCTCTACGCATTCAAATACCGACACAGCTGCAGGCGTGCGGACATGGTCGTCGCCATCAGCCGGAAGACAGCCGATGACGTGCACGAAATTTTCGGCGTCTCACAGGACCGCATCCGCGTGGTCTACCAGAGCTGCTCCCCCGCGTTTTCAGACCCTCGGTCCCAGGTCGAAGCGGACAGGCTGCGCGAGAAATACCACCTCCCGGAGCGGTATGCGCTCTTTGTCGGATCCCTCATCGAGCGCAAAGGCGCCAAGACCCTCATCGCCGCCCTGGCCCAGCTGCCCGCGGCCGACCGGCCGGATCTGGTCATCGTCGGCACCGGCCCCCTGGAAGCGGCCCTGCGGGAGCAGGCCCGAACCCTGGGCCTTGCGGGGCGGGTCCACTTTGCGGGCCGGGTCGACGACGCCGACCTGCCCGGCCTGTACCGGGAGGCCTGCGTCTTCGCCTACCCGTCCGTGGGTGAGGGGTTCGGCATTCCGATCCTGGAAGCCCTTGGCAGCCAGGTTCCGGTCATCACGTCCACCGGCTCCTGTTTTTCCGAACCCGGCGGCGACGCGGCCCTCTACACCACGCCAGGGAATGTCCCGGAACTGGCCGAAGCCCTGTCCAGGGTCCTCGGTGACGAGAACTTGCGCCGGGACATGGTTGCCAGGGGCGTCCGCCACGCCCAAAACTTTCACCCCGCACACACCTCGGCTGCCCTTATGGAAGTCTACGCCGAACTGTGCCCAAAAATTTAGGATCGTCCATGCCGTTGCCTTTCAACAACCGGGAATGCCTGACCGTTCGCCTGAGCGCGCTTGGCGACGCCATCCTGACCACGGGCGTGCTCGCGTACTGGCACAGGAAGGCCGGGCTGACCTTCCGGGTACTGACCCGCCCCCAGCTGGCCCCGGTTTTTGCCCACCACCCGGCCGTAAGCCAGGTCATCACCGTCAGGGATGAAGACCTGCGCGGCGCGGCCTGGATCAGATTCTGCCGCTCCCTGGCGCGTCAGATGGGCGACCTGCCGCTGATCGATCTGCACGGCAACCTGCGCACCCTGATGCTGCGCCTCCTGTGGCCCGGCCCCACCCGGACCTACCCCAAATACTCCCTGCGCAGGCGACTCTTCCTGGCCACGCGCCACCCCCTGCCCGCTGCCAGGCTGCGACGCCTCAACGTACCCCAGCGCTACTGCCTGGCCCTGGGCTCCTCGCCCGTGAGCCCGGACATGCTGAGGCCCCGCATATTTCTGAGCGAACAGGAAAAATCCCTGGCCGTTGAAACCCTGGCACGTCTGGGCGCCCAGCGCCCTGTCGCCATTCATCCCTATGCCACCCACCCGGCCAAGACCCCCCGCCCGGAAGTCTGGAAAGATCTGGTCCAGGCCCTGCGGTCCAGAGGGGACGAGGTCATCGTCATCGGCAGGCACAGGCAGCCCCTGCTGCCCGGTGACCCGCACGATCTGACCAACGCCACGGACCTGCGCGCCACCTCGGCGCTCCTGTCCCTGTGCCGGGCCCTGGTCACCGGCGACTCCGGCCCCATGCATCTGGCCACGGCCGTGGACACGCCCGTGGCCGCGCTGTTCGGCCCCACTACACGCGAATGGGGATTCTACCCCTCAGGCCCTCACGACAAGATCTGGCAGATCCCCTGCTCCATGGCCCCCTGCTCCCTGCACGGCCAGGACGCGTGCGCCCTCGGCAACGCCTGCATGCAGGAAATATCGACCGCATCGCTGCTGGAGCTCATCGATTCTTCGGCACGGAGACCCCTTCCTTTAGGGGGGGGAGGAAGTGCCGCCTCCTAGTTTCCTCTTGCGTTGGCCTTGACAATTGCGCAAAACTAATGCATATATGAATTATGAAGCGCACTGTCCGCCTTAAGCTCCATCCTACTCCCGACCAAGCCGAGGCTCTTTGTGAGACCCTGGCCATGGTCCGCGACTGCTTTGACACTGTCGCGGCTTATGGATGGGAGCAGGGAGTGAAGAACGGCGTGGCGCTTCACAAAGCCACCTATTACCAGCTCCGGGAGAAACACCCGAGTCTGCCTGCGCAGCTCGTCTGTGCGGCCAGGGTCAAAGCCACCGAGGCTATCGGCTCCGCTTTTGCGCTGCGGGCCAAGGGCCGCAAGGTCCATTGCCCGCGCACGAAGGCCGGGAGCATTCGCTATGATGCCCGGTCGCACCGGATGCTTCCGGGCGAGGCAAGCCTCGCGACCACGGTTGGGCGCATCAAGGTTACCTGGACGGCGAATACGCATGCCGCGGCCATTCTGGCCAAGGCCATCGAGTTTGATTCCTCCGACCTTCTTTACCGGGACGGTGCATGGTGGCTGCATTCCGTCCTGACTCTGCCCGACGAGCCCTTTTCCCCTACGGGACAGGCTGTCGGCGTGGATCTTGGAATCAATCGCCCAGCGGTTACGTCCGGGAATGTGTTCCTGGGCGAAGCTCGCTGGAAGGAAATCGAAAAACGGTATTTCCGGCTCAAACGCAATCTTCAGGCCAAAGGCACTGCCTCCGCCAGGCGCCATCTTCGGCGCGTCAGGCATCGGCAGCAACGGTTCAGGCGCGATTGCGACCACGTCCTTTCCAAGAGGATCGTGGATATGGCCGGCAACGGGTCCGTGATCGTGCTGGAAAACCTCAAGGGCATTCGCTCCACCACCAAGCAGCGTGGCAAGCGCCAGCGGCGCCGGCACCATGGGTGGAGCTACGAGCAGCTCAAATCCTTCCTCAAATACAAGGCCGAAGCGGCTGGTTGCCGCGTCGAGACTGTTGACCCGAGGAAGACAAGCCAGCGTTGCTCGAAGTGCGGATACACAGCACGATCCAACCGCAAGAACCAGAGCCTTTTCGTCTGCGGCGCTTGCGGCTTCTCGCTCAACGCGGACCTCAACGCTGCCAGGAATATAGCCTGGAAATACCTTGCTCAGGGTGGCATGCCCGTCCTGAGCGGGCCGCCTGTCAACCGGCCTATCGTAACGCATGTTGAAGCCAAAGCCTCCTAGAGGAATTGCGGCTGAGTGTAGTTACAAGCCTCGTCTTTCAAGGTGAGGTAGTTGACCGATTCGCTGGCAGTCTGATGCAACATTGTCTTTTTGTTGACGCAGCTTCCTATTTTTAATAGGAACAATTATCAAGTTTTGAAAGAGGTACTCAAAATGAAAGAACTCTTGGGCAAGGACATGCGCCTGACCAGCCAGCGCAGGCTCATTCTGGAAGAACTGAGGTCCGTGACCACCCACCCCACCGCCGACGAACTCTACGGCATGGTGCGCCGGAAAATGCCGCGCATCAGCCTTGGAACCGTTTACCGCAACCTTGAAGTGCTCAGTTCACTGGGCCTGGTGCGCAAACTGGAAAACGCGGCCGGTCAAAAGCGCTTTGACGGGGATGTCTCGCCCCATCACCATATCCGTTGCGATGCCTGCGGCAAGGTGGGAGACATTTTTGATGCTCCGGACATCTCCGACATCGGGGAACGGGTCAACACCGATTTCCAGATCACCGCCCTCAGCCTTGAGTTCTCGGGCATATGCCCGCAGTGCCTGGCCGCCCAACGGGTCGCTCAGTAGCCCTTTTGGCGTCACTTATCAGACAATTGCCAAAATTGCTGGAACAACGGAGCGGTTCGTGCTAGCTGTCAGGCTACACCTAATCCTCGAACGTCAAGGAGAAGAAAATGGCTGAAAGACTCGAAGTGTACAAATGCGACCTGTGTGGAAATATTGTCGAAGTCATGCACGGCGGCGGCGGGACCCTGGTCTGCTGCGGTGAGGACATGAAACTGCAGGTCGAGGGTACCGTCGATGCGGCGCGGGAAAAGCACGTGCCTGTCATCCACAAGACCGATACGGGCTACAAGGTCGTGGTCGGAGATGTGGCGCACCCCATGCTCGACGCTCATTATATTGAGTGGATTGAACTTATTGCCGACGGCAAAGTCTACCGTCAGTACCTCGAACCCGGCCAGGCCCCTGAAGCCGAGTTCTGCATCCAGGCGGAGAAAGTCACGGCAAGGGAATATTGCAACCTGCACGGACAGTGGAAAACTGAAAACTAAAGGGAGACACGAGATATGGACAAATATGTTTGCACACTCTGCGGTTATGTTTACGATCCTGCCGTCGGCGACCCGGACAGCGGCGTAGCCCCCGGCACCAAGTTCGAAGACATCCCCGAGGACTGGACCTGTCCGGTCTGCGGAGCCGGAAAAGACGACTTCGTCAAGGAAGACTAGCATTCAAAGGGCCAGCCCGGTACATGCGGGCTGGCCTTGTCTTTTTCAAACTCAGCTCCCCGCCCCCGGCGGGGTCATCATGTTGTAAGGACATCTCCCAATGCCTGTTACCGAAATCAAGAAAGACATCTACTGGGTCGGCGTGGTGGACTGGAACATCCACGATTTCCACGGATACTCCAGATCCCCCCAGGGAACGACATACAACGCCTACCTGGTCATGGACGAAAAGATCACCCTGTTCGATTCAGTCCCGGCCAAATTCCAGATGGACCTCTATCACCAGATCCGCTCCCTGATCCCGCTTGAGAAGATAGACTACATCGTCTGCAACCACATCGAGCCGGACCACTCCGGGGCCATGCCCTTTCTGATGGACAAGATCCAGCCCGAGAAGGTGTTCTGCTCCAAGCTTGGCCACCGCATGCTTCTCGACCACTTTCACCAGCCCGACTGGCCGTACCAGACCGTGCAGACCGGCGACTCCATCAGCCTCGGCAAGCGCACCGTGCAGTTCATGGACGCGCGCATGCTGCACTGGCCCGACTCCATGTTCTCCTACATTCCCGAGGACAAGCTGCTCATCTCCAACGACGCCTTCGGCCAGAACATCGCCTGCAGCGAGCGCTTCGACGACGAGATCGACCTGGCCATGCTCATGCGCGAAAGCTCCCACTACTACCACAACATCATCCTGCCCTACTCCCCGCGGGTCATCGCGGTGCTCGACGACGTGGCCAAGCTGGGCCTTAAGATCGACATGATCGCCCCGGACCACGGCATCATCTGGCGCTCCAACGTGCCACTCATCCTAGAGGCCTACCGCGACTACGCCGAGCAGCGGCCCAACAAGAAGGCCGTCATCGTCTACGACACCATGTGGCATTCCACGGAAAAGATGGCCAAGGCCATTGCCGAAGGGCTGATGGAAGAAGGCGTGGCCGTGAAAATCATGCACCTCAAGCAGTACCACCACAGCGACGTCATCGGTGAACTGGCCGACGCCACGGGCATCATCTGCGGCTCCCCGACCCACAACAACGGCATCATGCCGCTCATGGCCGACTTTCTGACCTACATGAAGGGATTGCGGCCCGTGGGACGCGTAGGCGCGGCCTTCGCCTCGTTTGGCTGGAGCGGCGAATCCCTCGGCGTGCTGACCGATTGGCTCAAATCGGCCAAGATCGAGGTCGTGGAGCCCGGCGTGAAGTGCAAGAACGTGCCTGATCACGCCAAGCTGGCCGAATGCAAGGAACTGGGACGTCAGGTCGCAAAAGCCATCATCGCCAAAGTGGAAGCCCAGGCGTAAGGCGCAACCCATGGCGCGCAACAGAGAAACCAAACGACACATCCTGGACCTCCTGGCCGGTGACGGCTGGGAGGCGGGGCTTGCAAGTCTGGCGAACCTCGGCCAGCAGGCCGTGGCCCCGCTCTTTTCGGCCCTGTGCAATCCGTCGCCCCTGGTCCGCTGGCGCGCCGTGACCGGTTTCGGGGTCGTGGTTGCCGCCCTGGCCGCCGGAGCCCCGGAAAAGGCGCGGGTGGTCATGCGCCGCTTCATCTGGAGCCTCAACGACGAGTCCGGCGGCATCGGCTGGGGCGCGCCCGAGGCCATGGCCGAGATCATGACGCAGAGCCCGATGGTTGCCGCCGAGTACCACAACCACCTGCTGGCCTATATCCACGAGGATCACTGCCGCCCGGACTGCTATCTGGAATACGGTCCCCTGCGGCGCGGCGCGGTGTGGGGAGTGGCCCGTCTGGCGCAGGTCCGGCCCGATCTCGCGGTCAAGGCCGAGCCCGACCTGCTCTGCGCCCTGGCCGACTGTGACGCGGCCATCCGCGGCCTTGCGGCCTGGGCCTGCGGCCAGCTCGGCCTGACCTCGGCCCTGCCGCTGCTTGAGCCCATGACCGAGGATCGATCGACACTCGAACTGTACCGCGACCGTGAACTTCTGGAACTGACTCTGGCCTCCCTGGCCACCGAGGCCATACAACGGATCAAAGGCCCCGCACACAACTAACCGGCTGTTGAGATATGGCGACAGGCAGAAGATCCGGGCCGAAGCGCACGTGTGCCCGTGAAGGCATTCAGGCAACCGCGGGTCTGGGTTTTCTGCAGCGATCTCGCAAAATCGACGTACTTTCAGCAGCTTGCTAAAGGAGGCTTTCCATGGATGTGCTCATGCTATCCAGGCTCCAGTTTGCCATGGCTACCATGTTTCATTTCATCTTCGTCCCGCTGACTCTCGGTCTGTCCATCCTGGTGGCCATCATGGAAACCAAGTATGTGCGCACCGGCGACGAGATGTACAAACGGATGACCAAATTCTGGGGCAAACTCTTTGTCATAAATTTCGTGCTCGGCGTGGTCACGGGCATCACGCTGGAGTTCCAGTTCGGCACCAACTGGTCCCGCTACTCCGAATACGTCGGCGACATCTTCGGGTCGCTCCTGGCCATCGAGGCCACCACGTCGTTCTTTCTGGAGTCGACATTCCTTGGCGCATGGATCTTCGGCTGGAACATCCTGACCCCGAAAGTGCACTTACTCTGCATCTGGCTGGTGGCCATCGCCTCCAACCTCTCGGCCGTATGGATTCTGCTCGCCAACGCCTTCATGCAGAACCCGGTGGGCTACGTGATCCGCAACGGCCGCGCCGAACTGGACAACTTCTTCGAAGTGCTGACCAACCCCTTCGGCTGGCAGCAGTATGTACATACCTTGAGCGGCGCCTTCACCCTGGCCGGGTTCTTCATCATGGGCGTCTCGGCCTATCATCTGCTGAAAAAACAGAACGTCGAGTTCTTCACCCGCTCCTTCAAGATGGGCATGTTCTTTGCGCTCATCTTCTCCGTGCTGGTCGCCGCCCAGGGCCACCATCATGCCCAGGAAGTGGGCCGCATCCAGCCGGCCAAGCTGGCGGCCATGGAATCCCTGTGGGAGACCCATGAAAACGCGCCCATGTACCTGCTGGTTGTGCCTGATGAAAAGAACGAAAAGAACGCCATCGAGCTCTTCGGCATCCCCGGCGGCCTGTCCTTCCTGGCCCACGGGTCCTTCAACACACCGGTGCAGGGCCTCAAGGAATGGCCCGAAGAGGATCGCCCGCCCGTGCTGCTGACCTTCCTGTCCTTCCGGGTCATGGTCGGCATCGGCACGCTGCTGCCCATCCTGTGCATCTGGGCCTTCCTGCGCCGCAACAAGCTGACCGAGACCCCGAGGCTGCTGAGGATCATGCTCTACGCCATCCCCCTGCCCTACATCGCCATCGAGGCGGGCTGGGTCGTGGCGGAAGTGGGCCGTCAGCCATGGATCGTGTATGGTCTGATGCGAACGGCGGACGCGGTCTCGCCCATTGTCACTTCGCAGGTTGCGTTCTCGCTGGTGTCCCTGACCCTGCTCTACGCCCTGCTTGGCGCCCTGGACATCTACCTGCTGTACAAATACGCCAAAAAAGGCCCGGCCGAGGCATAGCCCGTTCGGATTACAAGGAGGATTGATTCATGCTCGAAACCATCTGGTTCCTACTCTGGGGCGTGCTCTGGGCCATCTACTTCATCCTGGACGGCTATGACCTGGGCATCGGCACCCTTGTCCCCTTTCTGGGCAAATCCGACCGCGATCGCCGCGTCATGTTCAACTCCATGGGCCCCTTCTGGGACGGCAACGAAGTCTGGCTGATCACTGCCGGCGGCGTGACCTTCGCCGCGTTCCCCAAGGCCTATGCGGTCATGTTCAGCGGGCTCTACATACCGCTCATGCTGCTGCTGTTTGCGCTCATCATCCGCGGCGTGTCCCTGGAATTCCGCCATCAGGTCGACAGCCCGGCCTGGCGCCGGGTCTGGGATTGGGGCGCGACCATTGGCAGCTTCCTGCCCGCCCTGATCCTGGGCGTGGCCTTCTCCAACATCTTCATGGGCCTGCCCCTCGATGAGAACGGCGTGTTCCAGGGCAGCTTCCTGCTCCTGTTCAACCCCTACGGCCTGGTCGGCGGCGTGCTCTTCGTGCTGCTTTTTGCCATGCACGGCGCCCTGTGGCTGTCCATCAAGAGCGAGGGCGATCTGCAGCAGCGCGCCGCAGCCACTGCCCGCAAGCTGTGGCCCGTGCTCGTGGGCTTCATCGGCGTCTTCGTGGTGCTGACGGTGTTCTACACGAACCTTCTGGCCAACTACCTGCTCAACCCGCTCATGCTCGTACTCCTGGCCGTGCCGGTGGTGGCGCTCGTGCTGATGCGGCAGCAGATCGGACGCGGGGACTGGTGGTTCGCCTGGGGCCTCTCCGCCGCCCTCATCGGCGGGCTGACCCTCTTCGGCGTGGTCGGGCTGTACCCGGCGCTCTTGCCATCGAGCATCGCACCGGAGTACTCCATCACCATCAGCAACGCGGCCTCCAGCACGCTGACCCTGTCCATCATGCTGGGCGTGACCTTGGTCTTCATCCCCATCGTGGCCGGGTACCAGTTCTGGCTGCACAAGACCTTCGCCCACAAGATCACGGACAAGGAACTGAACCAGGACGGCGCGTACTAGCGCCGGGCGCTCCTGAAAACGACAACAAAAAAGGGTGACCCTTCGGTGGGTCACCCTTTTTTTGTTGTGCCGGAACAGGCGGTTGCGTCGCAAAGTGTGCGAGCTGGCTGCCTAACAATTCAAAATTCGCAGGCCGCTCAAAAATGGTGAGATGCAAGGAAGCGAAAAAATCCAGGGCGCGCAGTGTATTACGCAGATGCGCGCTCTGGATTTTTTCGCTGACGCAGCAGATTGCCGTTTTTCAGCGACCTGCTAGAAAACCCTGCTCGCGATCCAGCTGCTGGACACGAACACGCCGATGGTCGCGCCCAGGTTGGCGAAAATGACCACCAGCAGGATGCGGCTGACCGGGTTCAGCCAGAAGCCTTTGACCGTCATTACGCTTAAGGGCAGGTCTTCGAGGTCCGAAACCGTGGGCTTCTTGACCCAGGCCTGCACCAGTCCCGCCACCCAGCCCGCCGCGAGGACCGGATGCAGCGTGGTGAAGGGCGCGGCCAGAAAGCTCGAGAGCACGGTCAGCGGATGGCCCATGGCGGCCAGGGAGCCCAGAGCCGCGCCGATGCCGGTCACCAGCACCCAGATGGAGATGGCGTCCATGGAGGTCTCAGCGCCGCCACGGAAAAAACCGACGATCAGCAATACGACGAAAAAACCGGGCAATCCCCACTTCCAGAAAGCACCCCATCTGGACGGGGGGGGCAGCTCCTCCAGGGGAGCCAGGTCGATGTCACGACCGAAATACTGCTGCATGCCCGGAACATGCCCGGCCCCGACAACGGCCACGATGTTCTCGCCCGGCGCCTTGCGGATCTTCTGCGCCAGATAGATGTCGCGCTCGTCGATGAGGCGTTCCTTGATCTGCGGGAAGCTCTCCCCGAAGGAGCCCATGATGGACGCCAGCTGGTCCTTCTTTTTCAGGTCTTCGATGAGGGCCTTGTCCACGTCGTCGTCCACGAAGATGCTGCCAAGGAGCTGGCTCAGGAGCTGAAATTTCTTCCAGAACCCAAGATAGCCCCAGACGCGCTTCAGAGTGACCTGCACGTCGCGGTCGGCCAAAACCAGGGTCGCCCCGGTCTCCTCGGCCAGGCGAACGCCCTCCATCATCTCCGCGCCGGGCTGCACGCCAAGCTTGTCGCCGATCTTGCGGTAAAAGGCCTGCAGCACGAGCTGCACCATGAGAAAGACGGCCTTGCCTTCCTTGATGACCTTGTAGATGTCCATCCGCTTCCAGTCGTCACGCCGGGTCATGGCCTGGTGGCGCGCAGCGCACAGCTCCACGCAGATGGAATCGGGCTGCACGATCTCAACCGTGCGGCGCACGTCTTCCACGCTTTCCAGAGACACGTGCGCGGTGCCGACCAGGAAGAACCGTTTCTCTCCCTCCTCGACCACCGTCACACTTTCAGGCAAATTTTCCAAATTCACGCTCTACCTCACGGGCCAGGGGCCCTGTTTGTTGTCAAGATCCGCTTCGTTATCCGCAGCCTCGCGGGAAAGCAAGCGTGCAAGCCCCGCGACACACGACGGCAACATTTTCACTTGTCAAATCAAGGCCTCTGAAGCATGCCGACCCTGACAACTCATTTGGAGCGTAAATGGCCCACAACGAATTCGACCAGCGCATGCACAGCGCCCCCATCGCCACCATCTGGAACCTGACCTGGCCGCAGGTGGTGATGATGTTCTTCCACTTCCTGATCGGATTTGTGGACGTCTGGGTGGCGGGACGCATCGGGCGCGAGACACAGGCCTGCATGGGCGTCATGAGCCAGGCCATGTTCTTCTTCATGGTCGTGGCCATCGCCCTGGCCAACGGCAGCGTCGCGGCCATCAGCCAGAGCTCCGGCGCGGGCCTGCCTCGCCGCATCAAGCGCTTCGTGGGCCTTGGCGTCGGGCTCGGGCTGGTCACGGGCCTCTTGATCCTCGCCTTCGGGCTGTGGTTCGACGAGCGTTTCCTCGGCCTCCTGCAGATCCCGGCCGAAGTCATGCACATCGCCGAATACCTGCTGCAGGTCAGTCTCTACATCATGCCCGCCTATTACCTGTTCACCGTCAGCAACGCCTTTTTCCGGGCCCAGAAGATCGTGACCCTGCCCCTTTACTCCATGATCCTGGTCACGGGCGTGAACACCCTGCTCGACCTCGGCCTTGGGCTTGGCATGTGGGGCCTGCCCAACCTCGGCTACAAGGGCATCGCCTGGGCCACCTTCGCCTCCATCCTGTGCGGGACCGTTTATAATTTCGTGATGATGTTTCGCTGCGGACTGCTCTCCCGGCAGAGCCTGGCCCCGTGGCGCTGGGTGCGACTGGCCCTGCCCTACCTGATCAAGGTGGCTTGGCCCGCCGGGCTGATGCAGTTGGTCTGGCACTCGGCCTACATGGTACTCTACGCCATCACCGCCAGCCTCCCCTATGGCAACGTGGTGGCCATGGCGGGCATGAGCGCGGGCATCCGCATCGAGGCCCTGCTCTTTTTGCCCGGCATCGCCTTCAACTTCACCGCCTCCATCCTGGTCGGCCACTACCTCGGCCAGGGGCAAAAAGAGGAGGCCAAGCGCATCGGCTACAAGATCATGCTCGTGGGCGTGGCGGTCATGACCGTCATCACGGGCCTGTTGTGGCTGGTCATCGAGCCGGTCATCGCCTTTGTGGCACCGGACCTTGAGGTGCAGGCAGAGGCCATCCGCTACCTGGCCTGGAACATGGCCGCCACGCCGCCGCTCCTGGCCGCCATGATCCTCGGCGGGGCCTTCACCGGGGCGGGGGCGACCATCTACCAGGCCGTGATCTTCGGGTCTGCGGCGTGGCTGGTGCGCCTGCCGCTGGCGTACCTGCTGGGGCACGTGGTGCTGCAGTCCGCAAACGGCGTGTGGATGGCCATGTTCGCCTCGGTCCTTGTGCAATGCGGCATGGCCCTTTACTACTATCAGTACAAGGACTGGTACAAATTCACCCTGCGCAAAGACAGGAGACCCGCGTGAAATCCCTGCCCGGCCACTATCTCGGCTCCGTCGTCAACTACGCTGCGGACACTCCGTGGGACCTTGAGTATTCCCTGGTCCTCGACCCCCTTGGGCACTACCAGTTCTTTTCGCGCGACGGCGAAGGGCTGATCCGCCAGCGCAACGCCGGCACCTCCGGCCGGGCGTTTGCGCAGTTCGCGGTGCAAAACGGCTTTGACGCCGAAGAACTGCTGCGCGACCTGCAGTACATCGACAGCGGATTCGCCGCCGACTTTGAAAACTACATCAAAAGCCGCAACAAGGCGGACTGAAGGCCATGCGCGAAGAAATCACGGCGATCAGTCCGGCGGAACCCGTGACCCGGCAGGAGAAAAAAGACCCCGCGTCCGAAAGACGCCGCCCCGCACCCGACTCTTCCCCGGAACCGCCCCCCGCGCACCCGCACAAGGGCAGGCTCCTCGACGTCATCGCCTGAAAGGCCCGGCAGCCAAGAAAGAATTGACGGTCAGCGGCACCCTGTATATTTGAAAAACCTCCCTGCCCGGGTGGTGGAAGTGGTAGACGCCAGGGATTTAAAATCCCTTGCCCTTCGGGGCGTGCCGGTTCAAGTCCGGCCCTGGGCACCATAAAAAACAAAGGCTTATTGCGACCCTGCAATAAGCCTTTTTCTTTTTATTTTGATTTTCAAAATGTCTTTGCCAGTTTTTGCCAGTTTTTCCGCCGGCGTAAGTTCCAGAACCCTCAACCAGCAATTCCCTGCCAAACGATTGGGGGAGCACCTCTCAGCAAAAGGTTGTGAAAAATGACGTTTCAAATCGCGCTGGCACAAGACTACCCCTGATTACTCGTCATCGTCGAGATCGACGGTAACGGTATTACCCGAAAGCATTGATTCAATCTCGGCAGCCAGGCTGCGATAGTCCCGACACCCCTGTACCCGGGTGTCGTAGGAGATGCAGGTTTTGCCTGCCAGTTCGGCCTTACCGATGGTCGTAGTACGAGAGATGCGGGTTTTGAAGACGCGCTCCTCGCCGAAATAGTTGAGGACCTGAGCCTCCATCATCGCGGATGCTTTGGTGCGGCCATCAAAAAAGGTGATGAGTGCCCCCAATAATTTGGCCTTCGGGTTTACCAAAGAGAACTCATCGAAGCATTTCAAGAAGTAGTCGACACCCTGCAGGCCAAAGATTGATTCCGCAGAGAGAGGCATGACTAGGTAGTCGGCCGCGACCAGGGCGTTGGCAACTAACGGCCCGCCTATATCCGGCGGACAGTCAATAATAATGTAGTCGTAAGCATCCAGGAACTTGGGATCCCCCTCCATTTTGAGTTTCAACCCAAAAATGCCCTTTGGGGAAAACGGGCCGAGCAATGTTTTGAGTTTGAATACGTCTATGTTCGAAGAGATGATCTTTATGCCCTTAACTTTGGAAGGAACGGTGCATGTCGAGATTTTGATTCGGGAGTCGAGGAAGACATCCGCGATGGTTTTCTCACCGCCCTTCGGATTCGGACTCAACATGGCCGTGGCATTTGATTGCGGGTCCATGTCGATGACCAGCACTCTTTTATTAAAAGGTTTGAATGCGAGTGCGTGAGCAAGGTTTACGGCGGTAGTGGTCTTCCCAACCCGGCCCTTCTGGATGGCAATGGTTATTATCTGTGCTGGCATGCTTTTCCTTCCATCAATATTTGCGAAGAACGCCCAGTATTGAGCAAGCGTCTTTTGCCTCAGATCTTGGTACTCCTCATGAGTGATTGTACCGGAAGCCAACAATTCTTCCAGGCGTTTTAGATCCTTTTCCAGAGCTTCCGCCCTCTCCAAGGTCGGACCTGCTTGCTCAATTGCAACCGGATCCGGTGCCAAGGTTACGCTTATGGTCTCTGGTACCAATTTGGAGTCGCCACCCGTGGCCGCATCTACCCCCCAGCCGATCAGGCCGCCGGCGATGATATTACCCGCAACAGCCCCAGATAGGACGCTCTGCCTGGTGCATATGGTGCGTCACAGCCTCAAGTTCGTGAACTGGAAGCAGCGCAAGGAAGTCGCCGCCGATCTGAGGGCCATCTATACTTCGACGACCGTAGAGTCTGGAGAACAACGGCTCACGGAGTTTGAAGAGAAGTGGAACCAGACGCTGGCACCCATCGGGCAATCCTGGCGCAGGAACTGGGAACGGATTATTCCGTTTTTCAGCTATCCCCAAGAAATTCGGAAAGTTATCTATACGACCAACGCTATCGAATCGATCAATATGAGCCTTCGCAAGATCACCAAAAACCGGGGCTCGTTCCCGAGTGACGACTCCCTTGCCAAGCTCTTCTATCTGGCACTACAGGACATCAGCCGGAAATGGACCATGCCAATCCGGGATTGGAAGGCCGCTTTGACCAGATTCAGCATCCAATTCGAAGACAGGATGCTTAACCTCTAACACTGCCGTTTACACAAAATTTCGGACACCCTCTCTTCGGCACAAACAACACCGGTCCGGGGTACTCGCGCATGATGCTGTCCGATGTCAGCAGGGATATTCCCTCGCTTTTGGCCTGCGCCAGCAGCATCCTGTCGAAGGGGTCCTTGTGGAGCATGGGCAAGTCATTGACCGCAAGAGCGTGCAGGCTTGTGATGCACAGTTCGTTGTACTGGTTGTCAAGCAACCCGCGCCGCAACACTTCCGGTTCGACCCTAAAATCGCTCCTACTAAGACTTTTCTTGATCCCGATCTCCCACATGCTGGCTGAGCTGAAATACAGCGTGTTGTTCGCGTCGACCACCAGACTTTCAGCTTTGCCGGGCAATGTGCCTGCCGCCGCCCACAACAGCATGTGCGTATCGAGGAGCAGCTTCACTTGGCACCTTCAAACAGGCCCAGGATCTCTTCCTTGCCCATGGAATCAAAATCGTCCGGGACTGCGATCATGCCTTGCAAAAAACCTATCCGTTTTGCCGGATCAGGCGGTGGCGAAAATGCAGTGACGGTGACCATGGGCTTACCGGACTTGGCGATTATAAAAGGCTCACCGTTCACAGCCTGCTCGATCAACCGGGACAGATTCGTCTTGGCATCGTGAATGTTTACCTGGTGCATAGGCCCTCCAAAAATTAGCTAAGTTCAGGACTAAGTTTACTAACTCTGAAGCCAAAGTCAACAACGTTTGACCGGCTAGCGGTCTTTCAGCCCGAATTTCCCGAGGACATTCGGAACTGGTTCCAGGACCGGTCGCCGAGTTGCCCTGCTCGTCCTTCCCGCTGGAATTAACCCCGAAGTTGCCACCTGTTCACTCATGGACACCTGTTCACTCATGGACAATCGCCCATGGCGTCCAACTCCGCAACCGCATTCTTTGCGGCGTGGTAGCCCTTTGCCATCAGATATTTTCGCAGAATCAGGCGCTCCTCTGGCGTCACCTTAAGCTCAGGGTGAAGGCGGATACGGTCGTCTTCGATGTCGCAAGGATATTGCCGGAGTATCCGCCTGACCGTAGCCACCTCCTCGGGATCAACCGGGTTCTTTGGGGGCCTCTCCTTGGAAAAGTCATAAACCATCTTGCGCTTGGAATCTTTGGGCTTTTGCGTAGGGCCTGTGCCTGCTGGTAATGAATTCATCTTTTTTGCGTAAACCTTGCCCACGGTCAGCCCATCCGCATCGGCCCAATCCATATGCGGGAAGTCGGACGGGAGGTGTCCGTGTTCGGCGGCGGTGTGAGCCACTGTGTAGCCGTCGAAATCGACCAGATCCCATCTGTTGAAATCAGGGGGGAGGGCGCCGTGCGAGGCTGCTTCGTGGGCCACGGTCCATCCCCTCAGGTCGCGGATCTCCCAGTGGATGAAGTCGGGTGGCAAGTGCCCGGTTCTGGCAGCCTCGTGCGCCACGCTCCAGCCGTCGACATCCGCCAGGTACCATCTGTCGAAATCAGGTGGAAGGACTCCGTGTGAGGCTGCTTCGTGGGCCACGGTCCATCCGTCGGTGGCGCGGATGCAGTTGGGTGGCAGACAGACGGATCTGGCCGCCTCGTGGCCCACGCTCGAATCGTAGGGGTGCCTCAATCCCCATTGATCGAAGTCCGGTGCCAGAAGCCCTTTGCGGGCCAGATCGTAAGAATCAACGGGCATGGTAATTCTCCTTTATCGTGCTTTCCTGCTTTTCAGGAAGGTATCAAGAATCTGGGCACCTTCTTCCTGCAAGACGTTCAGGCCTGGCGCCGCAAAACTTTTGCACCCGTCCAGGCCGACGAACTCGCCCCGATACATCTTTCTTTTCTGGTCGTATCCCATTGCAAGCATGTTTCCGCCAGGAAAGGGCGAAAGCCAGAAGAGCCCATCCCTTGGCTGAAGCCATTCGATCATCATGCCCACCCCTGCAACCCGGACGCCTCCATCAATCATGGCGTCATGACGCTCGTGGTGATGGCCATGAATGTGAATCCTGGCCTTGAGGGCGCGGGCCACGTCACCCAGGATTCGATAGCCGAGTTTATGGGACTCCGGGGCCTCGTGGGTCACAAGAACATCAACGCGGGTCTTACTGGCAAGGCGGGCCATAAAGTTCAGGTCTTCCGGGAAGATGGTCGTGTGGTCCTGCGGTGCGAGCTTTTTGTCCTTGCGGATCAGAGCCAGGCTTTGGCGAGTGTCTTGGGGGCGGACCATGGGGAGGTCGCTTAAAGTGGTCTGGCGATCCACGCCGAAAACGTTGGACCGAAAGGTGCCGCCGAGGCCGGCGACGCGCAGGCCATCGATTTCAATCACGCGGCAGTGCAGGTTTCTGTCGGCCATGGCGGCGTGATGCTTCAGGTATTCAGGATCGTCGCTGTCATGATTGCCGAATATCCACCACGTCTTTTCCGCGATCTCCGGGCCGAGGATCGTCGCCAAATCGTCGAGCGGTTCCTGGTCTCCCAAAAGGATGACTGCCGTGGCTGATGCCGCGGCTTCCAACATGGGTTCAAAGTCACCGTGGCAGTCCCCAGCGAAAAGGATCATGGCCGATCTCCATTGCTTTGGCATAGCCGGAAAAAACCTTCCGGGGTCCTTGCCATCCCAATTCCTTCCACGCGAATTCCGCCGTCCAGGGTGGCGCTGTAGCGCTCATGGTGGTGGCCGTGAATGAGTAGTTTGACGCCCATGGCGCGGGCAATGTCGCCGAGGAGTGGGAAACCGAGCGCGTGAGACTCGGGGGCCTCGTGCGTAACCAGCACGTCTACTTGCCCTTTGAACTGCAGCAAGGCTGTCAGGTCGTCAGGAAAGATGGAGGTGAAGTCCGCAGGGTATGACCTTCCGCCTCGCCGGAGCTTAATCCACGCCTCTCTGGCGTCTTGTGGGCAATTTAAATCCACTTCGTGCAGTCTCGTGGTTTGATCTATCTCGAATTTTTTCGCGCGAAACACCCCACCAAGGCCTGCGATGCGCACACCATTGATTTCCACTACGCGGCAATGCAGGTTGCGGTCAGCCATTGGCGCATGATTATCGAAATAAGACTGGTAATCACTGTCGTGGTTGCCATAGATCCACCATGTTTTCGGAGCCACGCTTGGTCCCAATTCCACCGCAAGGTCGATCAGCGGTTCCTGGTCGCCCAAGAGCACCACAGCCGAGGCCTCGCCGGCCTCCTCGATGAGGGGCACAAAATCCCCATGACAGTCACCAGCAAACAGGATCATATCTTTTGCGCCTCCGTAAGGACTTGGCTTCTGAATTTCTCTGGCAAGTCGCCAGGGGTGACGAGATCGACAGGAACGCCCAGAAGCTCTTCCAGATCGACCTGGAGCCCGCCAAGATCAAACAATGAGGCCCCGGGCAGGGGGTCAACGAGGATGTCGAGGTCACTGCCCTCGTGGCCCTCTGCTCGCAAGACAGACCCAAAGACGCGTGCGTTGCACGCCTTACGTGCAGCAACAAACGCGAGAACCGCGTTCCGGTGTGTTTGAAGGGCTTCAGAAGGTTTCACACTCCCCCGCAGTTTTTAAGGTCCGGTCTCCAAGACTTCCGCCCGGGATCCTGCACCCACCTCCACCACTCCCGATAAACCAGATCGTCAAAGGGGCTCTCCAAGTTCTTCTCGTACCCCGCGATCTTGCTCACCCGCTCCATGATATCCTGATCATCGAGCGCAGCTTGTCGCATCTCATCCCAATCCTGTTGGCGGCCTCTGGTGATACAGCTATCAATAGCCGCCGGGGTCCACAGTTCATGATTCAAATTTCTGTGCTTCATTTTTTCTTTTCTTCCACCGCCGTTGCCACGCTATATAAGTCCGTCTAGGTCCAACCAATTTCCATTTTTTAAAATTTGGCAAAGCCTTATCAACGCCAACAAAGTATTCAGTCTTCGGATTCAATGTTTTGCGAAGCATTTCGCTCAAGTGCAGATGCTTCTCAATTTCAAATATCGCACCAAGCAACGCCCGTACATGCGGAGGGTATTGCAGTCCGTACTTTAAAAGATAACCAAGATGCTCGATCGTCACGTGCTGCTTGAAGAGAAAAAAAAGTTGGTTCACAACGTGATTCGGTGACGAATCACTGACGTTACGTATTTCTTTGAGTGAATCAAGGATCATAAGCGCCAACCTTGCCGCCTTCTCCTTCGGGATTTCTTTAATTGTAGATTGTATATAGCGCACTCTCTGGTATCCAAAACGCCTCTCATGCGTCCAGCTAGGCGTCGCAATAGTCAAGACCATCGGGACTTGTGTAGAAAGTCCGAGGTCATTATGCGCCCATGAGCCGGCAGGATAGCCCACATCCAAGGCCTCGCGCAGCAGTTCACGACCAAAAAGCTCCACAGGGCCGAAGCGGTCCGATACCCTTGGCCGGTAGAACCGGCCCGGGTATGCACGCCGGATCTCCTTGTCCTTGACCATCTGTCGCAGTGCCCGTGAGAGCGCCCTGCGCCTGGTAGTGGCCAGATCCCCGAAATCAGCGAAGCCGAAGCTCTGAGCAATCGGTATCTGCTCGACCATCTGTCTCACGGCCTCGATGACGCTTTCTTTTTTCACAACAAAACCTCCGTAACCCGCCCTTCACCGTCGCCTCATAGTACGAAAGTCTAAAAAAATTGGATTACCATACTATGAACCGCCTTTCACCGTCGAAGCCAAGTACCGTAGTGCCAAATAATGGCAGTCCCATACTTAGCTTCATCGTCCGTTAGACTCAAAAAATGAGTCTAACAGGCCATGAGGACCCTCACAGCTCCACCCACCACTTGTCCCCGAAGCCTTCGGCGCTTAGGGCCTGCCATTCGCAGCCCTGGTCTTCCCCATGTGCGCTGAGATGGAAATGCCCAAAGAACCACCTCCGGGGCTGGAACTCTTGCAGGACCGAATCCAGAAGGGCCGCAGTGGGGTCATCCAGTCGTGCCTGGTCAATCTTGTTCTTCGGGAGGTGCCGCAAGAAGGCCAGAGGCCCAGTGTGTGAAATGACAATGTCCACCCGCCCGCCATGGGCAGCAACTTGCGCCCGGGCATGATCAAGATCCTCGACAGTGGGCACCTCTTTCGCCCACCAGTCGTCGCCTTCGGTCCGACATTCCCTGTCCGTGGACATGGCTCCCCCGAAGAAGAGGACGTTCCTGCCATCTGGTAAGGTCAAGACTGAGCCCCTTGGCATGTAGAAACAGCCGGGAACCGGAATCTCCAGGGGCTGCCCTGGGGTCGCCTTCATGCACTCTTGCAGGTCGTCGTGATTTTCGTGGTTGCCGTCGCACCAATACAGTCTCGCCCCGCCCAGCTTGACGGCGTATTGATCGAAGCGCCGATTTCTGCTTATCTTGTCTGTGCCGTGGCGATGCGGCCACCATCCGAAGTCGCCGCATTGCAGTATGATGTCGGGCTTCTTTTTGTTGATGAACCGGTTTAAATTTCCGAAATCTGCGTGGATGTCGCCCATGATGATCTTCATAACAAATTTATTCTCTCAGCAATCTACCGGTTTCGTTTTAAATTACCCATGGCTGTCCCAAGGGCTTGCGGCGAAGTGCCGCTGGGCGCGCTTCCACTCCCAAGGCAATAAATGTATTAATTCTTGCCGCCTCGTTTCTTTTTGAGTAAGTTTAATTTTAATTAGGGATATTTATCGCCACCACTCGCCCATATTAACGATAAATATCATATTTAGTCAACGATTTTTTCTTATTTTAACGAAAAAAGGTTTAAATGTTAGAAAAAAACGCTTTGCCTGGAGGCTGCGACCCCGATCTTCTGGAGGTTGACTTTGAAGGTGTTTTGGCGCGTTTCAAGTCAGTTTTTGGAGTCAAGACGGACACTGACCTAGCAAAATGCCTCGGTCTTCAGCAGGGATCTATTTCAAAAGCGAAACAAAAGAAATCTGTTCCGCCGTCATGGATAACGACGGTGGCGTTAACGAAGGGTATTTCTGCAGATTGGCTTTTAACGGGCGAAGGGCAGTTTAAGAGGGGCTTGAAGTTCAAAACCTCGAAGTTGCCAAACGAAGCCATGAGGCAAAATCATGAAATTACAGAGGGCGATGCTGCAAGGCTGCGCAGCCTTCCCTTTTTAGCTCCCGTTTGTAATGATATGGGAAGTCTGGCTTGCCATGAGTGTGAGACCGTGATCTTACCTATCGTGGAGGCGAGACTCTCGGCTATGAAGGAATCTCGGGAGACTATTTCCAACCCTGAAACGAGCTATTCCTTCCGTTCAGGCTTCTTGCGCCGCAAGGGGAGCATCACCGCAATGGTTCTTGTGCGCGTGGCGGGGGACAGCATGGAACCAGAGATCAAGAATAATGATGTTGTCCTAATCGATACCTCAACAACCGCACCTCGACCAGGCAACCTTTTCGCGATCGCGATAGAAGACCTCATTTATATTAAAAAGTTAGACGCCCAACCCGGCAAACTTATCCTCACAAGCGTCAACAATGATTACGCCCCACTAGAAATCGATGCGCGAGGCAACCTATTAAATGGCATCCAGATCATCGGCAAAGTCGTCTGGGTAGCGAGAGATCTGTAAGCGCTCAGAAGTGGCTCAGTTTGTTTGAACACGTTTGCCCGTTTCTTAAGTGGAATCTCCGCTTTTCTCTTACACTGCCACTCTCACTGGCGACATTCGCTCGGCGTAAGCCTCGTCAGGCGTTTTCTTGCCCAACCGTGAATGCGGCCGCTTTTGATTGTACCAATTCATGTATTCCATGATCGACTTCCGGGCATCGCTCACCGTGTCGTAGGCGTGCAGATATGCCCGTTCGTACTTCACCGACTTCCAAAGGCGCTCAACGAAAACGTTGTCACGCCAGGCTCCTCGGCCATCCATACTCAGCTTGCAGCCCATGTCCTTCACAGCCGTTACAAACTCGATCGCCGTAAACTGACTGCCTTGATCCGTGTTCACGATTTCCGGAGTGCCATAGCGGCGAAAGGCTTCCTGAAGCACATCGACCGCATGGCAAGCCTCCAGGGTGATCGCTATCTTTGACGCCAGGACCTTTCGGCTGACCCAATCCACGACTGCGGTCAGGTACACGAAACCCTTGGCCATCGAGATGTAGGTCGTATCCAGAGCCCAAACCTGATTGCTTCTTTCAATGAGCAGTCCTCGTAGCAGATAGGGATATACCTTGTGCCCAGGATGCTTCTTGCTGGTGCCGGGCTTCCGGTACAGCGCAGCAATCCCCATGCGTGCCATCAACGAGCCGACATGCTTGCGCCCAACAGCGACGCCAGCACGATTCAGTTGATCCCGGAGCATCCGGGCACCCATGAAAGGATGCTCAAGATGCAGTTCGTCAATACGGCGCATGAGCGCCAAGTCGGCGGCGCTCACCGGCCGAGGCTGATAGTACACGGTACCGCGACTTATCCCGACCAGTTCGGCCTGCCGCTTGATTGAAACCTCGTGCTCGCGATCGATCATCGCTTTGCGCTCAGCAATCCCACCTTGCTGAGTGCGCTTTCTAAAAAATCGTTTTCCAGCGTCAGTTGGCCGATCTTGGCATGGAGTACCTTCAAGTCCACCGCCGGTTCACTATCGGCCCGTTCGCTGAGTTGCCGCTTCCATTCGGTAATCTGGTTCTGCTGCATGCAAATCGCCAAGGGCTTCCATAAAACGTGCTTGCAGGTTGCATTTGCCGCGCGAGTTTTCCCAGCGGCGGATGGTGGCCGGGCTGGCTCCTATGCGGGCGGCGAATTCTTCAACGGTCAGACTCATTTTCCTGCGCAGTTTCCTGATGTTCGGCCCGGTGGGGCTGAAGGATTTGGGTGTGGGTCTGGGTTTTGCCGTGACCGGCTTGGGGGTTGAGGCTTGCGTGGCCCTGGTCGTGGCGTGTGGTGCGGGCTTGGCCCGCCTGGGCGTGCTCGCTCCGACGTTATGGGGTAAAACAGGTTCCAGGTCGACCTCGATGCCGAAAAGATCGGCCAGATCCGCGTCAGCCAGGGTGTCCGACCGGGACGCATCGCCATCCAGCAGCCCGATGGGTGCGGTGATCAGTTCCTCGGGGTCTACGCCGCGCAAGATGAAGAGCAGGCCCGGATCCGTGTCGAGGCGATGCCCAACCCCGTAAAGCACGGCGGCGACATGCTTGCACATGCTGGCCCAGTCCGGGCAGGAACATTCGAGCTTCATCTCGCCTGGCTGCGGGAAGAGCCCTTCCGTCCGATGCGCGACCACACCCATCACCTCGGCCGAAAGCCTGCCCTGGAGCAGTTCGAGCAGGGAGCCGACCTGGCCCGTGCAGCGGCTCTTGGTGGCTGCCCATTTGGCCGCAGGCAGCTTGGCGACGGTGATGCGCACCGTGTACAACTCCGATCCGCTGACCTTGGCCAGAATTTCCCCTGCACGGATTTCCAGGTGGCAGACCGATCCGTTGCGGACATAGGTCCGGCCTCGCGGCAGGCGGTTTTCATAGTCGGAAAAAGACTCCAGGTGCGTGCACCAGGCCTTGCCCCAGAAACTGCGCGCGATGGTCCGGCCCGCGATTTCCACGGGCATGACGCACTGGCCTTTCTTGCGCAGCTTTTCCATTTCCTTTTTGGCGTCGGCCTTGCGCTGGCTCACGGGCACATAGGGCGTCCATCCAAAGCGTGACATGGGCTTCTCCTTACTGGTCCGCGGCCCTGGACAGGTCGAGCCGGACCAGATCGATCAGTTCGGCGTCGGACAGCTCCGTCAGCCGGATTTCTTCGCCAGAGCCGAGGAGGTTCTCGACCAATGCCTTTTTGCCTGCGATCATGCGATCGATTTTTTCCTCGATGGTCCCCGTGGTCACAAACTTGTGCACAAGCACATTTCGGTGCTGGCCGATGCGGAAACAGCGGTCCGTGGCCTGGTTTTCAACGGCCGGGTTCCACCAGCGGTCAAAATGGATGACATGGGAGGCCGCCGTGAGATTGAGGCCCGTCCCGCCTGCCTTGAGGGACAGGACAAAAAAGGGCGGGCCGGTTTCGCTCTGGAATTCCCGGACCAGGTCAGCGCGCCCCGCGATTGCCGTCCCGCCGTGAAGGACCAGGCCGGGACGTCTGAAGATGGCGGCCAGGTGGTCGTGCAGGGCCGGGATGATCTCCCGGAACTGGGTGAAGACGAGGGCTTTTTCCTGTCGTTCGGCCAACTCCTGGGCAATTTCGGCCAAACGGACAAATTTGCCGCTCCTGTCCGGCGCAAAATCTCCCTGGCCCGTGAACTGTGCCGGGTGGTTGCAGATCTGCTTCAGGCGCATCAGGCTTTGCAGGACCAGGCCGCGCCGGGTCATGGAATCCATGTCCCCGTCCTTGGTCAGCCCTCGTTCCATGGTCCGGACCACCAGTTCGTAGTGCTTGATCTGGTCCCGGCTCAGGCCGCAGTAGCGCACGGTCTCGGTCTTGTCCGGCAGGTCGGCGATGATTGATCTGTCCGTCTTCAGGCGGCGCAGGATGTATGGCGCGACCAGCTTGCGCAAGGGAGCCAGAGGACCCGGCCTGCTTTCGCTGTCCTTGAGGAAGCGTTTGAATTGCGCAGCCGTGCCGAGCAGGCCGGGATTCAGGAAATCGAACAGGGACCACAGGTCGCCGACCCGGTTCTCCACCGGCGTTCCGGTCAGGGCGATGCGCGCCCTGGCCTTGAGCCGTCGCACGGCCTTGCTCTGCTTTGTGGAGTGGTTCTTGATGGCCTGGGCTTCGTCCAGGATGACCAGATTCCAGTTGTGTTCGGCCATCCACGGGGTGCGGTCGACCAGGGCGTAGGTGGTCACGACCAGGTCGACTCCCTTCAAGGCCTGGGCCGGATTTTGAGCCAAGTCGTCCAGATCCCGTCTGGGCGTTTCGGCCGGGTGGGCAAAGAGCAGTCGCAGCCTCGGGGCGAAGCGCTCGGCCTCGGCCCGCCAGTTGCCGAGCAGCGAGGCCGGTAGCACCAAGAGGGACGGACCCGCACCCTGCTCCCGGAGATGGTCGAGCACGGTCAGCACTTGCAGCGTCTTTCCCAGCCCCATGTCGTCGGCCAGACAGGCGCCAAGACCCAGCTTGGACAGGAAATGCATCCAAGCCGCGCCTTCGCTCTGATAGGGGCGCAAGGTTGCGACGATGCCTGCGGCCAGGGGCTTCTCCAACCGGTCCGGGTGGCGCAGTCCGTGCAAAATTTCGAGCAGGGCCTGGCCGCTGACGACATCGCTCCAGCTCCGCTCCTCTTCGGGCATGGACTGGTCGCGCAGGTCGAGGCTGGTCCCGGCTAGCAGGCGCATGCCCTGGATGAAGGACAGACCGTCGCCCGCTTCGCGTTCCATGGATTGCCAATGCTCCAAGGCCTGGCGCAGCCGCTCTCGGTCAACCTCCACCCAGGTTCCCTTGAACAGCACCAGCCCGTCTTCGCCCGCGAGGAGGGCTTCCAGATCTTCGGGCGATAAGGGCTCGCCGTCCAGGGTCACGTTGACGCGAAAATCGAGCATGGATTCGATGCCGAGCAACGATCGGCTCGACTCGCCGATGACCACCCCGACCCTGGGCCGGGGCCGTTTTTTCCACCAGTCCGGCACGCGCACCACCAGGCCGCTGTCTTCCAGAAGCGGGATGGAGCGCAGCAGCATGTAGGCGCGGTCGGTCGGCCAGGCCATGGGCCGGTAGATGTCGCCGTTATCGATCATGACCCGGACCCAGTCGCAGCGCGTTGCCGCTTCCTGGATGGGCGTGAGCAGTTTGACCAGGGCCGGTTTGTTCCGGGTGCCGGCATGCAGTTCCAGGGCTTTGCGCAGCGGCAGATGGCGGATCTGACCGTCAGATCCCACGCCGGTGGTGAAGCTGGCCATAAAGGCAAAGGGCTGGCCTGGATCGCGCGGATTTTCGGCCAGATGAAAGGTGACTCGGCCCACGGCGTTCCAGCCCGGGGCGCGGCTTTGCAGGAAGCGCTCGATACCGCCGTCCTCTTCCATGGCTCCCTGGCCCCACGCGGCCAGATCGGACCATATCGATTCCAGCACCTCGATGCGCAGATATTCGCCGCCGGGCATGGGCGGCGCGTTTTCGACCCAGGCCGCCAACTCGTCGCGTGTTGGGGGTTCCGGAATGGTCCGGCTTTCGGGGAGATGGCAGACGGCGATCAGGTAGCGTGAGGCCACGACGGCCCAGAATCGGGCCGCTCCGAGATGGGTCAGGCTGTCGCGGCGGGCGCCAAGGCAGAACAGCCCCTCGCGCCAGTCCTCCGCGAACCGGGCGGCCAGGTCCTGCGCCGCAGGGGATGCGTCGGTTTCGGCGAGATCAAGGGCCAGGCGTCCGGACGGGGTCAAACGGATGGTGGTCATGGGGCGGCTGCGTAGCAGTAAAGCGTCAATAAACCAAGCATGAGAGATGGGGTTGCGTTTTGAGCCGGGTCACGCATTGGAAGGCTGGGTGATGGACTGGGTATCTCAATCCGAGGTCCACCACTTGTCAGCACCCCGCCTGTTCCCCTAAGCTCCACACCCGTCAACGACCTCGCCTTGAAAGACGAGGTCAGAGGTGCTCCCCAAAATTTGGACAGGTATGATAGCTTAACCTCACACAAGGAGAATCATCATGTCCAAACGGAAAAATCACGCCCCGGCGTTCAAAGCGAAAGTCGCCCTCGCGGCCCTTTCGGGAGAGAAAACCATCGCCCAGCTCAGCGCCGAACATGGAGTGCATCAAACGCTGATCAATAAATGGCTCAAGCAGCTCAAAAGCGAAGCTGCCGACATTTTTTCCGGTGCAAAAACGAGCAAAGACGTGAACGCTGAGAAACAACTCCATGACCTGCACGCCAAAATTGGCCAGCTAACGGTGGAACGTGATTTTTTAGTCAAAGCCTGCGGCCGTTAAGTGCTTCCCGCAGGCGAGAGAAGATTGAGCCAGAGCACACGGCTCTCAGTATCAACCGTCAGTGTATGTTGCTTGGTTTAAATCGAGCGACGTACTACTACAAAGCCAAAGAAGAATCTTCCTGTAATCTCATGCTGATGCAGGAAATAGATCGAATATTCATGGAGTGGCCGTTCTTTGGTGTGAGGCAAATGCGTCGCCATCTTAGGTCATTGGGGCATTGCGTGGGAGATAAGCGGGTCCGGCGACTAATGCGCCTGATGGGTATCGTGGCGGTGTACCAGAAGCCTCGAACCAGCATTCAAAACCCCATGCATAAGAAATATCCCTATTTATTACGGGATATTGTAATCGAAAGAAGTAATCAAGCCTGGTGCACCGACATCACGTATATTCCCATGCGCAAAGGCTTCCTGTACTTGGTGGCTATCATGGACTGGCATAGCCGGGCCGTTCTGTCCTGGCGGCTCTCCAACAGCATGGATACGGACTTTTGCGTTGCTGCCCTTGAAGAGGCCCTGGATAAGTACGGCCCCCCGGAGATGTTCAACACCGATCAGGGCAGCCAGTTTACCAGCTATGCCTTCATCAAGGTCTTGCAGGAAAATGAGATTCGCATATCCATGGATGCCCGCGGCCGCTGGATGGACAATGTATCGAACGACTTTGGCGATCATTGAAATACGAAAACGTGTACCTCAACGCCTACGAGACCGGTTCGGAGGCCAGGGCCGGCATTGGCAAGTGGCTGGAGTTCTATAACACGGTCAGGCCTCACAGTAGCCTCATGGGCAAGACTCCCGGCGAGTTCTACCGGGACAACTTGCAAAAGGCGGCCTGACGAAAGATCTCAAGCTTAGTAATGGCGATCCCCTGTCCAACGATTGGGGAGCACCTCTCGCTACATCTTTACCGTGAATATCGCCTTCAATTTAAGCTTCTGCACATCTTCTTCTGTCAGATCGCCCGCGTCAAAAGAAAGCTTCAAAACGCGAAGAATGTCGGTCTGGCGAACACTGGCCATCCGGCCCTCTTCTTTTAGAACCTTGGCGATCTCAATCGGCTTCCAACCCTTTTGGATATTGGCGATGATCGTCGGAGCCAGCGCCATCAAGGCCTCGTGTTTGCCAACTTTTGTTTTTGCTTCAAGCTTGCCAAGGAGGCCTTCGAGCTCCTTAATATCGCTCTTGGTGAAGGATCGGCGCAGGTCGCGAGCCTTCTTTTTTGGTTTGCCATTCTTCTTGGGTGCGGCCACTTTAGGGGCCGACTCAGGGGGGTTGCCGAACAGGGCGGCTTCTGCATTTTCAGTCATTTCTCTTCCTCGCTTGTTCGAAGTTTGTTAAAGTAGTTGGCGGAATTGCCTCCGCCATAATTCGCGACAATAAGCACCTTGGTAATTAAGCAAGTTCGTTTTTTTTCGTCTAGTATTTTTTTCACTTTGAACGGCAAAGCCCGGAAGAAAAGATGTCGCAGGGCAAAAACTGGGACGTGGGATATCGAGCGCTTCGCAATCATTTCGTACAGTCCAAGTCCGGCTTCAGTTTAAAAAAAACAGTCGAGGCAGCCTCGGTCTAGGACAGCCCCGTGCCATTTTCAACCAACCGAATTTTGCACTTTTGAGCATAAAAATCTGCTACAAAATCAGGACGAAAGAAGGACGCTTCGGAGATACTCTTAAGGAATAAAACTTTCCGTTTTCTCAACTTACTCTGAGACGCTTTTTAGGTGAGAATCTAAGCCAAAAAAAAACGGCAAATCTAGGCCACTCTTAGTGATTAACTGACAAGCGTTTTCAAGGCAAACTCACCTTGGTTTGAAGGGCCTCCAAGAACACTTTTTGGTCAGAAAAAAGTGGTAGGAATTCCCTGCAAAATCCGCACTAAAAATCGCATAAACTCAAGTTAAAAAATCACGTCTTTCGGAGCAACCAAAACGCGCCCAAAACTAACCTAAAATTTTATCACTTTTTACCCCCTTATTCCGACGTATTTCGGGGTGGAGTTTTTACCCAAAATCAAGTGCGCTTCGGCGGGGCCAAAAACAGGCACTTTGGTGGACCCTTTCGCCACCGACTTGGTGGGGACAATTACAGGCGCTTTGGACGACCCCTTGTCATCGACTTGACGGGGTCAAGCATAGACACTTTGGTGGATCCTTTTGCCACCGACTTGGTGGGGCCAAGCATAGACACTTTGGTGGATCCTTTTGCCACCGACTTGGCGGGGCCAAATGCTCTCGGATTCAGAGGCCCCTCGCGACACTTCTTGGCGCAGGAACGGCGCAGGTAAGCCTTCGTCGTTTCCCGCAGTTCGCGGCCCACGCGGAGCGGGGGTGACCGCGGCCTGCCACCTCGGCTCTCCTCAGGCCTTCCCGTCGAGCTCCGTGCAGACACACCCTGTCGCCCGCAAGAGGCGGGTCAGGGCGTGCCTATTCGCCCCAAATTCGCACCGCTCAGGCCTTCAAGGGGTGTTTTTGAGCCCCCGGCCTGCCATGAGGCGCCACGACACCTCTGGTGTCGCCTGAGGCGTTTTTGGCGATCCCGGGCGTCCTGCCAGACTGACCCTGGCGGGGCTTGCGGGCTGGTTGTCGCCCGGAAATCTAGGCGGGGCCTGGGTTGCCAGCGGTTTTCCCGAAAATCCTCCTGGGTGCGCCGAGTGCTGACAGACGGCCAATTCCGGCACAGCCGGGGCCGTAACCGCGGGTTTTGGGGTTCCCGAGGCGTTTTCGGACTAACCAGGGACTTTGCGGGGCAAAAGGCGCCGTTTTTGGACTAACCGGGGACTTTGCGGGCCGAATGGCCCGGTTCCGGCGGGGCCGAAGGCTTTTCGGGCTTTGGCGGGGCCTATGACCGGGTTTGGTTCGACCTAAAACGATTCCCGGTTTCTTGCGGGCCCGGCCGGCATTGATCCAGCGCTTTGGGCCGACTGATCGGCGGCCGGGCCCTCGGCGGGGCCGAAGAGAGCTTTGGGGTGGCCAGAGGCCGTCCTCGGGTTCGCCGAAGACGATTTTTCGGGGCCACTTTACGGCTTGCTGCGGATCTGGTTTTGACGGGGCATAAAACGGCTCTTTTTGGTGGCTCCTGAGGCTTCGGGTTGCGGCGGTGTTTGTGCGGGGGGAATCCAGGGCGGTTTTGGCGGGGTTGTGAGTGCGGGGAGGCTGGTGTGTTACAAAGGGTGGCTCCCAAGATTGGCATGTAATGCGCACCTCGTGACAACGGGTTGTGTTGCGTTTTTTCAAAAGAGCCCTGTTTTTTACCGATTTTGCTACTAAATGCTTGACGATTGGTTAAAAATTGTGTATATAAATAGATATAAAATTTTGGAGTTTACTATGCTAAAAGATCCCGTGTTAAGAGACACAAATTTGGTGATCCGAGCTTCACATGAGGAGCTGATGATCATCGACGCCAGGGCTTTTCTTGCTGGCGTCAGTCGTAGTGACTTTGTCCGAAATATGATCGACAAGTCGTGGGGAAACCGGCTCGCAAAAGCCCATCGCCCATATGTACAGATTTCTGGATTACTCCAAGATGTTTCTGCAAAATTACTGGCGATTGCATCTCGCGTAGATATTAATGATTTTGAACGAAAGAAGCTCTTGGATACCAATGACAAGCTCGGTCTTGTTTTGGACCAGATAATGGAACGAATGGCGCTGGAGCAGGAGGTAGCCCTTAGTGTTAGTAATGAGGAAGAGGCTTTCGAATAGCCGAAGCAAGGGCGTCAATTTGATGCGCTACATTCTTCGTGACACCGGGGACAACCCTCGCGGTCTTCTTAACTCGAAATATTCTGAAGAACGGATGTTTTTTGCCGAGACGGAGTCCGCTATTTCTCGTTCAATTAATCTTAAAGTTCCCGTTACGCATTTCGTCTTGAGCTTCCCCGAAGACGAGAAAAAAAAGGCATTCGATAATGCCGAGAGAGTTGCAAAATTTTTCTTGCAAAAGATGTCGATGAGCACCGCCCTCTCTGCCTATGGAGCGCACACAGATTCTGAGTATTTTCACATTCATGTTGGCGTCGTGATGCTCGATCTTTTTACCTCGAAATCATTCAACCAAGACGGCCTTGTTCGTCAGATCATGGACACCACTTCGGAAATGTGCAAAGAGTTTAATTTCTCATCACCACTTCATGATTACAGAATGGTTTTGCACGGCATCAAGTCTAGCTTCAAAAGTGGTGATTGGGACACAGTTCACGACACCCTCGAAACGATGTCTATTCAGATTGAAAATAACGCTGAAAAAAATGGCTATATTTTGAAGACTGGGCGATGGGATGTCGAGATGGGAGTGGTGGCTGGATTCCCGAGCGCAGAGCGATATTTTCAGCAGATGGGACCGGTTCCATCTCGGCCAAAGAAAAAACTCCCTTCGAAGCCTAATTTTTGGGTAATGAAGAAGGCCGCACAATCGGTCGTTTTCAAGGAGAAGAAAAAGGTCACCGAAGACTTCGATAAACGCCTCGATTTGGCGGAAATGTATGCCCGCTGTCGAATGGACGAAGAGAAGGCCTGGGCAGAGATGGAGGTTGAGGCCTTGCTGAAGGGGCGATTCACAGCTCGAAACATTTTGCACTTTTATTCGTCTGTGATCCGCAGCGTCACGCACTCGGCATGGGAGGAGCGGTGGCAACCCCTGGAGGCCGCGCTCTGGGATTGGACTATAAAAAAGGATCGTTCCGAGGAGTGCCTTGCACGCCTCGGTGTCACTCCGGCAAAGACACAGCCTGACCATGCGCTAGCGAGGATGGTTTGACACAGAATGTCGGATTTTGACATTGAATCTCGAAGTTTAACACTCAATGTCAAAACTTGGCATTCAATTTGCCCTTTTGAACAAACTGACCAATGACTCTGAGGCGCTCCCCAAGAGTTGCACAGGGGATCAGTTCTCGATTTCGTGCTTCTTCAGCAGGTCGTACATGGTCGGACGGCTGATGCCCAGGGCTTCGGAGGCCTTGACGATGTTGCCATCGAATTTTGCCAGGGCCTGCAGCACCATTTTCTTTTCGAGCATGGCACGCGCCTCTTTCAGGGTCTTGTCTCCGAGGCTGAAGCTCTCCATGCCGTTCCCCTCCTGACCGAAGCCCAGCTCGTCGGGGGTGATGAGGCTGGAATCCGCCAGCAGCACGGCCCTTCGCAGCTTGTTCTCCAGCTCGCGGATATTTCCCGGCCAGCCGTAACCTTCGAGGTAGGCCAGGGCTTCGGGCGTGAAACCGCTCAGGTTTTTGCCCAGGTCCGCGCAGATGCGGCCCAGCAGGTACTCGGCCAGGATGCGCACATCCCCGCCCCGCTCCCGCAGGGGGGGTAGGTGGATATTGACTACGCCGATGCGGTAGTACAGGTCCTCGCGAAAGCTCCCCGCCGCGATGGCCGCGGCGATGTCGATGTTGGTGGCCGCGATGATGCGCACGTTGACGGCGATGTCCTTGCGCCCGCCCACGCGCTGGATGACCATCTCCTGCAGGAACCTGAGCAGCTTGACCTGCAGGTTGACGGGCAGTTCGCCGATCTCGTCCAGAAAAAGGGTGCCTCCGCTGGCATACTCGACCTTGCCCTGCACCGTGGACACGGCCCCGGTAAAGGCGCCCTTCTCGTGCCCGAAGAGTTCCGATTCGATAAGATTCTCGGGGATGGCCCCGCAGTTGATGCAGACCATGGGCCCCTTTCTGCGCAGGCTCTTGGCGTGGATGGCCCGGGCCACGAGCTCCTTGCCCGTGCCGCTCTCCCCGGACACGAGGATAGGCACATCCGAGGCCGCGACCTTATCGATGAGCCCCAGCACCGCACGCATGGCCGGGCACGCGCCCACGATCCCGCAGTTGTCCTTGATCTCGACGGCCGCCTCGTCGCGCTGGACAGCGGTTTCCTGTTCGATGGAATGCAGATGGAATGCGCGGCGGATGATGACCCCAAGTTCGTCCAGGTCGATGGGCTTGCGGAAAAAATCGAAGGCTCCGAGCTTGATGGCCTGCAGGGCGTTTTCGCGCTCGTCGTTGCCGGTCACGACGATGATCTTGGCCGAAGGGTTGATCTTGAGCATCTCGGCCAGGCCCCTGAACCCCTCCTCCGAGGTGTCCACATGCGGCGGCAGACCCAAGTCCAGGGTGACCACGCCGGGGCGGGTCTTGCGGAAAATGTCCAGGGCCTCGTCGACCCGACTGGCCAGGTGCAAGGTATACGCCTCCGAAGCCAGCCCCCACTTGAGCTGGGTCAGGACATCCTCGTTGTCATCGACTATAAGCAGATTTTCCACGATCTTCCTCGTTTCGTAAATACCGGGCGCCTACCAACCCATCCAGCGCGCCCCCTGTCCATCCGGCACATTGCATCCATCCCGCCCACACCCGCCGCCCTTACCTGACTGCCTTAAAAATTCAAAACTTGCAGGCCGTCCAAAAATGGTGAGATGCAAGGAAGCGAAAAATTCGTGACGCGCGGTGTAGCCGTCCACATAAGCGGTCTGAATTTTCTCGCTGACGAAGCAGATCGCCGTTTTGGGGCGGCCTGTTATCCCACCGGCAGCCATACCGTGAACGCAGAGCCCTCGCCGGGCGTACTGCTCACTTCAATGCGCCCGCCATGAGCCTCCACGATCTGCTTGCACTGATACAGGCCGATACCCATACCCTTGGCCTTGGTGGATTTGAAGGGCTCGAACAGGCCGTTCTTGATGAAATCCTCGGAGATGCCCGACCCCTGGTCCGTGACACGCAGAAACGGCTCCGGAGCTATCCCGACCGTGATCCGCACGGGGCTATTCTCCGGGGAGGCCTCCAGGGCGTTCAGGCACAGGTTCAGGACCACCTTGCCCATTTCCTCGGCGTCCACCGTGACCACCGCGTCCTCGCCCTCAAAGGTCAGCCGCTCCTGACGCAGGAGGTGGGTCGCTTCGCGGGCCAGGCTCAAAAGGCCCGTGCTCGAACGCTTCAGGGTCTGGCGATCGGGCAGCCCCTTGAGCTGCGCGATGAGGATCTTCATCTTGCCCACGGTGCTGCCCAAAGATTCAACCATATCCTTCTGAAACTCCGGGTTGCCCATGAACTTGCGCGCGTTCTCGGCCATGAGCGAGAGGGTGTAGACATGGTTCTTGAGGTCATGCAGCACAAAGGCCGAGACCTTGCCCATGATCTCCATGTCCCGCGAGCGGGCCAGCTGATCGAGCAGGCGCATGTTCAAAAGGGCCGAAGAGATGTGCCGGGCCATGGTGTCCATGAGCTCGAAGTCCTCCTCGTCGTACTCCTCCTGGCGATTTATGGGCGGGCCCAGCAGCACAAAACCGTCCAGTGCGTCGTCGCGAAAGATGGGAATGGCAAAACCCGCCTCCACAAGCCAGGGCGAGGGGTCATCGAGGTCGGCCACGCGCACCACGGACCCCTTGTCCGTCAGGGCACGGACCAGGCCTGAATCTTCCGTGAACACGTCATCGCGAGGGTCCAGCTCCACCAGGCTGACCGGCAGAAAGGCCTTGCGGTTGTGATCAAGGAGAAAGAGTCCCGCGCCGACAATGCCGAAAGTCTCGCAGCAGGCCGACAGGGCTGCCTGGTGCAGTTCGCCCTGGTTGCGGGCCGACTCCAGATGCCGGGTGAACTCCACCCACTGGATGCGATAGTCGTATTTTTCGCCGTAGAAATGCTGCTGCAGAAATAGGCGGATCTTGCGGCGCAGCTTGTCCGACAGAAAGAGGATAAGCAGCCCGAGCCCCGCCAGAAAGCTCACACCCAGGAGCACGGCCCGGCCCAGGTCGTCGCCGAAGAGGCGCGCCCCCTCCCCGAGCAGCCCGAGCCCGACCAGGTAGAGCCCGGCAACGACCAGCACCACGGACTTGAAGGCCAGTCGCCTGGAGAAGCTGATGCGCACCTCCGGGCCGCGCCGCAGGTCCGAAAACCACATCATGCCCGCCCCCAGGAACAGGGCCAGGGAGCGCAGCCAGGCGAGGCTCATGTCGATGGATCGGTACAGCAGGCCCTGGCTGTAATAGAGCAGCAGGGCCGCCAGAATACTCACCGCGCCCAGGAGCACGAACTTGATCTTCCAGCGCCTGAAATGCACGGCCCCGGCCATGGTCGCCTCGATGTTGAACAGGCCGACCACGCAGCACAGGGTGAAGCCGATGTAGAAGTAAAAGCCGCCGGGGAGCAGAAAAAGAAGCTGCTCCGTGGCGAAATCCGGCGCGTAGTAGGCGCCCTGCGCGGCCAGATAGGCGGCCCAGGGCAGCATGAGGGCGGACAGGCCGATCAGCACACGCTGGGTCCAGGGCAACCCGCCCTCTTCGTAGTCCCGAGCAAAAGACGCCGTGAACACGACCCAGGCCGGCCCAAGCGCCCCCTCCACCAGCAGGGCGGCCGCGCGCCACGTGGCAATCCCTTCAGGCTCCAGCAGCGCGATCAGGTCCAGCGCCTCCAGGGCGGCGGTCAGAACCAGCCCCAGAGCCAGGGCCCCCGACGCCCGGGAGCGCTCCCCCCGCAACACGCCAAGGGCCATGCGCCCGGCAAAGCCAAGGGCAACGCAGATGGCGGCCAGGGTCATGAGGGTGGAGAGGATGGGAGTGGTCATGGTGCGATTGTGATCCGTGCTGCTGGTGTGCGGAGAAATGCGTTTACGACATGCAACGCCCATACCCGCCGACACGCTTCGCGGTCAAACGAAGATGACACGACAGGTCGAGATTTCTCGACGCGCGCCGCAAAAATGAAATCCGCCAACCCGGACACGGCTTTCAGCCTCGCACGTGTCAGGCTCTCACGCATAGCCTGACACGTACGTGATGAAGAACTACAACGACGTCATTGCGAAGGGGCTTCCCCGTGGCAATCCATGCCTTTAGCGCCTTCGTGCCTTCCTGCCTTTCATAAACGCAGAAACCAAAAGATGGATTTCGCACCACCGCCCCGCCTCACCAATACTGCCAGTTCCCGCTCGTCCAAACATACACGGCCAGGACGATGTTGGTCGTGGCATGGGCCACGATGCAAGACACCAGATCCTTGCGCCACACCCACAGCGCGCACATGAGCAGCCCATAGGCGATGCAGGCCGGCCACTCGGGCATGCCGTGCCCGGCGGTGAAGACCAGGGTGGAAACAGCGACCGCAATCCACGACCATTCCCCAGGCTTCACCTCTTCCAGAGACCGCTCGTCCAGGGCGGTCTGAAAGGCGCGTCCCTTGCCCCTCTCCCTGCCCCACTGCAGAGCCAGGCGGAAGACATAGCCCCGCATCATCAGTTCCTCGAACACGGGCACCAGGAGCCCGGCGGCGACCATGCGCAGGGCAAAGGACAGCCCGGACCAGGCCGCAGGCGCTTCGGCCGAAACAAAGGGCGTCAGCAGCGCAACCCACAGCCCCGCGCCCACCACTCCCACGGCGACTCCGCAGGCGGCGGAAACCAGGGGGGAACCAGGCCCCGTCAGGCAGCAGTACCAGCGCCGGGCCCAAATGAGCAGCGCCAACACCGCGACCAAACGCAGCCCGTAATTGATCTCGCGGGAAAGCACGTCGGCGGGAATGGACGCGATGGCCACATAGGCCAGGTAAGGCAACAGGTAGGGAAGAAGGAGCTGGCGGTTGGTCAGCATGGGATCAGGTCCGCCGTCATGCGTCGGACTCATTTTTCGCTGCCTGCTCCCGCGCCTTGTATTCCTTCTCGCTCTTGTGCGTGCGGAAGAAATCGATCACCGCCCAGGGGAGCAGGATGGCGCTGCCGATTCGGTTGAACATGAGGTGTTCCTGCATGTCCGGATCGGTGGAGATCCAGCCGTCGTAGAAGAACCACAGGCCGAAGCAAAAAAGGCCGATGGGGAAAAGATAGGGACTGATCTGGGGCGGAGCTGGTTTCTTGTCGGACATGGTTCCTCTTCGGAAATTGTTCGGATGAACCCGCACGGGGCGACGCTTTGGAAACTCGGTGATTTTAGGGGAAATCGCGCCCACGGGCAATTCCTTTTGCCCTGCCGCCGCATGACAGGCCGATTCGAAAAGGGTGCGCATTTCGAATTATCCAACCGGTCGTGCAACCGCCGGCCCGGGCTGATAGCAAGGCGAAACCAGACGGCTTGCAAAATCCGCTCCCCTTGGCCGCAGAGCCTGAAGATCTTCGCGAGGCGCTCGTGCAAATCATTGTTCACGCGCACGAGCCTTTGCGGAGCGACACAACACGCGGCGCGTCACGGCAGGCCCGTGCGAAAAAAACAGTCCCGGCGCGGATCATCCCGCCGGGACTGCAAGATTTTTCGACAACAATGTCGGAAAAGGCAACAATGGAAAAAACTTGAACCGTGGAAAAACCCTCAAGAATTGAGTGGTCCGAAGTTTCCCGGCAGGTCACTTAAATAGTACATTAAAAACATCGAATACTGACCCAACACGAGCTCTGACTTCAAGCGCCTCAGTAGGCGTCGGATTTTTTTACACCCTGTTTCATCGCCGGTTCTTTACCAAGGCCAAACTAACCATATTTTTTAAAACATTGGATGTAAAAGCCTCATTTTAAATAATTGAGTAATAAATCAATTTTTATTTTTACGAAATTTGAATGCTTTTTTTCTAGATACATAAAAAGCACAAAGCTTTAATTCAACGGATAGAGAAAAAAAATGGTTTAATATTTGCTAGGGATATGCATCAATAAAAAATTACTATTTGGAAAATTTTAAATTTAAAAAAATATTCAGATTAAAATTATACGATTTATATACTATAATGAAAAAATAACAAAGAAAATCAAAAGCTTAAAGCTAATTTATTAGTACCAAATATGGCAACAATAATTCATCACTTACAAATTTTTATTTTATAAATTATTTAAAAAAAATTATAAAACACTCTATATAAAAATTAAACTGCAAGCATAACATGTTTGCACTGAAAAGGAGGGAACGATGCTTCAATTAAAAATTTTAAAAGCGGTGATTCTTTTTCTCGCCTTGCTTGCATTACATGGAAATGTTCTTGCGGAAACTATTACTTTTACTGAAAATAATTTTCTTGTCAGCACCGTGACGACATCCGATGTCAACCTCAACCCAAACCCGTCATCAGCCCCATCTTCTTTACCAAATGATGAAACATTTACTTTGGCTCCTAGCATAGATAATTTAATACTGGCTTCAAGCCAAGGGAAATTTATACGCTACACTTTCGAATTACCATCAAGTTATATGAATCTTGAATTTACATTTTCCACACTTGTCAATGACGAATTCGCTCTTTATATCAACGAAACAGTTGTCGCAATGCAAACAGAAGCCAGCACCATCAACTTTTTTGAGCCGCTCCCTGGATTCTTTCTCAATTCTTCAGGCACAGCGTCTGATACGTCTTCGGGAAAGCTGGACTATCTGCTGAGCAGTGGAATGCAGTCCCTTTTCCAGGACGGACTGAACGAACTGATACTCTTCGGCACGGACTCCCAGGAGTACGGCCGCATCCACTCCCTGGAAGGCACGATCAGCTTCGAGGCACCCCAGACCCCGCCCCCGAACACGGTTCCCGAGCCATCGACCTTGGCCCTGATCGGTCTTGGCCTTGTCGCGTTGACCGGTGCCTTGAGGAAGGCCAGGCCATAAATCAGGCCGAACTTTCCATTGATGAAACAGGCAGAGCCGCCCGGCTCTGCCTGTTTCATGGATTCTGGTTGGCTATCGATCCAACAACACGTGAGGCCAGCTCCCACGGCGATACTAGCGTTCACGGCTTCGCGGACGACTGCGCAGGGCAACTGGCCGGAGCACTTGGCGTCGATGCATTCGTTCCGTGAGACGCGGACCTGACTCTTGGTCTCAGAGACCCAGCGGGACCCACACCGCGTCCCCTTTACACCCACTCCGCCACGCTATATATAAAATGTATATAGCAACCAGGGAGGCGACCATGGAGACAGGGACCGTGTTCATCAACAACCGCACGCAGGCCGTGCGTCTGCCCGCCGGGACAAGATTTCCGGATTCAGTGAAAAAAGTTCAGGTCAGGGTCGTGGGTAGAGAGAGAATTCTCACCCCGGTCGATGCGGCTTGGGACAGCTTTTTTCTTGGCGACCAGACCGTCACGGATGATTTCATGACCGCGCGGGCGAGTCAGGCGCAATCCGAACGGGAAGAATTGTGAATATGCTCAAATATCTCTTGGACACGAACATCGTCATCTACGTGATCAAGAACAGACCTCTGTCCGTTCTGCAAACTTTCAACCGGAACCAGGGCCGCATGGCCATCTCGTCCATCACTCTCGCGGAGCTTGCGCACGGGGTCGAGAAAAGCTCCAATCCGGCCCGAAACATGTCCATAGTAGAAGACTTCGTCAGCCGACTTGAAGTTCTTCCCTATGACGAAAGAGCCGCTTGGCAGTACGGACTCCTCCGCACCGCCCTGGAACGGCAGGGAGCACCCATCGGTGTAAACGACCTTCACATTGCAGGCCACGCCCGTAGCCTGGGGCTGGTCATAGTCACCAACAATCTGCGCGAATTCGAAAGAGTTCCGGGAATCAGCTTGGAAAACTGGGTTGAATCGATCGAGTGAACAGCCGAACGGCTTTTGGCGCTATAGGGGCGCCCGTTCACAGAAGCTTTGAAGACTTTTGAGTGACCTGCCTCCGCCCTGCCGGATCTGCGACTTCCAGGTCTAAGAGACCCAGACGAGACCCTGACATCGCGCATGATGCGGTTGATGTTGCCCTCGGGCCTACACAGCAGCAGTATGGCAATGGTTGGACATCAGCGCGAAGGCGGCGACCTGCGCCCTGAACATGTCCGAAACATTCGCCAGCAGATCGACAAGCGCCTGATAGTCTGATGGATCCAGAGAGATCTTCTCGCGCCTGCGGCCACTAGTTCATAACGTGATCCAGCCGCCGAGAGAACCTGGCGCCAGTGCCGCACATTACGCGTCACTTGTCACGCATCACGCTTTACGCAAAACGCAAGACGCGTGACATGAGAATGAGCTAGATGATTGAGGGGCAGCTAGGTCAAAACGTAACCCCATGGCCTCTTTCGAGTTTTAGCCTTATATTTCGAGCTATTGAATGCCAAAATGTTCGTTTCACAAAGAAAACACCCATTCTAAGCCCGCAAAAACGCCCTTTTTTAAAGAAAAAATCAATTATTTCAAATTATTTTTGGCCTCAGAGACCCAGCGGGAGACCCAGCGGCAATTGAATCGACCCAAGGCGACGCATGGGCCAGATACTGCCTCGGCTTGAGCCTGCGTGAAACAGGCCGCGGGGAGGAGGCTTCAGCCCTTCTGCAGCGGTTGCTCTTGGACGAACCCGACTTTGAACTGCGCCGGGAAATCAAGATGATGCCTTGAAGAATGGATCCGCCCCGGACTTTCCACTTAAGAAACGGGCAACCATGTTCAAACAAACGGAGCCACTTCTCGCATCACGCATTACGCGTCACGCCTCACGTTCAAGGTATTCGATACATAAAGCCGTGACATGGAAATTAAACAGATGATTGGAGGCAGGCAGATCAGACGGGACTTTGAACTTTTTCTCTTTAAACCAGGCTGCGGAGGCGCGAGTTCGCGCCTCCGCAGTGGGAATAACTTCATTTACACGGGATCAATGCCATTCTGTTGCAGCATGGCGTTCAAAGTCCCCGATGCAGTGTCATTGTCTCCATCGACAAGGGAAAAGCTGAAGGAGTCTGACGGGGGGGGAGTTTCGTAGGAATGCTGAAACTCGCTCTGAATTGTGTAGTCGGTCGTCAGTGGGTCGACAGTAAGGGTTATATCCTCCCCATCCACCACCAGAAGCCCATCTTCATTGGGCATCACTTCGCCAATCACGACTCTGCCGCCATCCGCGCCAAATTCTCCAAGCGTTCCTGTCTGCGTCACCGTCCAATCTGCAGTGATGTTGACATCGTTGAAGTCTCTGTCGCTGACGCCGGAGATATCTTCCCAGTTGAGATTTCCCGGAGCATCCGGAGAAATTTTGTCTTGAACGTGAATCAGGCCGTCCTTGTTTAAACTGGCCACGTCAAATAATACTTGGGCGCCCCTACCCGTCAAACCAACGCCTTCGGCAAAGGCCTGCCACTCACCGTTAACAAACTCAAACGTAACATCGGTGTCGGGACCCAAGTTAGCATTAAGGCGATCCCCGTCCGGGATGATGAAGAAACCGATCTGATAAGGCGCATAGCCATCAATCGTGATTTTTCCTCCATCCGGGAAGGCTTTGACGTTGTCCCAGATCACCACACCTTCCAGGGGCTCCCCGTTATCACCCTTGATGTAATAGCCGAAGCTGTTATTGTAGCCGGCACTTGCATTGTGATTGGTGAGAGTCAGTTCGGAGGAGACCGTTGAAGTGACATTGACCAGTGGCACGTCATCCTGAACCTGAATCGTGAAGGATCCTTCAGGGGCACCCATCAACTCATCACCGTCGCCATCAGTTACCTTGAGAAGCGAGGAAAAGTCGATAACACTGGATACGCTCTCGCCGCCTTCTCCGGTGATCAACTCAAGATTCTTGCTGTCTGTGCCGTCATCGACGTGATCGAGCTGGCTCTGAAGGTCGAAATACCAGGAGCCGTCGGGATTGACCTGCAGAGTGAACACGACCCGGTACCCGCCGTCCTCGACCGCATTGACGCTGTAGGCTCCATTTCCCTCGCCCGAAGAATGGCCGACGACATAGGCGGTCAGCATGTTGCCGCCTTCGACGACGTATTGGACCTGCATTCCGTTGGAGAAGAGCGTGGGCAACCCGGAGGTGTCGGACTGCAGGGAGAATTTCCCGGGACCGTCGGCGCCAAAGGACACCAGCCCCTCAAGGGAAGCCTCATAATACCCCCAGGCTTCGTCGTCACTGGATGCTCCGAGACTTTCATCCCTGCTTCCCTCGGCAAAATCCCCGTCCGCAAACGACAGGGCTTCCTCCAGCACCAGGCCGGATACGGAAGCCTCTCTAGCCGTCCAGATCGGAGAATCGTCATCCACGATCATGTTCAGACCGCCGACAGCGGAATCTCCAGTGCTGTCGGTAACCGTAAAGGTGAAGTTATAGACGATGTCATCTTCAAGAGCAGGGTCCGAATGATCAAGCGGACGATACAGTTCAAAGCGATACTCCCCGGTATTCGGATTCGTCACTTCCAAGCTGAAAACCAGAATCTTGACCAAGGAAATATCCTGATCGTCAGATTCCTCGACATAGACCTGTACCCTTTCGCCAAAATAACCGGCCTCCCCCATATAGAAGGCATTGAGCGTCAGGCCATCCACGACCTCGTATGAAAGAATGTTCCCCTCGGACGTCACTCCCTTGTCGACGAGGCCGCTTGTGCTCCATACGAACGGATTGGAGCCGGATGGCCCGTCGCCGCCGAAATCATAGGCAAGCTCCCCTTCAGCGTAGGCGAACCAAGCCGGATGATCACCGTCCATCCGGTCGTCATTGCCATCGAAAGGAGTCGCTCTGCTTATGGGCAGGCCATCGACAAAGATAAGATTCATTTTGCTCATGCTCAGACCATCCTCGTCTACGGCATTCCCAACAATTCCCGCCGTGGGCTGAGGATCGGCCAAGTCGTTGTCGGCATCCAGCGCCTCTACGCTGACGCTGGTAAACTCCCTCGGGTCCAGTACGCCCAATTTATCCACGCCCTCAAGCAGATTTCCGGCGTCATCCTGATACTCGCCCACGCCGCCGCTATCCGCACCGCCAGCCTCGGGACCGGCCGCAGGTTCAATCTCGCCCTCGCTCAAGGCCGCCAGGTACTCCTGCATATCCAGAATGCTGCCGTCGGGCATGATGACACTTGGAGCCTCGGCATAGTCCAGATCGGTGAAATCGAGCACCACTTGGCCGCCGTTGGAGAAAGCGAACACGACATTGCCGCCCTCCATCCTGATTTCAGCTTCATCGAATGCGGCAGTGAGCAATATGTCCTGACCGGCAACGGCCTTGATGGCGACAGTCTGCCCCGACGCGGGTGCCTGAACAGGTTGTCCGTAATTCTGCTTAGTTTCGGCCATGATGCCCTCCACAATTTGTTTATAAAAAAAACAGCCTTTTTAGGTAATTCAATACTTAGTACTCATATTCTAGGATACCGAATCGAGGTCAAGCATGAAAAAACCATTTTTTGGGCAAATCATACCCTGGGCTCAAATTTTTAAAAATATTTTTTATTTCAAACTATTATAAAAAAAAGCATTAAAAATGATACCCATAAAAATTGTGAATCGACTCTACGACACTCATACTTTAGGGTGAAAATTCGATTTATTGCATGGTCGGGAATGACCAAAAGATCGAAATCCGGCAAAGACGACCATGCCTTCAGAGCCCTATTGCGCCGTTTTTGAAATGCACTTCTCAAATTGGATGAAATAAAAACGCCATGTAAGACATTTCGACAGAATGTCGAAAAAAATTACATTCAACTACCAAGTTACTGCGTCCATCTCCGCGCATATCTTAGCGTCAATCTGAAATGCTCCCGAAAATACCAACAGGCTGCGCCAAAACCCCTACCGTGCGCTATCGCGTCACGCGTCACGCATCACGCCCCCTTGACAGCACTCTTCGCCGTACTTTAAAAAGCACCCTAAACAGGAGACAAATCATGTCCGTCATCACTGCCAACGAAATCAAGAAACGAGGAGTGGCCTGTATTGCCGAGAGCCTGGAGCATTCTCCGGAGGCGGCCATTTCGGTGCGCGGCAAGAACGCTTACGTTGTCATGAGCATGGAGCAGTATCAGCACCTGCGCCAATGCGAGCTCGAAGCGGCCCTGCTTGAAACCAGGTGGGACAGAGAAAGCGGCAGAGTCGTTCACCACTCCGTGGCGGAGCACATCAAAAGCCTTCAGCCATGAGCGGCTACAAAATCATCTTCACGGAGAGCTATGTCAGGCGGGCGCGGAAGTTCTTCAAAAGACACCCGGAAATTCTGGGGCTCTATGAAAAATGCCTGATCCTCATGGAATCAAACCCATTCCACCCGTCCCTGCGCATCCATGCGCTGCAGGGCAAGCTCAAGGGCCTCCACTCCATCTCCATCACGCTCAGCTACAGGCTGACCATCGAATTTCTGATTGACGACAAGGAGATCATCCCGATCAACATCGGGTCGCATGATGATGTGTATGAGTAGCCAATTCTCTACGGTATTTTGGGAAAGGCGATGGGAAAGGCAGGTTAAAACAGGGCAATACAGGGCAAAGGCACGGCGGAGACAAGTAAAAAACTTTTGAAGAACAATTGTCTCTGCCTCTGTCCCTGCCTCCGCCCCTGCCTTTGCCCTGCCTTTGTCCCTGCCTCCGCCCCTGCCCCCTTGAGTTCAACCCATACCCGGTGTACATGCGGTCAGGCTGCGGCCATCAGCGGCGCGGCAAGCTGTTTGATGGGAATCCCGTACTCTTCCAACAACCGAGGAATTTTCATGCATCACGACATACGGTGGAAGCAGCGGTTTCACAATTTCCGGCGTGCCCTGGACACGCTCGATCAGGCCGTGGAGCTCTCTCGGGAGCGCCCCCTGACCGATCTTGAGCAGCAGGGCCTCATCCAGGGGTTCGAATTCACGCACGAGCTTGCCTGGAACGTGCTCAAGGATTTTCTCGAGGAAAAGGGGATCATCGGCCTCATCGGCTCCAGGGACGCCACGCGCCAGGCGTTCAGGGACGGGCTCATCGAGGACGGGGAGACGTGGATGGACATGATACGGGAGCGGAACATGAGTTCCCACACGTACAACCAGGATGTCGCCGCGCGCATCGCGGAGAACATCCTGGTCCGTTTCCACCCCCTCTTCCAGAAGCTTGCCGAAACCATGACCGCCCGTCTCGACGAGGAATCCTGATGACGCGCTTCGGCCTGCCCCAGGCGTCCATCGACAGGATCAACGCCGTGCTGGCCTCGCACCCGGAGGTGGAGCGCGCCACCCTGTACGGTTCACGGGCCAAGGGGACCTTCAAGCCGGGCTCGGACATCGACCTGGCCCTGGAGGGCGATCTACTTACCCACGACCGCCTGCTCAGGATCATGACCGACCTGGACGACCTGCTCCTGCCCTGGATGACAGACCTCCTGATCCTGCCCGAACTGGACCATCAACCCCTGCGCGAACACATCGCACGCGTCGGCAAGACGTTCTACGAACGCGCTGATGTCACGGGAAAAGCGGGACTGGTGAATAGTGAATGGTGAATGGCTGGATTGGGTAAAGGCAGGTTAAAACAGGGCAATACAGGGCAAAGGCACGGCGGAGACAAGTAAAAAACTTTTGAAGAACAATTGCCTCTGCCCCTGCCTCTGTCGCTGCCCGGATGGTGAATAGTGATTGGTGAATAGTGATTGGCAAGACACGCTGACTCCGTCGCTTCCCATCCCTGCCTTTGCCCTGCCTCCGCCACCGCCTTTGCCCTGCCTTTGCCCTGCCTCTATCGCTGATTCTGTCGCCGCCTCACGCATCACGCCTAGCGCTCCCTAACACCCTAAAACTATTAAATAAGTGATTAGAGTTTTACGTTTTAAGCAAGAGCGCCAAGCGCATTACACGTCACGCATCACGCAACACCCCTCATTCCTAACACCCTAAAACCCTGAAACTCTAAAACCTTACGAAGCGCCATCGCATCACGTTTAACGTTCCCCCGCCCCTTGACACCCTCCCAAGTCTCGTCCAAAATGCAATCTAAATGCATATCAGCCAATAGCAGGAGTTCGCAACATGTATCTCACCAGAACACTTGAGAAATTTATTTCAGGAGCGGCCGCATCGTTTCCAGTAATTCTGGTGACGGGCGCCAGGCAGGTGGGTAAAACGACGTTGCTCAGGGCATTGGGCGCGGAAAGCCGCACGTACGTAACCCTGGATGATCCCCTCGTACTGCAGCTGGCCAGGCAGGATCCTGCCCTTTTCATGCAGCGCTTCACTGCGCCCGTGCTGATCGATGAAATTCAATACGCACCAGGGCTCCTGCCGTTCATCAAGATGGCCGTGGACGCGGATCGCACGCCAGGGCGGTTCTGGCTGACCGGTTCGCAGCAGTTCCAGCTGATGAACAATGTTTCGGAGTCGCTGGCTGGCCGGGTGGGCATCGTGCATATGCTGGGCCTCTCGCGCATGGAGGCGGGCGGGAGCGGAAGAAAACAGGGGCCTTTTTTGCCCGGTCCGGACCTGTTCACGGCCATGGCGGGCGGCCCTGCCGCCTTGTCCTTGCAGGAGCTGTATGCGGTCATCTGGCGCGGGTCGTTCCCGAGACTTGTGGTGGCAAAGGAGATGGACCGCGACATGTTTCTTGGCTCCTACGTGCAGACGTATCTGCAACGCGACGTCCGGGACCTGGCGCAGGTCGGCGACGAAATGGCTTTCCTGCGCTTTCTGCGGGTCTCGGCAGCACGCACGGGGCAGCTCCTGAACATGGCCGAGCTCGCCCGCGATGCCGACGTGGCCCCGAACACGGCCAAGCGCTGGCTGTCCATTCTGCAGGCCTCGGGCCTGGTGTATCTGCTTGAGCCATGGTTCACCAACGTGACCAAGCGGATGGTCAAGACACCCAAACTCTATTTCCTGGACACGGGTCTGGCCAGCTACCTGACCCAATGGTCGTCCCCGGAAACGCTGGAGGCCGGGGCCATGGCGGGAGCGATGCTGGAGACTTGGGTCGTAGGCGAACTACTCAAAAGCTGGTGGCACAACGGACTTGGCGCACCCTTCTATTTCTACCGGGACAAAGAGCAGCGCGAAGTCGATCTCATCATCGTGCGCGATGGCACGGTTTATCCCGTCGAGATCAAAAAATCCGCATCTCCGGACAAAACTGCAATCCGCCATTTCGCAGCCCTGGACAAGCTCGGCATGCCCATAGGCCCGGGCGCAGTCATCAGCCTCGTCAACCAAGCCCTGCCCTTGACCGAGACCGTCTGGACCATTCCGGCGGGAGGCATTTGAATAAAAACTATTAAAAAAATGATTAGAGTTTTACGTTTTAAGTTTTAAGCCAAACACCAAGCGCCAGCGACAGCGCATCACGCGTTACGCGTAACGCAACACACCTCTTTCCTAAACCCCTAAAACTCTAGATTCGTTATGCGTGATGCGTAAAGCGTAATGCGATGGTAATTCGATTGACTTCAATCCAAAAACTAAAAACCTAAAACCAAAGATGGATTTCACGCATAGCCTGACTTGCCACGCTGCGCTCGCAATGACGTTAGTAGTAATGCTTCGTCACGCGTCACGCATTACGCATCACGTTTTACGTTTTACCCCGGCCATTTCTGGCGCATATGCAGGAGCCTTAAAATTTGGATCGCAAGGCCTTGCTCACGATAGACGAGGACATACGGCAGGCCAGGCACTACAAGTTCCCGAGTGCCCACTGCGGCCCCACTGCGCCCCATCTGGGGAAACTGGTCCAAACGTTCGCTGGCTGTCCGGATCGCCTGGGCAACCCGGTGGGCGGCCTCGGCATCATCGGCGGCGATGTATTCAAGTACGATGTCCAGGTCTTTTGCGGCGGGTATCGACCATCTGGGCATCTTACGCCCCGTATTTGTTGAAGATTGCCGTCACTTCCTCCGGGGAAGCGAACTCGCCTTTATCGGCGGCCGCAATGCCTTTCTGGACCTCCGCCACAAACCAGGCCTGATGCTCCAGGATGTCGTCCAGCGCTTTATTCAGCAGCCAATTGCGGCTTCTGCCCATGGACGTGGCGATAGCGTCGATACGCTCAATTTTGTCTTTTGATGCACGAAAACTGGTGGATACGGTTTCTGCGGTGCTCATAATGATTCCTCCATGTAGTCACAGTAACTACAAGTGACTGCGCTGACAAGCACCGCCCTTGCTTCCCCGCCGCTGTCCCGCTGCCTCTGTCCCTGCCTCCATCCCTGCCCTCTTATCGCATCACGCATCACGCATTACGCTTCACGTTCCACGGGGTTGGTGAATAGTGAATAGTGAATGGAAAAGCCTCGCTGCATTTTCCCTGAATTTGCCGAATCACGCATCACGCATCACCCCTCTTCCGTAACACCCTAAAACCCTAAAACATAAAACCTAGCGAAGCGCCATCGCATCACGCATCCCCCCTAAACCCTAGCGAAGCGATTAAACCCAAGCAGTCGTTCTTTCAGAAGTTCCGTAAAATTGCGCCGACTGTCCGCCACAACGTGGATATGAACCTCGTGAATCGGGTCATGGATGCGGTAGATTATGCGGTATGGCTTGGACTGGATTTCGCGGTAAGAAAGAATGTTGACCCGCTTCAATTCCGGAGGGATGCGGCCCCGATCGGGGAGGAGGCTCAGGCTGTCCCTTGCCTCAATGAACTGTTCCAAAAGGGCTTCGGCCATATCCGATCCTTCCCTGTCGGCGATGAAATCGAAAATGCTCAGAATATCCCCTTCCGCACTATGGGTGAAAACGACCCTCCACGGCGCATTATCGTTCACCGCGCTTCTCCGTGATCGCCTTGCGTATGTCGGCAAAAACTTCATCCGAATCACGCAACCTTCCGGCCTCCGCATCGGCGGAGCTGTCTGCGAGCATACGCAGCAGGGCCAGGCTTTCCTGAATCTGATCATATTCCCTGACGTTCATGACCACGGCCTTGGCTTCGCCATTTTGCGTGATGATCATGGCGTTGCCTGTTTCATCAACAGTTTCAATAAGTTGCTTTGCGTTGTTTTTAAGCCAGGAGATGGGCTTGATATCTGAATGAAATTGCATGCGTCCTCCAGTAGGGAAAAATTATGACTGAATAAAGGATAACTTTCTAAGGCGGACAAATCAAGACTTTCCAAGGGATGGAGGCAGGGGAACGTTAGACGTAATGCGTGACGTGTGATGCGATAAGAGGTCAGGGCCAGAGGCAACGACGGGGACATGTTGAGTCTGCGCATCACGCGTCACGCATCACACATCACGCACCCCCCTCTTTCCTAACACCCTAAAACCCTGAAACCTAGCGAAGCGCCATCGCATCACGCAATCACGTCTAACGTTCCCCCACCTCCGCCCCTCCCTGATTGAAAAAAACGTTCACTATTTACATGTGTTCAAAATTTTTATACACGACGAAATAATGAACACACACAAAAGAGCCCCTCTATGAACGAACACGAGCACACATTGCTGAACCAGGCAGCCACGGCTGCAGCAAAGTTGACTGGCCTTGACATTTCCGTTGATCGAGCTCCTGGCCAAGATGGAAAGCCTATTGACTGCATTATAACCATACGCGGTCAGGGCAGCGCAGTGAGCTTGTCGACAGAGATCGTACGCAACCTGACCAAAACTGCCATCGGGCCGGTGGCAGCCAAAATCAGGAATTTCGGCGGGCCCGCCCTGCTGGTCACGCCCTACGTAAATCGCAACATGGCCGAAAGGCTCAAGACTCTCGGCGTCCCTTTTCTGGACTTGTCAGGAAATTTGTTCATCAACATACCCCCCTACTTCATCTACGTCGTGGGACAAGCCCGTGCCGAGGAAGCGAGCTTCGCCCAGGGCACAGCGTTCAACCCCATGGGCCTGCAAGTGATCTTCACGCTTCTGTGCATGCCCGAACGCGTTTCAAGTTCCTATAGGGATATCGCAGACGACTCGGGCGTCTCCCTTGGCACCGTGGCAAACACCCTGGCCGCACTGGAACGCGGAGGCTACATTGTCGACATGGGCAACCGAGGCAGAGCCCTTGCCAACGTGGAAGAACTCGCGCGACGCTGGGTTATGGAGTACGCCGAACGACTCCGCCCCAAGCTGTTTATGGGACGCTATTCCCCGACGGAACCAACCTGGAGCGCCCCAGGGGGCACAAGTCACTTTCTGGGCGGCGAGATGGCTGCGGCCCTCCTCACGGACCACCTCAAGCCGGCCATGCAGACGTTCTACCTCAAGGGCGAACTGAAGGATTTCGCTATCGCCAATCGCTTGAAAAAGGATCCCAAAGGGCATGTTGAGTGCCTTAAGGCGTTCTGGCGTTTCGATTACCCGTGGGACCATGACCACATGGCTCCCCCACTCATCATCTACGCAGATCTTCTGGCGAGTGGCGACCCGAGAAACCTTGAAACGGCAGAGATCATTCATGAGCGCTTTCTCTCCCCACTCTTCGCAAGAACACGCTGACACGTTCCAGGCGCTTCAAAAAATCGCCGCAACGGCTGCAAAGCTCCAAATCCCCTTCCTTCTGGTCGGAGCCATGGCCCGTGACATGCTTCTTGAGCATGTCCGCGACATGAGCAAGGAACGGCGAACCATGGATGTGGATATCGGTATCTTGGTTGGGTCGTGGGCCGAATTTTCAATATTCTGCGATGCTATTGACCTGCCCGGCTCTTTTCAGACCAGTCGAAAGATGAGTCAAAACGAGACCCCTGTCCTGCTCGATGTGCTACCAGGCGCTGGGGTATTCGGTGCGTATGCGTAAGGGGCGTGACATGCGGATTTGCTGGATGATTGGAGCGGGATGAACAAAACGGGACTTTCCCCCCCCGCCTCCGAGATACGCGCAAGGTCGTATCGACCTCAATCTTCCAAACAGCCTACGGCTCGGCAAATTTCTTTGTGGACCTTGGCGAACGCTTCGGGACTGAGGGCTCCGAATCGGGTGACGACGCAGTCTCGGTTCAATGTGTAGAGTTTTGAAACCCTGACCCAGCTTGTCTTAGGCAGTTCTCCTTCAGCCAAATCATTTGCGGATAAGATGCAACCATCCTCGTGCCCGGCCTGAGAAGTGATTGCGGCGGCAAGAAAGTCACCGAACCGGTCGCAGGATCTCAAGATCAGAACTGGTCTGCGCTTGGCCGCCTGCAGATCTGAGAACGGAAAGGGAATGAGAACCACCTCACCTGGATGCAACGTCATTCCAAACCTCGTCGTCCTCGTTGGCCCATACCCTGTCCATACTGGTCTGCTGCGCCGCCATGACATGTCCTTCACCTTGGTCCAGGGCCTTGTAGCGCAGGTACTCTATGAAGCGCAGGGCCTCCCGGGCATACTCATCGGGCAACGGTTTGGCGCTTTTATATATTTCTTTCGCAAGATTCATGCTCCCCCCTGACGGGCAATTTGCCAGCAAATCTGTTTTTTTTTAACCACCAAAAACCGTACGGCAATAACCGCTACCCTGCAGGAACGGACAAAATGCTCATCCCTAATTCCCGGCATTCCGGAGTTCAGGCGCCCCCTGCGTACCGCTAGGAGCATGATGACGGTCTCTCAACATCTAAAGAACAATCGATATCTAATTATGCATAACGATATCTGCGGTGTCCATGGTTTGGGCAGATGAAAGATTCGGTAGCATGGATCTTCGACACATCATTAAGTCAAGATTCAAGATCAGACCCCATTTTCCGCGTTACGCATCACGCCCCAATCATCCCCGCAACACTCTCAACCCCAGCAGCTGTTCCATAGGATTGAAATCCCTGTCGTTGTGGATAAGACCAAAGCCGTTCTCAATGCAGAATGTCGCGATAAGGACATCGATAGTCTTGCGCACCGTGATGCCTTGCCTTCGCAAAGCGCGGTAGTTCTGTACCGCCGCCATCGCCATATCTCTGCCGACAAAATCCCTGTACTCCAGGCAATCCATGAGCTGTCTGGCAATCTGAAAATCTCTTTCATTGCTGAATCCTTGAAGAATCTCGGCCAGGATCAGATCTCCGATAATGATGCGCGACCCCAAAAGCTCACGATCCAGCAAATTCGTATGTGGAGCAACGACCCCGCGGAAGTAGTCGATCCAGACCGAAGTATCCGCGACGATCACGAATCTTTCCTCATGGCGTCAAGATCCCCCTCCCACGTCAGTTTGCCCCGAAACTGCCGGATGGACTCCTGCTTTTTCATAGCGATCAGCAGGCGCAGACCTTCTTCCACCGCCTGCTTCTTTGTCTTGAGCCCAGAAAGTTTCAAGGCCTGATCCATCAACTGGTCATCGATAACAATGTTTGTACGCATGACTCCTCCTGTGTGTATAAATTTCAAAATAATACACACAATCCTCCCCTGTCCAGCCGAATTAATAAAAATGAGTGCTTTGGAAAGTCAAAAGAAGGCCCCATAACTGACTGCTCAAAAACTGAAATTTCGCAGGCCGTCCAAAAATGGCGAGATACAAGGAAGCAAAAAAATCCGGGGCGCGGCGTTAGGCCTGGTCCAGACAGTCAATCCCGTCCATTTCGTCCACTTCGTCCATGCGGCCCATCACCCGCCCCGAATTCAGCATCAGGGCAGGAATTCCGGTTACCCGGAGGCCGTTCAAAAACCGTTCTGGCAAGGCGCGAGCCGATTTTGGCGGGCGCGGTGTAGCCGA
>SWCG01001591.1_pt1 | contig 102626 bp, 82 predicted proteins | sample 4690071 | NCBI WGS metagenome assembly SWCG01 (sample SAMN10267281, study PRJNA491770) | bioreactor metagenome | isolation source: DHS bioreactor inoculated with subseafloor sediment | place: Japan: off Shimokita Peninsula | collected 2012-10 | reverse complement strand
CTGCGTGGAACACGGAGTGGAGCTTGTGTGCCCGCCCTCGGGAACCCCTGCTGATGGATTCGGAGTCATGGACTTTGTTCGCACCGAAGAAAACACAATCATTTCCTGCCCCATGGGGCAACAATGCGTTGAAAATATAGTACATTCCGGACGCAAGAAGACTGTTTCCCATTTTGATCCCGCTCGTTGCCGCGAGTGCCCGCATAGCCATGACTGTCCGGTAAAGATCACCAAGCGCAAAGCCAGGCTCGAGTGGGACTGGAAAAAGCCCCGCATCGAAGCCAGACGGCGGATGTTTGCCGAGGACACGGAAACCAAGGCCCTTTACCGACAACGGGCCGGAGGCGAGTCCGCCTTCAGCGTAGCGAAACGGAAACTCGGCTTGAACCGACTGCGCAGACGTGGCCAAGAGAAGGCCACTTTGTCCATTTTCCTGGCCGCCACGGCGCTCAACGTCTTGCGCATGCACAATTGGCTGGCGTGGTGCCTATTTTTTCTTCAATTTTCAAAGATCAGCAGGTTGTTGGTGTTTTTTCGGAGCCTGAAATTTTCATTTTTCCCGAATCGGACAAAAATATTCCGTCAGCAAGCTCAGGCCTATTTTTGCTGAATCGGATTAATTGCAGTGAGATCTCCTAAGTTCGGTAACATTCTGCTGAAAGGATTCGAGCATCAGGACGCAGATATTAAGTTGCGTGGCTTTGAATTCCTTCACGTACTTGACTAAAAAAAGGGCCTTGAGCACCCGGATAGCAAATGGGCTGTCGAGGTTATTTTCAGCCACCAAGACGGAACGCTGAATTCCGGCTTTAAGGGCAGTGCGGATGCCTTCAAACATGAGATCAAAAGTCGCAAGCTGCCCAAGTTCGTGGTCGCTGATCTGCTTGGCCACCTGCTGGAAAACCGCCAGCATGGATCTTTCACCAACGGAGCTATGTTTTCCTTCAAAGGCACTGTGAGCGGAAAGTCCTTGGATGGATGCCTGAAACAAGGAGAATTGATAAGGAATGAACGGGTATGCGTGGATGAAATGATCCCGGTCCTGAAAATTCCGATAATTGATTGAACCGTCCGCAAATCCGAACAACGTATTAAAATTGTTGACCTGATCGTGATACACTCCGGTGAGAAGGGTGATTCCTTTGTCGTTCTTGGTCAGCAGCCTTTTTTGAATCACCTCGGCAACATCGGCACTGGTCAATTTGAGGCGGTTGGCGAAACGGGCCATGATCTTGGTAAAGTCGTTGCCCTGCTTCTGGGTCATCTCTCCAATAACGCTATCCATGTCCTCCTGTGCGGTAACGATCACCCAAGCCCGCCCCCGTGATTTGGTGGCGAGGCTTTCAGCGATGGTCTGTAGATTGGTCATGAGCTTTACGTTATTCGCGATGTACTGCCCTACCTCGTCCACAAAAAAATTGAGACGAAATCCTTTTTCCTGGCGTTCGATGTAGCGGTTGACCTGGTCCGCAAAGTCTTCAATCGAAAGACGATAGTCGGATCTGTATTTATCCAGGATACCTGAAACTGCCTGCCCGGTAACCTTGGCGTAAGCCTCGTCAATCTGCGAGGCCAGTCTTTTGGTCCTGGATCTGCCCCATTCCCAGTCGTTGCCGGAGATGGTCAAAAAAGCGGCTTTGAACTTGGCGAAGAGGCCGTCTCTGTCCAGATCCCGCTCCATCTGAGCTATGTAGGGCTGCTTGCCGTAATAGCCGCACATTTCATCAAAGACCTTCACGAAGACTGCTACCAGGGCATCAAGCTGGGTCTTGGAGATTACATCGGCTTTCTGGTCGATGTTGAAGAGGATGCTACGCGATGGGATCCTGCAAGCCCTTTCCAAATCTCCACGAAGAATCTCGTTGTCCCTACACTTGGGCAGAAAAATCTCCAGAATCGGAACACCATCGATAACCCGGCTTTCGAGCAGCAGAGCCAGAATCTTCAGAAGGTGGGATTTGCCTGATCCGAAAAAGCCGGAAATCCAGACTCCGTTGGCCCCGCTGTAGTTGACGTAGGCGTCCAGAAAGGCTTCCAGGCGTTTTTCCACCTCATTGGTGAGAATGTATTCCTCAACTTCGAGTTTAAGGCTCGCTTCATCATCAGCCTTGATGACGCCTTCGATCGGTCGGTCGACTGGTTTGCTGAAGAGATCTCTCAGGATCATGGCAAAATCCTTGGTTAGACTTCGTAGGAGTAGATATTGAATGCCCGGTAGTATTTGTCGTCGTGCAGAAGGCCGAACAGGTCCAGGGATGCGCCGTTTTCCAAAGATTGGGTGTACGCTCCCGGAAAAAACATCACCGTCGGCTTGTCCTTGGCCGTACTTTGCAGATTGTTCAGGATCGTGTGGGACCGGATATAGGGAAAGATTTCTCCCACTCCGGAAAGAAACATCACATGAAAATCCGATAGCTGCATACGCTCGGCAATGGCCGGAGTCAGAATGGTTTCGACATCGAGGATGCCCTGGAGTTCATCTTTGAATTCGTCCTTGGACATGGTGTGTTCTTGCGAGATATACCATTCCAGATCACCGTTTTGCTCAAGGATTTCCAAGGCGAGGTCGTAAAGGTTAATGTCCAGGACCTGGATCCCTGATTGTTCAAGTTTGTTTATGAGCTGTTTGCGCAGCCGTTCCATGTCTGGAGCGTCTTTGGGCTGGAAGGGGCATATGAAAAAAGGGACCTCGTTACCAAGGCCGCCTTTGTTCATGAATCGTTCACTGGATATGACCTTGAAAAGATGATCCGCCCTTTCATGGAGCTTCATTTGGCTGTGATCTTGAAATTTCATTTCCACCCCGGCACATCTGATTCAAAGACAGGAAAAATGGCTATTTCTTCGGGATTTCCTGCGCGGATGACGTGGGCAATCCGTGGGGTCAGTAGGACTGGACTGATTGTGTTGCCATCAACCAATTCAGCCTCCTTGAGCATCCTGAAGAGAACCTGCCTGAGTTTCTTTTTGGTTGATTCGGCAATGGACTGCAGTTCCTCGTGAGTTTCCGCCAGGCGGTGGACAAAGGCATCAAAATCCTTGAGCTGAATTGTCTTCTGCAGAGAGAGGTATCGTTCCCTAAGGACGTGCACCGCAAAATCACGCACCAAGGCGTATCTACGACAAACGGCGATCCAAAGGATCTGCCGTTGGTCTTTGGGTGAGCCGGTGGTAAGGATGGACAATTCAAAAGGATCTAGCGTTTTGAGCCGTGAGCATACTTCTCGACAAATCCGAACGGCAGTACTGGCTGTCCGAGCTTGAAAAGAGTTATCCTCAATGAGCCGTTGCTCGGTCAGCTTCCAATTCTGGCTGGACAGAAAAAATTCAGCAACCATGATAGATTCGGCAACGAACAAGCCGCCGGTCGTGAATGAGAGGGTATATTTATCAGGGGTAGGCATCTTGCGGTAAAAAGCCCCATTAGAATTAATTGTTGCGGAACAATTCGGCAGATAAGCCCAACCTTTGGGGAAGTGTCAAGGATTATAGGCTGTAAGACAGAATGATCCGAGTATATGAACTCAAAATTTGCAAGGCTGATTCGGATATCAAAGACAAAAAGAGGTAGTTATGCGAGCTATGATTAGCGAGAGGAATTTATAGCAAGGTCCCAGACTGTTGGGATCATCCCCAAAAAAAAATCTAGATCATGTAAAATTTAAAAAAACGCCGTGAATAATAACAATTAAGAATTAAACTTATCGTAAAATGCCTAGCTAAAACCATAAAAACTACTCTTCCTCTACAGAACGATATCGATAAGACGTTGCTCGTCCAGAACCTAAACGATAAATCCCTCTATCTTTCAACAATACGATACATTTTAAAACAGTAGACCTGGAAAGTTTAAAATAAACTTCAATATCTTTTGCTGAAAATTCACGGAACTTTTTAGCATAGCAAATAATTCTATCACTTAAAGAAAAATCATAATTATCAATACACTGCTGTAATTCATCATTACCTCTATCTAAAAGAGGATAAAGTTTATTCCATCTCAGATCAAAATGATCAGCAGATTTACTCCTATAATAAACAGACTTTGTACCAGCTAATTCAGTATTTGCTTGACATTTTTTAAAATGAATACCCAGCAAGCAACCAGGATAATTTTTATGCTTAATGATATTATTTTTTATATCTTGATCATCAATAGAAAATTCTTTTAATATAAAATCTTTATGACAAATTTTAATAACATTATTTGAACCTGATTCTATATTTGAATAACCAGCTATATCGTTAGATCGATTAGCATGATGAAGCATAACAAATGCTACAGAATACTTTTTTTGCGTTTCATCAATCCAACTTTTAAATTCTTTCCATTTTGGAATTGAAGTTGTAACATCTCTAGCTAAACAGTTTAAGTTATCAATCACTACAATATTAATGTTATGATTAGATATAAGTTTTATCACTCTATCTCTAAATTTTGAATCACGCAAATCCCATACACTTACATCAACAGACTCTTTATAAGATTGTAGAAAAAAATAATTTGAAAATTGAATAGTATTAGGACTATTTTCTCGTGCTAAAGAAAGCATCATAGATGCGAGATAATCCCCTGGAGCTTCACCCTCAATATACAAAACTCTATGCTTATTTCTCGCGTGAATATTAAAAGAACCTTTTCCAAAAGACAAAAAAAATGCTACAGTCAATAAAAAAAATGTTTTTCCAGAACCAGTGCCTCCATAAACCAACGTAGTACTCTGAGATTCAAAAAAATTGTCCCAGTAATACTCTTTTTCAGCTGAAAGATTCGAAATATTAAATTTCTTCATAAACATTATAGAATCCATCAAATCAACATCTGCACCAGAAAATTCTTCCCTAAAAATTCCCAAAGTCACAGCCCATATATTAAATTCATTGAAAGAAACAGAATCAGCATAAATCCCTTTGATAAATGTAGGATCGACATCGTCAATTTGCTTTACATTAGTTCTAGCATAGGAGCTAAAAAAATCATTCTCCTTGTAATCAAATTCAAGTGTCGTACCGTCATCTATAAAAATAGAAGATTTATAAATACGAATATCCGCTTTATCATGAAATTTTTTGTAAAATTTTTCAAATTCAACAAAACTTTGCATATTTCCTGACGGGATATAAATTATTTCTCTATTGAAAAAATCTTTACATAATTCATCAATCTCTTTTTTAAAAACATATTGAAAACTAATAGCCACAAATTTGTTTTTAAAGTTATGATCTATTGAATCTTGAATAATAATATTAAATTTTTCAGAAAGTGAAAAGTCATCACACAAAATTACTATAGATTCTCTATTTTTTAATATTAAATCATGAACATTATAGCAACTAAACATTTTACCAGAGATAAATTGCAATTGAAAACCAGACATATCATGATCGCACTTAGCAAGAAAAAAAGGTAGTTCAAAATATTCATCGTTAAATCTATAAGTTTGAACAATACCGATAACATCTCCAGAAAATGAGTGATAATAATAAAATTCAGACGATTTAAATATTTTATTTTTTAAAAAAAATAATTTAGGGATGTATTTATCACAACCACCCATATCATATTGATAAACACCTTTAATTTCTATATCTTTACTACTTGAACTATCACTAGATGTTATAGAAAACTTATAATTTGATAATAATTTTTGATGTGATTCAGAAATTGGAGTCTGCTTAATAGCAGAATATAAAGTTACAAAACCAGTCCCTGACTTACGCTCCTTGTTGTTAATCGGCCCATAAGACCAATCAATAGTGCAATCTGATATATCAAAAAAAAGTGATTTATTATCTGGTAACAGAAAAATATATGAATACTTACCAGGGTTACCAAAAGCAGGCGCCAATTCCTTCGCAATATTTGAGCCTAGAATAAAAGAAAAATCTTCGGTTTTACACAAATATTTATCAAGCAAAGCCTCTTCAAGAGCATAACTGAAAGATTCTGTATAAATATTAATTTTCATTTTAATAGCGTATTAAAATTTAAATGAGAAATCATTTGATCATAACACTGTGAAACAGTAAACCTAGAACCATATTGCCGCCCGGCAAGTTGTTCAATGCCGTGCCCATACAACTCCCTAAACATATCGTTGTGCATCATCTTTTGCTTGAAAAAATCACTAAAAGTATGGCGAAATGAATGGAAGCTTTTTTTACCAGTGACACCGCAATCAGAGACAATTTTCGAAAATACTTTTCCTGGCTGCTTTCCATACTTTGTCACACTACCATTTTTCTTCAGCAAAGGAAACAACCGCTCGTTTCCTTTTTCAATACTTTTTTTGTAATTAATAAACCCAAGATCTACTAGCATTTTGTGCATTGGAATTATCCGTTGTGCATTTTTTGTTTTAACTCTTTTATCGCGCTCACCTTTACTATTCGGTTTATCATTAACATCAAAGACATAAATACCGTCTATTTCGTAAATATCGGCACAGTACAACTGACAAATTTCTTCTAACCGCATTCCAGTGTATAAAGCAATAATTGGAACCCAATAAAAAGCAGGATTTTTAAATTTCTTTTGCGAAAAAATGGGATGACTAAATATTTTGACCAAATCTTCTTCAGAAAATGACTCTCTCAAATTAATATCTAATCTATCATCTTTGACCTGAAGCTTTTTTGCAGGATTAAAATCTAGAATTTTTTCTCGTATACACCACTCAAAAAGGCTTGAAATGGCCTCAACAACAATATTAATCGTCTTAACACTGAGCACTTGAGGATGTTTCTGTTTTATAAGCTGCGCGATTGTCTTGTCTCGATATTCTTTCTTGCGTGACCTATTTGGAGGAAGCATTTTCAGCGTCTCTCGCAAACGCCGCATATCATCACGGGTGACATCCTGAATGAACATATCATTCAAAATATCAACAAGATAGGACAGCCGTGATTTAATATCGGGGATAATTTCCTTTTTCCACTCTCCATCACCAATTTTCGTTTTAATATATAAATCAATAAGTTCAGAGCACTTAATTTTAGACAGTTCTTGTACTTCTTTTTTTTGGACTTTCAACTCATTAACATTTCCTTTATTTTCATTTGCTAAGCTTGCAAATAACGGAACTTCATACATATAGTCGCCAGACTCTCTTCTTGAAATTACCTTGTGATACATTATCTGCATTCTGTTGTATATTTTAGCAATATACAACAAATTCTCTCTTGTAATTTCTTCTTTAGAAAAAACACCATCCCTGACTAAATCTTCAACAATTCCTGGAGCTAAATCTGCGAGCTCTTCGGGTTTGTTGTCACTTAACTGCAGAATACGCGATACTTCTGCAGAGTAGTCAGCTGCTGAGATCTGCTTTCCGGAATAGGCCTTAACCTGACGCTCACTAATGTCCATGTCGTCTTCCGCAAGCATCTTTACCAGACAGCTATTCAGTCTGCGCCGAATTTCTAAATAATCGAGCATTGGCTTTTCTTCGAGTAGGGACCGCAATTCATTAAAAATCCTTCCGGACAAACATTTTGCCTTTCGCGCATAGCCAGTCCGCAAGCTCAAACGGATCTCGCTACGACCAATTCGACCAGCGTATGGTTCAACAAACGCATAACGGAAGTAATAGACATTGGACTTGAGGTAAAGATGTGAACCTGGCCGACCACGCTTACGTGTGCCAGATGGACGATGGGACGTGGAATTTGGAAGGGATTTGACTTGACCCAGGTCATTTTTGACGGCGTGGGTTGGGTGCTCCATACAGTGCTTTCCTCGCGCATTTTTGACCCACCTTTTTGACCCAGTTCGAAAGGCCTTTTTGGCAGGTTTTGCGACCCCAAGCTACTGACACAACCCTTTGAAACAAAAAGAAAAAGGGCCTTACAGCTTGTTGACTGTAAGGCCCGAATTCCCTGGTGTCGAAGGGGGGACTAGCGGAGGCATCGCAGCTAATTCTTCAAAATCAATCAAATTTAGCTATTTAAGAACAAAAATACTACATAATTTATGACCTACATTCTTGACCCCGCAGAATCAAGCAAAAAATTGAATTTGAATAGTCCAGCCGTGAACCTCTACTCTGGAGACTCATCGACTTTCCCAATTGGCGAACAGGCCAAACTTTTCTCTTTGAGCGAAGGTGTCATCGCAGCTTGAGGGAAATGCATGGGCGTCCGCGGTGTGGATGCGAGCGAGCATGTCAAACTTTCAAACATGAAATTTCTGTACGAGCAGGTGAAGTTGGCTGACAGAATCATCAACTTTTAGTTGCGACAAACGAAGAGACCTCTCTCACCCAGAAACCCGTAAAAAATTCAGTAAGTTACTTTTTAATTGGAAGCCCCAACGAATCTTTAAAGCAGAGATCAGCCTTTGATAATAAAAGGGGAGCCGAAGCCCCCCTTTATCTATTTACCCGCCATCATGGCTGCGATGTCATCCTGCACTGTTCCGATTGGTTTGATGTTGAAATTTTCAACCAGTACCTTGGCAACGTTCGGGGACAAAAACGCCGGAAGCGTGGGCCCGAGGCGAATTCCCTTCACACCTAAGAATAGGAGCGCCAGAAGCACGGCAACGGCCTTCTGCTCGTACCAGGCGATATCGTAAGATACGGGCAAATCGTTGATGTCATCGAGGCCGAAGACTTCTTTGAGTTTCAGAGCAATTACGGCCAGGGAATAGGAATCGTTGCACTGACCTGCGTCCAGCACCCGTGGGATGCCACCGATGTCACCGAGATTCAGTTTATTATAGCGATACTTGGCGCAACCGGCCGTCAAGATCACGGTGTCCTTGGGCAGATTTTCGGCCACTTCAGTGTAATAGGAACGAGACTTCTGCCGACCGTCGCACCCGGCCATGACCACAAAGCGCTTGATCGCGCCGGACTTGACAGCCTCAACCACCTTGTCGGCCAAGGCCAGTACCTGATGATGAGCGAACCCGCCGACGATGCTGCCGGTCTCGATCTCAATGGGCGGAGGACAATTCTTGGCCTGTGCGATCAGCGCCGAGAAATCCTTGGCTCCCCCCGCAGGACGGTCCGCGATGTGCTTGGCGCCCTCATACCCAACTACACCAGTGGTGTAGAGACGGTCCAGATAGGTGTTCTCTTTTTTGAGCGGCATCAGACAGTTTGTGGTCAGCAGGATGGGGCCGTTGAAGGACTCGAATTCGGGATTCTGCTGCCACCAGGAGCCGCCGTAGTTCCCCACGAAATGCGGGTACTTCTTGAACGCCGGATAATAGTTGGCGGGAAGCATTTCGCCGTGGGTGTAAACGTCCACGCCTGTGCCCTCGGTCTGCTTCAGCAGCTCGGACATATCCTTCAGGTCATGGCCACTGATGAGGATGCCGGGGTTCTTGCCCACGCCGATGTTGACTTGGGTGATTTCCGGGTTGCCGTAGGTAGTGGTGTTGGCCTCGTCCAGCAGGGCCATGGTGGTTACGGCCATGCCGCCGGCCTTCATGACCAGCGCGACCATCTCATCCACGGACAAATCCTTGGTCGTTGAAGCCAGGGCCTCAAGCATGAAGTCGTCGATTTCGGCCTTGCGGAAGCCCAGCACCGCAGCGTGCTCGGCATAGGCGGCCACGCCTTTGAGGCCGATTATCAGCAACTCGCGCAGGGAACGCACATCCTCGTTGGCGGCGGACAGGATGCCTACGCTCTTGGCCTTTTCGGCAAAAGCGGAAGAGCTCCCGGTCCAGGTCGCTGCTTCAGGCAGCGGGTCGGTGAAATCCTTGCCGTGCTTGGCCTTGTAGGCGGCCAGGAAGGAATTTTTCAGTTTGTCACGGCGAGCCAGGCCATCCTGGATCATGGCCACAAAACGGGCATCATCCCAGTTAGCATTGGTGATGGTCGCAAATAATCCCTGAAGCACGAAGTCGTCATTAGAGCGGTCGGGCTGTCCCAACTCCTTTAATTTTTCGCCATAAACGGCGATGCCACGCAGCACAAAAATGAGCAAATCCTGTAGATTGGCGGTTTCTTCCGGCTTGCCGCACATGCCTTTGACCGTGCAGCCCGTATTCTTCGCTGTTTCCTGACACTGGAAGCAAAACATAGTGACCTCCTTTGTAATTACTGTTGCCGATCGCGTGACAATGCACGCACCTCAAATCGATACTAGAAAAAAACTACCCCTGAAAGCCGCTTTCCTTATGCTTGGCGGCAATGGCATCCGCCAGACGATCCAATGCGCCGTAGGTGTCGTCGCTGGGCAAACCCTTGCAAAGCACAGGATCCAGCACCTCGACCTTCAGATTGGGAATCAAGCCGGCCAGAGTTTCCACTGTCTTGCCGCCCCAGCCGTATGAACCGACTATGGACAGGTATTTGGCCTTGGGCCGCAGGGCGTTGGCCAAAAATGCCGCGTAGGCGGCCATGGGATGCGGACCGGCAAGCACTGTGGGGGTGCCGAGCACGATGGTGCCCGCATCCACGAGGGACATAGCCAGCTTGCCGATGTCGGTCACGGCAAGGTTAAAGAGTTCCACCCTCACATCGCGTTCGGACAAAGCTGCCGCCAAGTGGTCGACCATGAGCCTAGTGCTGCCGTGCATGGACACGAAGGGAAAGGCCACCAGGTTGTGCGCCACGCCTGAAACCCAGTCCCTGTAGGCGTCAATGATCCAGCCGGGGCTGTCGTAAATCTGGCCGTGGCTGGGGGCAATCATGCGTATGTCATAGGGGCCGAGTTTTTCCAGGTTCTTGGCGATGATGCTCCGAAAAGGCATCATGATCTCCCCAAAATAGCGTTTGGCGGCTTCATAAACTCGGCCCTGGTCGCGCACGAAAAGGTCGCTTGTTGCGATGTGCGAACCAAAAAAGTCGCAACTGAACAGAATCTTGTCCTCGGCCAGGTAGGTGGACATGGTTTCCGGCCAGTGCACCCAAGGCGTGAGAATGAATGTGAGCGTCTTGTTGCCAAGGGAAAGGGTTTCGCCATCCCCGACCACGATGAATTTGTCTTCAGGGATGAGCAAAAGATCCATGAGCATGGACTTGGCCTTGGCGTTGGTGACGACCTTGGCCTCAGGGTACAGGTCCAGCACCAGGGCAATGGTCCCGGAATGATCCTGCTCCGCATGCTGGGATATTACGTAATCAAGCTTTTCTACGCCATCCAGATGCCCAAGTAACGTATCGACCATATCCGGGTCCACTGCGTCGATGAGAGCAGTTTTCTCGCTGCCTTCCACGAGATAGGCGTTGTAGGTTGTCCCATCGGGGAGCGGAACCAAGGAGTCGAACAGACGCCTGTCCCAATCCACTGCACCAGCCCAATACACTGATTCTACAATTTTTCTCATTTTTTTCCCTTACTGAATTTTAGTATCAAAAATTACAGACTTGTTTCTTCCAGTTCTTTTAGCTTCATACAAAGCTTTGTCAGCTTGATTATAATAATCATAATGACTCATTCCATCTGTATACACAGAAGCACCTATGCTAATCGTTATCTTGGACTTGTCTTTGGAAAATTCTTTTTCCACTACACTCCGAATTTTTTCAGCCAAAAGTAACGCGCTTTCGTGATCTGTCTCGGGTGACAAAACAGCAAATTCTTCCCCCCCGATCCGGTAGAAAAAGTCTGTCTTTCTGATACATTGCCTGACCGTCCCTGCCATTTTTTTAAGAACCCTGTCTCCTTCTGCATGCCCTAAAGAATCGTTAACTTTTTTAAAATGATCTATGTCCATTATGAGCAATGAAAACGCCATCTTGTTTCTCTCATATCTGTCTATTTCTTCTTTGATATCCAGGTCAAATTGACTCCTGTTATAAACAGACGTCAAACTGTCATGGCAGGAGCTATGCTCGACTTTTTGTACAAAAATCTTCGATATCAAATAGAAAATGAATGACGAGCCAAAAAGGAAGAAAACATAATAGTATAGTTTTTTAATATTTGAAGTTTTACGATCTGATCCAATAACTTTCCTCAACATGAGAGAATTAGAACCACTCCAAATAGATTCACTCATTAATGACAGTTCTTGTAAAAATTGCTGCTGTCCAGCCCTGTTTTTATACAAAACATCCTTAAATGCATTCCATTCACCATAAAGACTCTTAAAAGGCTGATATATCTCTGGGTCAAACCTAAATTCAGCCGCCTTGCCATCAGCAACGTAAATAGCAAATATTTTATCCACCTCGCTAATAGAGAAATCAGCACTATCAATATTTTTAAGCAATTCAAATTTCAGAATTCTTTGTGTCGACCCACGAATAAAACCTATGTTGCTAATAAGCTTGGCATCGCGCTCCAACGAAGAATGAATCGAATATATACTCCACACAATAAAAATATTAATAATAAAAAGAATTAACGAAAAAAAAGATATCAGCTTTGATGCGAAAAGTTTTTTCATCAATCCCTCACGTTTTTATTAATACCAAAATTCAGGATAACGCCTGTTCTTTGCAAAATTATTTAAAACTAAAGCAACTATAATAAGAATAACCGCTCCGATCCCAACAGGTATAAATGCATAAAAATACCCCAGATTGTGCACAGAGTCCCCACCGATAACAGCAATCAGAGCCGTCGCTCCGCCAGGGGGGTGCAACGTTCTAGTCATATGCATTGCGGCAATGGCTGTAGATACTGCCAACCCCGACGCCAGCCAGACAATGTCTCCGACAAGCTGATATGACAACACCCCAATCAGCGCAGAGATGACGTGCCCTCCAAGAACATTTCTGGGCTGGGCCAACGGGCTTCGAATCGCTCCGTAAACGAGGACCGCAGTTGCGCCAAAGGAGCCAATGAGCAAACCCTGTCCGAACTCATCCACAAACACGCATTGAAGCAAACCGACGAGGGCTATGCCTACAAAGGCGCCGATCCAAGACCAGGCAACCTCAGAAATACTGACCCTAGGTGGGCTTTGTGTCGTCCCTTTGACCTTTTCGAAAAAAATCATGGCTTACCTCACCTCACACAGAGAACCGACGAGATTGGTTCTGGTGACAATCCCTATTGGGCGTCCGTCAGTATCACAGATTGGCACTCGGTTGATGGAATGTTTCGAAAAAAGCTCTGAGATATCCGCCAATGTCGTTTCCTTGGCCGCGACAATCGGCGGACAATTCATCAACTCCCGAACACTCAAACCTCCAAGGTCAGAAACCAAACAGCCGTAAATGGTCATGCATCGCGACACAACAGCCATGAATGAGGCGGTTCCTGGCAGTCCCATCTTCTTGAGAAAATCCTTTTCCGAGACAACCCCGCAGATTGTCCCGTTTTCGTCAACAACCGGAGCACCGCTGATGCCATGCGAAGCCATAAATGACGCAGCCTCAGAGGCGCTCATTTCACGATGAAGGCAATGAACAGGAGACGTCATGGCGTCTTCCGCCTTCCAAAGTGTACGGACTCTCTTCAATGCCAAATCGTAAGCGATTGAATAAATTTCCCAAAATCTCCAGGTGTTATATCGACGTATCCTTGCATGGAACGCATGGCATTGATGACATCATCTTCAGACAAATCCAAAGCGTCACAGTGATCTTTCATATCACCCTCCCTATCAATTCAAGCTATTGCCCTTCCTTCGCCAGCCTGCTCCTCAGTTCGCCCATCTCGTATTTGGTACAATCGCTTGAAAGTCGGAATGATTTTTTCATCGTGGGTCACGACAATGATCGCGGTTTCAAACTGTTTGGCCATCTGGTTCAGAATCCGGATCACGGCCATGGCTCGTTCGCTGTCCAGAGGTGCGGTCGGCTCGTCAGCCAGAATGACAGGTGGACGATTGACAAGGGCGCGGGCAATGGACACACGCTGCTGCTCCCCTCCCGAAAGCTGGGAAGGCATGGCCCCCGCCCTGTGCCCGACGTCCAGAGCTTCGAGAAATTCCTGGGCCAAGGCCCTGGCCTTGGAATTCGGAATGCCGGACAGCATCGGCAGCAAAGCCACGTTGTCCGTAACATCCAAAAAGGGAATAAGATAGGGCGCCTGAAAGATGAATCCGATCTTGTCACGCCTGAGCGCCCGCAAATCGGGAATCTTCCAGTCCTGATCAAAAATGACATCATCCCCCAGCGTCATCTTCCCGGCGCTCGGCTCGATGACCGCTCCAAGGCATTTGAGCAGAGTGCTCTTTCCTGAACCGGACGGGCCTATGAGTCCGACCACTTCTCCTGGCCCAACAACCATGTCCACACCCTTCAGGGCGTCCACCGCAGCGTCGCCTTGCCCATAGCGCTTGCGCACATCCTCGATGAGTATTCCAGGCATCATCACCCTCCAATGGCTTCGGCCGGATCGACCTTGAGAGCCGCCCTGATCGCCATGACGCTGGCCAGTGAACAAATGACCATGACGGCGATCAGCCCGCGCACCGCATCTTCGGGCAGGAGCAGAACGTATTTCGGAAAAATGGGGGCCCACAGCGTGGCCGAGATCTTGCCGACCACGAAGCCGATCAGCCCAAGCCCCAGCGCCTGTTGCAGGATCATCGAGGCAATGGTCCTGTTGCGGGTGCCGATAAGTTTCAGGACCGCGATCTCACGGATCTTGCCCATGGTCAGCGTATAAATGATGAAGGCGACGATGGCCGCGCTGACCACGGACAGAATGACCAGAAACATGCCGATCTGACGGGCCGAAGTGGCCACGAGCTTTTCGATCAGGATTTCCTCCATCTGCGCCCGCGTATAGACTTGGTACCTGCTCCAGCGCTGAATGGATTGCGCAACTTCACCCGGCACATGGCCTGGAGCAAGGCTGACCAGCACGGCGTTGACGTTGGAATTGGTGGATTGGGACGCGATGACTGCGTCCAGAAGACCCGGAATCGGCCGGTTGAATGCCGGATTCTGCGCTGCCCGCTGGCGGGAACGGACGATGGCGTCGTTATCTTTTAAAAACTGCGCCTCCTGGGCGTCCTTGAGCGGAATGAAAACCATGGGGTCGCCGCCCGAGGAAACCGTCCGCCGGGTCAGTCCGACAACCGTGTAGACATTCCTGCGGATGACAATCTCTTGCCCGAGTCTGAAGCCGGTCCTGACATCTGCCACGGCCTCATAATGACTGCGGGTAATGTGACGTCCAGCCACCAGAAAAATTGGCTGTCCGGGCTCCCCCGGCCCTCCCGGTACCACACCGACAACCATGGCCCGCACGTCGCCGCCGTCGTGCCGGACCTGCATGGTCAGGTAGGTCACATTCGAAACCCGCTCCACTCCCTCCATGCCGAGAATCGAGCGGTAGACGTCGTCGGGAATGGTTGAGGATTCCGCGTACGGACCCAGGGTATCCTGCTGCACGACCCACAGATCCGCGCCGCTGTTGTCCAGAAGCACCTTGGCGTCCTCGACCATGCCGCGATAGATGCCGGCCATGGAGAGCGTCACCCCGATGAGCAGGCCAAGCCCCACCCCGGTGAAGACGAATTTCCCCCAGGAATGCAAGATATCGCGCCCGGCCAGGCTGATCATTTGGGCACTCCCGGAAGGCGGTCCACAATCGTGATCCCGCTTCTGGCCGTCAGCGTGGACGCGCTGTGCGAGACGACGGTCTGCCCCGCACGCAGCCCCTTGCGGACCTGGACCAGCCCGTCAAGGTCTCCCTGTCCGAGTTCAACGGGTACGAATTCGATGTTCCCGCCTTCAACCACCCAGACTCCAAGCGTGTTTTTGTCGCGCAGCACGCTGCTGCCGGGAATGGTCGGAGCAGGCGGCAAGGCAGGCAGCTCCACGGTCACCTCGGCCAGTTCGCCGATGGCAGGCAGGGGATCGGGCAGGGATTCGAAGGTCACTTTCGCCAGCAGCTCTTCGGTTACGGCGTCCGCAACCGGCTCGACACGGTACACATGCGCAAATAGCGATTCCGATGAACGGGAACGCAGCACGACACGCGCCGGCAAACCGGACGCAAGGCCGGAAACCCGGAGCTGGTCGAAGCGGGCATTCACCCAGATATGGTCCGGATCAATGATCTCCACCACGGTCTGTCCGGCCACGGCAGTCGTGCCGGGCTCGATCAGACGCCTGGTAACCAGACCGGCAACAGGCGAAACCAGCCTGACGGTCTCCCGCTGGCGGGATATGCCAGCCCCTTCGGACGTGAGGCGATCGTATTCGTGTTTGGCCGAAGCCACGGTCGCAATGGCGGCCTTGAGCCCGCTCTTCGCGACGTCCAACTCCTGCTGACGGGCCTCAAAGGCCTCCCTGCTCACCGCTCCGCTCTGCACCAGGGTTTCAAAGCGGCGGGCCTGGGATTCGGCGTAGGTTGTTTTCGCCCGCAGTTCCGAAACCTGGGCTTCGGCAGCCCGCACGGTCGCGGCGGCACGCAGCAGGGCGGCATCTTGGGCGCCCAGCCTGTCATCGAGATCCACTGGATCCATTTCACCAATGATCTGCCCCGGCTCGACCCTGTCCCCGACATCCACCAAAATCGCAAGAACCCGGCCGGAGCCTGTCGGTCCGATGTTCTGCGTGTACCGCGCTTCCACCGTGCCGATGCCGAAAAGCGACGGCTCCACCGGCATATCCCTGACCTCGGACACGACGACCGCAACGGGAGCCAGCGGGCCGGAACGCAGCACCACATAAATGAAGGCCCCGGCCAAGAGGCCTAGCACCACCAGCAGCAGAAATTTATTGCGGGACATGAGACTCATCATATGGATTTCCTTATGGCGCGACGAAACAAGGCAAACGCCTCTGGAGCCCCCTGGCGCAAATGGCCAACATCACCAAATAGCACCGCCTTGATGATGAGCCCTTGAACAGTTCCGACAAAAAGAGCGACCGCTGCTTCAGTTGAGATCGAACAATCCACCTCGCCGCAGGACTTTCCTTGCTCCAACTTCAATGTCAGGAGTTTTCCGTATCGTTCAAGCAACGAGGCAACGGCAATTTTGGCTGGAGTTGATTCTGTTTTCGGAAGTTCCTCAAACAACATGCGCGGAACTCCGGGATACTCAATCGCGAAGGCGACATGGGCCTTGAACATAGCCTCAAGGGAGAAGATTGGACTGTTGGCGCTTTCCGCCGCACGTGCAACACGGGAATGCAATTCTGTGGCAACCCACTCCATGACCGTGCGCCAGATTTCGTCTTTGCTGGAAAAATGTCGAAAAATGCCGCCCTGGGACAAGCCCATGTGCGCAGCGATTTCTGTGGTCGTAATCTCGCCTGGATTCTGAATGGCAGCTAATTCAAGCACCGCTTTGACGGCCATGGCCCGTCTCTCCTCTGCCGAAAGATATTTTGATGTCGAGGTCATTATGCCTCCAAAGAAAGCAATTGATAACTTTCATTGGTTTCGCTATCAGGCTTTGTCAAGGCCGCGTCTTTCCATTTCGAATAGTTAGATGGTGTTTTAGCCAAACGTCCCATAATAACATGTTGAAACAAAACAAAATATAAACTATGGAAAATCGCACAACCCAACCGGATACTCACTCAACTCGTAGTTAATTCCGCCTTTGCCACAGGCGTGAAAGAAAACATATGTTTTTTGGCTCATCCGGTTAAAGCGTACTTGGCCTCGTGAATCCCCAGAATCCTGAGTTTGAAGAACTCCTGGTCCCGGTAGCCGTATGCCTGCCTTTTGAGCGTTTTGATTTTGTTGTTGGTTCCTTCCATGGGCCCGGAGGAGATGGGATGGTCATACCAAGCCAGGATGCCAGTTCGGTACATGGCCATGGTCTTGCCCATCTTCACCAACGGGCCAACATCTGAAGCCAAGGCGCTGCTTATCCACTGTTCGAGATACTCGGCCGCAGCGGCCTTGTTCGGTTGCTTCCAGATCTGGCGCAGCTCCTCTTTGAGGTAGTAGGCTTTGGCCAACGGTTCATTGGCCTCCAACGCCTCTTGCAAGCGCTCGTGCTCCTGCCGCTGTGGATTGAGGCTTTCCGGGTTCTTCAGCAGAATCCAGCGGCTGCCTTTGAGCACGTTCTTGCCCATCGTGTCCTGCAACTCGCGGTGGAGCTTGCGCCGCACCTCCGTGAGCCTGTCGTTCATCAACTTCACCACATGGAAATGGTCGAGCACCACGGCAACGCCCGGCAGATGCTCAAGCACGGACCCGATGTAGGCTGCACTCATATCCGTCGCCACCGCCTGTATCCTGGCCCGAGAGCGCTTCAGGCGTTCCCAGAACGGTTTCAGGGAGTCAGCTCCTCGGCCGTCACCCACGAAGACAACCTTTCCGCTGCGCAGGTCCATCACCAGGGTCAAATACTTGTGACCTTTGCGGACACTGATCTCGTCAATGGCGATGTACTCAAGGCCAGCCAGGCTTGGCTTGCCGAAACGCCTGTGCAGGTGCCGTTTGAGGATATCCTTGACCACATCCCAGCCGATTCCCAGCAACCTAGCAACGTCCAGCATTGTCATCGCCTTGGTCAGCGCCAAGACAAAACGCTCGAACGCCTTGGTGTGCCGTCGCCGTGGTTCGGCAATTCGCAGCTCGATCCGGCGGACAATTCCGCATGATGCACACCCAATCCTTGGCACCTCAACGACCAGCCAGACAGGCTTGAAGCCAACTGGGACCGTCCGTAACCATCGTTCCGATACTCCCCGGTGGAGAACATTACGGCTTCGACAGCATGGGCAGCGGAACAGCTTGCCCTTGGGACGCACATGCAGGAGGATGTTTCCTCCTACGAATTCCTGCCGGACGTAGTCATAGCCAGGCAGCCCGAACGCATGGTACAAGAAGCTCGTGGACATGGCGGCTCATCCTTTTTGTTTTCATTGGCGTGAAAACTTGATGAACCCCATGTCCTTTCATTTTGTCAAAAGTACGCTCCAGCCGGATGAACCTGTTTTTTTTAACAGGAGGGATTGATGATTCTTGAACAAAAACCACCCACAAAAATGAGATGGAGCCGTGTACTCCCCCCAGCCCTCGTTGGCGTTCTGCTGACAATTGGCGCGGCGGTAGCCATGAACACGACCGACCAGGCCATGTTTTGCGGGAGCTGCCACTCTATGTCCGAGGCAGCGTTAACGCACAAGCGTTCGGTCCATGCCGAACTGGCGTGCAACGAATGCCATGCGCCCCACAATCTCACTGCCAAGATTCCCTTCAAAACCAAAGAAGGCACCCGGGACATCCTCGCAACCGTGACCAAATCGATCCCCGACCTGATTCACCCAGGCGAGGAAACGAAGGAAGTAACGCAGGAAAATTGCCAGCGCTGCCACGGTGCGACCACATCCACCGTTGTCATGCAGAGCAAGAAGTTCTGTACGGACTGCCACCGTCACGTGCCCCACACTCCAAAAATCCCCGTAGCAAAAAGGAGCGCAGCCGATGCGTAAAACCAAAACCACGTTCCTCGTTCTGGCCGCTGGCCTGGCTTTGGCACTGACAGCCTGTTCCGACTTCTCTGAACCAAAAACCCCGGTGTTCAAAACCAAACTAAAATCTGACGAAATAAAAAACTCCGCCTTTAAGGCTGAATTCCCCCTGCACTACGAAACATTCCTCCGAAACAACGAATCCGAGATCATGACCGAGTACGGTGGGTCCGTAGCCTACGACAAGCACGACAACGTCAATCCCCTGCCGAAAGGCTACAAGCACGCCCAGCCGTATCTCAAGAATCTCTGGCTCGGCTACCCCTTCAGCTACGAATACAAGGCGGCGCGCGGCCACACTTACGCCATGAAGGACATCTTGAACATCGACCGCCTGAACCGCTATGCTGAAAAAGCGGATTTGCCCGCCACCTGCTGGAACTGCAAGGGCGCCAAGATGAACGAATGGGTCGGCAAATACGGCGACGATTTCTGGGCCAAAAACTTCAACGAATTCCGCGAAGAAGTCGATATGGACGAGAACACCATCGGCTGCGCCGCCTGCCATGATCCGGCCAACATGGAACTGCGCCTCTATTCCGTGCCGCTGCAGGATCACTTGAAAGCCGAGGGCAAGGATTTCAAGACCTTGCCTCGCAACGAACAGCGCGCACTCATGTGCGGCCAGTGCCACGTGGAATACTATTTCCAGGACAAGGGTTTCGGCGCGGCCAAGAAGCCCGTCTTCCCCTGGGGCCAGGGCAAGGATCCCGAGCAGATCTACACCTACTACAAGACCCACGGCGATACCACGACTCCCGGATTCGAAGGCAACTTCGTGGATTGGGTGCACCCGGTATCCAAGACGCCCATGCTCAAGGCCCAGCATCCCGAATACGAGACCTGGCACAACGGCGTGCATGGCGCGGCCGGGGTCAGCTGTGCCGACTGCCACATGAGCTACACCCGCCTCGACGGCAAGAAGAAGATGTCCAACCATCACTGGACCTCTCCCCTCAAAGACCCGGACATGAAGGCCTGCCGCCAGTGCCACACGGACAAGACGCCTGACTACCTCAAACAGCGCGTCATCTACACCCAGGACAAAGTCTGGCAGCAGCTCATGATCGCCCAGGACATCTCGGTCAAGGCGCATGAAGCCATCCGCATGGCGAACGAGTTCGAAGGCGAAAAGCCGGCCAATTACGACCAGCTCATGATCGATGCCCGCGAAATGTGTCGCAAGGGACAGTTCTTCTGGGATCTCATCTCCGCCGAAAACAGCGTCGGTTTCCGCAACCCGACCAAGGCCCTGGATACCTTGGCCAAGTCCCAACAGTACAGCCAAAAGGCCGTGGACATCGCCATCAAGGCAGCAGCCTTCACGACCGCCGAAACACTGTCCCAGGACATCAAGGAACTCGTGCCGCCCATCATGGAACACAGCCGCGAACTCCAGATGGACCCGGAACACATGGCGAGCCACAAGTGGTTCAAGTATCTGAAGGTCACGCCCAAGGCCGAGCAGATCTGGGATGAAAACAGAAGGATCAAGCCGGTCGCAACCGCCGGCTAGTGATGGATTTACAGGCATCTTTTATCAGGGCTCTGGTCACCAATCAGGGCCCTTTTTTTTTAACAATTGAAGCAACTCAAATAGTGGGCAGAAAAATGTGCCTCACCATCAAGGCAGACTGACCACAAAGTCAACTCGTAGAAATTTATTGGACGCTGATTGACACTGACCTGAAAGCAAACAAAAAATGTACAATCGTATTTTTCGCATTACCTATGTGCATGATGATTTTGATCAGCAATAACCACAAGGAGTAGCACCATGAAGAAAATCAACTTGTTCGAAGCCAACGGATTCAACGACCTTGGCCTGAAGAAGCTATTGGTCCACGAATCTCCCTATTTCAAAATTCTGAACTTCAACTTCCGGGCGGGACAGCAATTGCCCATCCACTCTCATGACCTTGAGGGTCAGCTTTCAATTCTCATCCTGGAAGGCGAAGGTGAATTTCTGGCGAAAGACGGGACCCTGCCGGCCAAAGCCGGCGATGTTCTCGTCTGCGATATTGCCGTTCCCCACGGGATCAGGGCGATTACTGACATGCGCACCGTGGTCACCATTGCCCCGCCTATTTGAACGAAAACAAGGTCGCTAAAATAATTAGGATCGCCCCGGTCAAGTCTGACGGCTGTTGACTGCGAATTGAGAGCATTAGCTCAGGGTTCTGGCTAGAGGCCAGAGCCCTGATTGCTTATTGTGCATGTGAAGAATATCAATCGTCAAAATAAATAATCGGTAATCATATCAAGGGTAGCGCTGCATGAATGTCCACATACTGCAACATGTTTCTTTTGAAGGCATTGGAAGTATCGACAAATGGTTAAACCAGCGCAATGCGAACGTATCATATACGCGTTTTTACGAGTCAACTGATCTGCCGGCTTTGCCTGAAATAGACCTTATTATAATCATGGGCGGCCCCATGAGCGTGCATGACGAATTAGAGTGCCCTTGGCTTGTGGAAGAGAAAAAATTTTTGAGGGAGGCTATAAAGGCTGGGATTCCCATGCTTGGGATTTGTCTAGGAGCGCAACTGCTTGCAGCGCACTCGGAGCTGAAGTTTACAAATGTTCCCAAAAAGAAATCGGTTGGTTTGACATAGCCAAGGTGCCGAATACCGGTTTTCAGTTTCCAGATACGATTACAGTTTTTCATTGGCACGGTGAAACGTTCACCTTGCCCGAAGGAGCCGTGCAACTAGCACGCAGCGCTGCCTGTGAGCAACAAGCCTTCCAGTATGGAAAAAACATAATTGGGTTACAATTTCATCTTGAAACAACACAAGAGACCATTGTTTTGATGGTAGAAAACTGCCATGAAGAGCTGGTTGCAGACATTTTTATTCAACCAGAGTCAGTCGTACAATCTGTAAAAGTTGAAAATTATGAGAAAATCAACAATTTAATGTCATGTATACTGAATTATATAACAAAAAATTAGCTTATACGAGAAAAAATCAAAAAATAAACTTGGTTTTGCACGAAAACGGACGGGGACTTATTTTCTACTGATGAAAGAAAAAATACATTACCGCCAATAGTTCATGGCGTTCTCAGATTCATGCTCAATCTTACTCAGAAAAAATACTTCATAGAGCCATCCTGACGATCCAACCGAGTCCAGCGCATCCAACCAGGGTCGCACCCATGCCGAGCTTAAAACCGGTCATTGCAAGGGTCGCGGCAGCAGCCAATGCCAAGGCCCAGGCATCCAGACTCGACAGAAGTGGCCCCGAAAATTTGCACAAGCCTTTAGGTGGAAACTCTGCTAGCCCGGACACCTTCAAACGAAATTGATCAGGGAGCAGAGAATGACCAAGCGGACGAGACGGAAGCACTCAGCAGAATTCAAGGCCAAGGTAGCGTTAGCGGCGATGGCCGGGGACAAGACACTTGCCGAGTTGGCGCAATGTTTTGAGGTGCATCCAAATCAGATTACCGAATGGAAGCGGCAACTCAGCGAGCGGGCCGCCGCCGTCTTCGGCAAATCGGCTGAGAGTGAACCGGCGCTAGACTTGAAGGTCCTGCATGCCAAGATCGGTCAACTGACACTGGAGAACGATTTTTTAGAAAGCGCACTCAGCAAGGTGGGATTGCTGAGCGCAAAGCGATGATCGACCGCGAGCACGAGGTTTCAATCACGCGGCAGGCCGAACTGGTCTGGATAAGTCGCGGTAGCGTGTACTATCAGCCTCGGCCGGTTAGCGCCGCCGACTTGGCGCTCATGCGCCGCATTGACGAGCTGCATCTTGAGCATCCGTTTATGGGTGCCCGGATGCTTCGGGATCAACTGAATCGCTCAGGCGTCGCTGTTGGGCGTAAGCATGTCGGCTCGTTGATGGCACGCATGGGGATTGCTGCGCTGTACCGGAAGCCCGGCACCAGCAAGAAGCATCCTGGGCACAAGGTATATCCCTATCTGCTACGAGGACTGCTCATTGAAAGAAGCAATCAGGTTTGGACTCTGGATACGACTTACATCCCGATGGCCAAGGGTTTCGTGTACCTGACCGCAGTCGTGGACTGGGCCAGCCGCAAGGTCCTGGCGTCAAAGATAGCGATCACCCTGGAGGCATGCCATGCGGTCGACGTGCTCCAGGAAGCCTTTCGCCGCTATGGCACTCCGTGTTGATCAGCACCCCTATGAAGCCAAAACGTCGGCACCCTAATGGAGCCAGTTCATCGGCACCCTTAATGGAGCCACCCCGATTTTGAGAGAGCCATAAAAACACTTCGCTCGGACTTCCTCACCGCCTATCCCGGACCTCCTGAAACACAAGGAGGAAGGGATGGCCAACAGGAGGTTCGCAATGCACGAAATTCGTCACGTTATCGCCCGGATGCGACTGGGTGAGTCTGACCGGGATATTGCCCGCGCAGGCGCAATGGGGCGTCCCAAAGCCGCTCAGCTTCGCGCTCTGGCGTTGGAGCAGGGCTGGCTGGACCTCAGTCGACCACTCCCGCCCAACGATGTCCTGGAATCCCTGCTTCAGCTCCCAAGGTGCAAGCAACCATCGCAGTCCCTTGCAAAGCCGTTTGCCGACCAGATCTGCACATGGGCCGACGAAGGGATTCAGATCACGACGATCCATCAGGCATTGGTCGAACGTTACGGCTTCACCGGAAGTTACGACTCGGTACGACGCCTGCTCAAGACCCAACAGAAGTCAGCGCCGGTAGCCACCGTCTTCCTTGATCATCCCCCTGGCGAGACCGCCCAGATCGACTTTGGTGCAGGCCCCGTCATCATCGACGTCCATACCGGCGAGGTCATGAAGACGTGGTTTTTCGTCATGACGCTCCCGTGCAGCAAGCACATGTACGCCGAACTGGTCACCAACCAGCGCGTGGAAACCTGGCTGGGCTGCCATCGCCGGGCCTTCGAGCACTTCGGCGGCACGCCCCTCAAGGTGGTCATCGACAACCCAAAGTGCGCCATCACCCGCGCCTGCTACCACGAACCACAAGTCCAGCGGGCCTATGCCGAGTTTGCCGAGGGGTATTCATTCCTGGTCTCCGCATGCCCTCCGCGAGACCCGCAGAAAAAGGGCGTCGTGGAGTCGAACATCAAATACGTCAAAAACAGCTTCGCGAAACTGCGAGAGTTCCGCAGCCTGGCTGACGCCAACCGCCAACTCCACGAATGGGTCATGGGCACAGCCGGAAACCGCGTTCACGGCACGACAAAGCAAAAACCCTTGGTTCGTTTCGCCGAGATGGAGAGGGACTTCCTGCGCCCTCTGCCAAGCATCCCGCCCGAGCTGGCAGCGTGGGCCTCAGCGAAGCTGCATGGCAACTGCCATGTCCAGTTTGAAAAAAGCTTCTATTCCGCACCGTTCACGCTGGTGCACAAGTCGCTCTGGCTGCGCGTCACGGAGAAGACCGTGCAGATCTTCGACGAACAGCAACTCGTGGCCACACATCCCAGGCTGTCCAAACCCGGCGCTCGGAGCACGGTGCAGGATCATCTGCCCCCGGAAGCCACGGCCTACCTGATGCGTGATCCGCAATGGTGCCTGGCACAAGCGGAAAAGGTCGGCGAGCGTTGCCAGGAGCTGGTCGAAGGTCTCTTTGCCCACCGCGTCCTCGACAATCTGCGTGCCGTTCAAGGCCTGCTGCAACTTCAGGGTCGTTACGGCAAACGACGACTGGAGGCGGCCTGCGCCAGGGCCCTGGACCACGGGGCCGGTACGTATCGCAACGTGAAGAACATCCTGGAGAAGGGACTGGATCAGCAAGGGCTGGCCCTGCCCATCGCCCTGCCTGATGCCTACAGCGGCGCGTCTCGCTTCTCCCGCAACACTGAACTGCTCAACTGAAGGATACAGCCATGAATCCCATCCCCCAGCTCACGCCGCATCTGAAACAACTCCGCCTCTCCGGCATCCTGGACTCCCTGGAGGTCCGCAACCGTCAGGCCGTGGAGCAGAAACTCGCCTACACTGACTTCCTGGCCCTGCTCATCGAGGACGAGATCGCCCGTCGCGAACAACGCAAGCTCGTCATGCGGCAGCGTCGGGCCGGTATCAACACGCAGAAGACGCTTGAAAGCTACGACTTCACCTTCAACCTCGGCGTGAACCAGGCGCAGATCATGGATCTGGCCACCTGCCGTTACCTGGAAGAGAAGGTCCCGGTGCTCATCGTCGGTCCCTGCGGCACCGGCAAGAGCCACCTTGCCCAGGCCTTGGGCCACATCGCCGTACGTCGCGGCTACGACACCGTGTTCACATCACACGCCAAGCTCCTGGGCCAACTCGCCTCGGCACGGGCCGTGGGCACTTACGAGCGCAAACTGGCGGCGCTGGCCAAGGCGGATCTGCTCATCATCGACGACTTCGGCCTCAAGCCAATGCGCCCCGGGCAGGACGAGGACTTCCACGACGTCATCGCAGAGCGCTACGAGCGGAAAGCGACGATCATCACCAGTAATCTGGACTTCTCGGAGTGGAACGACGCCTTCCACAACAAGCTGCTAGGCGCAGCCACCCTCGACCGGATCATGCACGGCGCCTACCAGGTCGTGCTGGACGGCAAGAGCTACAGGGCTCCTCGCAAGGATCTTTCCCCTTGCAGAGGCGACTCATAAACACATAACCAGACGAGGTCGTCCGAGCGAAAATCTCTCACTTTTGCTGGCTTCATTAGGGTGCCGATCGGTGGCTCCATTAGGGTGCTGATCAACAATGGACGATGGATTAGGCGCTAAATCGGGTCAGTGCGAACGAATTCCTCTGAATGATTTAGCTTGTCAATTGTTGAAGGCAATTTCCCGTGGACCAAGCCCTTATGTATTTCCCGGAAAGTCCGGTGCTAGAATGGTCGACATTAGGAAGCAAGCCAACGCCATAAAAAAAGAGGCTGGGTTGCCTGAGGGCTTCCGACCTTTTCATGGTTTACGGCATGTCTACGCAAGTATGGCAGCGAGTACAGGTAAGATCAGTATGTATGAATTGCAAAAGTTGATGACTCATAAAAGTCCTGTCATGACACAGCGTTATGCCCATCTTCGAGATGATGCCCTTAAAAAGGCCTCACAAGTTGCGAGCGATGCTCTTTCTCATGTTTTCAATAGTTTTAATACGAGTTTTACAAAATGAACCCAAAAAAAAACAAAAAGCTACTTACTGAATATCGTCTTAAGTTAGCAACATTTTTTAATAATGAATATGTTTTAAGGCATATTAAAACAAATAAAAAATACTCTCCTTATATATTAGGCCTGTGTGCGTTCAGAGAAAAGATAAAAAACATTTTTGATGATCTTTATAATAAAAATACAATAGATGCAGTTATTGAGTATTATGTTTTTTATAATGAAACATATGAGGATATGGATATTTTTTCATATGCAATTCTTAAAAGAGCGCTAAGCCATGCATATGGAGACAGTATCTCGAAGAGCTTTCTTTTTGAAGAAAAGTATAGGTGTGCGATTTCTGATCCAGAAATTGAAACTATTTTAGCGAAGTTAGTCGAAATTTCTCTTCGACATGGTGTCTATGCTACTCATGTTGATAATATTTTTGATAAGGAATACTCACTAAATACAATTAGTGAATGTAATATAGCAAATTCAACTGAAAAAATATTTATTAAAAAAGATTATTATCATAATGCTACATGGATGCCGATGTGGGTCGGAATTCAAAATACATGTGACACGCCATTACATAATAAAAGTAAAGCACGGCAGCAGCTAGGAATATTTATTGATTTCGAGGAGGTAGATAATGATTTTGATGAGATTATTGGTAAGATACAATCAGTTTTAGCTATGATTGTATATGAGGGTAATCCAGCAAAATATTTTAATGATAATTCATTATCATATCATTATCTTAATACATTTTTTGATCCAATAATAATAAAAAATAATGAAACAGAAATATCAAACCGCCTACTAGGGTTAGTAATGTGGGATAAGGTTCATTTTAATAATTTAAAACAGAAAGAAGCTTTCATAGAAGCAAGTAAAACAATCCGATTAAAAAAAATAAAAGAACAATGTGAGATAGTTGAATGCACAGCAACGTGTGACGAATTTACGGATTGCTTTGACGTTGCTCGGAATCTTTATAGGGTAGCCGAAAAATCGGTAAAAATGGGACAGATTCTTACATCAAAAGATTAATTTTGAGTAGGCGCTCAAGCACCCTGTTTTCAAAGTTCCGAACTTGCGACGGACGTCGATTCGGAGAAGCTGCAGGCTTGGACTGGAGAGACGTTGATCTATCAATAGGTGGAACAACTTTTCGTGACACCAAAAACGGCACGAACCGAGTTGTCCCCTTACCTGAATCTCTTGTGGGCTTCCTGACCGAGTTACGTGGACAAGGATGCCTTGAGGTTCTGTTTTTCTCAATGGTTCCGAAAAAGCCTACACGCAACCGCCACAACCTTTCCGAGATGCGGTTGAAGCATTGGGCTTGAATGAAGGCCGGGACAAGCGGGATCGGGTGGTATTCCATACTTTGCGCCACACGCCAGAAACAAGGCTCGCCCAGGCAGGAACGTCCTTACCAGACTTGCAAGCTATTGGCTGGTTGGAAGTCCCCAGTCATGGCCCTTCGCTACGCACACGAAAACATACGATTCAAGCGTAAAGCAATGGCTGCTTTGGAAACCATGACCTAAGTGCAAGCCGTCAAAATTTGTGATATCATCGAATGTAACGGCTGGGTCCCCACGCATTTTGATCGAACCCACTTCCAAGATAATATCGAATGCGCAAGAGGGCTTGCTGACGTAATCATGGCTTATTCGTGGAGCACGCCTATTCTTGTTTAGAGGCACTCAGAAATATCATGTCATAGATCCAGCCTGACCATTGAGCTCACCCCTGTGGCGCGTAGCAAAGTCAGATGCAACGAATTGTGAGACGAACAAATTCGTTTGGATTCCTCACGTCACTCTTTGTTTTCTCTTCTATATCCGAGAATCCAAGGAACTACGGTAAGGACAAATAGGGCTACAAGAGTGGCCAGAACGGCAGTCGATTCCCGCCCCATTCCCGCAGCTATTCCGATTGCTGCCGTTACCCACACGCCTGCCGCCGTAGTCAACCCCCGAGTATCCTCCTGTTTGCTGCCCAAAACTATGGCTCCGGCCCCAAGAAACCCCACCCCGACAGTCAGGCCCTGCAGTACCCGAGTCAAGTCTGCGGTTGAAGCCCCGGATTGTTGGGGAATGAGGACGAAGAGTGCTGCCCCGATGGCAACCAGCATATGCGTTCGCACCCCCGCACTTTTGCCTTTCTGCTCCCGTTCGTACCCCAATAGGCCGCCAAGGATTCCAGCAACCAGAAGGCGTAGCGTGATTCGTGTACTTTGCGTCACATCTGAGATATCCGAAAATTCCGAGAGCACTGTATTCCATACATCTTGCCACATGCTCATAGCCCTCGTTGTCAAATCTTGTTTCTCGCACTTCGTCCAGAAATCCTTCACAAACTTAGCCTAGCAGTATGGATAGAGCAATCTCTAAAAGGATCATGACTAGAACAGCGCCGAACAACTCTCGCGAATACTCGTCTCCCCCTACTCTCCAATTCCTGCCTTATTCTTCCTTCGATTCCTGACCCACTTGTCAAATGATATCACTGGGAGCACCGTTGCTCCGACCGCCATAGCAAACATCCAGCCCCGGCCATCAAGGGGCGCGGAGTTAAAAAGCGTCTGCAGAGGTGACAGGTAAATGAAGCATGCCTGGAAAACGAGCAGGATGCCGATGCCTATAAAAATCGAGGGATTGCTGAAAAAACCCTGGGTAAAGAGCGAAGAGTGCAGGGAGCGGCAGTTGAGCAGGTAAAAAATCTGGGTGAAGGTAATGCTCGTCACGCAAAGGGTCTGCGCTTCGGAGAGGGCCAGAGCATGCCGGACGCTGGTCACCGGCTCTGGGCCGACAATGCGATAGTACTCCCAGAGAAACAGCCCGCAAGCGCCTGCCGCCATGAGGACCCCGACAACAATCAGGCGGGTCACAATGAAGCCCGAAAACACGGGTTCGTCGGGAGAGCGCGGAAGTCGCCGCATGGCGTTGGGCTCAAGCACTTCAAAGGCCAGAGGGATTGACAGGGTAACGCTTGCCACCAGATTGATCCACAGGGTTTGGCTCGGGGACATGGCCAAAAGGAGTTCATTGACGCCCTCAACCTGAATTGTCGGAAAGAAAAACATTGCCACCGAGAGTGTGCAGGCCAAACCGAGATTGACGGGCAAAATAAATGCCAGGCACTTGATGAGATTGTCGTAGACCCGACGACCTTCCTCCACCGCCGCGGTGATGGAAGCGAAGTTGTCGTCCATGAGCACAACCTTGGCCGCTTCCTTCGATACCGCCGTACCGGTTATGCCCATGGCAATGCCGATGTCGGCACGCTTGAGGGCCGGCGCGTCATTGACGCCGTCACCGGTCATGGCAATGACATGGCGCTGTGCCTGCAGGGCCTCGACAAGCTGGAGTTTATGTTCCGGAGCCACTCTGGCAAAGACATTCGTACTCATGGCCGCGTCCTGCAGCTGCTTTTCGGAAAGGCCGTCCAGGTCACGGCCCGACATCGCACTCTGTCCTTGCGGCAGAAGACCGAGCTGTCGCCCGATAGCTTCGGCAGTCACTGGATGATCGCCGGTGATCATTTTAACCGTAATCCCGGCCTGTTGGCAGACCCGGATGGCGTCAATTGCCTCGGTTCGGGGAGGATCGATCATGCAGAGCAAACCTGCAAACTGCAAACCCGCCCGGACGGACTCCGGTTCGATCTGCTTCGCAGCGACGTTTTTCTTTTGTGCAAAGGCGATGACCCGCATGCCCTGGCGGGCATAAGTGGCCATGGCATCATTGATCCGTCGCATTTCTGGTTCGCTCAGGGTGCAGCGCTCAAGGACAGTTTCCGGAGCGCCCTTCAGGAGAATGTGGGTTTGCCCGTCAAGCGCGTTCAGGGTGGCCATGAATTTACTGTCCGACTCGAAGGGGATGACGTCCAGGCGAGCATGGTGATCGCGAAAATCCTGGCTCGAAAGGCCAGCTTTTTCTGCGGCAGCAAGCATCGCCGCCTCGGTTGGGTCGCCGGTGATGGCCCAGATGTTTTGCTCAAGGCGCAAGGCGGCATCATTGCAGAGGATGGCGATGGTCAAAAGATCATGCAGGGCCGCCGGAAGTTCGGTCAGGCGTGCGCCATCGCGCTCGATTTCCCCGACGGGGGCATAGCCGATACCGGAAAACCGGTATTCCTGCCCCCCCAGCCACGCCACCTGCACAGTCATCTCGTTACGGGTCAGCGTGCCGGTTTTGTCAGAACAAATGATCGTGGTGGAGCCAAGGGTTTCCACCGCAGGAAGATGCCGGACGACAGCATGCCTGTCGGCCATGCGCCGAACCCCTACGGCGAGGCAGATGGTGATTACCGCCGGCAAACCTTCAGGGATCGCGGCCACCGCGAGAGAAACAGCAACCATGAGGGCATCGCCGAGAGGGGCATCTTTGACCCAGATGCCGAAGCTGATGAGTACGGCGACCACAACGACTACGGCGATGGTAATTCCTTTGCTGACTTTGGCCAACTGACGAGTCAGCGGGGTCTCCATCTGGCCGGTCTGGTTGAGCAGGGCATTGATGCGGCCCAGTTCGGTAGCGGCGCCGGTCGTGACCACGACGCCTGTGGCCGTGCCCTGAAGAACAAGCGTCCCGCTATAGGCCATGCCGAACCTGTCACCAAGAGATGCATCCTGGGCAACGGCATCACTTCTCTTTGCCACGGGCAGCGACTCACCGGTGAGGGCGGCTTCTTCGACCAGAAGATTTTTGACCCTTATCAGACGCAGATCGGCGGGAACCTTGTCGCCACTCTGCAAGGTCACAAGGTCGCCAGGGACCAGGTTTTCGGCGGGAACTGCAATTGACTGGCCGTCTCGCAGAGCGGTTGCAAATTCCGGCATCATGGCGGCAAGAGCTTCGATGGCCTTGCCTGCCCGGTATTCTTGTATAAAGCCGATAATGGCGTTAATGACCACCGCGCCGAAAACCACCAGAGCGTCGGTGATTTTTTGTAACCCGACCGCCATTGCGCCAGCCGAAATCAAAAGCCAGCCAATCGGATTGTTAATTTGACGCCAAAAAATCAGCCAGGGGCTCTCGTTTCCTTTGCGAAGAAGCGCGTTGGCACCATATTTCTGCAGGCGATCTGCGGCTTCGCGGTCATTCAAACCGCTGAGACTTGTCTCCAACTCGGACATGACGTCCTGCACCGACGAGGAATGCCACCGTGTACTGTCTGGTTTTTTTGTGTTATCTTGCATCGTTAAGCATCTCCTACAAAGATCTGTGCACTGCTTGACAGGGCATGGGACAGGACGAGAAACTGCTGTCAGGCTTGGATGGTCTGCCGGTCAAGGCTCTCTAAGTCTGGGATATATTCCAGAAGTTCGTAATTTCAAAAACTAGCACTACAACCCAGAGAAGAATGGCGACACCTGTGGCCGCTGCAGATATGTCCTTGATCACTTTTATTTTTTCGTTTTCATTTGTCTCGATAAAATCACACAGCGCCTCAATGGCGCTGTTGAACATTTCAGCGATGAGCACGAGGCTTGTAGCCGCCATAATAAGAAAAAAATCGACCCATTGGCGGAAAAAAAAACAGGCCATAAGCATTAGAAGAGAAAGATAGACCTTGTAGGCGACGCTGAAATCATAACGGATGGCATAGCGCAGGCCGGAAAGACATACCTTAATCTTCCGAATCGGGTGGTAATCATATTCTCCTTGCCCGAGAAATTTGTTTCGCACGGTTAACACTCCATTTTTGAAAATATTTCTATTGGATGATGTTGAATCGTTGTGAGTAAAGATGCTATTTTGTATGGGCCCATGAAAAGACTGAAATAATTAGATATATTACTGGTACAATGAACGCGGCCAAAAACATTCCTGCCAATACATCAGAAACATAGTGGACCTGCAGGTAGATGCGTGAATACCCTACAATGCCGACGAGCAACAAGCTCAAGAGGGCAAAAAGATTTGCCCAAACAGGTGGCAGAACCTGGAATGCGATCAACGCAACCGACATAAAAAAAGCGGTGGCCTGGGCTGTATGAGCGCTCGGAAATGACCAGTCAGAGGGCATGGTCACCAAGAGGTCTGTTGTGGACGGGCGCGGTCGGCGAAACATCAGTTTGGCCACATGCACTGAGAGTATGGTGACAGACATGTTCAAGACAATCAAAATCACGTGTCCAGATTTACCAGTCCAGAGCAGCACAAAACAAAGCAACAAAGAGAGTGGCAAAAGAAGATACAGCGAGCCAAGCCAGGTGATAGTCGTAAAAAATAAATCCATATTTTTTTATATGTTGATGATTTAGGTGGTGCTGATATGGAAGTCATGAAAGCTGCCGGAATGAAGCTGCCCTGGTAAAGGCCGGAAAGTCCTCACGCCCCCGCATTGAGCCTTCGCATTGTCCTAATATATTCATGACAGGTTTCTTCATGGCCTGCTATTTTCTTGTCAAAGCGTGGATGATGGCGAACTACGCTCCCACTTCATCCCGCTCTTAAACAAGGCAAATTCCTATTTTACGGTTCCATTCTGCCTCAAAGTAGTCAAAGTCGATTAGGGTGTAATCCGATCGACGCACTGTTCCAACTGGTAAAGGACTTTGCCCAACATAGCGTTGGTGTTGGAGCTGATAATTTCCTTAGGCTACCTTCTATGCAATCATGCCCTGCAGAAAGGCGATCCCTCCGCGCAGGAGAAACGAGAAATAGAGTGCCGTCAAGACAAGGGTCATGTATCCAAGTAGGACGGACCGCCCGTCCCGCTGGAGCACTCCAGTAGCTAGGAAGAGAATTGCTAACCCAGGCAACGTATTGGAGAACGGGATCAAGCCGAAGGGAGCCATAAGCAGCAACGCACCTGTAATCAGCATCAGTCCGTTTATCCTCGCCATTCCGGAACCGTGTGTCAGAACGGAAATCGAAGGGCGACTTATTCGTTCCAATCGGTGAATCCAAATGGTGCCTTTCTCCAGTGCCAATCGTAGCCTGTGCGCGGGAAATTTCTTGCGTATCAGTCGATCCGGCAACCAGGGGGGACGATGGGTCATGATCCCGAGGCCAATCAGTCCAATGGCCAGTCCGAACAAGGTGCTGATCCCCGGTATAGATACAGGGACCATGAAAGGCAGCGTAAGGAATATGCAGAAAACCAACATTCCTTCACGACCGATAACATTGATTATCTCACGCAAAGTCACCACGTCCCCTGAAAGATTTTTGATCACATGCTCGATACTTTCAGCAGCGGTCATTTCTATATTTTTGCGTTGCATCTCCATGCAATTCCTTTCTCCATATTCAAACTATAAAGTAATCACAAACACATAGATCCCGGCAAGTGCTTCGCAACTGGCTTGACCACACATGCGGCAGCGAGGTGGTCACTGCGACTATAGTCAGGCCGATGATCAGGACGTTTTGGTAACATGTGTGCACTTAATAGCAACTTCTCACAGGCAATCAGTTGGCGGATGCCTTCCGTGATCCATTGTGTAGGGAAAGCGCTTTCTTCGCTGCGGGTACCGCCAAAACGCTTTAAACTTTTAATCTGGAAGCAGTACCAAGATCACAGGAAGGCAACGGCTGTGAGACATCCGGCGCATCCACACGTAAAATCAATCCAGCACCAATGACGCTTGCTCCACAAATCCAGAAATTCCTTGGCCACTGTGACAAGGAGTCCGGATAAATACAAAGGTGCCCAAAACTGGCCAGTAAGCGTCAAGAACAATCCCCAAAAAAAATGAAGCTGCCAGTCCATTCTGAAGACGGCCATCACGCGGGTTCCCGCCACCCTGTACCAATGCAAAAAATTCATGGTAATCTCGCAAACCTCAAAGAACAATATTTGTGCTGAGGGTACGCCATTGATAGATTATAAGCTGTCAAAGGTTCGTGCTGTAAGAAATACACATTCGCATTTCTTACAGCACGTTGTAAGGAACAGAGATCCGCGATCATTGCGGCGCGGGGCTTTTCTCACCGTTTCCTTGGATGAAAGCCGACAGCATGCCTATGGGTACGCCCAACTCCTCCAACTTGCGAACCACGGATGCCAACAGTTGGTCCAGCGCGCCTGATCCCGCAGCTTCAATATTCTTCAATGCTTCAAGCTGCTTGCGTTGTTCCGGCCCGAGGTTTTCCATGACGGTCCGTCCTATCTCCTCGCGCTGCGGTAGACTCAGGTCCTCGTTCTTGAGCTTGTTCAAAAGGGGCTCAATGATTTCGCGTTGGTGCTGGTCAAGTTTAAGGTCTGCCTCGGAAAGCTTCGTTTGCAGGGCTGTCATGTCCATGGACTGCAGATAGTCGACGGCGCCCCCGACAAAACGGGCGGCAAGCACGGTCAAGGTGATGACAAGAGCGGTCCCGATGATTCCGGTCAAGGCCAGGGCCACGACGATGCGCCGGCTCCAACTGCTCGGCTTAAATGCTTTGGACTTGAAATCGGGAAGAGAAGGCGTTTGGCGTGGTTCGGTCATCTGATTGTCTCCAGGGTGAATTGTTATTTTCCTTGATAACGGCGTGAATGGCTACATTCCAAGACATTTCGAAAGTGACGCATTACTCGTCACTTTGAAATTATGCCAAGCCCGGCTTGTAGGGCGCCGGTGACACATTAAACTTGCGCATGCTTGGCTTGACACTCCCGTTCCATCTTGAAGGACGGATCAAGCTTCAACTGGTGAGCGAGTCCGTCCAGGTAAGCACGTTCCATGGAATTTCTCCCGTCCACCATGAGCAGGGCGCCAAGTTCACCGAAGCGAGACGGAGCGCTCAGCTCGGCCTGCTGCGCCATGGCTGACGAGTCTTTGGCTGTAGGGGTGGGCTTGTTGTAGCCACTGCTGTATGACGGATTGCTACCGAAAGCTTCTACTCCGCCCATGCGTTTGGCGTCCGCCAGATCAGGCCAGGCAAAGAGAAGAAGGGTCAGGGCTATAATCGGAAAAAAAAGATAGGCAAATCCTGGATGCGCAGTGGCAACGCAGGATAGCGGTGCGGAAACGTTCTTCATGGAACCTCCTGTGGTTGGCTGGAGGTCCTTCAAAAAAACAGACCTCCAGCATGGGTTATCATGCTGAAGGTCTGGCTCATCGGTGGGTTCCGACGGCAAGACCAAGCGCTTACGCGCCGAGATTGTTGATCTTGCCCTTGGGAGTTACTCCCCTTCAATATTAATTATGGTTTACGATACGCCTGCATGTCAAGAGCAATCCTGCAACCTCTCAGGCATACGCATCACTCCAAGCTGAAGAAGGTTTGTGATAGACGCTAGAATCATTTACTTTTTACGTAACTGGGGCTAAGGAAGGCTTGGGGAGTTGGGATTTGGCCCAGCGCTGCAGCATGAGTGATTTCATGTCTTCCGTGGTCTGCGCTGCGGGGAAGCGTTCCAATATCTCTCTGCAAATAATCAGAATCAAGAAAAACCAGAATGAGCTTGCTGCCGGAATATTTTATCCGATTCGGAAAAAAATGAAAATTTCAGGCTCCAAAAAAACACCAAGAACCTACTGATCTTCGCAAATTGAACAGAAAATAGGCGCCACACCAGCCAGCTGTGCATGCGCAAGACGTTGAACTCCGAGGCGGCCAGAAAAATGAACAAAGTGCCCTTCTCTTGGCGCCTGCGCAGTCGTTTCAAGCCGAGTGTCCGTTTTGTTACAATGAAGGCTGACTCGCCTCCGGCACGTTGTCGGCAAAAAGCCTTGGATTCTCCGAGTCCTCGGCAAGCATTCTTCGCCTTGCTTCGATGCGAGGCTTTTTCCAGTCCCACTCCAGCCAATCTTAATGTTTGGTGATTTTTATCGGACAGTACTGGCTGTGCGGGCAGCCGCCGAAATTGTCGGCGGAATCACACAAGCACTTTTCAGGAAATATAGGCATGCCCGTCACATTAAGTCGTAAACGCTCCCCTTCCGTTCGAATCATTCAATTAGCGTTGGTTGCCTGCCTCCTTACAACGTTGGTTGCGGTCTACGTGACAGCTCGTTACGAGCCTCACGATCGGTTACAAGTTATCTTGCCTCCTACTCCCCTGAAGGAAATTCCCAAAAATCTGTCCGGCCTGACCTGGAACGCCGAAACAGGAACGCTCTTCGCCACCACCAATGATCCTGAATTCGTTTACGAACTGAGTCCCGGTGGAAAAGTGCTCCGAAGCATAAAACTTCAAGGCTTCAAAGATACGGAAGGTATCACACATATCAAAGGCACCCTGTTTGCCATTGTCGAAGAGCGCAGAGGGGTATTAAGCATCTTCCACATCCCTGAAGATGTGACAAAAGTCGGGCACGACGTCCACGCACGCCTGGACCTTGGCAAGGCGCCTGTAAAGAACAAAGGCTTTGAAAGCCTCTGCTATGATCCTGCGACACGAACCATTTTCACCCTGCGCGAAGGCAAGCCGTTCATCCGTCGCGATATTGTCCTTGACGAAATGTTCATGCCCATAGAAGTCCACTCAAAACCATTGCCCGCCTTGAAGGTAAAAGACGTTGCCTCAATCGTATTCTCCTCGGACAACCATTTCTGGATTTTGAGTGAGGCGTCAAATCGAATTGTCGTATTGGATGCAGACGGAGCACAGCGGAATGCATTCACGCTGGACATTGACAGCAGATATTTCCAACCCGAGGGCATCACGCTCGGGTTGGACGGCAAGGTATACATTGTTGGCGAACCCAATATTTTAGCGGTTTATGAGTATTGAGCACATCAAGCTCGCTCGGCTTACTCTCGGGACCACTTGATCTGAAATTCGATCTCCTCCTCAACATCGGAACGTTCGTGCTCGATGGTGAATTGTGCCCGGACGGGAACGTATAGGCGCTCGCCTGCAATCTGAATCTCGAAACGATCTCCCTTCTCCAGGGCATCGGCCAGACGCCGCAGCTTGGCCACGAATTCGGCCTTCGGATATCCTTTCTCCACATCTCGTTCGGGCTTCGCACTCATTTTTTTCTCTCCTTGATCAGATTCTGTTTCCTGTCTGCCTGACAGCGTTTTTTTATTGGGACTTCGCCAAAATGGCAGCCCCCGTTTATTAGCTCGACAACATACTCATCCATCCGACAATTTTTCAACGCCAAGATCCCCTGAGTCTTGAACGATTACCCACGTGGCAACGATCACGAATTGACGCCGAAGTCAGGTTAATGTTGCAGCAATGGGCCTTGCCTGAAAACCGACTCCGCCCCACCTGCCACGCCCGGCACCAGCTTCCACAAACTTCAAATCCTCGTAGCATATGGCGGCTATTTTCACAATCCGCAGAAATTGTGAGACAAAAAAAAGTATCTTACACAAAATAAGGCGTTACTTGAAGGTGGAATCAGGCCGGTCTCCCCTTTCTTCTGGGAAGCCGGCCTCTTAAATGTTCAGTTACCTTGGTTGCTACTGCTATCGGACATAGTCAGAGTTTCGTCTTGTTCACCATCAGTCTCCGAATCATCTGGCTGCGCGGTGCTTGACGACAATTCCGACATCGCCGCCACCGCAAACACCCCGATAACTCCGGCCATGCATCCGCTCAAAAACGCCCACACTTTTCCACTTCTATCTTTCCTTGGCATAATTTCTTCAGTCATCGATATTCTCCTTCACGGTTTAAAGTACAACAAGCGCAACAGGGATACGCAATCATCCCTTTGAATACTCATTTCAGTCATCCAGAGTGTCTTTGACGATATCCAAAACAGCAACTGCAATGGCGATAAATATTCCCCAATTCATGATTCAAACCTCCCTGAAAAGATTTATAAATTGTGTTGCAGCATACAACTTCCTGATTCCGGCTATATTCCATCAGGCTTTATCCTGAAGCACTGCTGACTCCAGTAACGAGAACATGGCCCCTGGAAGCTCCGACATCGAACTTACTACCTTACTTTTACTCGGCATAAGTTCGCTCACGCTTTGACTCACGATCCCCAGCCCATATATTTCAAAGCCAGCACGCCTACCTTGGTCCAGAGCTTGGGTTGCGCTCATCATGGAATCTGGTTCTCCATCAGTCACGACCAGGATGACCTTCCGATTTTCTTTGACCATCAGCATTTCCTGCATCACCCACCACAGTGCCTCCCCCATAGGCGTGCCACCAGCAGGAGACAGATCCAGATTTGGGTTCACCTTCTGCCCATGACGTATGACGGGGGCAATTGTTGAGTACGAGCCATCTGGAGTCTGTGTTCCCGGAAACGCGGTGACAGCGATGTTGATCCTTGAGGCCTCAAGGGCAGAGGCCACGGCATAGCATGCCTGGCAGGCCAGATGAATCCTGCGCACCATGGATCCGGAGCAATCAAGCAGGATGTGCACGGCGGTATCAATCCCAACCCGTTCGGACTTGATGCGAAACACACGCGGATCAGACACGGCCAAACGATGAAGCTGCCCGGTATCAAGGCGCCCTCTTCGGCCACCTGCTGCCCGGGATAGAACCTTGGTCTGCAATAGCCCGCCAAGCCTGGTTCGAAGTGCGGTGCTTGCTTGCCTGGCTTCCTTAATATCGTCCCCCGAAAGTGGACCGGCATTTTTCGATGTCTGGACAGCCACCGTGATCGAACTTTGCACCGAATCGCGGGAAGACTCTTTTAAAACGCTAGCCAGGATGTTTCCAAGGTTTGGCGGAAGCTCATCCTCCCCTGCACGAATGAGTCGCTGCAGCTCATTTCGGACCTGGCTTTCAGCACCGCGAACATCTGTACCCATGGGACATTGGGGATGACCAGATGGAGGTGAGCAGGACTGTACTGACTCGCTCTTAATGTCCGTATGCCGAGATGACTTCCTCCCCATTTCCGTGTGTTTTTCGTCGTTATTCTGCCCGCCTCCACTTTTGGCTTCACTTGATGCACATGAACCCGAAGGAGCATTTTGCTCTTCAGGCCCGGCCTGACCAGATGCTTCCGGCTTGCTCACAGGGTTTGCGTACTGATCCAGAGCGCGCACAATTTCGCGGGCGTATTTGATGGCGTCCTGGGTGGATACGCACTTGGCCTGGACCTCCTGCAGGATGGGTTCAATAATTGTCCGCACTCCGGGAAAGTCGCTGTCCACCTGTCCAGCCAGGGTGTCCCGCTTGCTGGACAGCTCGTGGACATCCCAGGACCTGACCTCAAGCAGCAGCCAGTTGAGGATATTGGCCGCAGACTCAGTTGGTTCGTCCGGGTCATCCGAGCCGAAGAGGTGCGTAATGAGCCAATCGAAGTTCTGGCGGCTCCCTGGAAATATGGCCGCAAGTTTATGTTCGACCCGGAAATCTTCGAGGGTATTCCAGACGTGCATTTCTAATGGTGACAGCTTGGCCTGTTCCAGCGCCGAGAAATCCGTATCACGGACATGAGCAGCTTCGTGGTCAAGGTAGCCTCTGGCCATTGCCAGCAAAGTATCCGGAACATCGCTTGGCAGGGCCGGAAGATGAATTGTCTTGCCGTCGGTGTAGGCATCCATCCCACCGATCTCGACCTTTACCCCGTATTTTCTGCCGAGCACGCTTGCCACGAGCGGCAGCGAACGCATCACGGCCCGTGTATCGATCATGAGTCCTCCAAATACGAAAGCCCCGGAGCTTGTGACTCCAGGGCTTTTGTTCGTTGTTGTGTTTAACGGCTAGGCTATGCCGAGCAGATACCAATATGGCTCGAAACTTCGTTCGACCAACTGGGCAAGCTGCTGGGCAAATGGACCGTAATCCGTGTCCTTCCCCGCCTTGTCCAGATTCTCGTAATAGGCGCCCCGATCCTCCACCGGGATGATGACGGTCGGAAATCCTGCCCGCATGAGTTCCAGGTTCATGACGAGCCTGGAGGTCCTGCCGTTTCCGTCCCGGAAAGGATGGATGATGACCAGGTCGGCATGCATCCTGGCAGCCCTTTCAAAGGGATGAAGCCTCTGGGCCTCCCCATGGTACCAATCAAAGAAGCTCTGCATGCGTTCGCCGACCTGGAGGTGATCAGGCGGGGTATGCCCTGCACCCGAGATGATGACGTTGCAGCCGCGATAACGCCCGGCTTCGTTATCGATACCCCGCAGGACAAGCTGATGCAGTTCCTTCAATATGTGCTCATCAAGCGGGACGTTCTCCTTCACGAGGCTTTCCAGATACGTGATGGCGTCGGCATGGTTGATGACTTCGAGGTGATGCCGCAGCGATTTACCGCCGATGGCCATGCCTTCTTCCAGGATCACCTTGACTTCCATGAGGGTCAGCGTGTTCCCTTCGATGGCGTTGGAATGGTAGGTGTACCGCAGCACCATGTCCTCGCGCAGGTTCCGGACAAGTTCCGGCGCAAGGGGACGATGAGCGTCGAGCTTGAACTTCAGTGCGTCCAGTGCGGCGAAGGCGTCATGGTGCATGGCATATCCTTTTTGGCTTTCGAATTCGGTAAACGCGTTGACCGCCCAAGTCCAGCAAGCCTACCACAACCCGCAACTGGGCATGACTGGCTGCATGGGCATGTCCGCAAAGATGGGCGGCATGTCGTCCTCGGGCATAGCCGTGTCCAGGTTGTCATCGCCTTGGGCATCCAGAGCATGCGCGTCTGTCTGTCCTTCGACCAAGAGGAACAGGACATCCTTGGAAGACGTCCCATCCATGATCTTCTGTCCATGCTCAATGAGCGCGTCCACGTCTCGCAGCAGCGAGACAAGCCCTTGCAGCATGAGCAGGTTCGCACCTTCGATCCGTCCTCGCTTGGGCAAATGTTCGAACGCGGTGTGAATGAGGTCCGCAACCGGAGACACCCTTGGCTCGACAAAGCTCAGACCCGAGAGTTTCTGGTGAATGGTCTTCAAGGGCGAGAGGGCCTTGCGGGTGATTTCCGTCTTCCCGGCAAAACATTTGTGCCAAGCTTCGGTTGCGGCTTTAGACACTTCGCCGAACAGGGTTTGGCCCAGACCTTCTACTTCGTCTTTGAGTCCCTCCATGACAGGATCCGCAGGATCAGGCGGAACGATACGATACAGCCTCCAGCAAAAGCCCATGCGACTGCGTACATAATCGGCGCTGACCGTGGAATCGAAGATAATCTGCTCCCAGCCTGGGTGCTTGGCGATCCATTCGCGCACGGATTCGTCATAGCGGGACAGGAAATCATCTTTGGCCCGGTTGAAGTCCTGCAGGATCTGATCAAGTTCGGTTACGATGGCGTCTGCCTGGTTTTCAGGGATTGCCCAGCCACCCAGAAAACGTACCCCATGCCTGTCCAAAAGGCTCACGGCTCTTGCCTTCAAGGTCCCAAAGACCTTCAAATCCTCCGGATCGCAGACCCGCTTGCTGCCAAGAGACGCAAGGTCATCAGGTGGAAGCTTTGCGCCATCAAAATCCTCGGGGCTAAGCTTCTTGCGTGCGGTCCAAATGTTCACTTCAAGATGCAAGGCCAGAAGGCTACCCAGGACCTTGATGTCTGTTTGCGTGTTCATGTTCTTCTCCTTGAAAATGAAAAGAGCGCCTGGTGTGGCGCCCCTAGTTTCCGTTCACGATGATAAAATCCTGCCGTTCGATTTTGTCCATGGCCCTGCGCCACATCTCCTGGATGGGGTTCTTGTCCTGACACTCGTGGCTTGCGATGGTTCTCACCGCGTAGCCGTCGAATGGTGCCCCGCTGTTGTCGCCAAACCAGGTGCGGATGGTTAGGCCGGCATTTTCAATTTCGGCTCTCCAATAGAAATGATGACCACCCTTTGGAATGGGCTTGGTCAGCTCGATGGACTGGCAAAAGGGTAAATCGTTTTGAACTGTCTCCATAATAAACGCCCTCGTTCGATTGGTGTGATGATTCTCAAAATGTGACCAGGCAAAGCACGTATCCCTCGCTAATCTTGGCGAGCGCCCTATCCATGAGTTCCTGCACCGGATTACCCCGGGCGCATCTGGGCAGGTCCAAAACCTTGCCCTGTCCGGCGGTGCCTAGCCGTCCCCATTGCAGTGCCAGGCCGTTTGGATGAGCCACGGCTTTCCAGAACTTGCCGCCATGAGGCGTGGATTTTTGCAGGCTGACGGAAGGAGGATTCGGATAGGTCGACAGGAAGGAAGGATTTGCGGCCATAGACTGCAGAACCGCAGTCAGGGCCTGGCGGACTTTGGTCAGGTCGCCAGGAGTGCTTGCATCTTTTTGCTCTTCAGCAGCTGCACTCCTGTCTACTCCCCCATGGACTGAGGAAATACGCGCTGGGCCAACTCATGGAGCATGGCCCTGGTTTCCCGTGTTGCGCGAAAGCCAAGGGCGCGGTCCAGTGCGTAGGTCACAGGCTGGATACCCTGACGCGATAGCGGCTGGAATCGTACAGTAAGGTCGGCCCAGCGAAGCAGTGTCCGGGTGGAGAAGGTGATCTCGATACTGTTTGCAATACCGGCTCCCGCCTCGCCCATGAAAAGCCTACGCACCTCGCCCGCATACTCGACCATCTTCTGACGGATACTTTCGGGCAGTTTAGGGCAGCAGCAGCCAAGGAGTTTCACCTCGGCATCACGCGCTGGGTAGCCCATCTCACACAGCCAAAACCGATCCAGAAAGGCGAGATTTTGCCTGAGCGTGCCTTGGTATAATCCGGTCTCATCGGACCCTCCGTTGGTATTGGCTGTGGACGCGAACCGGAACATGGGGTGTGGAATGATGAGCTCTCCCCCATTTTCGGCAATGCACAGCGCCTCGCCATCAAGAACGCCATTGAGACCTGTGGCCGTTGATGGTTCAAGGAGGTCAATTTCGTTCAAGAGAAAGAGACCTCCATACTTCATGGCCAGAGCCAAAGGACCGTATTCGAATTCCATGCTGCCGTTTCGAACGGACAGATGACCCACCATGTCGGGGAATTCCAGGCGGCTGTGCCCTGTGACCTCGAAAACAGGATAATTGAGCCGGGAGGCGAGCTGCTTGATGGCACTCGTTTTTCCCGAGCCTGTCGGCCCAAAGACATAGAGCGGATCGGAGATGTTCATGAGCCACACAACGATATCGCGGCTCGTTTCATGGAAAATGTATCCGGGATCCGATGCTGGCGTATAGGTGCAGGGTCTTGCATATCCCCGGACGATCCTGCCTGAAGGCTTGCCGCTAAAGACAGTTCCGGCGTCCAGTTCTGCGGGCTGAAGTCTCTCAAGTTCATCGTGGATGGTCTTGGTCATAGTATGCTCCTTGAAATGAAAAATCCCGGCCTCCCCTGTGAAGGGAAGCCGGGATCATGTTGATTGTATTGATTCTCAGTCTTCGTCGAATTCTATGCATCTGGTCAGGCACATCCCAAACGGATTGTCCCATAACCCTCCGTGGTAATCGATGTCGGCAAGATCCTCTCCAACTCGGATATAAAGGTACTGATCCCAGTCCAGCTCAGCGAGATAGTCTTCCAGAAAGGCGACATCGCAGTCCCTTGAATACCAGCGGAAACCATCCCAGTACCAGGCCCGGGCACAATCATCCTGCTTTATGACATCGGCGCCTTCAAAAAGGCTCGTAAGATCCTCCTGCAAAGGCTGGCAGAGCAGCTTGATTTTTGCCTCCAACTGGATGGCTGCGTCCTGCGACATGCAGATCCCGATACGAGAGCTATACCCCATGGCGGGCCTCCTTTTTCCTGTTGATTGTGCTGACCATCAGACGCTCGAAGGATTTGCCTTCGGATTCGCAGCGAGCAAGAAGCGCATCGGCGTCATCCTCTCCAAGGATTGCTGAAAGTTCCAAGCGCAATTGATCCCGATTCAGGGTTCGGCGTCCGGATTGAGATGAGACCCGAAACCGCTGATTCTCGGCATTGATCCAGTTGCCGCCAACATCTGAGAGCCTGTAGGCAGTTTTAAGGCCATCCTCGATCTCGGATATTTGCGCTTCAAGCGCGGCCGCATCGGCCTTGAGCATTGCCAGTTCCGCCAGATCAGGGCTCCACTGCGGCTGATCCACGCCGTCAAACTTGGGACAATCGGCATTGAAGTCGCACCAAGGGCATAGGGCATGAAACCCCTTGGCAGTAGGCAGGTCAAAGATATCACCGCCGTTTGATCTGACACCCAGGGCTAGGGTCCAAAGATCCTCCGCTGTCTGCAGGCAAAGGCCGAGCATGGATTTGTCAGGCAGGTAGGGACCAAACGCTTTTGCCGCGGACATGGACAAGCAAAGCACCCACGCCTCGATATCAACGAGGGAAGCATCAGCGGGCATCTGGATACCAAGCATCTTTCGGCAGAATTCCGGGAAGGTGAGCCCCGAGCATCCGGCCATACCCGGTTCTCCATGCACACCAAAAGCTGGCTTGTTCCAAAGTGCCCGCAAGAAGCCGACCTGGCCGTAGACCTGAGTTTCGTACGAAGAATACAGCGTTGACGGAATATTCTCGCAGCTTTTGAGTTCCAGAATCCGTACTGTTGGCTGGCCTGTTGCACTTACGAACGTGAAGTCCAAATGGGCCTTGATCGGCACCTGGTTATGGATGGCTTGAATTTCAAGCTGCTCGATTACTGGGAGCCCCTGAGTCCTGAATACCTGGGCAACGCCGGCCTCAAACCAATGTCCACGCTGCAGACGCAGCTGTGTGCCGAGCATCGAGGCAAGGTCATGTTTACCCAATTCAAGGTCAGCGCTGTTCCCGAAAAGCTTCTTACCCACTGCTGCCCGTGGGCATTCCAGAGCGCGGCCAATATCCGACATGCCGATGTATTGGCTCCGGTCCCCTAGTGATGACAAAGTTCTCTTCGCTGACGATTCGACAAGCCCCTTGGCCAGGAGCGACATGAGCCCTTGCGCCCTATCCTTATGAGTTTGTGCTGACATTTCCTATCTCCCATAAAGGCGAAGGCTGCCCGAGTGGAGCAGCCTTTGCTTGTGTTTCGTGTCTGAATTTTCAGGACGCTTGCGCATATTTCCACCACATTTTCCTTTGAGGATTCCATTTGAACCCGGCACCAGCCAGGAGTTCCTTCTTGGCCTGCGTGTTGCCGGTGGCCACGATGCAGACCTGCCCGTCAGTGGCGGTGATCTCCTGGTAGGTGATGCCGTCGAGCTTGGGGAGTTGGGTTGGTTGTGTTCGACTTGATGGTTGAATAGGGGGCGCTCCAGAATCTTGCACAGCTGGAGCCCTTTTCTGACGTTGTCCACCCTTGCCGGAATCCTTGGGCAGGTTTCCGTCCGTATCTTCCTCGGTCACGATGCCGAGCATGGCGGAAATGGAATAGCGCCGGATGTAGGTCATGGCGATACCAAGGCCCTGGGGATCGTTCTTCGGCAAAGGGACAACCGCGTGGGACGATTGCCACTCTCCCGACTCAGCGTGGACCAGCTTGGTCACAAGCCCGAGATGACCGGGATCCGATGGGACTGGATACTGGGTGAGCCAAATGCCGTTCGTGAGCAGCGCTTCGCGGCAGGAATCCATGACGCTGTTCAAGGTGGCGTAGTTAGAATGGGTAAAAGGGTTGAGGCGATCCTTGGTTGCTGGCTGCAAGGTACGCTGCACCTGGATCAGGGCCTTAGCCAGCTTGGTTGTTTCGGATGAACAGTAATTTTGGTCGTGCATGATCACTCCTATTTTGGGCAGGGGACAGACAAGGTATCCCCGCCAAAGCGCACAAATGGCTTTGACGGGGATTTTGGTAGGCCTTCGAGGGAGTGATATATATTCGAAATTATTTGAATGACACACTTCGGAAGAAACGGCTTGAATGGCATTCAAGAGGTCGTCAGTTTGATCCTGATCAGTTCTACCCATTATAAATGCTCAAATAATTCCTTGGGATCGACTTTTCAGCCGCAAACAAATCTCAATTACTCTCCTGAAATCAAGTGCATAGGTTAAAAAACAAAATTTGCTTGCCACAGCACTTGTTACTTTTTTTATTATTTTTAATAAAAAGTAACGAAATATCAATTAGCACATATTGACAAAAAAATATCTAGAGCATATTTCATGATCAACAAACCAACGGAGGAAGTATGGATTGGACGAAATTATTTGAAGGCCAGCTAATTGCTATTGAAAAATCGTTCCAGGTAACCGCAGACTCACTTCAGTCTTGCCGATCGACCGTATACCTCAATGAAATGACACAGAAATCAATTTCAGACACGCTTGATCTAAATCAAAATCTTTCTATTAAAAAAATATTAGACCATGCAGCAATTGTGATTCATGAAAATATTACATCATTTTTAAAATTTAAAAATCCTAGTTTTGGTGATAATAACGAATCAATTATTCGACACATAGAAGATCTTCACTCTCATTCAATTAATATATGTTTTTTTTCTGATATGTGTAATGCAATACATGATTTTGATTTGGACAAAATAAATAGAAAAACATTTGTAATGTCTAAAAGATCTGAAACATTATACAAATATTTAGAATCAGTACTTAATGTATCATTTGATATAATCATTAACTGTGTATTTATTGGATATTTTAATCATTTGTCTGGAAAAGGTCTTAACATATATAAAACATATGCTTCTTTTATGGATGAGTATCAAAATTTATTCTATAAAATTGAGGAAATTGGGCGCTCACCATTTGTTAAACATATAGGATCATTTTCATGCCCAGAAGTTGGCGAAATTCTAGACGAAATATACAATAAATATCAAGAAATTGAGCAGTTAGTTCTCCCTGTAATGAGACAATCATACTTATCAAACAAAGATGTTATCGAAAATCTAGCAGATTCTTACGATAAAATCCCAATTGATGGTGGATATTCAGAAATCAACATCAAAAGCGATTATGGCGAGTACTATTTTTAGAATTTATCACTACCATTGAAAGAGACAGGGAGGTGCAAGATGAAAATTTCTAAGCATGCAAAAATCCGCTTTAAGCAACGTGGAATTCCTTCTTCAGCACTTGATTTTGCCCTTATGTTTGGCACGCCAAGCATCAACAAGGGGAGGAACTCTTTGTCATACACATTGACAGGCAAGAACATCGAAGAGGCTCGGACATTTGTCGGCAGACTCGTAAACGACCTAGAACATCTCAAAAATAGGACAATTATAACTGACGAAACCTCGTCAACTATTATTACCGTCTATTAGATCAGGAGAAAGTATGGCCGAACATCATTTCCCATTGAAAGAAAACAAGAAGCCTATTGACCTGTTGAGTTCATTTGACCTGTTCAATTCAGCAAAAATTGCAGAACAGATAATGTCTAATCATGACGGCGTCGTTATTCCAAAAATCCAATGGCAATCTTCAAAACAACATCGAAATGCATGGTATGTAGCATTTGATTTTGACCATGACATCAAAGTCATAAATCTTACGATTACACGACCTGGTGTAAATGTTGAATTTAGACACTCGCAATACCTTAATCCTAAATACTTCGACATGATGAAGTGGCAAACAAATAGCTGGAGATGTATCGACACTCAAAGCTATTCATTTAAATTAATTAACGAAGTTATCAGTGACTACCTAAACAATATTAGAGGTGATATTCGTAGAAAAAAAATTAAAGCTGGAGGGAGATCATATATGGAAGACATGATATATAATGATCTACTCACTATCTACCCGTCAGTTCATATTGATAAGAATAAACGCTTAGATAAAATGCGTTCGGATAAAAACAAACCTCTTGAATTCGACATTTATGTTAAGGACAAATCTTTTGCGATCGAAGTTCAAGGCCCTCAGCACTATAAAGAAATTTATGGCAGCAATGAACGACTTAAAACAAATGACAGGGTTAAAATTGAGTGGTGTAAGAAGAATAAAATAAATCTAATCTGGATTAATTGGGAAGAGTACAATCAGACGATTTTACGAGAAAATCAGACTCAACGGATAATATTCTTTAACAAAATACTTGAGCACATCAACAAAAGTGACAATTTTTTCTTTGATTGGCCTGAATTGATCAGCTTTAAAACCCACTGAATTTGATCGATATTTCAGCATATTGGCGAGCATCCGGCACACAAAGTAAAAAACTTAGTATCCAGCCCGCTGTGAATCCGAATGAAGTCTATCTTCTTCGGATTCCAGGCATTTGGCTCTCTACTGGTAGACAGAAAAACATAACGGCGACAATCTCAACGACAAAGCTTGAATAGTTTGGTGTCTCTTTTGAGTTTCAAGACCGAAAAAATTAACCATCACCAATCTCTGAGGCAATGATCTTAATTATCCCTGGAGTACCTTCATAATACATATATTTTTTTATTTCATCCATCAAGTTTGAAATTCTTAAAGAAGTAGCAACATTCCTTTTTCTTGCACTTTCTTTCGCTTTGTTCAAGATTTTTTCAATTCTATTAAAAACATCTTTATATTCAGAATCATTTGGGTTCAAGAAATTTTCATCTACTTTCCTATAACGTAATAAAACTAAAAATAACAATATCCCTTGAAAAAATAACCTTTCAAGATTATTTTGTGAAACTTGATTATCTATTATATTACATGCTTCATTTAAAAAAACATGAACAGAAATATTAGATAATGAATCTTGTCCATCATTTCTATACATAAGAATTCTATAAATCGACCTTGCAGAATTCATTGGAAACGGATTACCTGAATGACTTATAACACGATCATAGATAGAATGAAATAAAATATCACATGAATATTTAGAAATAAAACACCGACTTGCTGATTCAATGAAGTAGTTCCACTGACTTTTATATAGTGGTCGCGTGTTGTTTAGATATTTTTCTAAATATGAAACGATAGACTGCGGCGTAGATAGCCATAACCAAGAACCTCGTATGATCAACTTCTCCAAAATGGTCGGATCAGCACTCCGCATAGTTAAACTAGCAAAATCTTTGGCTACCTTCTTCGCCAAGTCATCCACAGTTTTTTGCGCACAAGCACTTCCTGATTTTCCATTTTGGTCAATTTTTTTTAGCCATATTTGGGTTCCATTATCCCAAGCAGCTACTGACTTTGTCCATTCATTCTTTGCATTATCAAGAATCTCTAAATAGTTTTCTCGCGAAATATCGCAATTTAAATAATCATATATAGCCTGATCGCTACTAAACACATCTGGACTATTAGACAGATCCATCTCAATAATTTCAGGCCAGCCAAGCTTTCGCTCGGGCAACTTTTCAACATCTTCCATTTTAAAATAATCGAAGAATATTCTTCGCCCTCGCAAAAAATCACTCTCATGCGGAACTATCTGAACTCGCGCCTGACCACTTGCAGGACGCATTTTCACCTTCAGATCCAAAACAGTATCTTTAAGAGGCGAAATTGGGAAGCGAACTACACCGTATCTATACGGAGCCCTTTTATTTATGCTATTATAAAAAAATTCTGCATAATTGATAAAATATTTTTTCACCTTAGCATTTCTATCATACCTGTCATCATATAAAACAGCTTCAAAACTTCCCAAGCTTTTAACGACATTCTGAATTGGTCTAATAAAGTCTTTCGATAGACCATAGTCATCAACATAGTCACCTGACAGCTCATTTTGTATTTCTTCTTTTTTTAAATAAAAACCAACCCAATCATATTCTTTTGAAATTATAAATTTATTATTTATTTCGTTTTCATATTCTTTTCCACCTTCACACTCTTCTGTGTCGACGAGATGTATCCATGAGTATTCCCCTCGCTCTAAAACTAATGTCGAAATTTGTGGAAGTGTATCTAAATATGTTGGCTGATTGACACTCAATCGCTTTCCATAAATTTGCGCTCCAATAGCGATTGGATCTTCACAATTACTTGCAAGCCACAGGCTGTTGACTCTCGGTGGAGCATCATCTTGGACTACACCACCAGATAACTTATCAAGAAAAGGAGAAAACCATTTTACTACCTCAACAGGAGCGAGAGGCCCACACACAACCACTCCCCGCAGACATCCATTTCGAAAAATTTTCGTTAACTTTTTGGCTTCATCCTCTAAATACTCCCCCCATTTTTTTCCACGCCCACGCCGAATCAATCTTGGCTGTACACATGAAGGTTTAAATAATCTTGATATTGTTGATGAGGTCCCAACCTGAACATGTAAAAATGTATCAGACATATTGCTTGGCGGAACCCAACCTTGCCAGCCCCCCTGTCTGCTCCAAGCGCGAGGCAAAACAGATGTATCCCATGTCCTTCTCGCCAGTGCAGACCATGCCTCAGGAAAATTAGTAAATACTTGCCAAAAAGCACCTACATCTCGTTGATCAAGACCTAAAATTTGTTCAAGCCCATCTGCGACCCAATCAGCCCCATTTGGACCAGCCCCTTCTTGCGGACGTTCACGAACGGGTATAATAAAAGATGTACCATCGTACTCTTGCTTACGCAGCTTAAAGGCTGTAAATTCAATTCCATCTACACCAACATAGACAACGCCCATCCAATCGCCTTCGGTGACATCCCCAAATGTATCCTGAACTTGGTCAAGCCAAGCCAACGCTGCTGCAACTGGACGCCAAACAAGACGCACGTCCTGTCCTCCGCCATTACCTAGCGCTTTGAGCAATCCGTCCTGACCAAATTCATCAAGATGGTTCGGAATTGCGACAATAACTTCCCGCGCAATCCTATCCTGATCGCCTACTTCACGAAGAAGACTCTTGATGTGCTCCGTCAAAATGTTTTCCATTGGAAAAGAAGCCCCTCCTGGGGCCTTCCAACGCACTGTACGATCTCCAGCTTCTGTTAAATATGACCACGCACAAGAAATCGGAACTCTACGCAAGGGTTCACCGAGATTAATTCTAGCCTCGCGAGGCCAAGATAGACCGGAGTGTATTCGTTCATTCTCAGCTTCTGTTCCAGTAAGTATTCTTCCTAATGGTGACTCTGGAAGAACCGCGTCTGCAACAAAAAAACCTTCCTCTTTGCACACCTGATTGGGCCCTGCTATGCAGTCTTTAAGTCCAAATGCGGAGACTCCAAAGATCTGTTTCATAGCAATTCCTCCAAACTCTGCTCCAAAATTGCACTGATTCCTGCAAGAGTATCATCCCAACTTCTTTGATCTGCTGCGACACGAAGCAGCGGAACTCCTCCAAAATCACAATCTAGTAATTCAGCACCATCAGCGTTAAGATCACTTGCAATAATAAATGCACTCAAATTAAACTTATCTCTTGCTCGTTCTTGAAGTATAGTGGAGTGACGCTTAAGAGCTCGACTGGCAGATTGAACAACATCAACCCAATCATAAAATAATTTTGAATCAGGCTGATGTATAGCACCAGCAGCATGCAGAGCCCACATAACCAAAACTTTATGACAACCATCATTTATCGGTGTCAAAACGAGATAAAGATGTCCCCCCATACGACCAAGGCCAGCTGTCGCCGGATGTAAATGAGCTTCGCTTGGATGTACAATTTCAAGGACATAAATATTTTTAGCACTGGATTTATTGTGATAAATGGTAAATGGACCAGGCTCCGATCCAGCTGAAATCCGGCATCCAAGATGCTGTTCTTTAGATATATGAACTTTAGAAGAAAGGATTTCAGACATTACTATCGAACTTGAAGAGCACTTTTTTGATTCAATCATCATAAATGTAGTAGCACATACAAGAAGGCGTGCCACATCAGCCCAAGTTCTAGCCTGCCAATCCCACAAGCGGTCCTGCTCGTCTTCTTGTCTTAATAATCGAAGATAATGTTTCCAAATTTCACGATAACGGGAGTCGTTCTGTAATACATAGTTAGGACGAATTCCATGCCCAGCTGAACCAACCTCTTCAAGATGAGGCACCCTAAGAAGCTCGGAACTTAATCTCCCAAATTTTTTTACATCAACGGCCCGAGATGATTTCTGGAGAGCTTCATCTCCCCCAACTTCTGTGAGCGTGTACCGAAACACTTCTCTTTTGCACCGCAACAAGAAATCCTTGAGAACTCTGTTCTCAAGAGTGTCGAAATTTTCTTTTCTGGCTACCCCAAGAAGGCGTTGCCCATTCGCCCCAGCCTTCTGAGCCATAGTCTGTCCTGGCTGGCGTATATACCAATTGAGACAAGCTATATCTGTTTCTTCGACCTTACCTGCAGCGATGAGACGACGTTCTCGAATGAGAACCTTTCGTGCGGCGACAACAATATGAGACAGCTTATTTCTCATTTTCCGAGATATTTCTACAATAAGCGCCATGCGAGGCTGTTTTCTTTCTTCTTCTTTTGCTAAATCACTAAGTATCCCAAGAATTGTAGTCCAAGAAAGTTTTCCGCCATGCATTTTTGGGGATTCATAACAATTATCAAAAAATTGCGACCATGAAAGTACTGAATTATAGAGAGTAGAATCAATATATTTATTATTTTCATCTCTGTAACATTGCGCGACAGCACCAATTGATTTGAGAGTAACTTCTTCACGAGAATTATGGTTAAATATAGATAAAGTTGTCTTGTTCGTGCTTCTAGCTCCATCTTTTAAAGCGATTACGCCATGCGGAGTCTCATGTAATTGATATTCACCAGCCAATGTTTTGAATGTCGGACCAAATTGGACGAACCTTTCGTGACGACGAGACAAAAACAAATCGGTCTGAACAGAAACTGAAACAACAGGACTCCCGTAGAATGGAAACTCGCATTCCCCTTTTAACAAATCAGTGGTTTCCTCTGGCTCCCCGACCGACCAAGGCCACCAATGGATTTGGACTTCAACTTCGTTTTGCATTTTAGAAATCCATATCCACCTTGCGAGTTACCCCTCGCCACTGGAACAAACCACTCTCACTTTCGTCACGCGATCTTTGAAATGCCTGGATGAGCTCGATGTCATCTATTTCTGTAATCACATCGGCGACATCATTAAGACAACGCATGGCAGACGAATCACTAAAATCGACGCCTCTGAGTTTCGGAAGAATTTTTTGCTCCACTTGGTCAGCAAGAGCCAACTTATGTCTATTCTCCTCATCAACACGAGGATAGTTTGAAACGTACTGACAAAAGGCTTGTTCTACGCGATAACCAAATGGGCGACCAATGCTATCCAGCGCAGAGTTAAGTTTGTTCGTAACATTTCGCACATCGTCTGCCCAAGACACATTTCCGTCATATTCACGATGCCAACTCTGCCATTGTTGATACGACAAGAACTTATCAGCAAATGGTACTTCAATCCTCTGCGCTACTGAGCTCTTAGCTTGTTCCTCGGGTTTTCCAAATCTTATAACATTAGAACGATCTAGCACCTTGTCCGAAAGCGTTTGGGTTGTCTCATCCTCATTCATCGTACCAACAAACAAAATATTACCATTTACCCACAACCGAAACCGCAAATCCTTACTTGGGCCAGCGTCCAATTCAATTTCTGCAGCCTTTCTATCTTCAGACCGACTGCTATCATTGACGAGACGTCTCAACTCAAGCTTAGAAAGAAATTCGCTAAAATAATACTCTGTGCGTGCCAAATTCATCTCATCAAGCAAAACAAGTAACATTCTATCTTTTGCCCAGTTGCTATTCAATGAAGGAAAAATATCATTGGGATAATTATAAGGATCCATCCGCACCAATGCCCGTGATAATTCAGTCGCCTTATACTGCTTTTCCAAATAATTATAAAATCCAAACATATCTTGAGGCGAATCCCAACGAGGCTGAACTGCCATGACCATAGAGTGCATACCCATCATCCTTGCATAGCAGACTGGTAGCAAAGTCTTTCCAGTCCCTGATACACCGGCAAGCACTGTAAGAGGGTTGATATCATGACATTTCAAAGAGGTATGAAAGGCGTCGATGACCCGTGACGAAAACTTCAGACCATTTCCTCTTAGCTCATCCTTTAATTGTTGCAGGGCATGCGCTTCATCTCCCCTGTCGCGAACACCTCTGGAGAACATCGTTTTTGAAAGGTCTACCGGCTCACGCTCAAGCAAATCCGAATAAGCCACGAACTTGTTATCAGAATCAGGTGATTGACCTCCAATTCTTTCTTCAAGCTTTTCAATCTCTCTTTCCAGAACTGCCTTACGTGTAGCGACTGCGCTTAACCCCTCCTTACAGCAATCAAGTTCTTTGTAACGCTCGGATAGAGCCGAATCCACATCGCTAAGCTGCTTCTTTGCCAGCTCATAATCATCACGAACTTCGCCTAGTTGACTGGACAATTTTTCCAAGGCATTTTTTTTCTTATCACTCATATCAATAATTTGCTCGACCTCGCGTTCAAGCAAAGCCTTGCGGGTGTTGACAGAATCTATACTTGACTTGCAGCGATCTAGTTCCCTATTTCGTTCAGCAGTGGACGTTTCAAGCTCTGCGAGAATCCGATTAACCGCATCAGCTTTCTCTTTTGAATCAGTAGTTTGTTGGGCGAGGGTAGACAAATATTGCTCTTCCTCGCGGCAACGCAATTCAAGGTTTTTAATATTATTTTCCAAAGTGCTCTGTTCATGACGTAAGCCACTTACCCGCACTTCAAGTTGCCCACTTTCACTCCGACTACTGTTAAGCTGCGAGCTCAAAACCTGAAACTCCTCCAGCGCCGCTTCCGCGTCTTTGGTCTTTTCATGGAGCACAGTCTCAAGTCGCTCGACTTCTGCCCTCAGTTCAGCAGAAATACGTTCTAAAGAAGACTTTTCAGATAACAACACTTCCAACCGGACTTGAGCCTCGGAGGCACTTCGAATCACTTGTCGGGCATCTTCACACTGCTCTCGTAACTCTCCCAAACGCTGTTCCAATAATTTCGCTTCGGCGCGTTGTGCCTCAAGATCGCCAATATCGCGTTGAAGCCGATTTAGAGTCTGTCCCAGAGCATGCCGCTGATTCTCTAACTCTCCAACTTCATTACGCAAGAGTTGATTATCTTGTTCCTTTGTAGCGCACTGTTGCTCAAGCCTCTGCAGTTCAGCGCGAACGACCTCCTGCTCTTCCCTTTCTGCATGGAGACGTTCAAGCTCGGCTCGCCTAGTTGTAATCCATTGCTCAAGTACATTTACATCTGATTTGAGTTGGACCTTCTTCGCCTCTAAATCGGCAACATCTCCCTCACTATTCAAAGCAGCTTGCAATCTTCTCTGGTAAAATACCATAAAAGAAAGCCCTATGACACCGAGGCCTACAAGACAAATCACAGAACCAAGCCACCACGCTGTTGGCAAAAAAGGTACAGTCACACCATCCATGAGGGTATCTCCGCATTCATTTATTATTTTGATACATCGTAGATCATCTTTAAACAATAAAATTTCATGGATTATTGTTTTTAGTAACCACAGTTATTAAATCATTTAATCCTTTATCAACCATAACAAGACGCTCATTAATTGACTGAACTGTCATCATCAAATTCTCCAATGTTGCATTTCTTCCACTGAGCGTTTCTCGAGCATTACCAAGATTCAAAAAAACTTCATCTAAACCTATTGCAAAATTATTGAATTTATCTGTATGACTTTGAAGCAATTGAGATTGCGCTGATATCTGCGCAACAGCATCTTTTACATCATCAAGCTCTTGTTGCAATAACGCGAGATTCGCGACCATCTGTTCGTTTGACCCACCAATTGCGCCAACCTCCCGCTGAAGAACTTCACTCTGCTGCTGAACAATAGCGATCTGGGCTGGGAGTTTACGAACTGCGCTATCCAATGATGCGACATGACCGTCAATAAGAGGTGAAATTTTTGCGATCATCTCCACGGGACCAACCAAAGCCTGATTCATTTTTTGCGATTGGCTCGCAATTTCATCAGTAGCCTTCTGCAAGCTTATTACCGTTGAATCGACTGAGTTACCGCCTTTTTGGAGCACGGTAATAACCTGCTGAGCATTTACCCCTGCTTGTTCAAGCGCCGTGACCGCTGGTCCAGCATTGCCTGTCTGTGACGAGAACGATGACACAGCTCCTTTCAGAGCCTCAGATTGTTGTTGTAACAATGCCAGTTGAGACGGTAGTTGCTGAATTAACTGGCCCAGCGCCTCGATTTGGCTATCAAACACACTAGGTATTTTAGTAATTTTCTCGACTGGACCATCCAAAACTTGATTTAATTTTTGCGTTTGGCTCGCAAGTTCACCCGTGGCTTTCTGAATGTCTGAGACCGTTGAATCGACTGAATTACCGCTTTTTTGGAGCACGGTAATAGCCTGCTGAGCATTTTCCCCTGCTTGCTGAAGTGTAGCGACCGCTGGTCCCGCATTACCAGCCTGTTCGGAGATGGCAGATGTTGCGCCGTTTAGCGCCACGCTTTGTTGTGCAATATCTTTAACAACACTATCAAGTTGCATATTCTTTGACTGTAAATCTTGCATAGTATTTTGAAACGCGGTGTCTGCATTTTTACTAGATTTTTCTAAACTATTTGCAATAATTTCAAATTTTTCAGATAAATTGATAATTTTACTTTTATCAGTAGCTAGCTGATCTAAAGATTCTTGCATACTATCACGTTGAATCATAATTGATTTAATATTTGCCTCAAGTTTTCCTTGCTCAATTCGAAGTGAACTTACACTTTTTTGTAGGCTATTAGCATGCTCTTGTAATACTAAGGCTTCTTTTTTAAAATTTTCAGCCTGAGAATTTGCCGTCGAAATGTCTGTCTGCAATTTTGCATAGAGTGACCTAGATGCTTCTGCCTGTGCCAAATCTTGCGAGAGCTTCGCCTTTGCTTCATCCATTTGTGATCGAACTTGTTCGAGCTGAGCTGTCAGGCTATCAAGCTGCACCCTTGCACTATCAGTACGTCCTTCCAAATCAGCAACTTCACTCTTTAAAGTAATCCGGCGATTCTCAAGTATCGGAAGTTCACGTCTAAGCGTCTCGGAGGCAGCCTTGTCCCGCTCAAGGAGTTCCCGCTCAACTACAACAGCAGCCTTCTCAGCATCGACATTAATAATCTTCCAACCCGAAAGGATAACCGCAGCGATCCCGACAAGCAGCAGAAGAATTAATATTAAAACGGGGGGAAAAGCCTTATCTAAAAAGCTGCCGCGTGATTTTGTGGTCCGCCCCTCCTCGGGAAGAGGAGGCTGGATCATGTTGCTATTCATTGTTCCTCCACGCAGAAACTATCTTGTTTACACATCCATCCAAATCCTCGCGTAGTTGGTAAGTCCAGAAGCGCATAACCTTCCACCCCATCCCCTGTAGTTGAATATCACGCCAAGCATCGTCCAATTTTCGAGTTCCATCAGAGTTTCGGTGACAATCACCGTCCACCTCAATATCAAACCGCTTGGGCGGCTCACCTTGGCCAATCAGAGCCATATCTAGACGCCGACCTGGCACTTTGAACTGTGGACGAGGCTCTAGACCTGCTTTCTGCAAGGCATCGAAAAGCATCTTCTCATAGGGGGATTCATGGGGATACCAGGGTCCTTTCTCTTCAGGATGAATAACTTGCCCTAAATCCGCAGCAAGAACTTCAATATGCCTTATACCACAGCGTCTAGCCCAAGTGCGGTTTCCAACTACGTGCACCACCGCCCGAGCGCGACTCACTGCAACATTAAAAAGATTTACAGAATCGCGAAGAAAATGTTTCGAGCCACTAGGCATCTCCGGTCCAGCGCAGAGACTGAAGATAATCACATCGCGCTCATCGCCCTGAAAGCCATGAGCAGTGTCTACGTGGGTTTCTGCCCTAACTAGAGCATCGTAAAATTCTGAAGAACCTGCCTCAAACAGTGCGCTTTGTAGACGGTTGGCTTGCATCCTGAAAGGAGTAACTACACCCAATGTTCCTTTGAAGTCATTCTCGAGAAGTATGTTATTCACCAACCGTACAATATCCTCTACCTCGTCAGGGCAATGGCACCCACTTCGTCCGCCGCTCTCCACTTTCCCGGCCCGTTCAGTCCACCACAGTCCCGGCCTCATCCCCCGTGGTGTTTTGAACCGCGAGGAATCCGTGGCAACGCGTAATCGCCCTTTGTAAGATATGATATTAGAATACGCGGCAATTTCATCGGCACTGCGGTAGGTTTCGCTCAGGAAAACAGGATCAACGCCATCAGTGCTGGAAAACAGATCGTAAAGAGAGCGCTGGCAGTAAGCGAATCTTTCATCTTCAACGTTCAAGACTCCCGTCTGCCGGCGAAGCATGGTGTCCTTTGATTCAGAAAGATTAGCGACATGAGTTAACTGAAAAGGATCACCAACCACTCCCGCTCGCTTGGCTCTGTAGAGCAATGGTATTGCCGAAGGAATATCGGACTGGCTCGCCTCATCAATGACGGTCAAGTCGAAAAGCCCTGGAACTAAAGGAATCCGAGAACCCACAGAAAGACTTGTCACTGCCCAGCAGGGAAAGCCATCAAGTACCACCGGAGAACGGTCTTGTAACAGACTTATGGTTTTTGCCGATAGGCGCCCATCTTGAAGACCAGTTCGCATCGCAGAAATTGCAGCGTGAAGCCCGTCGAACTCCTGACGACTACATTGAGGAGGTAGACCTCGACGACTGGCTAAATCCAGCTCCACTGCCTTTGGGGCCAAATCAGCGATTCGCTCAGTCAGTCCAGAAAGTTCACTAACCAAGCTATCCAACGCAGGAAGTTCCTTAAGCTTTTTCTCTAAAGGTACACACTCGCTCCTTGCTCTACTGTAACCCACCGCACTCTCAAGAAGGGGAACAATCTCGCCAAGGGTTTTAAGCTTCGAGGGCCACGGCCAAAGTGGTAAAAGAGGGCCGCTTGGAATCTGTTTCAAGCTTTTCCTAACTAGGTGATACCATGGCAACAACTTCAAAGCCCCCACCAGTTCAGCCAACTTGGCTCTTGGCTTCCCGCCATCCAAATTCAGGAGCAACTCATGAACTAGCGAAAGTACTCGTTCTGCAGCTGACACAGGGATTATCTCTGGCGAACTTTCCAAAAGCTCACGCATTTCCCTAGGAATACACGAAGAGAGATGTCGCAATCGGTCTTCCAATCGTCCAAGATCCTCACCTACGCGAGCGACTTTCCGAACAAGACGGCCCTTTATGCCTCGTGCGTCAAGCAGTGCTGTCAATTCCGATCTACACTTTTCAATACGTTCAACAGCGTCAGCGTCGTAAGGTTCAGCGAGCCGAGCGCGTATGGCATGCTCAAAAGCAAATTTTAAGTTAGGATCCTGTTTAGAGTTGCAGCGCACCACAAGAGGCTCCCCGCTGTCCGAAATCAGGCGACCTACAACTGCGTCAATGGCCTTGTGGTTACGGCTGGCAAATAGAAAACTCTGTCCCTTGAGGCGGGCATTAACTGCAGCCCCTGACACAACTTGGCTCTTTCCAGTACCTGGGGGACCGGTCACGACGGTCACGTTATTTGTCAGGAGCGAAGCTACAGCTTGCCGCTGTTCAGGATTCAACAAATTGAAATCCGCGACAAGCTCTTCATGTATTGATTGTTCAGGTTCAGAAGATTCTTTTGAGTCATCGGAAAAAATATGGCGTAGTGCTGTCTGATCGAGAACTGTGTCTGGAGCCTGACCTATTGCAGCTAATTCTTTCAGCAGAGTGGCCGTGAACTGTGTCCTCCTAGAGAGCATGAGGACTGCACGGTTCAAAATGCCTGTATCTACTTCTTCGTCCAAAGGTGTGTCGTTTACCGAAGTAATATGAAGCGGTTCGAGCACGTGTTTAGACATGAACACCGCCAACGTCGCACACAAATTTTCCAAGTCGGGAGGACTTTGGTCGGGACTTCCCTCTGGAAATTCATCAGCTGCGGATCGCTTTCCTAGTAAGCCACAAGCCGAAAGAAAATTTCTCTGTTTGTCAGGATCCTTAAAAAACGCATTTTCTAACCATTTGAGGTTCACCTCAGGACGAGGCTCATTTGCAGTGACAGACAACGCGCCATGGGACCAAGAGCAGCAAACGTGAAAGAAAAACACAGGGAGGGCTACTACGATGTCAGGTTCAAACTCTTTTCGTATGCGAACAATTTGCAAAGGATAGCCCACCACGACCGCCTGATCATCATTCTGATCTGGCAGCTGTTTGATAAACTGCTCCATATGCGTCCCAATAGGTATACTGAGATTCCATTGATGGTTGCGGCGAGGATACCAAGCCCCAAATTGACGCAAATAAATGAACTGGCTCCCTGCTCGATCCAGATACGACGATGCCTCGGCCCCGCATTCGGTTCGAACGCACTGCCTATAGTACTCAAGCAACCTGCGAAACTTTCCCCATCGCCCAAGGTCATCACCAGGAGCCTTCTCGGGAGCAAAATCATCAAGCCAGCTTGAGCCAATCCCCACCGACGTGCTTACTCCTCGCTGCCAGCCACCTCCAAGAAGTCTTGCAGATTCCAAAGAAATACTCGGAAATCGTAAAAACTCAGGTCGCATCACAGGGAGTGCAGACTGCGCCCTAACGGACGTCCAACGACCATCTTTTAACGTCACTAGACCCTGGCGGAGTAAACTCCGCAAGGCACGAGTAACCTCATAATCGGCGGCACGGAATATTTCGCGATCCAACTGAGATGCCAAATCCCTGCTAGACAAAGGAAGCATTCCCTTATCAAGGATTAAAAGAAGCTTATCCGCTAAAGACTGCATATACAAATAATAAAATATTTCAATTTAAATGTCCTAATTACAGAATATGTAATATACAAAATTTGAAAAAAATAAAATTACGAATATTTATCAATGTATTTTAAATTTATTTAATGAAAAAATAATCAAAATTAATACTTTTTAAGCGATATTAAAACATGGATACAGAAGAATCATTCGATTAAACATGACAAACAGCAACATAAAAACAATAATAATCCGTAAAAATTTTAGTTGCAAAAAATCATCATCATTCAAGCCGGAGCGACCCTCAAATAAAAGCTAAAAACAACCGCAACCAGCTGATCTTTAAGTAAGCTTAAAAAAGACGGCAGAGCAAGACTGATATGACTGTATGACAAAAAAATAATCGGATTATTCGTCATCCTAAAAACCAAGAAGAAAAATATCAGTTTATCGGCCTACGGTTTTCTGGGCACGTTTTGTCGTTAATTTAATCAGGCCACTTGAGTCATGACCTCTTGACTTTTGCGCCACGGCCGAATTCTAGCGCCACGTAATCATGGCGCCCAATAATCAACTCTCGATCATACCCAAGAAGGCAAAGAGGAATTCCTCGGCCGTATCAAACCGCCAGATCCAAAGCAGATTCAACTTCAGATCGTGTCCGATTTGGCCAACGGCACCGTTGTCTTGGGGTTCACCGATTTCCTACCCTTCTCAAGAGGTAATCGAGGGCGCAAATCAAGAAAATGAATAGCTATAGCGCATGCGCCCCCAAACTTTTCTTCTACTTGTTCAGCCTCGTTGCGCAAAAAAGAAAAAAGTTCATCCACATCGATCCGGCGGCCATCATCTGGATGTTCCCATTTCCTGTCTTTCGCAAGAGTCACCAGCAAGGCACCCGATCTGATGTTATCAGCAGCCATGTACTTTTTCACGAGTTGGTGTTCGATTGTATCGCGCAAGTCTTTAGCCGTGCGTCCGTCACCAAGTTTGAGTTCGATCACCGCTTCATGATTTGAGGCCACCGAGCGCAAGCGGATATCCGTCTCCTTTTCGTCTGCTGTCACGGCTTCCTGATCCACTGTGTAGATCGATTTCGCGGAATGGCTGAGCTCACGCGCAATTTCTCGGCGCATAATTCTCTCATCTGAAATTCCTGCCCAAGCTTCACGCGGACTAATATCACGTAAGAGGAGGTCGTCGAGATCAGACAAACGATCTTTCATGATCGCAAACATTGCTTCATTCGTTGTTGCTGGAGCTTCACCACTTCGATCAAACGCGACTGCTTGCACTTGATCAAATGCGCAAGCATCAATCTCTTGTGCCCAGCTCTCTTCTGCCACCGCAAGAATTCGATCTTTGAAATATTCACACAAAGGATCTGCAGCCATTTCAAGCTTTGCGGCCCAGCCTTCTTCGCCTTTTGCATTGAGCAACGCGTTTGCAATGTCATTGCGAGCACGTTCAGCGTCATCCCGAGTATCTGGAGAAAAAGACCCTTCGTGCCGCGCATCATCCTCAACCCGAACATGCCGATAGGCGAGGCGAAGCAGTCTCAGCAACAATTGAGGGGTGAAGCGCTCATCATTTAGGTTAATTGTGTCCCGCCGATCTCCAAAGAGATAGGCAAACCAAGCAACGGCCTCGGTGTTCTTTGCAGGCGCGATAGGTGCCACCTGAATTTCGAGTGCAGCGACACCAGATGCGGGATCAAGGCGCATCAAGGTCGATAGCCACACATGGCGCAACTCTGGTAGCAGCATTCCATCAAGGCGTTGACGGGCGATTTCAAGAAGATGCGTGAGCGCAGCGTCATCACCATGCTTCAATATTACACCCGTAACTTGTCGAGCCCGTTCAGCCATTCCGATCGCACTACTCGCGGCGTCGACGCGATCTCCGTCTGTGTCCAACCAAGATTTAAGGCGCGGTAAAAATAGTCTCGCAACTTTTTCCGGTGCATAGCTAATCTCTTGAAGCAACCTCGAATGACCATGCGCTCCAGGTGCCCGGCAAAGTTCCCACGACAGTTCGTTCCCAAGCGTCTGGTCCACTGCAATGGGCTCTGCCGATACCAGAGTCTCAATCCACTGAGGAAGACCGTTTAGTTCAATCGGAGCATACCTTGCTGCCAATCGAGCCTCTGCCTCACTGAGATTATTTGCCCATTCAGGATCCTCCGCTTCAGCATAGATCGCCGCGAGTCCGAGCTGCCAGCTAACGAGAAAAGTATTGCGCTCACTCTCCGGCCTTTCGCTTGGAAAGGTCGGCTGCTCGCCGCGCCAAATTTTCATTAAAACACGACGGACCCTGTCGGCTGTCTCTTTGCCAAAAAGCTCTTCAATAAAACGCCGATTCCAACCTGAAGACCGACTGTCTTCGCCATCATGGCGCATAGCACGCCATAGATTCCAAGTTGTGTTCCAATCCCGCTCAGATGAAAATGCATCCTCCGGCTGATTAGCAACCTCCCGCCAAAACAGGATCCAGCTCGCACGATTTTTCGCCTCTCGACGCGCCTCCTGCTCCTTCCGTTCAGCTTGCTCTTTTTCTCGACGGCGACGATCTTTTTCGTACTTCGACGGCTTTAGCCACTCATCAATTCTCTCTATGAACGAAGGCTCATCGGCTACGAGCGACCTTAACCCCGCGACATGTTCCTTCCAGACAGCACGATCCGGAACCAAACGAATGGCGGCTTCCAAAAGCATTGCGCGTTCATCAGCATCCCGCGTTGCGTCGCTCAACGCATTGCCTACCCATACAAGATCTCGGTCGGATCTGAGCTGAACCGGCCCGTCATAAATGGTTATCTCGACAAACCGTTTGAATGGGTCTTTGATTTTATGAAGCGACTGCAGCAATGCATCCATTGCCCAGAAGAAACGAGCATTATCGAGGGTACTCAGATCAGCCAGCCGCTTCCGAAGCGAATTCACAGGATTGTCGTCACCATGGTCGGGATGATGCAGGCGTAAAGCGAGAACACAGGCATGAAACCACCCCTCTTCCAGGCTGCTATCTAGGCCACGCTCACACGTTGCCGCCAAGATTCCACTGAGATGCGCTCGATCGCTCGTGATATGCGGCCATTCTGTTTGCCATCTGAGCCCTTCAGAAACCAGCACGACGAGACCATCACGAAGTTTTTCAAGAGCAGGAAAATCAAGTTCCGGTATCAACCTTATCAGTTGCCAGTTGAGATCGCCCACGCTTCGATTTTTATGTTTAATCCATCGAAGAGTTTGACAAAGCTGTTCGACCGACATGTATCTTGGAAAGAGGCGCCGAACCGCAATGCGTGCCACTCGGTCAGGCCAAAGGTCTTCAGCTGTCGCTATAGCAACAGCAATCTCACCCAGCCTTTCGTCATCAAGCGAGACTAACGCATCGAGTGCCGCCATGCGCTCTCTTATTGGCGCATCTGCATCACGGACAAGATGATATACAATGTCCGCACAAGGAGTGATACGACCTGATTCAACAAGACTGATGAGGACTTCCCGCACATCCGGATTTTCCACACCACCTTGCCAGAGCCGAATGATTTCACCTGATAATTCTTTTGAACCTAAGCGGTGAACTTGAATACTGGGAACCTGCAGGCCTCGCCACCCACCCGAACCATAATGAGCACAGTAGGCGCGTAATGCTTGATTTCGCTGTGTTTGGGTAAGCGATTCAGGGTCGCCTTCATTTATTAGCACGGCGGGCTCATTGTCTCGCAATAGTTCAAAAATACCTAAATCTTGCAGCGCCAACCAACCCGCTACGGCGCGTTTAGACGGACGAACGATTGTTTTGCCTCTGGTTTCGGCAAAGAGAAGGCGTTTGAGCGCTCGAAACGACATTCCTTTCTCTCTAAGCTTCACGAGACGTTCTGCTGCAAGAAACTCAGCGACGGAACGATGGTGAAAACGCACTCGACCATACGAAGCGAAGCCAAAAAGTGGGCGCTCTAACAAAGCTTTTTGTTCGTCTGGTTGCCAATCTGACAGAATAATTGCCGGATCAAGAGCAGCCACTTCATCGACAACATCGGATGCAGCGCTATGTCGAATCGTCAGGCGGCGCGTCATCTGCATTGCGAGCGCAAGTCTACCTGCCCCTTCTATCGCTTTATCGACGGACAATTCCGCTGGCTCACTTCGGTCTTCGCGTGGCAATAGCTTTACCCGGATATTTGTCGTGACCTGATCACGATGCGTACGAATACGTTTGTGCTCTCGCCAGTCGGCGCACAACTCGATGAGATCCTGAGGTCTGCGTGCAAAATCTTGAGCGTTACGACGCCGCAAGTCATCCAAAAGGCTATCAGGGTCGACCACACCTTGATCGCTGACAAATGCAAAAATCTGTTCGTCGGACAAAGGCATTAATGCTACCACCCGCCATTCTGGATCCGCATCTTCTTTCTTTTCATCGCGCAAATTCTGGTAATCTCGCATCGCGATCTTAGCGAATCGTTCTTCACTGGGTTCCGACGAAGGTGTTGCAGGTACAGGTAGCAACTGCCGAATCAGCAATTCATCGAAAGGGATCGGACGAGTCGTGATCACAATCCTCGCCCTATGCAGCTGACTTCCTATAACCTTCTTCAATCGTTTGAGAGCCAACTCAAAGGAACCCCGAGTCAGTTTCAACTCGTCAATAGAGTCGAGGAAAAATGTTGCCACATCGGATTGTGAAGAAAGCCAAGTGTCCAGTCGCGCTTCCTCATCCTCATCTAGCAGGCTCCGGAAGTCTTCAGTTGCCAATGTCGCCAATTCAACTAAAAATGCGGCCTCACCTGCCTCCCATAAACGACGCATTTGAGCACGGCATTCGTAGGTCTTACCTGCACCCGCTTCAGAAATCACCAATACACGTCGAGATTTTAATAGATCATCCCATGTAATTCCTCGCGACCAGCCTAAGCTCAGCAAGAACGCTTGCTGATCCGCCTCGTTAATTTTCCCATCCGGAATATTTTGAAAGATTCGTGATATCATTTTATATTCATTATTACATAATACTTGTTAAAAAAACTGGCTGATCAAATTCAGTTATAAATAAAATTTACATTCCTTATCCAGCATACGATGCCTATTTCAGCCATCCGCAGAAATAAAAAGAGCTGCATAACTCAAATTACAATCATTTTTCCAAAAAACTTGAATTCCCAGCAACCCAAACCCCAAAAAGCGGAATGCGCGAGGTCGCCCCAAGGCGCTGAATCACACCCATTTGAGCTTCAAGCCCGAATAGTCGCGTAAAAACTTGATAATCTCTCCAACCTGCTTTTTTGGGGCTGAAAGAGTGGATCACCAGCACTGCGGCGGAAGCTCTGTATTGTTCTCCAACGATGATGGCCGATACGGCTCTGTGCAAGAGTTGATATCGCACCAGGGCGGGAAGGCTGGATTCAAGCCCGAGTGTGCGTGAAAGGTATTCCAGACGTGCCTTTTTTCCGACAGAGGCTTCCTTTCGCCATGACTCAACGGTTGGGCCAAAGGACTCATTCACTTTGCCTTCCACCATGACAACGACCGGCCCTGCTACGGATCGCGCGAGAACGAAAATATCATTTTGGGATGCCCGAACGCCGCCGGGCAAGCAGACCTTGAATTCAGGTACTGCGAGGATCGGAGTCAGTTCTGCCAACAAATGCTCATTGTTCATCGCAAATGGCTGCGCCACCTCAGGCGGAAATCCATCGGAAGCTTCCCAGCAATGGGCCAATGTCCGAGCTGAATAGCCTCGTTTCCATTGTTTGCCTGGGTCGGCCAACAAGTCCTTCCAGTCGAGAGGGCCAGACGTAAATGTGAGGATACGGCCCATATTTGATTCCTCCCAGCGTCCAGTTACGCATCACTGAGCGAGCTAAATTGTGTGCAGCCGTTACGCCGCCCACTCCTTGCACAACAGCTCCGCCTGCATAAGCACCGTCTTCACCGCCTCGGCCTGGAGGTCCGGCGGATAGCCGTATTTGTTCAGGATGCGCTTGACCATCACTCGGATCTTCGCCCGCGCGCCTTCACGGAGCGTCCAATCAATGGTCACGCTCTTGCGAATTTGGGTAATGAGCTCCGTGGCAATGACCTTCAATTTGTCGTCGCCTAAGGCTTTTACTGCGGACTCGTTTGCGGCGAGTGCGTCGTAGAACGCAATCTCGTCATCCGTCAGTCCGAGATTTTCACCCCGCTTTGTCGCAGATTCCAGTTCCTTGGCCAACGTGATGAGTTCTTCGATAACCTCCATCGTTGAGATGGCACGGTTATGATATGAATTGAGCGTCTTCTTGAGCTTTTCGCTGAATACTTGGCTTTGGACGATGTTCCGTTTGGCGCGGACTTTGAGCTCATCCTTGAGCAGCTTTTCCAGAAGTTCGGCGGCGACGTTCTTATGTTTGAGGCCACGCACTTCGGCCAGGAATTGGTCGCTCAGGATGGATATGTCGGGCCTTGGAAGTCCGGCGGCGGTGAAGACGTCGATGACCTGGCCTTCGGTGGTGATGGCTTTGGAGACGAGCTGGCGGATGGCCGCGTCGACCTGCTCGGGGGTCTTGCGATTGGTGCCGCTTTGCTTGTTCAGCGCGGCTTGCAGAGCCTGAAAGAAGGAAACGTCTTCGCGAATCTCCGTTGCTTCATCGCTCGCGGCGCAAAGGGCAAAGGCGCGAGAAAGTTCGGTTATCACCTGCACCCAGCGCTTCTTGCCATCTTCCTGACTCAGGATGTGCTCCTGACCGGCAGGGATGAGAGCAAGGCGTTCGGAGGGTTTGCCAGTAGTCCATGATTCCCAATTGAAAGCGTGCATGATGTCGCATGCAATATTGTGCTTTTCCAGCATCACGGCGATGGCCTGCCTGGTGTCAAACGTCGGGTCGCCCTTGCCGCCGCTCTCTGTGTAATTGGCCAGGGCATGCTTGAGCTGATCGGCAAGGCCCAGATAATCCACCACCAAACCGCCAGGCTTGTCACGAAAAACGCGGTTCACGCGGGCGATGGCCTGCATGAGACCGTGCCCCTGCATTGGCTTGTCGGCATACATGGTGTGCAGGCAAGGAGCGTCAAAACCGGTCAGCCACATATCGCGCACGATTACGATTCGGAATGGGTCTTTACTGTCCTTGAAACGATTGGCCAGCTTGCGGCGCTTTTCCTTGTTGCGGATATGCGGCTGCCAGTCCGGGCCGTCTTCGGCACTGCCGGTCATCACCACCTTCATCACGCAGTCTTTGCCCTTCTCAGCCTCTGCGTCGTCATTCGTGGCGCTGGCCCAGTCGGGACGAAGCTTGATGAGCGCCTCGTAAAAATCCACGCAGATGCGGCGGCTCATGCACACTATCATGGCCTTGCCGTCCATGGCCTCCACGCGCTTCTCGAAATGCGCCACCAGATCGGCGGCGATGAGCGCGACACGCTTCGGATCTCCCACCAACGCTTCCAGCGCTGCCCACTTGGACTTGAGTTTTTCCTTCTTCGTCTCTTCTTCGCCTTCGGTGATCTCTTCAAAATCCGCGTCGAGCGTCGGCAGCTCGCTGGCGTTCAGGCCAAGCTTGGAGATGCGGCTCTCGTAGTAAATCGGCACCGTGGCCTTGTCGGCAACGGCACGCTGAATGTCGTAGATGGAAATGTAATCGCCAAATACCGCCCGCGTGTTGGCATCCGTCTTCTCGATGGGCGTGCCGGTGAAACCGATGAAGGAGGCGTTTGGCAAGGCGTCCCGCATATGCCGGGCCAGGCCGTCGATAAGGTCGTATTGGCTGCGGTGCGCTTCGTCGGCGATGACGATGATGTTCCGGCGCTCGCTCAGGCAGGGCATCCGCTCTCCCCGCTCGGGCAAAAATTTCTGGATCGTGGTGAAGACCACTCCCCCGCTCGCCACGGCCAGCAATTCGCGCATCTTCTCCCGATTCGCGGCCTGCACCGGAGTCTGGCCGAGAATGTCATGGCAGCGTTGGAATTGGCCGAAAAGCTGGTCATCAAGATCGTTACGATCGGTCAAGACCACCAGTGTCGGATTCTGCATCGCGCTCTCACGGATCACCCGAGCGGCAAAAAACAGCATGGTGAAACTCTTGCCGCTACCCTGCGTGTGCCAGACAACTCCCGCACGCCGATCACCCGGTTTGCCACCATGCATTCGACCCGCCCAATAGGTGCCCGCGCTCTCGCTGAGCGTTGCGCTCTTGCCCGCAAAATCATGCGAAGTAAGCGAGGCACGCAGGGTCTCTTCCACCGCCGCGTTCACAGCGTGGAACTGATGGTAGCCCGCGATGATCTTGTGCAGCGTGCCGGAGTCCGGGTCCTCCTCGAAGACAATGAAATGCTGGAGCAGATCAAGGAACCGCTGCCGCTCGAACACTCCGCGCACCAGCACTTCCAATTCAAGAGCCGACTTCGGCGCATCTGTTTCCCCGTCAATGGTGCGCCAGACCTTGAACCACTCCTGATTCGCCGTCAGCGAGCCCATGCGGGCCTGCAAGCCGTCACTGACAACGAGCAGCGCGTTGTAATGCAAAAGCGAGGGAATCTGCGCCTTGTAGGTTTGGAGCTGCGCATATGCGCTCCAGATCGTCGCGTCTTCATCCGCCGCGTTTTTGAGTTCTATCAGGCCCAGCGGCAGGCCGTTGACGAAGATCACGATATCGGGCCTGCGGTTATGCTGGCCTTCGATGACCGTGAACTGGTTGACTGCCAGCCAGTCATTGGCGGCAGGATCGGAGAAATCCACCAGCCGAGCGAGATCCCCTGCAATTCTGCCATCGGCTCGGGAGTATTCCACCGGCAACCCGTCGCGGAGCATTTTGTGAAAAGCCCGGTTCGTCTGCGTCAATGACGGAGTTGCCACCAGTAAAACCTTGCGTACGGCATCTTCCCGCGCCTCTTCAGGCATGGCCGGATTCAGACGTCGGATAGCATCACACAGGCGTCCGATAAGCACCACATCACCAAACGAATCCCGCTCCGCCAACATTTCACCGGGCGCGAGCATCGGGCCGTGCAGGGCGGCATAGCCCAGTTCCCCAAACCATTGGAGGGTGGCTTCTTCGATGAGGGATTCGTTGATCGTCAAGGAAATACCTTCCGATTCTAGATGTAACCTGCGTCACGCCATTCAGACCCAAGACGAGGGCGGGGAGCCTGAGGGCCCAACTCTGCAATGAACTGACTCGTAACTGCCTGAACGGGATTTCTTCTGCCTTGCACCTGAGCCCCAATCTTATAAGCAAAATCACGCGGAAGGCGGAGTGAAGAAGATAGTACAAGAGTTTCGGTACAACGCGTTATTGCAACGTAGAAGAGCCTACGTTGCTCCAATAGGATCTGCGCTTGTTCTGCAGGTGGTTCATCCAAGTCTTGAAAAGGAATAAGCCCCCGGATGCATCCGGCAACAATTGTAACCCTGCTCGTCAACCCTTTGGATTTATGGAGACTCATGATCCTCACAAAGTCTCCTTCATCTGGCATCTCGGGTTGCGTCACTGTAGCCTTTAGCATCTCAAACAAACCGGAGATATCCTCACAGTCCGGTATAGCCAAAAGAGCAGAATCTCGGAGCACCCGACAGCCTTCACGATTTTCTGGCAGGAGTGTATCAACCACTGTCTCTAAATTTTTGCCTCTTATTGAATCAAGTAGATGGATTAATTTTTGAAAATTTGTGATAAGTGTTTTCATATTGGCCAATTGAAGTTGGCCAGAAACGAGGGCCGTCATCGCATCCCACGGTGAAATGCCAGCCTCTTCACAATATTCACGTAGACGAGCGTATGGGCCAACCCTTTCAGTTGTGGCATCGTGACTGAGCCACCATCGAAGGGCAACGCGATCGTAATTATCCACAAGAAGAGTAAGTGCCGCAAACGCGAGTTGCGCCTCTTCTTCTTCGAGCGCCTCTTCATGGTAAAAACTATGTACAGGGATTCCTGCCGAGGCGATCCGGTCGCGAATACGATAACCAATTAATCTGCGAGGAGTCAGAATAAGAATTTCGCTCTGCTCAATATGTTGCTCGTTAATAAGCCATGAAACATAGTCAGCAAGTCCCTTTGCTTCATCATCGATTAAAGGCCATTGTACGATATGAACAGAGCCTTCGGGCTTGCCTGGAAGTGGCCTCAAACGCACCTGATTTTGCCTAGGGTGATTCCGTCGAATCAAATGGTCGGCAATCGTTACGACACGAGTTGGACAGCGTCTGCATTCATCTAAATTTTCATCGTGAGTCGCTGGATGCGTTACGTTAAAACCTTCAATCCCTTCTGGATTTGCGTGTCTAAACCGGTAGATCGATTGATCAACATCTCCCACAATTGCCGTTTGTCCGTTGATTGCGAGCAAATCAATCAAGTCTTGCTCGGCGCGGTTCAAGTCTTGATATTCATCAACAATTACATGGTCGAATGCACGCAGAGCCTCACAAGCTGGATTATCGCGGAGGTGTCGATATGCCTCGGGAACCAACTCTCCTATCAAAATAGCTCGATGAAAAACTAGCCAATTCATAAGCGCTGTCTGGAATTCTGCATCAACTGGATCAGTTGGCCATCCCGGTTCATCTGATTGCAACCTCGCCCAAATAGCCTCGAAGGCGCGAATCCGTTTAGAGCAATCGCGTTTACCACCGAAACCTCCAATATGGACAAGGTCCGCAAGCATAGGACTCGCCTCAAACTGAAGAACCTTCTTATTGGCAAAAGTCACCAATGGACGAGGTACACGACCGGAAAGTTCAAGCACCTCATCTTGACTGAGAAGTCTGAAGCAAAACCCATGAAGCGTTCCAGCAACTATTTCTTGGCATCCGTTGACATCCAGATTGCAAAGGTCATCAACTACACTCGCAGCCGCATTGCGAGTGAATGTGACCGCTAGGATTCTTCCTGGCTCAACCCCTTCTTCAAGAAGTCTCGCAATACGCCTTTTCATAGCGAATGACTTGCCGGTTCCAGGCCCAGCCATAACGCGCAATGGTGATTCTGTAGTCGAAGCAATTTGTAGCGCTGTGCCGGTCAGACCGTCGTTCCAACTCATAGGTCTCTCTCTTCTCGATGTAACATTGTAATTTTCCCGCTCAGCAACTTCTGCAGCAACGTGTCATGCAGGCTCCACATCGCAACCGTAGTTGGCCAAAAAAAATCAAACAGCTTTGTATGCAGCTGATGCGCGCTCGCAGTTTCGGTGAAAAAATAAATTGGCATGTCGTTATGGCGTCATTGGTGCTGTCGTGTGTGATTCCCAAAGAAAGACCGCAAGTGTCGTTGCAGCTCCGACAGCAAGTCGGGCATGACGTATCTCAAGGCCAACGGTGCTTGCATCCTTTCCGTGTCCGGTCCCATGCAAGTTGCGCAACTCAGCTAAGCCATCAGAGACAGTTCCGAGGTTCGAGAGCAGGCGCTTCACGGTCTCAGTCGCCTTTGAATGATCACCAATCTCCTTTGGGATGAGATCGAGCGCGGCTGCCACCTGCTTTACAAGACGAGGCATCTTTTCGTTTGGATCGAAAACCAAACCGCGTTCACGAAGGATTGTTTTGCAGATCGTTTCAACAAACTCCTTCGCCGTTCCAATTGCTACGTCCGGTTCTGCACCAAGCGCTGACTGCATCCGGGTAACCTGACGGCTTACGTATTCGGCATCGATACTCTGCGTGACAACTTTTGCTGCTTCAGTGGTGTGAGTGTTGAACTCCACCACCCGAGACGCCGCAAAAACCGGACGACCTGAGATTGCCATCTGTTCTCGAAGTTCCCATCCGTCTTTTACCAAGTGTTCGTTAATCAGCACGCGGATGCGCTCGACTTCTTCCATCCGGGATTGAACCGCCGGGTGCAACATTTCACAGAGGAAGCGGATGAACTCCTCGTCAGAGGCATTGTTCAGGTTAAAACGCGAATCGTAAAAAACCCAGTCGTCGGCCCAGTCACTGTTCATCACGCGGTGCTTCCAGATATCTTCGCTCGCGGTTGAATACCGACGGTCTGTTGATGGCATCGCAGACACGTCATACAGGCGTGCTAAAAATTGCTGCTCCTCAAAGCGCCCTGCCCAATTCACCCTATTCAAGACAAGGGCATCCGAGATGTTTCGTCTCGTGACTTCAGTGATTTGCTTCTCGTTCATGTGATATGGTTCAGATTGTCGGCACAAAAAGTGGATTTTTGTGAATCACGGCAGCATCAATCTTTGCGTCAAAAATAGTGGATAAGTTGGACTCTCGCTCGATTGCACGAACCAGCTCTTCCAGTTTGCAGAGAACAATTACCTTCTGGCGCAAAGCCTCTCGGCAATCACCGACTGCAGCGTCAGAATAGTCCGAGTTGGAAATAATGATCCCGCCGGCGAGACTTCTGTTGAAAACTCTGACTAAGTGCGACGCGACCTTGTCGCGACCAAGCGTCTCTTTTTCCCATTTCATTTCAACTAAGTAGAGTTGCCCGCGCAATTGAATAACGCCGTCGAGTTGCTCAACGATTCCGGTGCCAGGATCGCCCTTCAAGGCAATCGCCTCCGATATCAAAATGCCACTAAAGCGGAAGTAGCGGTTCAAAACGGCCTCAACTGCCTTGCCCCTCTTGTGCGGGTTGGATTCGGAAAACAAAGCAAAGAACTGACAGCGGATCTCCTCCAATTCCAGTTTCCGTTTACGTAATTCAGCGGCCTCTCGGCGCACCGGCTCCAACCGCACCTGGCGTTCAGCCTCGCGTTCCATGTTCATTCTGGTGAATGAGTCCTTTACATTCACCAGTTCTCGGATTTGCGCAACGTAACCGCGCGCTGCTGCTTGATCCGACTCCCAACAGACCGAGAAGTCATCGAAGAGTGTAACCCGCTTCAGGACTTCCCTTCTTTCGCGAAGGCAAGATTCTCCAGCTTCGTTCAATGCCGTCAGAATGTCCCTAGTAACATGATATTTATTGAAGCCCTCCTTGTTCGAGTGGAGCAAGTGTTCGTGAGGTTTCAGTACTGCACGGCTGACCCCTGCTCCTTGGAAGAAATTCATCAGGTCCTTCTTGGATTTACAGAGTTTGGGAATTGCCTCGATCAGCAACCTCAATAATTCTGGAGGGTAATGAAAGGAAATGTCCATCAGGCGGTATCCGATCTTGTATTCATGCCTTCCAAGTTCAACTCCCCCCTTAGCAGCTTCGGCAATAGTGTGTCGCGCAAAATGGCGAGGGTGCGGCATTGGGTACGATTGGTGTCGATTTGTTCGAACCAAGGTGCGGTCAGTTTTTCGAAAGCTGCCAGTACTGGAGTCGAAGGTTTTAGGATTTCGGTGGATTCCAAATGTCCTTTCGTAATGGCATGACGCGTTGCCCCTGCACTCATCCCGATAAGAAAGGACTTCATTGAATCTTGAACGAGGTAAAGGTGCAGAAAACGAGAGGGAATGCCTTTGGTCGCTCGAATGATGGCGACGTGCTGATTCACACGCGCGGGCAGCACCGCTGGATCGACGACGCAAGTTCTCAGAATGGAGTCCCCTGTGATATTTAAAAGCACGTCATTCTTCATGACCTCTACGTTTCTCAACTCGGTCGCGCTCTTTTCTGTCAAGCGCGCTAACCCGGCCCAATGAAACTCATGGTCATAAACATTCTGGCTGCGAATGAGTGCAGGTCCTTCATCAACATAAACCTCACTACCTCCACGAGGCGTTGCCCCACTCCCAATCTTCGAAGTGAGGTCTTTGAGTTTGCCGACCTGCCATCCACGCGGAATCGCCCCTAACTCCGATTCTTCAAACGAATCCGGAAACAACGCCGCCGTAACCTCATCCATCCCCAAAGGCTGTCGGCCATCAAGTTTGGCACGGACGGGGTCGAAATCCACAAACCAGCTCTGGAACAACGCCCGCGCCATCGCCTCCAGCATCGCGTTCATCCGCCGGTTCAATTCGATCTTGTCGTCCAGCGCCCCAAGCACCGCCGCGATGGCTTTTTGCTCGGCGAGGGGTGGGACTTTCGTTCGAACAACTTTGAGTCCGCCCTGCGTCATTAGCGGTTGAGCGCTGCCGATTGCCGTTCGCTGAAGTTCGAGCGAACCAAGCAAATAGTACAAATAGCGGATGTCATTACCGTCCTTTGGCAACGCAACGATAGCATTATCCGTTATCCACGAAGCGCTCGGAGCGAAGTGAACACAACCGCAATATGCCCCGACACGGCCAATAACGACGGCTGGTTCCGGGTATAATACCTCATTAGAACGAGCAATCTGACCATTGGACCCGAAGACGGGATGTTTGCCTAGAGGCGAATATTTCTCCGGCGAAATAGCTTTGCCGTTGCGGAAGTCGGCAATTTCGCCGAGCAAGGTGTCAGCGAACGAGCTACCCTCCATAACCCAGCCCCTTCAAATTCGCCTTAATAGCCAACTCCAGTTTCGCCGACTCCTCGAACTGTTCATTCAATTCCGCCACCAACCGCTTCATTTTCTCATCAAAAGGTTCCCCATCATCTTCAACCGCTTCAGCCCCAACATAACGTCCCGGCGTAAGCACAAAACCATGCGTTGCAATTTCGGCAGAAGTGGCGGATTTACAGAATCCAGCAATGTCTTCGTATTCGGTTGCGCCGTTGTCTCCTCGCCAGCGATGATAGGTGCTGGTGATTTTCTCTAAGTCGGTGTCGGTCAATTCGCGGTGGACACGGTCTATGAGGGTGCCAAGTTTTCTAGCGTCTATGAACAGGGTGTATTTGCGGCGGTCACGGAAGCCACGTTTGGCGTCGGCTCCTTTGTTTTTTGTCAGGAACCACAAACAGACCGGAATCTGCGTGCTGTAAAAGAGCTGACCGGGCAGCGCCACCATGCAGTCCACGAGGTCGGCCTCGATCAGGGCGCGGCGGATATCACCTTCGCCAGACTGGTTGGAAGACATGCTGCCATTGGCCAGGACAAATCCGGCCATGCCCTGAGGCGCAAGATGATGGATGAAATGCTGCACCCAAGCAAAGTTGGCGTTGCCCTTGGGCGGGATGCCGAACTGCCAGCGCACGTCATCGTCCTTGCGAAACCAGTCCGAGTCATTGAATGGAGGATTGGCCAAGACATAGTCGGCTCGTAGGTCAGGATGCAGGTCGCGGCGGAAGGTGTCAGCGTGTTCGGGGCCGAAGTCGGCTTCGATGCCGCGCAGGGCCAGATTCATGACTGCCAAGCGCCTAGTGGTCGAATTGCTCTCCTGACCGTAAATGCTGATATCTCCAATCTTGCCGCCGTGGGCTTCCACGAATTTTTCGGACTGCACGAACATGCCGCCGGAGCCGCAGCATGGGTCATAAATGCGCCCTTTGTACGGCGCGAGCATCTCGACCAGACAGCGCACGACGCAGGATGGCGTATAGAACTGCCCGCCGTTCTTGCCCTCGGCGCTGGCAAATCGGGTCAGGAAATACTCGTACACTCGCCCGAGCAGATCAACGGAACGGTGCGTCTGTTCGCCCTCGCTGGCTGCCGTGAGTGTGATGGTTGCGATCAGGTCGATGAGTTCGCCAAGTCTGTGCTTGTCGAGACCGGGCCGGGCGTAGTCCTTGGGCAGCACGCCTTTGAGACGCGGATTGTCACGCTCAATGGCGACCATGGCGTCATCCACGATCTTGCCAATGGTAGGCTGCTTGGCGTTGGCCTGAAGATGAGACCAGCGGGCATCTGCCGGAACCCAAAAGACGTTCTCAGCCTTGTATTCATCAGGATCTTCCGCGTTCGCGCCCTCGTAATCGCCCTCACCGGCGATCAGCTTTGCTCGGTGCTCTTCAAAAGTGTCTGAAATATATTTCAGAAAGATCAGTCCAAGGACAACGTGCTTGTATTCCGCCGCGTCCATATTGTTGCGCAGCTTATCGGCAGCAAGCCAGAGCTTGGCCTCAAAACCGAGATTGGCAGTGGGTTTGGTGTCATTTTTTTTAGGGCGAGCCATGAAAATCTAATCTCCGGGAATAAATGCTGTTCGAAACAAAGGCGGCTTCAAAGCCACCAACTGTCAACAAAACTTTCAAGGCCATAACGCAGAGGATATGTATGACACAAGGCATAATTTCGAGGAGTTGCAGACTGCGCAGGTAGTTACCCAGCCCCGCCTGAGTTTAAGTTGACTGTTCGGAAAGGGACCATACCAACTACGATCCCTCCCACATGTCACGATACCTCCAACCAAGCATCTGCAACGCTTACTTCAAAGACTGTATGAGCTCGTTAGCCTCACTGCCTTGAAGTTCATGTACGCTCTTCCCAAACTTTTGCATGGCAAGTGATTGAGCATCAACTCCCTTTCTCTCAGCCATACTAAATATCAATCCTGCCTGTTTGTTTGACAAAGGCTTGCTACCACCGCCATTTAACGCTTGCTTCTGAGAAGACTGCTGAGTCTGACCGACTACATCAAAATCAACATCAATCACTTTATTATTTATGCTGGTATCAGCGCTATTAAAACTATCTCCTAAGAGAGACTTAAGATTATATGCATCTGATATAACCCTTGACTTAGCTCGTGAGGAAGCTACGCGTATAAAGCTTTCTGTACAGCCACGTGGGACATTGTTAGGATTAGCATCTCCAATATCTTTAAACACTCTGCCATCCTTTGTCGTCAGCTTTGCTGAAAAGATAGCTGTGTTACCGTTGGATGCATCAGGCAGTTGAATAGGATCAACTGCTAAGCTCATCATGCCGCACTGATGTGCATAATCCAGGGCAGCTTCATAAGTCGCTACATCTTTGCCTCGGATATTTACAACCTTAGACTGGTTAATCTTTGGAAGATTCTTCTTGTCTGACATAAAACACCTCTATCACTGTTGAAGATTAATTAAATTTACTAGCAGCATAACTCTACTCGACAATAGAAATAACTGAAATTAAGACACATATATCTCAGTATTTGCTTGGATATAAACCTACATTTTTATCCATCAGCAAATATAACTATTTCCAGTGACTCATTTAGACTTCACCCTGCTAGAACCACACGTCCATACACCTTTCACTTTGCGATCCTTATCTCTCTCTTTAGCTAAATAACTTGCCTGATGATAACACTCGTCTATCTGCTCAGACTCTGCTGCATGACCTTTGCGTACCATGATACCGTTCTTGTTAGGCACTCCATTACTAGACTTGTCACAATAATGAACAAGTCCTGGTTGATCACTGCCTATGGTACGACTCCATAGCTCTTCAGCTTTTTGCACTATCGGATAGTAATTACGCACAGCGTTACCATTTGCTAACAACAAATGATGATAATGTGGATGTTCACTGTCTTTCTGTTCCCTAGTCCATATCAACTGAGGATCGACATCATGACCACCTGCTACCTTTTTCCTACTAAGACTCCTTTTGAGGTTATAGTTGAAATCATGTATATGCTCTGGAATAGGTGATACCGAACCATCCTGAGGATATCTCAGGTCAAACCTGACTTGTAACACTTTTGAGTGTCGATTAAACATGTCTTCCATCCTGCTGTCATACTTTTCTAATATATCAGTCTTGCAACCTAAACGTTTTTCTTCATCAGCGTTAATAGGATGACCATTGAATGAATTGTCATAAGTGATGGGCATAGACTTATCCTCATTGTTTTAATATTGATTATTAAAAATTGAATATGATATGTTAAATTAATCATTAAGTGTTATTGATTTATTAAATGTTCACGTTAATGATATTAATACTATTTGTACTATTATAGGTATTACCTTAATCCTAGAAATATAATCAATTAATTTAATACAATTGACACGATTATTAAATCAAACAGCATATCAATCAGCTATATTATAGTTGGCGGAATATTTTTTTACACGAGTAAAAACTATTTTTTTAATTTATAGAATTTAACAATATTTTTTACTTCACTAAATCATAGGCATTCAAATTGTTCCAAGTAAATCAAGATACACGCAGTGATGCGACACATAAAAATTTTCAAGTGTGTCGCAAACCTTGCGGGACATTCCTTGTGAACACAGATTGTGGAAAATGACGAATAATCGTAAGAGTTGAATCAGAAGACGGCTTGATGCCGACAAATCCATTCAGGGAGAAGATGTGCGGTGAAAATATCCCGGAACGCCCCATGCCCTTGCGGCAGTGGACAAAAATACAAGAAATGTTGCCTGCCCAAGGAAGAGAGTCAGGATTTTTCCTACCGAAGAATCAGCCAGACCTTCCAAAGCCTGACCGGCAAGCTCATGACCTTTGCGCAGAACACGCTTATCAGGTAGGAGGCGGGGTCACCCCCGCAGTCCTCCCACACCACCGTGCGTACGGTTCCGTACACGGCGGTTCATGTAACACATTGAAGTTTCCGATAGTGATTCAGCAGCGACACGAGTCCTAATTTATCGAGGTACTTCTTGGGGAGGGCCGCGTTCATATGCGAGGCCCCCGAGTTCCACCACGGCCCATGCCCATTGGTGGCTGACTTCCACGAACGCGCCTCACTCAAGCCTCTCTGCATCAGCTTCTTGACCCGGGTGTAGACCCGCTTCCACTGACGCCAGAGGATTAAGCGCAATCGACGCCGAATCCATCCGTCAAGTTCCTCGAATACGTTCTTCACTTCGGACAGCTTGAAGTAGTTCACCCAGCCCCGCAACTTCAGCGAGAGCCCGTCGATCACCGTTTGCAGGGATCGACCGCGCCCTTTGCGACAAGCCTCGCGCACCAAATCTTTCAACCGCGCGACCACCGCAGGGGCCACCTTCAGCCGTGGATGTTTGTGAGACGTTATGCTGTAGCCCAGGAACTTTCGGTTCCAGGGCCGATCCACCGCGCTCTTGGCGGCGTTCACCTGAAGCTTCAGCCGAGTTTGCAGATACCGGCTGACAGAGGCCATGACGCGCTCCCCCGAGCGACGGGTGCGTACATAGATGTTGCAGTCATCCGCGTACCGGCAGAACGCATGGCCTCGGCGTTCGAGTTCCTTGTCCAGATCGTCCAACAGGATGTTCGACAGTAACGGAGAGAGTGGGCCTCCTTGTGGAGTTCCCTCCGATCGCTGACTGCACATCCCGCCCGTCATCAACCCTGCTTGCAGGAAACGGCGGATAAGGCCGAGCACCCGCTTGTCCCCGACCTTGCGCCTCACGCGTGCCATAAGCACGTCATGGCTCACGCGATCGAAGAACTTCTCCAGATCCATGTCCACCACGAATCGTTTGCCGGCGGCAACATGCTCCCGTGCCTTCTGCACGGCCTGATGCGCACTTCTACCGGGACGGAACCCGTAGCTTGATTCGGAGAAGCCAGGATTGAAGATAGGCGTGAGCACCTGGTGCAACGCCTGCTGGACTAGACGATCCATAGCCGTGGGAATGCCCAGTTGCCGTATACCGCCGCCGGGCTTGGGGATCTCAACCCCCAGAACCGGTTGCGGTTCGTAGCTCCCGTCCAGAAGTGACTTCTCGATATGAGGACCGTAGTACCCCCAAACGTCCTCGACACGTATGCCGTCGACGCCGGGGACACCCTTGTTACTGCGCACGCGCTTGGCCGCCGTGCGCATGTTCTCGCGTTCGACCACCGCTTCCATCACGTCCATAGCCTTCGGCCAGGAGAACCCCATCCTTCCCGTGACCCCATCCGCACCGCGCACCTGCTCTCGGGGATCCCGTCCCCTACCCTCGGTCATGGCGGCAGAATGTCTCTGCCCTTCTGCGTTACTGCTGGTCATCGAAATTCCGGCTCCTGCCCCATGTTACATGTTTGGCCCTTCGGTTCGGCCGAGGAACCTACTATGACCTCTGCTGACTTCTGAGCGCTCATCCCCGCGCCTCTTGACGCGGGTAGCACATGGCAAACGCCCAGATTTCCGCGGGTAATGCACACCCACCTTCCCCCTTATGCCCGCCGCATTTACGTCCGCGCCTTCCGTACAGGTATTGGACTTTGAAGATATTTGCCTTCTCATCCAGCGCGGCCGCCTCATATGCGGTTTCTGTTCGTCGAGCCAGGGTTTTGCCTGCGGCTTCCTTCAGATTCCACCTCGCGATGGACACCCTTGCCGTCCGGCTAGCGCTTCCCCCTGTCGGGTGCGCAGAGGACTTTCACCTCCAAGTGAGTGCGCCCTGCCGGGCGCACAATTCAGAAGGCATGGACAAGGCCAGCCTTGTACCATTACCAAGATTATTGCCGATCTAATATGGCCGGTTTATAAGGGGCGTGAGTTTGACTGCTTAGGAATTAGGCTAACTTAAAAATTATATCCTAAGTTAAACTTAATTTATAAGTTAAACCGCTATGAATGAAAAAAGCATTTGTGCATGGCTTGGAGCTGAGAAAAGCTTCTATTCTGCTCGAATAGACGCTTTTCTGAATCTAGCCTGTGATCAACATGTCCAAATTTATGTGAAACAGGTCCTTGTGCAGGATACATAATACCGCATGCCCAGGCTCATGATGTTGCCGGATAATGTTATACTTTTCGAGAAAATCCAAAGCTGGAAGACATTGCGCTTTCTTAAAGCCAACGTTTTGTTGTAACTGTGTCGAAGAAATTAAAGGCTTGCTGCGACTCCAATCTTGCCGAAAAAGGTAACGCAATATCTTAATGGCGTTTTCTTTGGCATTTTTTAACTCCGTATTGTATGCAATATTTGCATGGTCACGGGCAATCAACGCCAGATTGATTCCAGCCCTCATCTCCTTGGCAGTGAGTAGGTGTTTGTGAGGATGAAGATGATTCCATCCGTGGATTGCCCCAGCTAACCGGACCGCATGACCGTGGAGTTTTTTGATGAATGCCTCCATGTGAGGGTATACATTATCAAGAACGTCTTGTTGGTTTTGATTGTGAAATTCTTTGATCAGTCCACAAGCTTCCGGTTCACAAGCGATGTCATAAATTTCTCTGAATTGGTCCTGGGTGTATGTAATATCCAGAATTTTTGAGATTTTTTCTGAGTACAGGTCTGAGGGAAACGGGGTGCCGTCCATCTGCCAGATGTTCAAGCTTAAATCGGTTGCAACATACTTGCTGGCAAAGATCGGCAGTACACGAGGCAGATAGCCGATCTTTTTTAGGCCTTCATTCGCAAAGTGTTCGACCATGAATTCTGTTTGCAAAAAAAGTAATATATTAATTGATGGAGTTTGGAGATCTATCTTATTTTTCGGAGTCGAAGTGTCATATTGGCAAGGCTCTCCAACGTAAGCATTGTTCAATAGTGTTGTAAAATAACTTTCTTTGAAGTATTTAGAAAAAATGAAAGATGCTTCAGCATCTAACAAAGCAATTGCTTCGCCTTGCTGTTTAAGTTTTTTTAGTAGCCCAAGATACGTGTTGACATTGCAAAAAATTTCTTCCTGCGCATTTTGTTCTTGAATATATGGATCAAACGTATTGTTTAAATCTGATAATTCAGAAAACAATATGTCAATTGACCCGGTGTATTCACCTTCCTTATTAATCTTGTCCAGATATTTTGAAAATAGTTTACGTTCACTAGCTAATTTAAGCCTGCGAAACTGATCTGGCCTCACGTTCAACGAAGTGTTTTTTTCTCGCGTTTCTCTGCGCTTGCAAGAAAGGTAATCGTGGATTGGCTTTCTAAAGTATTCGGCTAATGCCGATTTTTGCTCCCCAGATTTTTTAGCAATATTAGTGTAAATATTCAGCCACTCTGCCCAGTGTTTATGCAAAACAACTCGATATCTTCCACGCATTGCTATTGTTATTGCAGTACATGTTGCTATAATGCAAGAAAATACATCCGTATTTGTCGCTTCTCCGATTTCTTCTGCGAAATTAATCATATCCTCTGGAATGCACTGATCTAATGTGTGATTTAGTATTGTAGAATCAATAATACTTAAAATACTTTGAGACGATAACTCATAATATTTACTTTCTAACGTTTGTATTAGATTTTGAGTTTTGAAAACGTCAGAAATTTTACTATTGATACTAATATACTCTAAGAATTTTTTTTGAAGCTCAGTGTTTGGAATTATTGACGTATATGGGTATGTGTAATTTTGCAGAACAGGACTTGCAATTTGTTGCGTTTGCCCTGTAAAATCACAATTTTGCGGGCATAAAAATTGGTTATTGCAATCCATAGCAACCTCCTTTTGCAGGAGATATTTATAAATATCTCCTGCAGATTATATTTTTTATTAATAATATTCCGCAATTTATTAAGAATATGCTTTAATTTTTACGGTCAAATAGTGTAAGAAATACTCCACCTGAGCTTTTTTCATATTTAAAAAGATCGTCTTTGCCGCCTATCAGCATTTCACGGATTGATTCAGGAAGACTGTATCCTTTGCAGACTCCGTATTTTTGCTCATGCTTGTTTTTTTCCAATGATATTTTGCCCATATAGCTTGTGCATTGCGCTTTGGTGATTTTCAAACGAGTAGAAATTTCTAATATAGGACACCCGCTATCATAGAATTTTTTAAATTCTTGATATTCCGCTTCGATTAGCGCCTTCGTACGCCTTGTTCTTCCTTCTTTTGGTGCTTCCTTGGCAGGTGACTCTGGTGATATTTCTTGCCTCATTTCATTATTCTCCGCATTAATGGTTTCGACTGCATTGCCATTACAATTGCTCTTTCCGTTGCTATTCATATCAGACTCCATATTTATTGATTTGATTGTTGGAAGTTTTGGGTAATAGAAATTTTACCAGCGAAGACTCGTGGAGAGCCTTCGCTGATTGGTTATTTTTCAGCAGCAGGGAGTTTGACTCTGGACAGGAGCCACGCTAAAAAAATTTTCCCGCTCATAGCAGATTTTCCTACTTATGAAGAAGCGCCCTTTGGGACCAAGGCCCAACGAGTCAAGGTTGGCAATGGTACCTGGCTGAATAATCCCGCCCGTTAAACGCCCGACTTCTCTTCTTGCAAAAATAGCTGGCAGAGTGTTTTTTAAAGTTTCAATGCCTTTCATTTTTCCTCTCCTTTTACCATAGACTTAGCTTGAATTTGTGATATGGCGTATTCCTGTCTTCACGATGTCGACACCGCCTGTACTGGGGTCTTTTTTGACACGTAAATTTTTCGAAGCCATTTGGATTAAGCTAAAAAAGCATATTAATTACATCTAATATACCAATATTAAAGGAGAAGTTTTTTTTGAAAAAAGATGAAGAAGGTCCCTACCCTCCTTTCCTTATTGATGAGGCGGCGTGGCACCATGCCGGGGAACAGAAATCCGACATCCTCAGAATGTCGATGCTGCCCCAATTTGCCTCAAAGGAGCTAACTCAAAAGGTAGACCGCTTCATGGCCAACGTTGCCAAAGAAATGGTGCGCTTGGATTTGGTTGATGAGGCCAGGAAATTTTGGCTAGCGAAGTCTATGACTAATGCATCGGCGGGGTCGAAGATCACTGTGATGGGGGCATGGTTGACTTATCTGAAGTGCGCTGGACATGACAGCAAAGTTAATCCGGACTTACTGTGCGTTTTAGAACGTGTTCCGTCTGAAATTGTTGCAGCATATATTTTAATGCGAAGTTACTTCGGTGATTGTAATAATGTAAGCAACTGGCTTCAAAGAAAAAAGTTAACGCGAAGGCAATCGTTATTAATAGCCCGTAATTCGAATGATTTAATTAAAGACATCACGCAACTAGCTGCTAGAAAATTACCAAATGATCCAGGAATGAATCAAGGAGCAAAGTCAATATTCGGACACAAGGAAAAGAAAGGAGCGTCTTTCTTCAAATTATCAAGACAACTAGATAATATTAGATTTTTTCATCGAGAATATGCGAGGAGAAAATTTTATTTAGATGTTTTAAAAAATGACAATCTTAAGACTAACATCAATAAAATTTTAGATTATGCTAGTTTTGTAAAAACTAAGTATGCGCAGAATAACGAAGCATGTTCTTCATGTCCCATTCTGGATAAAGATCTATTTTGGGAGACCTTTTTTTCGAACTCCATAAGTTTATCCGGGTGTCATGAAAAGAAGTGCAAAATTAATGAAAAGCTCGCATCTGATGTTTTTGCCATAATAAATTCTCAAGAAGGCGACATTACAACAGAAGATATCGAACAAGAATTCTCGATAGAAAAAAAAGTGTTATCAGATATATATCTTGAATACGATCTTTTGTTTACCGATCTGTGTTTTCGCTGTTCATCTGAATGGCTAGGAAATTATAAATCAGATCACAAATGTCTACCGCACTATAGCAGTCTTAGCAAAGTGATATGCGATAAAAACATATGTTTCGATGATTTTAACATTTCAAATAATTCAGACGTTGCTTATGTAAATTCATCAAATTTAATAAAAAAAAATAAAATCGAAGATCGGTATATTGAGTGCAACGATTCGAATTTAGTTGGACTTTGGATTTGGGATCAAATTAATATTTCTTTGCAAAATAATAAAATAAAAAGCATATCTGACATAGTTATTAAGTTTGTAATAACTTCAAAATGGTACTGCAATCTTGATATTTCTCATAAATTTATTGATATAATAAATGAATTCAAAAAATATTCAGATAAGCAAGGACAAAGAGATAGTTTTACAGATGTTGTTGCAGAACATAGAAATGATTATTACAGAATTGATGAGAGTATCCGGGCAGGAAGTCTCTTAAGCACAGATGCTGCACTTGAGAGAAGGCGACTTCGAAAACTTAAAGAGTGATTGATTTCGTGGGATCAACAGCAGGCTGAGGACGCCAAAAACCGTTGATCTGGGCAGAAAGAACTGGCTCTTCGCCGGAGTCCCCAAGGGTGCTGACGCCAGCGCCATGCTCTTTTCCCTGGTTGAAACCGCCAATGCCAATGAGATTGAAGCCCAAGTGTGAATGGGCACCCTAATGGCGCCACCGAAGTGCTCGAAAGCCCGGCGATGACAGCCAAGCCAGGTTTCCACGCGTTGATTGGTGACGAGTTCGACGTACATGTGCTTGCTGCACGTCAGGGTCATGGCAAAGAACCACGTCTTCATGACCTCGCCGGTCTGGACATCGATGATGACGGGACCTGCGCCGAAGTCGACCTGGGCGGTCTCGGCCGGGGTATGAGCGTGGAAGACCGTGGCCGGTGCCGCCTTCTTGTTGCGCCTGATGAAGCGCTTCACGGAGTCGTAACCTCCCGTGAAGCCATAACGCTCAACAAGAGCTGCATGGATGGTCGTCGCCTGAATGCCCCGCTCCATCCAGGTGCAGATGAGTTCAGCCATCGGAGCAGCCAAGGACTGCGACGACTGCTAGATCCGAGGAGACTTGACGAGAGCTTCCAGGTCCTTGTTGGGTGGCAGGGAGCGACTTGGGTCAAGCCAGCCCTGGTCGAGGGCGATCGCTCGTAGCTGGCCAGCCTTGCGCCGACCCATGAAGCCAGCACGTTCTATCTCACGGTCGGACTCTCCAAGCCGCATCCGTGTGATGACGTGTCGAATCCCGTACATTTCGAACCTCCTGTTGGCCATCTCCCTTCCTACTCGTGTGTTGGAAGGAAGGGGATAAACGCTGAGGAAGTCCGAGCGAAGTGTTTTTACGGCTCTCTCAAACCCGGGGTGGGGCGCCATTAAGGGTGCCCATGAAATGGCGCTATTAGGGTGCCCACGGTTTGGCGCTATAGGGGTGCCCGTTCACACCAAGCCTATCTGAAACTCCTCTTCGAACGCTTCCCCGCCGCGCAGACCACGGAAGACATGCGGACACTCATGCCGCATTACGTGGGCAAATCACTTCTCCAAGCCTCCCCAAGCCAAAGCCGCGCAAAAATTAAAGACACCTGCCTCTATTGCAGATCAGGCACGTCCGTGTGAAGATGCGGACTTCTGAGCGCTTACGGATTTGCGCCAAATTTTTATTCAACAACAATTTAAAAATATCTATATATCAAATTCAACTTTTGATATCACTTCATCATAACAAATTTTTGGACTGAACTTAGATCCATACTGCCTACTAGCTAGCATTTCAATTTCATGACCAAAAACTTGCCTGAAAACATCAGTATGCAAATTTCTCACTTTAAAATAATCGCTGAACGTATGGCGCAATGAGTGAAAACTCTTTTTCCCCGATATATCGCATTTCTTGATCAGATCAGAGAAAAATTTACCAACCTGCCTTCCATACTTTGAAATATTTGCAGACAATTTTAAATCAGGAAATAACCGCTCATGCTTATTTTTAACAATTTTATCTCTATACTGAAGCAACCCTAATTCGATCAACTTGCTATGCACGGGAATTATTCGAACTGAATTTTTTGTTTTAAGCTTTTTCTCAACCAAACCATTTCGGGATTTATTCAAATTAATGTCAACTACCCAAAGATCGTCGACTTTATAGATATCATCACAGTGTAATTGACATATTTCTTCAAGCCTCATTCCTGTATACAGAGCAATAATTGGCGCCCAATAAAAGGATGGTCTCTTGATTTTTTTCATTTTAAAATCTGGGTGAGAAAATAAAATTTTCAAATCATCGACAGTTATCGCATCACGAAGATCAATCTCTTGCCTATCATCTTTGATGCTGAGTGACTTTGCAGGATTAAAAGTCATTATCCCTTCTCGCATTGCCCACTCAAACAGACTCGAAGCAGCTTCAACAAATATATTAACTGTTTTGACAGAGTATACTGTCTTAGGCTTCATTTTTAGTATTTGATCTATAGACTTGCCTTTATACAACTTTGATTTAGCACGATTCGGAGGCAGTTTTCGAAGTGTCTCACGATACTTTCGCATATCATCGCGAGTTATCTCATCGATAGCCTTGTCCCCCATAACCTCGATAAACGTGTTGAGGCGGCTTTTGTGATCAGGCAAACTATGAGACTTCCAGGCTTCATCTGAAATCTTTGAATCTATATATTTATTTGCCAATTCAGAAAATTTCAAACTAGGGATTTTCGTTTCTTCCTTGGAAGCAGACGACTGAACCTCTATTTGATTGTTTTGCTTCGCGCGTTCATTAAAGAGAGGCAACTCTTTGACAAAATCGCCATTACTACGAGCGCTTACAATATCGTGACATGTGATTTGAGTTTTTATAAATTCATTAATGATTTCTAAAACGTTATCCTTTGTAACCTCGTCTGGCTTGAACACACCTTCTTTCATCAAATGTACTACACCAATAAATCCATCATTTACTAACAAATCTGGATTATTGACGGCGCTACTCAGTATCTTTGCACACGCATCAGAGAATTGCCCTTCTGATATGGATTCATTTTCTTCGATTTGTACTCTTGGTCTCTTGTTAATATTTTGAGAATGCGAATCTAACTGCTTTCTTAAATATTCTTGCAGCCTATCTTTAATCTCTCGGTGAGAAATATGAATTTTTTCATCTTGCTCAAGCACCTTGATGAACCGAGCAAGTAATTCTTTACGTAAATGTTCTGGGCTAACTGGCACATTTTCGTCCAAAATTTCATCCATCCTTACGCGGAGCTTAGTGGCTATCCGCCTTGCCTCGCCAATATATGGAGTTTGCAAGCCGATTCGTACTTCTGATTGCCCTATTCCGACTCGAAATTTTTTTGGAATAGATGCGCGAAAATAATAAAATTTTCCTTTCAGGTAAAGATTACTGGGCGAATATGTATTTTTCTTGCGACGAGTGATTTTCGAAATCTGGTCAGATGGGGCTATAGGCGGTCCACTTATGACGCTTAGTGGCTTCGAGTGAGATGCTGATTTTCGCATAGTCCAGGCTCCCTTTTTCAGACCATGGGTTTGCAATCTTGACCCCCGAGTTTGACCCCCGGGTTTGACCCTCAAATTTCAGCCAAATTCCCTTCGACTGACCTCAAAGCCAAGATCACAACCGCCTGAAAAAACAGAAAAAGGCGCTGCAGCTTGTAAGCTGCAACGCCCTAGTTTCCTGGTGTCGAAGGGGGGACTCGAACCCCCACGGGATACCCCACTACCCCCTCAAGATAGCGTGTCTACCAATTCCACCACTTCGACATCTAAGCATTCAAATTTGCGTAACTAATCCCGCAAACCGGAGAAGCAGTCTTTAGCGACGCCCCACTGGTTTGTCCAGCATTTTTTTACTGATTTTTTTCCTGGCCTGCAGATTCTTCAGCAGGAGCCGTGGTTACTCCGGCGGGGGCTGCGGGAGTCTGGGTCACGGGCATGTCGATGACGATGGATTCCTTAGGCGACGTATGCTTCTGGGTGCTTACGTAGGTAAAAACCATGGAGGTAAGAAAAAACACGGTCGCCGCTCCGGCGGTCAGTTTGCTGAGCAAGCCGCCGGCACCGGTGGAGCCGAAGACGGAGCCGCCGCCACCGCCGAATATTACACCCATCCCTTCCTTGCCGGATTGCAGCAGGACGAGAACGACAAGGGTGACACAGGCAATGACATGTATGGTTATCATCAGGGAGTTCAAGAAAATACCTCCTAAAATTATGCAAGCACGATCTGACTGAAACTGTCTGCTTTGAGACTTGCGCCGCCTACCAGCACACCGTCCACATTGTCAAGGCGGATGATGGCTGCGGCGTTGTCCGGCTTGACGGAACCGCCGTAGAGAATGCGCACACGCCCACCCTCCTGCGGCAGCAGGGACTTGAGCTTGGCGCGCACGAATGCATGCGCGGCCAGGATTTCATCCGGTCCGGCGACTTCTCCCGTGCCGATGGCCCAGACCGGTTCGTAGGCCACGGACAGGTTCTCGGCCTTGGCCGTGGCCAACACGTCGGCCAGCCCGTTTTCGAGCTGGCGGGTCAGGACTTCCTCGATCTGCCCGAGCCTGCGTTCGATGATGGTCTCGCCAATGCACAGGATCATGTGCAGGCCGGCTTCCAGTCCGAAGGCCACCTTGCGGCCGATAAGGTCATCCCTCTCACCCAGAACGTGCCTGCGTTCGGAATGCCCGGCCAGGGCATGGGTGCAGCCCAGATCGAGGAGCTGTTCAGGCGCGATTTCGCCAGTGAAGGCTCCCTGTTTCGACGGATAGAAATTCTGGGCTCCGGCATGACATCCGGCCGTCCCGGACAGGATGGGGGACACGGCCTGCAACATGGTAAAGGATGGGCAGACAAGCACTTCGCGGTCCGCAGGCACCTCGCCCAGCAAGGCAGTCAGTTCCTTCGCCGTCTGAACGCCCTCTTCCACGGTCTTGTACATCTTCCAGTTGGCAGCCATGAGTTTCTTCATGATTTATTCTCCAGCGCGGTAAAGGCAGGCAGTTCCTTGCCTTCCAAAAATTCCAGGAACGAACCGCCGCCAGTTGAAATAAAGGAGAACTTGTCCGCCATGTTCATCTGCTCCACGATGACGTTGGTGTCGCCGCCGCCAAGGATGGTCATGCCGGAGATGGCGCCCATCACCCTGCACAGGTTGATGGAGCCCTGGGCAAAGGCCGGGTTCTCGAAAGCGCCCATGGGCCCGTTCCAGATCACGGTCCCGGCGTCCTTGATGACCTCGGCGAAAAGTGTATGCGAAGCAGGCCCGGTGTCCAGGATCATTTCATCCGCGGGGATGTCCTGATAGGTGCGAACGCCCGAGGCGATGCCGGCCTTGGGGTCGGTGCCGAGGATGAAGTCCACGGGCAGGTAGAACTTGACGCCCTTCTCCCGCGCCTCGACCATGATGGCCATGGCCTCTTCGAGCAGGTCGTCTTCCACCAGGGACGTGCCGACCTCGAAACCCTGGGCCTTGCGGAAGGTGTTGGCCATGGCGCCGCCGACGATCATGGAATCGACCTCGTCCAGCAGCGCTTTGAGGATACCGAGCTTGGACGAGACCTTGGCTCCGCCGATGACGGCCACAAAAGGACGGGCCGGATTTTCCAGGGCCTCGCCCAGATACTGCCATTCCTTCTTGAGCAAGAGGCCGCCGCAGCAATCCTTGATGTATTCCGTGACGCCGACAACAGACGCGTGCGCCCGGTGCGACGCGCCAAAGGCATCGTTGACGTAGACCTGCCCGAGCTTCGCCAGCTCGCGGCTGAAATCCGGGTCGTTCTTGGTCTCGCCGGGATGAAAGCGCAGATTCTCGAGCAGCAGGACCTCGCCGGGTTTGAGCGCCTCGGCCATGGCCAACGCCTCGGGGCCGACGCAGTCCGGAGCCATGCTCACCTCGCGCCCGAGCAGTTCGGCCAGGCGCACCGCCACGGGTTTGAGGGAGAACTCCGGCGCGGGCGCGCCCTTGGGTCGCCCGAGATGGGAGCAGATCACCAGAGATGCCCCTCCTTCCAGGGCCAGAGTCAGGGTCGGCAGGCTTTGTTTGATGCGGTTGTCATCGACAATGGCTCCATCCTTGAGAGGCACGTTGTAGTCGACGCGCATGAGGACGCGCTTGCCGCTGACGTTGAGTTCATCGAGAAATCGCATATGATCTCCTCCCATGGGGGTATTGGCTATGATATTTGCGGACACTTGTCCGTTCCGGATTCCGTAAGGGAATCAAGGTAAAATGACAATGCCCGGCCCAAACCAGACCGGACCTGTCTTTGCGAAGGCACTTGATCCCCGTCGTCAAAGAAAGCACAGTGATTTTTTAATCGGCAATTTTTCAAGGACTCTCCCATGCAGCAGACCCCGATATCCCCCATGACCATTACCATGGAGGAGGACCGTTCATGAGCAGCAATCTGTTGACCCGCAGCCGCGAACAGCTGGAATACGTGCGCCTGATTCGCCGCGAGCTGCACCGCTTCCCTGAGATCGGTACAGAACTGCCCCGGACCAGGGCTTTGGTGCTGCGCGAACTGGGCAAGCTAGGCCTCGTCGTGCGCGCAGATGTGGGCGGGGGCATTGTGGCCGACCTTGGCGGGCCGCAAGACAGCCCGCGCATCGCTCTGCGCGCGGACATGGACGCCCTGCCGATCCAGGAGGAATCCGGCCTCGAATTCGCCTCCGAAATCGCAGGCCAGGGGCACCTGTGCGGTCACGACGCCCACACGGCCATGCTGCTTGGCGCCGCGCGACTGCTGTCGGGCAACCGCGATTCACTGCGGGCCGGGGTGCGCTTTCTGTTTCAGCCCAACGAGGAGTTCCAACCCGGCGGAGCCAGGGCCATGATAAAGGCCGGATGCCTGGACGGCGTGGACGCCGTCTATGGCCTGCATGTCTGGCCGGGTCAGCCCACTGGCTGGTTCGGAACACGCACCGGTCCGCTCATGGCCAGGCCGGACGTTTTTTCCATCACCCTCACGGGCAAGGGCGGGCATGCTTCGGCCCCGCATCAGTGCATTGATCCGATTCTGGCCGGATGCCATCTGGTCACCGCCCTGCAGGGCATTGTCTCCCGCCGGGTCGCGCCGCATGACCGGGCCGTCCTGAGCGTGACCCGCTTCGAGGCCGGGAGCAGCTATAACACCATCCCGGACAAGGCATTTCTGCAAGGCACGGTGCGCGCCCTGGCGGAGGAAACCGGAAATTTCGTGCAGGCGCAAATGCAGGAGATTGTCGGCAATCTGGCACAGGGCATGGGCGTGAAGGCGGAGCTTGATTACGTACGAGGGTTCCCGGTGGTGGTCAACGAGGCCGCGAGCACGGCCCGGGCCGTGGAACTGCTGCGCAGAATTTCGGACAATGTTGAGGACGGGATAGAGCCGGTCATGGCGGGAGAGGATTTTTCGTACTACCTGAAGCATGTCCCGGGCAGCTTCATCTTCATGGGTTGCGGAGCATGCGCCGCTGACGGCCGGGGCGGGCTGCACAACGCCTGTTTCTGCCTGGACGAGGATTGCCTCACCTGGGGCGTTGCGGCCCTGGTCGGTCTGGTCCCGTAGGGGCGACCCTGCGTGGTCGCCCTTCTTCGACCCTGCGTGGTCGCCCTTCCCCTGTGACCGTATGCCCTGCGTGGACATCATGCGCAACGAAGAAGGGCAGACACATGGGTCTGCCCCTACGGTTGTTCGTAAAAAACGTACGTCGCAAACTCCGAAACCTCGAAATAGACCTTCTTCTCGTCAGCGCTGGGCAGGCCGTCCAGGTTGGTGTCGGCGATGCCGTAACCGAAACGGTATCCCCGGGGCTGGCTGTCGGAGGTGCCGTAGGCCGTCGAGAGTTTGTCTATCTTGACGAAACGACGCACCAACTTGTCCCCGGAATAGACCTCAAGCACCCCGTTGGTGCCGGTCCAGTTCTGGATGGAGCGGCCGATCTGGTTCTGGGCTTCCTGTGTGCAACCGAAAAGACCGACCAGCAGTAACGCAAACAGCAGCTTCTTCATCTATTCCTCCATTCTCTTTGTGTGTTGGGCAACAGGCATCCATCAGTCCGTATCCCCGCGTCGCCACTTGGTCCAGGCCGGAAGGTTCTCCCAGGCGCTGCGCATCTGCGCCTCGTTGACGTCGGTCATCGGATCGAGGGCGCGCAGCGCGGCCTTGAAGGCCGGACCGTGATTGCGGTGCTCCACATGACAGAGTTCGTGCAGGATGACGTTGCGGACCAGAGGCGGCGGCAGGAAAAGCAGCTTGGCGTTCAGGCTGATCGTGAATCGCGCCGAGCAGCTGCCCCAGCGCCCGCCCTGATTGCGTATCTGCACTCTGCCGATGGACACGCCGTGTTGCGCGGCAATCTCCCGACAGCAGGGAACCAGATGCGCCCGGCCCAGATCCACCAGCCACATCTGCAGCAAGGCGGCACCGGCCCCGACCTGTCCGGCGGGCAGAAAAATGCAAAGCCCTTCCTCGCCGGCATGCAGCTCGGGGCGGGAAGCTTCCTCATAGCGCACCAAAAATCGCCGATCCAAAAAATCGAGCCTGACCTCATCCGGAAGCGGATTCTGTCCCGGTGCCTCTCCCCTGCCCCTGAGTTCATCCAGGCGCTCAAGCAGCCAGGCCCGGTTGCGTTCGAGAATGGATGGGACTTCGGATGTCGAGACACGGTACGGCAGCACGACCTCAATCCCCCGGCAGGAACGCATCTTGAGCCATACCTTGCGGGCACGGGGACTGCGGGTAACGGTAACGGGAATGGATTGCCAGAGCATGAATGAAAAAGGGCGGCTTTAAGCCGCCCCAATTTTACCAGATGTGTTCGCGTTGAGTCGCCAGGGCTTTGACCTGCTCGTCGAAGTCTCTGAATCCGGCCTGGTGCAGGGCGTCCTGCACCGTGGTCTCCCAATCCCAGTTGGAATAGATGACCGGCTTGTGGAAGATACTGCGGAAGGAAGCCAGCTCCTGACGGTAGAAGTCCTCCTTTACGCTGCCCAGATTGGACTGCAATTGCTCGTGCAGACGTGCCAGCTCCCCTTCGTACCAGTCCATGAGGTCCGGGCCGGAGGTGTTCTTCTTGAGGATGTGCTCGTAGCGGTTTTCGGCCAACAGCATGTGCAGACGTTCCAGGTGTTGTTCCTGCAGCCATGCGCCCAGTCCCGCGAGGGGGATGTTCTCGGCCTCGACCTCGGCCACGTCGAACTTGGTCTGCTGGTAGGTGTCCGGCACAACAGAGGCCGAGACGATGCCCGCGATGCACACAAGGCCACGGATGATCTTGGAGTTGGAAACACCCTGGCCGCAGAACCCGACCTTCTTGCCAAACTTTTGGCCGGTGAAGATGGTGGTCAGGATGGCCCACACCACTGCCGGGTCCTCTTCGTCGTAGATGTGGCGCAGGCGCGCGTTGTCGCGGTCCGTGCCGAGGACAAGCTGGGTCATATCGTTGGAGCCGATGGAAAACCCGTCGAATTCCTTGATGAATTCCTTGGCAAGCACTGCGTTACTGGGGATTTCGGACATCAGGATGATCTTCAGTCCGTTGTCGCCGGAATGGATATTGTGCACCTGGCCCAGATAACGCTTCATGGAGCGCGCCTCTTCCAGGGTGCGCACGAACGGCAGCATCAGATGCAGGTTGGAGCCACCGAATGCGCCACGAGCCAGCTTGAAGGCCTCCAGCTCCCAGTCATGGATGTTGCGGGACACGCCGCGATACCCGAGCATGGGGTTGTCTTCATGACCCTCGAAAAGGATGCCGCCCAGGAGGTTGCGGTACTCGTTGGTCTTGTAGTCAGTGGTGCGGTAGACGATGGTCTTGCCGTGAAAGGCCATCGAAAAGAGAGCCAGGCCCTGAGCCAGGGACTGGATGTACAGCTCCTTGCCGCTGCGGTAGCCGCGAGCCTTGAGAATCTCGCGAATCTTCTCGGGCAGGGTGCGGACCGTGTCCATTTCCTGCTGCAGGCCGACCTTCTTGGCCACGTCTTCACGCATGGCCGAGATTTTATCCAAAGTGGCGACAATGATCGGATCGTGCTCGATGCGGGCCACGTCACGCAAGATGGCATCCTGAAGCTCAAGACGGCGACGCTGGGACTGGGGATCGTTGCCCAGAGTCTCCAGTTCGTCGGAATAGCCCATGATGACCGAAACATGGTCCTTGAGATTGTGCGAAGTCTTGAGCACTTCGAACCGCTGGGTGGCGAATTCAAGATGTTCGTCAAGCTTCTTGTCCAGCTCGCGGAGCTGGCGATGGATGGCCAGGACCTCGTCGGTGCCCTTGGCCCCTTCCCTTTCGGTCAGCTCTTCCATCCTGCGCGCCAGGCCGGTGACAATGCCCACGTAGCTGCGCAGCTTGATGTCCAGCGAAATGGTCCCGGCGGCCATCTGGTCGGAGACAATTTTGGTCAGGTCATTTTCGAGGATGTCGAGCTTTTTGGCGACCACGGATTCCAAAGTGCCCAGGTCGTAGGCCTCCAGGGCCAGGGGGTGGACGCCGATGTTGCCGAGCATGAACTCGGCGCGCAGCAATCCGACCTCGAAATCAGGCACTTCGCGCAGCCGGGACAGAAAAAGGGACTGCCCCACATCGGCCAGGATAAGCCCGACCTTGGTCTTGGTGGGCGGAAGTTTGCTGACATCGATCTCGCCGCCCACGTCGACAAGGGGCAAGAGCCCCCGATAGATCTTGCCGCGCGAGCCGTCCACGGTCACTTCGTGGCCGTCCAGGGTGCGCAGCTTCTCCAGGCGCTTGATGCCGATAACGGCGGGAATGCCCAGTTCGCGAGAAGTGATGGCTGCATGGCTGGTGTCGCCGCCGGCGTCGGCCATGATGGCCGAGGCGATGCGCATACCCGGCACCATATCCGGGTCCGTGCGTTCGGCGGCCAGGATATTGCCCTTGCTGATCTTGTTGAGCTCCAGGGCGGAACGCAGGTAGCGTACCGATCCCTGTCCGGCACCGCGGGATGCACCGTTGCCTTCCAGGAGCACTTCGGCCTCCTTGGCGGCATCGGGGTCCACTTCCTTGCGGCGCATGAAAATAGTGTGCGGATGATGCTCCAGGTCTTCGTTCCAGCGGGTTTCGGGACGAGCCTGCACAAACCAGAGGCGATCCCACTGGTCGATACAGAACTCGGAATCCATGATCATCCCGCCGTACCCCTTGCTGATGCAGCGCACGCCCTTGGCCACGGATTCGGCCTGCGCCAGGGACAGGGACCACCGGTAAGCCATGTCGTCGGGCACGGCTTCGATCTTGGTGCCGCGTCCGGACTCCTTGTAGACGATACGCTTGTCCTTGCAACCCATGTAGCGGATGACGATTTCCTGCCCGTCCTCGCGCTGAAATACATAGAATTTGTCCGGAGTGACCAGGCCGCTGACCACCGCCTCGCCCAGGCCGTAGCTGGCGTCGATGGAAACGAGGTCCTTGCGCGACGTGCCAAGGCAGCCGGTGGAGGTGTCGGCGGAGAAGGCCGTACCGGAGATGACCGGGTTGATCATGCGCATGATGCACACGGACAACGACGTGTTCTCGATGGCCCACTCCTGCTTGGCCTTGACGCCGATGGAGTCGTCACCGGTCTGTTCGGCCTTGGCCACGGCATCGAGAATGGCCTCGCGGCGATAGGTCATGGAACGCAGGTTGTAGGCGGAAGCGCAGTCCCAGTGATAGGCTTGGACCACGTAATTTTCGCCGACGATGTTCAGATACGTGTCCTGCAACCCGGCGAAGGCCTTCTTGCGGCTGTCCTCGCCCGCAGCGGAGGAGCGCACGGCCACGGGCTCGTTCTCAAGCCCCGCCTCTTTGCAGATTTCAAGATAAGCTCCGCGCACGGCCTCGGCCACGTCCTTGGGCAGATCCACGGACAGGATGGCCACCTGCACGAGCACGGAGCGCTTGCGCAGCTGGTCGATGCCCTCGGGGGAGACGGCGAAGCCCTCGACCACGTTGTTGATGAAGGTGCGCAGACGGATGGGCGTGCCGTCCTGCTTGCGGGCGGCCTCCTTCACGTCGAGAGCAATTTTGCGAACGAACTTCTGCAGAAATTCCGAATCCTTGTTGATCTCGGCGTCTGTCCAGTCCATGGAGTCGTAGGCCTTGTCCACCGAGGTGCGGACCAGGGCGGCGTTGACCTTGGTTTCATCCAGGAGCTTATGGAAGGCGATGGAAGAGATGGCCCTGAATTGCGGCGCCCGGATGCCTTCAATGGTACTGATGATGGCGGTATTGTAGTTCTTGCCTCCAACCAGCAGCTCGGCATCCTCGCCGATGGTCACGATGTCCTTGCCGGTCAGGACGAGCTGCTTTTGAATCTGCTCAATCCCGGCCTGAACATTCGCGGCATCCGCAGACGTGTCGGCTTTCTTTTTGGGACTCTTCTTCTCGCTCTCAGCCATCTTCTCCTCCTCTTTCGTGCGCATATCGAAAGCAAATGTGATCACCCATTCGAAAACTGGGCTTGGGGTACATGCCGACGCATCCGTACGTCAACACTACAAAACTGTCATGACACGAAAAAAAAATCTGCAAAAGTTCTTGACAGAAAAAGAACGGGTCCGTGGCCCGCCTAGACCTTCTGACCGCACGATGGGCAGAACTTGAAATCATCCCTGGTCACCGGAGCCGCGCAGGTCGGACATTTCCGTGGTGCAGGCACCAGTTCGACCAGAAGCTCTCCTTCCTTGACCGGGACCATTTTCTTGTCTTCCTGGTAGTCGGCAAACTTGAGAACACGTTCGACCATCCCGTCCACCGGAGACAGAATGGATTTCTCCTGCTTCATGATGGAGATGTTGAAGAGCTCCTCACCCTTTTTCACCATGTCGCCAGGCTTGACATGCACGACCCACAGGTCGCCGCTGGACGGGGAGCCGACATGATACGGGTTGCGTGCATCAGCCATTTCCACGCCGGAATCGTCCTTGCCCGTTGCCTCGGCCACCTTGACCTGCATGGAGAAGGATTCCGAATCAAGGGAATAGGAGACAAGGCTCATGCCGTGATCGTCCGGGCGCGAGATGTGCTGCATGCTCAGGACGTGATGCTTGCCCTGACTGTCCTTGAACATGACGTCGTCGCCGGACTTGAGACCCTCAAACCAGACATGCAGAGGCAGGCGATTGCAATCGCCGTACTTGCCCACGAATTTTATGGTGTTCAGGGCATCGCCCGGATGGTTCAGGTACATGACCAGTTCCTCATCCGTGGGAATGCGCCCGATGTGCTCGGCCAGGCTCTGCTGCTCTTTGGCAACGTCCACGTCCAGAAGCGTCGTCAGCGGGGAGGATTCGGTGCGCCGCGAAATGGCGTCCCGGTACTCCGGGCCGAAGGCCGATTCATAGACCCAGTCCGGCGGAAAGCCCAGAGGCAGGCGTCCGAACTTGCCCAGGAGCAGGTCGCGGAAGGCGTCGTTGGCATCCTGATAGATATTGAGGCGCTCGGCGCGGGTCTCTGCCGAAAGCATTTCCTCGGGCATCGTCACGACCTGGTCAAGTACGGTCAGAAGTCTGCGCACGCCGCGTCGTCCACCGCGCTTGTAGGCCCCGGTCACGGCCAGGAACGCGGTGTTCCAGGTGATCTGGGAGCCAGGGGTCACGTCGTGATAACGCACGATCTTACGGATTCCGGCCAGGAACTTGAGCATGAACGGCAGCAGATGGATGTAACCCTGCTTCATGGCCCCTTCCTGGGAAGAGGATGTCGCGCCGCCGGGCATGCCGTGCTCGATGACATCGTAGTCGACACCCTGGAAGTGCGGAGCCGTGTAACGGTCGTAATAGGGCATGATCTGCTTGAGCACGAAGCCCGTGGTGCGGATCATGTCTTTATTGAGATTGGTCTTAAGGCCCAGTTCTTCAATATAGGCCGCCGTGGAGAGTACCTCGCCCTGGCCGTACCAGCGCACGGCCGCGCCGATGGCAGTGTCCACGATGTGCGCCCCGGCCTTGGCCGCCGCAGCCACGGCAGGCACGAACAGACCGTCGGTGTAGTGACGGTGCGCGTGGATGACCAGTTCGGGATAGGCCTTGCGGATGGCCGAAACCATTTCGGTCATGAAGATCGGCGGGCAGACCCCGGCCATGTCTTTGAGGCCAAGGATGATCAGGCGCTCGGCCTTTTTCTTGGAACAGCCCGCGACCTGGGCCGTCATGTCGATGATCTCCTGCACCACTCCAAGGTAGTGCGGCACATCGAAGCCCCTGGCAAAGGACATGGAAATGGCCGGCTCCCAGATATTCTTCTTCGAGTTCAGGGCCACTTCGGCGAAGGGGCGCATGTTCTCGATGTGATTCAAAAAGTCGAAACAGCGGATGACATCGTAGTGCTCGCAGATCATCTCGCCGGTACGGCGCATGATGTTCCTGGGCTGCGGCTTGTAGCCGAGCACGTTGGTCGAGCGGATGAGGATCTGCTTCAATGTCTTGGGCGCGAACTCGTTCCACTCACGGCCCTCGCTGAACGGGTAGGTCATGTTGGCCAGCATGGCGACATGAAAATGCGCCCCGCCGCCATTCTCCAGGGAGAAGAACCCGCAGTTGTCAAGGTAGGGCCCGATGATGCGATCCTCGGCCAGGCGAAAGCGGTTGCCGGAATTGGACTGGGTGATGTCGCGCGTGGTGGTGTCCGAAAAATGGACGTGATCGGAATCACGGATATAGGACAAAATCGCGTCCCGATCACCACGCGGGTAGGGATATTCGTAATACTCAGGCTCGATGCCGGGCAGGGAAGGCTTGAAGGCGTCCATGCGCTTGCCTTCACGGGTGCGGTACTCGCCAAGCTTCACATGAGGGTTGTACCCATAGGCCGAAATTTCCGCCACCAGCCGTGAGAGGCGCACGGCCTCGGACTCTTTGTCCATGTAGATCATGAGTTCGGGAGCGCTGGCCACGAACTTGGTGTCGTAGTCCCCGATCCTGAAACGCGGGTGGGCGATGATCTGGCGGTGGAACTGGATGGTGGTTTTGATCCCGCCGATAATGTACTCGCCAAGCGCCCGCTCCAGGATCCCCAGCACCTTGTCCCACTGCGGCCCGTAAGCGATCAAGAGAGACGCGGCAGAGTCATACTGGGACGGGAAATCGTATCCACCGCACACGCACGAATCCACGCGAACGCCGGGACCGCCCGGAGACAGGTACCGTGTGATGCGTCCGGCGTTGGGAGAGAAGTTGTGCTGCGGGTCCTCACAGTTGATGCGGACCTGGATGGCATGGCTTTTTGGCGTGCAGTTGGCATCGGTCAGGCGCAGCTTGGCTCCGAAAGCCACTGCTATCTGCTCCTCCACCAGATCGATGCCGTAGCGGCATTCGGTAATGCCGTGCTCGACCTGCAGGCGGGTGTTGACCTCGATGAGGTAGGCACGGCCCTCGGCGTCAACCAAAAACTCCACCGTGCACAGGGAGTAGTACCCCACGGCGCGAACCAGTTGGCGGGAATACTCCTTGAGCTGTTCGCGCAGCTCCTCGGTCATGCCCGGCCAGGGCGACGGGGTGATCTCGACCAGCTTCTGGTGGTTGCGCTGCACCGTGCAATCGCGTTCATCAAAGGCGAACACGTTGCCGTACTTGTCGGCGATGACCTGGATTTCGATATGCCGAATGGAGGTCAGCAGTCGCTCCACGTAAAGACGGGGATTGCCAAAGGAGGCCTGGGCCAGGGTCGAGGCCTTGATGAAGGCGTCGGCCAGTTGGTCTTCACTGAAAACTTCATAGATTCCGCGTCCACCGCCGCCGCCTTCGGCCTTGAGCATGACCGGCAGACCGATCTCGGCGGCCACGGCCTTGGCCTCTTCCACGGAGACGGCGCCTTCGGAGCCCGGCACTACGGGAATGCCCAGCTTCTTGGCCAGGGTGCGGACCTGGACCTTGTTGCCAAGCAGCCGCATGGCCTCGGAGGTCGGTCCGATGAAAAGAATGCCCGCGTCCAGGCACTTGGACGGAAAGGAGTCATCCTCGGACGCAAATCCCCAGCCGGGGTGGATGGCCGCCACGCCTCTGGCCTTGGCCTTGGCAATGATCCTGTCAATGTCCAGATAGGCACGGGAATTCTCGCCGAGATGCAGAAGTTCATGGGCCCCGGAGGTGAATGGTGCGGTCTTGTCCACGTCGGTGGCCGTAATCATCGGTATGGCCTGAAAAACTTCCTTGATGGAACGGACTATCCGACGCGCGGGAATGCCGCGATTGGCCACAAGAATCTTTTTGCCCCGGATCTCCTGGGCCACCTCTTCAAAACTGCGGGGAAACTGTGAACTCATATATTTCTCCATGCCTGTTATATTTGACCTTCCGACCAACTCTCGGGACGCAGTGACCCGGAATGCAGGACCTTTGTCTTGCCATCGACGAGAAGGACGACGCCACCATCCTTACTGATCCCGGCGAGGGTCCCGTAAACCGATGATCGATTATCAAAGACACACACCCGGGCCCCGCGATAGGCTAAAACAGCTTGAACTGACTGGGAAAACTCCAGAGGGGTCGAGTCAGAAAGTTCAACACCATATCGAAGGCGACTAAAATTCACAAGACGCAACCACAGCCCAAAAATGGACATTCGAGGCAGAAGCGTCCCGAGGCTTGTCGCAATACAGGCGTGATCGCGCCGCAGCTCCCCATCGGCGGGGCATGAAGCGATATTGAGCCCTATTCCTGCAAGCAGCACATCGCCACGCTCCTCGATAAGAATCCCGCCCATCTTGCGACCGTGAAGCAGAATATCGTTCGGCCACTTGAGCCGGACGGGCACGCCAAGTTCGCACAGCCCCGCACACAGGGCCCAGCCGACCAGAACGGGAAGCATGCCCTGCCAAGGAGCAGGAGGCTTGGGGAGCCGCCAGGCCGCAAACAGATTGCCGGGCTGGGAAATCCAGGTCCGCCGCATCTGCCCGCGCCCTGCCCACTGCCTGGTGGCCAGGACCGAATCCCAGGGGTCAAGGACGCCCTGTCCGGCCAGATGCATGGCCACATCCAGTGCCGACGAGCAGGAGCCGCAAAGATGGACCCGCTCCTTGGGCACGTCCGTGCCTGGCTCCCCTGGCCCCAGGATGACGGAAGCGTCCTCGTGGTCAGGGGAAAAAGCGTCCGAGACACCTGAAATACCGGGGATCCAAAAAACGGGCATGGCTATTTGCCGGTCAAACGCGGTCAGGACTTGGCCTGCTTTTTCTTCATGAGCAGGCGTTTGAGTTCGGATTTGTCCCCCGCTCGGTAAACTTGTGCGGGCTGGGAGCGCACAGGTGCCGGACGCGGCGAGGCGGGACGCGGGGCTTCTCCCCGGGCCTGTTCGACGGGAGGGGTGGAAACGGGTTGCGCTTCGATCGCAGGCGCAGCCTGCACCGGCGGCGCAGGGTCAGGGCGAGCGAGTCCGGACGAAGCGGGTCCAGGAGAGGCTGGACGTGGGAGCGGCGCAGGCGATGCGGCGGGCGCGGCCTGACGAGGCTGAGCCACCGGCGCCGCCACAGGCGCGGGCCTCGGCACCGGGAGAGGTGGCCGGACTGCGGCAGGGGCAGCCGGCGGCGCATAGGAAAACCCCGTGGGAGTCATGGGTGTGGCGCCGGCCAAAGGCTGATAGAAAATGGACCGCATGTAGCGTTTTGGTTCGAACATGCCCGTCACGCCGGTCAGGGATTCGGTGGAACCGATGATCAGCGAACCGTCTGGCTCAAGCACGGTGGCGATTTTTTCAAAAACCGTCTTTTTGTCCACGG
>SWCG01000802.1_pt1 | contig 107337 bp, 92 predicted proteins | sample 4690071 | NCBI WGS metagenome assembly SWCG01 (sample SAMN10267281, study PRJNA491770) | bioreactor metagenome | isolation source: DHS bioreactor inoculated with subseafloor sediment | place: Japan: off Shimokita Peninsula | collected 2012-10 | reverse complement strand
TATATGGATTTAAGGTTTTGTTTTTACGCAGTCTGACGTCCCCGTGTCTTGGAAAAAACAGCAGATGTAGTACTATATATCCCAGACACCATGGATGAACTAACCCCAATCCTAAGTGTAATCCCATTACAGTTACTTGCATATTATATCTCTGTAGCTAGAGGATGCAATGTAGATAAACCAAAGAATCTAGCCAAGAGTGTGACAGTAGAGTAAGTTTAAATGTTATTGTCTACATTTTTTATTAATGCAAAGTATGGGTTCCTAAAATATTTTTGATTAAACTTTATTTTAAAGTAACATGTATAACCAAAACAATGTCGTCCTAGAAGTAAAAAACTCGACCTAAAAGTAAAAAAGTCATCCTAAAAATCATGGTTCAATGCCTCCACAGAGTATATGAATCATGATTTTTTTATGTCCTATGTAAATAAGAAAGACGAGGGGACGTCAGACTGCGTAAAAACAGAAATTTTTATAATGTTTATGCAATGAAATTTATAAAATATACAAAATACCGCTTGTTTCCTGGGGTTTTTGAATAATATTGCAAATGGCAATATGTTTTTACGCAACCTGACGTCCCCTCGTCTCAAATGACAGTGATAAAATTATAGTAAAAGTTTATGAAACTCTGAAGAAAATGGATTAAGTGAATAATTAGTAAAATATGTATTTGAATTAATGGAGGATTATTAAGCATCATAATAATTGAGGCTAAAGTGTAATGTTTTAGATTTACAATGTACATATAAGATAACCATGAAGTGCCATAACAAATTTACCATAATTAAAATAACAGCAAATATGGAAAATTTAGAATGTAAGTAATCTGTTCTATGTAATTATTTATTACATATTTATATAAAAATTTGACACAATAAGTTAAAGGGTGTAATATTATATTACAAAGGAAGGATGGTGAAAATGCTATTAGAAAATAGTATTGGAACGAAAATTAAGACAATTAGAGAAGGAAAAAAATTAAGTCAAAATGATGTAGTTGAAAAACTTTTAGAGAAAAAAATTAGTATGAGCCGAGAAACACTTAGTAAAATAGAAAATAATAATAGGACTATATCAGCAATAGAACTTAATGCTATATGTAGTATATTAGAGGTTGAGATTGATACAATTTTTAGTGAAGACCAAGAAGAAGATCTAATTACACTGTTTAGGAAAAAGGGAAGTTTTAGTGATGAGACAATTGAAGAGATAGAATATCTTCAAGAAATGATTAAGATATTTATTAGTCAAGAGAGAATATATAAAGGGGAATTTAAAGTACAAAAAAGAAGGCCTTTATGGGAGGAATGTCTAAATTGATTTCAAACAAATTAAACCTTCCTGAAGAGTTGATAAGATTACAAATGAAAGAATTGGCCGAAGAGGTAAGATATAAATATTTTAAAAAAGGGCTTGCTGACATATTCGATATTCTCTCAGAAGTTTCTTTTTTAATAAGAATGCCACTTGAAACAAATGAGATATCAGGGTTTAGTACTTTTTTTGAACAGCATTTTATAGTATATTTGAACAGTAATTTCACCTTGGGACATGAAAGATTTTCAGGTGCTCATGAATTATATCATATTACCTATAATGCTGATATATTAAAACGAGAAAAACTTTTTTTAAATACCATAGAATCTGAAGAAGATTACAAGGCAAATGTTTTTGCTGGGGAATTTTTAATGCCAGAAGATTATGTCAAAGAAGTCTTTTATAAAATTGTTAATGTTAAACCTAATAGTGTTTTAGAAAGACATGTTGTTAGAATGAATAATAATTTAAAAGTAAGTTATAAAGCCATGCTCAAAAGACTTATTCAACTGGGGTTATGTGAAATAAATAGATATGAGGAACTTACTAAGATCTGTTCGATTGAGAATGCAAAAAATTTACAAGAATTAACTAAAAAAGAAGGTTACGATATTGATTTAATTACTCCTTCAAAAAGATTATCTATCCCGCAACAGTATATTGAGTTTGCAAAAAGTAATTATGAAAATAAGGATATTTCGTACAATAATATGAATAATTGTCTTCAGTTCTTGGGGTTGTCTACAGATCAATTTGGATATGAACATCCACAAGAAGAGGAATATTAAAATGCGATATATTGGAGCCATATCCGACACAGATATTCTTATTAACTTAGCGAAAATAAAACGGTTAGATATACTGGGATTTTTATTTGAAAAGATAATTATTCCTCATTATGTATATGAGAGGGAAATAAAGACAAAAGCAGGGATTTATTATTCAGTTATTGTACAGGAGATTAATAAAGATGGAAGTATATTTGAAATACTAAATAGGAAAAAAGATGCAGCACTAAATGGGCTTTCTAAAAGAATGATTGAAGAAAAGAAAAAATTGATAGGTCCTGGGGAAAGTGAATGTGCAGGTTATGCTACAGCATTAAGGATTCCAATAATCATATCTGATAATTATACTGAATTCAAGTGGTTGGAAGAATTCATAACATTAACTCATAGAAATATTTTAACTTTATGTGTATATTTTAATGATATGACCAAAGAGGATGCAGAAGAAATATTTAATAGAATAAACTCAAAATTAACAAGACCTACCCAAAATACTTTTGATGATTTTTATAATAAATCAATAAATGATTTTAGAAAAAAAGGATGGAATAAGTATCTTAGAATAGATGAAAATTAGAAATTTGAGGGTTTTAGCCAGAAATGTAAGATGTATAATCCAATAGGTTTTGTCAATATAATAAAAATGAAATATCATTGTAGGTATTACTTGTCAATAATATTTCATTTAATGTTATCATATATTTATTACTTACCGCAGAGACGCAGTTACTACTAATTTCTGACCAGGGAATATGAGACTTGATGAATTAAGATAATTAAAGGTTATAAGATTCTGCACCGTTGTTCCAAATCTTTGAGCAATTGAATAAAGTGTATCCCCAGGCTTTATAGTATAAATAATAGCTTCTGGAGGCGATTCAGCGATAAATATGGCTTGCCCGGGATAAATAACGTTAAGATTGACGTTAGGATTAAATCTATAGATAATAGAGATTGTTGTATTAAATTTATTTGCTATTGAGTAAAGTGTATCACCAGGCTCAACTAGATAAACAAAACTTCCTAGCTCTGGCCTTAATATTGGCATTTTTATCACTCCTTTAATTTAATATATTCGTGATAAATTAAAACGCTACATTGATAGTATAAAAAGTTAAATACTCTTTAAGCGGAATCGAATTATTTCAAGAATTGAATATTAAAGAAAATAAAACACAAAATCCAGTAGAACAGCTAGGTATAGCTTCTACTGGATTCATTATATTAATGATTATATAGTTTCTATACGTAAAATCTTTCATAGCTACGTTTTTACTGAGATATTGGGACACGATATCCAAAAGAATGCCATACTCCAAAATTATCCTTAACAGTTATACCTCTTTGACCTCTCATTGCAGCATCTAAATAATAAGGATAAATCCTTCCAGAAAAAGGATGGAAAAAAGGGTTAGGCTTGAAATATTTCTTTATTGATAGTATTATAATTGTTACTTAAAAACCATGTAATTTATGTGTGGAAACCATGTACCAGGTAGTGGTAGAGGTAATAATTTTATATCTAAAAAATAGTAGAAGATAAACCTAATTTACTACCATCTAATGATACTAAAAATAATAAGAGCTGTAATAGAAGTAAGGTAATAATTCAAATCTGACCCCGTAAATATAAAATATTAGAAGGACTTTTCCAGATAATGTAGAAAAAGAAGCTATAGAAAAGACTATCATAGAGTCCCTTAAGTTGTACTACATAAGCAAAGGTTAGAAAGTAGGGAGGTGTTGAGTGATGTTATTGTTAATGCACCAAGACAGAAAAGTAGCAGAGTTCGATTACGATGGGGAAATACTAAAGATTTATGATAACAAACTATTACCCCTACATTTCAAAAATAATAGGTCGTTTGAAGAGTGGGTTAGGTTAAGACTGTTGGATGAATCCCGAGTGTCTTCCCGTCTATTGAAGAAAGCTTTAAGAGCGACAGGGTACACGCAAAAAGAACTTTTAATGTTAGTAAAGGCCAGAACGATAACAGATAGATATTGGTTAAAGCATGATTCGACGGGGATTATATTTGAAGACCTACTATTTAGAGAAGATATTTATTCTGAATTAACATTAAATAAAAACTTAGATATGTTAAACATAAGAAGAGAATTTACACCGGAATTAACCAATACTGGTAGTTACGAAAAGGGTTGGAAATATATAAATGGAAAATGGTATCTATATAAACTAGGAAAACCAGAAGAGATTTTTTCAGAAGTTTTCACTTATAAATTAGGAGAACTTTTGGGATTTGATATGGCAGTGTATGAAGCTATAGGAGATAAAATCAGATCTTTAGATTTTACTAATGCAGGTGAGTTAAATCTACAAACTATGAGTTCTATAGTGGGAGAGGATGAGAATTATTCTCTATCCTATAACAAATTAAAGGAGCTTGATCAGAGCTTAGCCCACAAGTTTTTAGATATCATATACCTGGATACTTTAGTTAGAAACCCTGATAGACACACAAGAAACTATGGTGTGTTAACTGATAGCTCAGGAGATATAGTAAAATTGGCTCCAAACTACGATAACAATCTATCATTGATAGCAACAGGATATCCAAACAATCCCAATAGGGAAAATGATTTATTGATTAAATTATTCTTAGATTTAGATGTGAACTATATACCTCCAACAGTCGATACCTCAGATATTAAGTTAGTTCTAGATCAATTAGATTATAACGTTAATGAAGATACTATAATTGAAATGATTATGTCGGCTCAACAAGCTATAACTGAAAAACACAACGTAACTTATAGTATTAAAGGGAGCCAGTTACTTTTAAAAGACAAATCAGTTTCACTCAATATGTTAAACTCTCATCTAAGAGATGAACTATTGAGAGGTGTAAGATCTTCAAAGCAATTAACTATAAAACTAGACGAACTTAATGGGTAATTATGTTCAACTCCTGCTACTGGAGTGAAACAAATCTAAACAGTCAGGCGATGTGCCTGACTTTAATTTTTATATAGTTTTTTGCTTGTATACCTTACCACATAACATCACCCACCTTATATGGGAAGAAATAGAAATACCAGATTCATTTAAATAAATAAGATATTATTTATGAAATCTAAATGTGGTAATCATTCTATTTGATCTTTATTCCATCCAGAAGCACTTTAAAATGATCTAAAACTTGGTTTTTATAATCAAAGTCAGGATGTCGAATACACCATTCAAAAGTAATTCCCCTAATTGCTAATATTAGATGAGTAATAAGGGAATCAATATCTATATCTTTTTTGAATTCCTCCATTTCGATACCCTTATAAATTACATTTCTAAAGGTCTTATATAGATCTCTATTATAGCCAATTATAGAATCCGAATTAATTGATCTTGTAATTAACCCTTCATATACATATTTCATCATGTCATAACCAATTCTGTTTGAAATAATATCAGCTATTACATCAACTAATCTCATCAATATTTCTGAAGCAGGGGTATTCTCCGGGAAAGATTCAATAGAGGATTTATAATCTATATCCAAAGTTTTTACAAAATCAGATATTAATAAAGCAATTAACGCATATTTCGATTCAAAGTGAACATAGAAGGATCCCTTTGAAACTCCTGCCTTTTTTACTATTAAATCTACACTAACATTATCTATACCATGTTCTCGAAATAAGGTGTTGGCACTTTCGTAGATTTTGCCCCTTGTTTCAATGGATTTTGCTTCTCTTTTGTTAATTTTATTTTTCATAATAGCCCTCCAAATATTGACAAAGATTTAGAAAAAATATATAATGACTATAGTCAATGACTTGAGTATGTGAACTCTCATATATCATATTATCAGAAAGTAATAAGCTTGTAAAACTCATTTCAATAACTTGCCTTGAATGTAGCCCATATTTTCCAAAATGATCTCATTTATTATAATTAGATACTGGTATAGATTAATTCAATAATGTATATATAGAATAATATTAATATGCGGAGGTATAAGATATGAAAAAATTCTTAAGTTTAATTGTTATACTTATTGCTTTTCATTTTGTTGGACTTATAAGCTATGCTGACATAAAGCCTACTTATGATAGTTTGTTTGATTTTACAATAATTTATCCTCCAGAAAAGGTCACAGCTTACTCCCAAAATATTGACCTTACTGATCCTGATATACAGGAACTCATTACAAGCGGACAGTTAAAATTTCAATTTAACTGGATAGGTTTTAATCCGGGTTCGGCACTGGTAAGAGCCTATGATCAAAATAACATAAAAATTGCTGAATGGAGTTGTGGGACCACATTTTGGGATTCTCTAGAGGAAGAATACTTTAATAGTCAGTATACTTATTTGAAAGTGCCTGAGAATACTAAACGTCTTTACATAAGTCTAGTTGCGAATTCTGGGTACTTTACTGATGTAATATTTGATATATTTGACGGTGTTGGCCCAGTATTGGAAGATATATATGTTTACGATAGATGGGAACGGCCTTGGTATGATTTTCGTAAAGACCAATATTTTCCCAACAGAGAATACGAGTATATTGGTACGAATGTGCAATTGAAAATTAAATTAAAATTTAATGAAGAGGTCCGTGGCTATCCGGGAGCTAAATTGAGGTTAAATGTTGAAGACAAAGATGGACTTCCTGTTTATGCAAACTTATATCAAGATTACGCCTATTCCCGTGGATCTACCTTTATTTATACTCCAAAGCCTGGAGACAAGATAATTGAGGGAGTATATAACTCTATAAAGTATAGTGATGATAGAATATATCCCCTTGAATTAATAGGAACTATCGTGGATTACGACTGGAACAACCCATGGTATAATAGATTATATGATTCAGACCTGCCTTTAACAAATCTGACTAAATCTAGTATGTATAAGGGTACTAAGGACGGTGAAGATTGGCTTTTGAGACCAATTAGACTTGATATAACAAAACCTACTGCTACTATCGAATACTATGATACTTCGGTAGATACAGCTACAACCTTTAAGAAAAGATATGAAAATATTACTATTAAGAATACTGATACTCAATCCCCAACGATTAATTATAGATATCAATGGTTTAATGACAAAAACATAAGGATTTCTGAAGCTGATATTACTGGAACCTCTAATGGCTCAGAGTTCATTGATGCACCAGAAGGAAACTCTATCTATAAACTAAGGCTATGGGTTTATGATATGGCTTGTAATGAAGCTTATACAGAAGCTCTTTTTAACCAAAAGGATATGGAACCACCTGTAATTGGGTTTGATTATGCCGGTACTACAAAGACTGAGTATAAAAAGAGTCATATTCTTAATGTAGAAGTTCAGGATTACAAGATCGGGCTATCAGAAAGTAATCCAATTATATATTACAAATGGACAAATACCTCAGATCCTGATCAGGTATTTATTTCAGATTGTAATCAAGCTGCTGTATCTCCCCTTTCAAACTATGTTCTTGATCCATCAGGAGATGGAGATGACATTGGCATCTCTACACCTCAAGGGGTAACTGGAACCTATTATTTACATATTATAGCCCTAGATGCCTATGGAAATAAAGCCCATGAAGTATCTGAAGGTTTCTTACTAGATAATTCTGGACCAAAGGTGACCTTTGAAGGGGATATTACTCTAGATAATAAAGCAATTCCAGTTAAGATTACAGTCAATGATGCTCATTTTGGAGTTGTTGATGAAGAATCTTTATTCTATCAAGTTATTCGATCGGACTATAATCCTAATGACTACCCTGAGGATTGGGAGTCCTTTGAAAATGGTGCTACAGTCTATGTTGATGAGAAATTGACTGGTACATATAACCTTTGTATAAAGGGTAAGGATGCCTTAGGGAATTCAACAGATTATATGAAGCATATAATTTACTTTGACTATGATCCACCAACTGTGAATTTCTCATACAATCGTTTTTGGGCTTTCAAGGATTATTATAATGACTTAGAAGCCTATGTAGATATATTTGATAGGCCCAATTATCATAATGGTGGAGTAGACCATGGAAAGTTCTATTACCAATGGTCAAAGGAAACTGTACCTAAAGAGGAATTATGGAGGCCTCTAATTGGTAATGGAAGAAGAACTGTAATGATAGATTCAGAAATGGAAGGCGAATATCATCTACATGTTAAAGTTTCAGACCTTTTAGGTAACGCTGCAATATATTATGATAATCTAGCTCAAAAAGTTGATAATAAGCCTCCTTCTATAACCATAAGCTCCAACGGTGGTGATGGAATTTATAAGAAGGATATAGTAACAAATGTTAGAGTCACTGATCGTACTTATATGTACATGTACTACGGTTGGTCTAAGTCTAAGGAAGTAGAACCAGAGTGGGAGCAATTCGGGACATGGACTCGGGATTATCAAGGAAGTTTGACCATGGATGATTCATATGAGAGTGGAGTTTGGTATTTATGGATAAAGGCAAGAGATACTCTGCCGACATATGGTGCATATAATCAAAGAATTTTTATTAGTGAGCCCTTCTACTTAGATAATACACAACCTACTGGTAGTATAGGTTTTACTAAAGAATATACTAATAAGCTATCAAATGAGCTTCAATTAACTGTTGATGATAGCTCTAGTACAAAGATGAGTTTTTCAAATGATGGTATCAATTGGTCCCCATGGGAGATATTTAAACCCTTAAGAGATTTGGAAATAGATAGCCTAGAAGAAGGAAGTCATACTGTTTATGTTAAGTTTATGGATTCACTTGAAAATATTTCACAAGTTTATGAGGCCCAGATAATTATGGATACAACACTACCCACGGGTACAGTTAACTATAGTGAGGAAGTACTAACCTCCAATGATGTTATAGCAAACTTAATACCTGTAGATGATAGTGTAGTTTCTGTATTAAATAATGGAGGCAGTACAGAATACATATTCAAAAAGAATGGAAGCTTTGAGTTTATTTTCAGTGATATGGCTGGAAATATTGGTCGAGCAGTGGCAGAGGTTAATAACATTGATAAGAATCCACCTAAGGGATTCCTGTCATATTCTCATTCTCTTACAGAATGGACTAATGAGCCCATAACCTGCACTATTTCTTTAACAGATGACGGATCTGGAGCAGTTATTACAAGTGAAGGAGGAAATTCCTATACCTTCTATGATTCTGGGGAGTTTACCTTTGAGTTTGAAGATAGCTTGGGAAACAGGGATACTGTTATAGCCTCTGTATATAATATAGATGCCGTACCTCCCAAAGGAACGATTGCTTATAGCTCAACGGATGAGAGTTCTGCTCCTGTTACAGCATATCTTCAAACTAATGAGGCTGTTACAATTACTAATAATGATGGCCATAATAGAAAGATTTTCTATGAAAATGGTGAATTCAAATTTACATTTGTAGATAAGGCGGGGAAGACTGGAGAAGCAACTGCAGTAGTTGACAATATTTCATCTGAACTTCCTAACTTTGATGTTCTTTACTCTATGCAAGGGTGGACTAATGATGATGTTACTGTTACTTATTCGGTATATCATGATGATACCTTGCAAATTGTAGCTCCTATAGTTGGAAAAGAATATATCCATACTTTTAATGATAATGATAGCTTTGACGTAAAAGCTTTGTATACTGAAGGAACTAATGAGGGTGTAGAAGGAACAGTCAGCGGTATGGTATACAACATTGACAGAAAACCTCCAACAGCATATGTCCATTATAGTACTACTGGGTGGACAAATAATACACCGATTATAGCCACAATACTACCAATAGATGATAAAAGCTGTTCAATAGAAATATTAAATAATGATGGAAACCCAGTTTACAGCTTTTACGAGAACGGTGAGTTTCAGTTTAGAATTAAGGATGAGGCAGGAAATATTGCCACTAAAACAGTAAGAGTGGATAATATAATATCTGGGGTACCTATTCCAAGGCTAGAATATAGTACTAAGGAGCCCACAAGTGAACCAGTAGTGGTAACCCTTTATTTTGAAACAGATTATCCTGTGGAAATACTAAATAATAATGGAGATAACACCTTCACCTTCATTGCAAATGGTGAATTTACCTTTAATTATTCCTATGGAGAAGGGTTTGAAGGTACAGTAACTACAATGGTTGACAATATAACCTCATCAGTTCGTGAGGCTGATATAATGTACTATTTTGAAGATAGAGAAACTCCTTTGACAGAGGGCGAATTGAGTGCTCCTACCAACAAAAATATCATTGCTCGTATAAGCTTAAAGGATACGGATATTTCATGTAGGGTACTTAATAATGATGGAAAGGATAGCTATTTATTTGAAGAAAACGGATACCTTGAATTTATATATGAGGATGAGAGCGGGCAAAGGGGAAGAATAGCAGCGGCAGTTGATAATATTGATAAAGTATCTCCTAAAGCTACTATAAGCTATTCCAATAATAACCTAACCAATTTATTAGTAAGGGTTACACTTTCTTTCTCTAAGCCTGTAGATATTATTGAAAAGAGTTTAGGTTCTGTTGGATCCTATTATGAAACTAAGGATGAATCTGGAAAGGTAGTTGAAGTCACATACCTTATGTATGATAATGGCCTTTGTAACTTTAAGGTTAAGGATATAGCAGGAAATATCTCCGAAATTACGCCTGAAGTTACCAATATTGATAAGGACAAACCCATTGGGACTGTTGTTCTAAGTAATACTTCTCCAACTAATCAAGATGTTATAGCCACATTAACAGCCAATGAACCAATCACAGTAACAAACAACAATGGTAGTCCATATTTTACATTTTCAAATAATGGATCCTTTACTTTTAATTTTAGGGATATGGCTGGTAATATAAATAGCTGTACTGCCACTGTTTCAAATATTGATAAGCAGCCTCCAATAGTAAATATCGAGTATTTAAATTACTGGCTTACTAACCAACCAGTAGAAGCCACCGTATTAGCTGATAAAGAAATTATAGTAAGGAATAATAATGGAAAAATAAAAAAGACCTTCTCTCAAAACGGATATTTTAATTTTGACATTGTAGATTTAGCGGGAAATGAAGCAAAGGTCAAGGCAGAAGTTACCAATATTGATACCATACCACCACAAATTCTGTTAAATGGGCTCTCTAATATGGTTTTAACTACAGAAGATACATATGAAGAGCTCGGGGCTAGGGCGGCTGACAATAGAGATGGTGACTTGACAAACGATATAATTATTGACAATGGAATTATAGCCTCTGAGGCTGGAACCTATGTTGTAAGTTATAGGGTCACAGATACAGCAGGAAATTCTACAACCATTGATAGAACAGTAAAGGTCATATCACTAGACTCTTTAGCCATATTTATAAATGGAAATTTAATAGATGGTGGAGTTGTTAGCTCTTCAAGCTCTAAAATCAGTTTGAGTTTCTTTGGGATTGAAGGAAATGTTTCAGTTAAGTGGTCTGAGGGACTAAAAGATATTGGTTTCTTTAAGCTAAATGGAAATAGTATTGGAGATAATGAATGGATTAATGCTTTAGCACCCGGCTGGTATACCATCTATCTTCAGGATCAGGAAAGAAATTCTAAGCTTATTTATGTTTATTATACAGGTATGGACCGTTAATAAAAGGGGTAAAGGGGGAGGACATATGAATCTTTATAAACGAGTTACTGCAATGGTTCTGTCTATAATAATAATATTTATAAATTCATACACAATATTTGCTGTTGAGGATAGTGAGGCTGAAATAGTTGATATACAGAATGAATATATTCAGGCTATAGTCAACTCTTCAAATGGACGGTTCTCAATACATACTCTGGAGGGCTCTCCCTATAGGAATAAGGATCAGGATTCAAAGCTTCTATTTTTAAAGGATGAGCCAGAAACCTCCTTCACAACCTTTAAGATAAACGGGAAAGACTATATTTACGGAAATAATTATAGCTTTGCTGGCTTGGGTAATGGCTTCACAAGTAAGCCCACCACTACTGGTATGACTTCTCAATCAAAATGGAAGGTTGGAGATATGGAAGTTACCCAGACATTAGAGATAATAGACAATATTTCAAATAAAAATGTTGGAAATGTAAAAATTTCCTACACAGCTAAAAATACTGGAAATACTTCGGCTGAAATAGGAGCAAGAATTTTATTAGATACTATGCTAGGTAATAATGACGCAGCTCCTTTAGTAATTCCACAGGAAGATAACCCCATAAGATTTGAGCGAGAATTTAGTGGTGAAAAAGTTCCAGATTACTGGAGATCTGTAGATTCAACTACAAATCCTAATGTTGTAAGCTACGGATTAGTGAATTTGCCTTTAAGGGAGAAGCCTGATAAGTTTATAATTGCCCATTGGAATGGGTTATCAAAAAGCAAGTGGGACTATACTGTAAATCCACAAAGCTCCTTTATATCCAATAACAATGATTATGGTACTGCTGACTCAGCCATTGGACTGTATTGGAATCCCGTTACTCTAGGAGCAGGAGAGAGTAAAGTTTTTGAAACCTTTTATGGCTTGGGAGATTTTTTGCAAGAACAGGAAAGTAATTTTAACCTTAGTATTAATGCTCCACTAAAGCTCTCTTTAGATAAGGAGGGCTACTTAGAGAAGGAATTTATTGTTTATTCAGAAGTAGACAACACACTATCTAAGTCTGTAGACTTGAGGGGGCTTAACTTAGCCTTAGAATTACCTGAAGGATTAGTTTTAGCTGAAGGAGAAGATCAAATTAAAACCATTGATTTTATAAAAAATGGTGATATTGAAAGGGTAGAATGGAGAGTTATCCCTAATCCAGCCTACAAACTAAGAGTTTTGGAATTAAAAGTTAGGGCTTATTCCCAATCAATTGAGGAAGTGTCAAAGAATAGATTCATAATTTTACCAGGAGTGGGAACAGAGCTCCCAGAGCTTTATTATCAAGGATTTATGCCTGGAATGCTTTATGGAAAAGATGAAGATAAAGCAATTCATATCATGGGTAAAGGGTTGGAACTACTTACTAACCTTGATAACTGGGAACTTTCTCTTGAAAATAAAAACAGTGGTCAAAGATACTATGCAACAAGGAATAACATTAGTATAGTTAATGGCAAACATATATCAATTAAAATGCCCCAAGATATTGAGTCTGGATATTATTCAGTGAAAATAAATCATCAAGTATATGGTAGCTACACCTTTGGTTCTTTATTGGGTGTTTCAAATGATTCAAGCTTAGCCTCCAAGGATTATGGAATACTGACAATCAGTAATTCAGGGGGAAGCAATTACATAGCAAGGATGACAGATAATGAAGCAGATATCGATAAAAGTGCTGTTTTGACCATTAGAGGTAAGGTTAGAGAAATTGAAAAGGATAAAATATATGAAGTAATTCCCAATGATACGATTACAATTAATTCTGTGGTTAAGTATAAAGGGAACAATCTTCAAGTTTATAAAGAAGGAAGCTTATTTAAGCTAAAGGGTGAAGGTTCTCTTTCAATAAATACAAAAGCTTCTGGTAAGAGTATAGATTTGAAAGTTCAAAGCGGAAAGTTTGTATTAGATTCAGAAAATCGAACTTTCACATCTGAAGATGGTTATGTAAAATATGATAATTTTAAGAATGTGGGAGGACTACCTTTAGTTATAAATACAGTGAAGCTAGATGGAAATAATGTAAAGATAGCAGGGGATCTCCAGCTTCCTATTGAGAAAATTTCCAAGTTATTTATGGGAGATTATTTTGACAGTCTAGGTGGCCGCCTAGATAATATCGGTATTAACAGTAGTGGTATAGAGTATGTTGGAGAGATTGTAATTCCATTTCCTCGTTGGAAGATAGGTAGCTTTGAGTCTAAGCATAGTACAATAACACTATCTATTAATACCAAAACAGATCACTACGGGATAAAAACTGTAATGAAGAATAGACCGTTAATGCTAAATGATATCAACACCACCCTAATGTTTAAGAATTGGGAGCCTCAATACCTTCAATTCAGCAATAATTTTGGAAAGACTCCAAAGCCCATAGGGACAACTGGCTTAGGCTTCCAAAAAATTGGTGGTGGTATATATGGGATCGATAAGATTTACAAGGAAAAAACACCCACTACAACCATAGTGGCAACCTGTGACATTGTTGACCTAGTAAGTCCCTTTAAAATAAAGGGGTATCCTCTATTTACTGGAAAAGATATAACAGCAACCATAGATTTATGGGGAATAGATTTTACAGGAGATGCCTATATTTACTTTGTGGATGTTGGTGATGTCAATGGCGGATTTTCTTATAGTGGAGGATGGATTGAAGCAAATTTAAATCTAGCAGATATTCTCATAATAGAAGGATATTTAAGTGTTATGCAGGATAATGTTGAAGGGTATTTTAATGGTAATATTTACTTTCCCAAAGGATTACCTTTAGTTGGAGGGAAAAAACTATCAGGCTTCAATGCAGGTATGTCCCTTGAGAAAATATGGGGCTCTACTAAATTTTTAGGCTGTGGAATAGGTGTAAAATACTACTGGAAAGATGATGATATTGATATTGATGTTTCCCTACCTAGTTTATCAGATATATTTGGAATGAATGATCAGTTGCTATACCCTATTGATAATGGCAAAGGATTATATACCCTAACAGGAACATCAAAGAATGGTAGGGGTATGACTGTAGTATATGGGTCGAATTTTGAAAGAATTGAAAACAGAGATTCATTACTAGCCTATAACGGGGATATGGGGGAATTTAGTACTAAAGCTCTATATTCTTATATTCCCACTACTGGATTAGTACATCATGTGGACATATCTGGAGTTGAAACTGCATTGATTCAAATTGGCTATGAGGGTGAAGCTCCTACTATTGATGTGGTTGACCCTAACGGGAACCCATTCCAACTAATCAATTATGAAGATGATGAAATTAATGCTAACTATATCAATCAGGTTATAAGTGCTGAAGATTCTGATACTGGAGAAGAAGAAAAAAGCATATATATCTCTATTCCAAATGTAGAAGAAGGAACATGGATTGTAAGGTCTAATAAAGAGATTCTTGTTAACCTATTCAATGTTAAGGAAGTTCCAGAGTTTGTTAGCCTCGTAGTGGAAGAAGATGAATGGGGTGCAAAAAAAGCTAAATGGAGTTTAAATACTGATAAGGATTCAAAAATAAGCTTATACTTAACAAAGGATAATGAGCTTAGTCTCGACAATCTATTAATGAAAGACATTGATGCTTCAGAAGGAGAATGCTACTTCGGTGTCGATAATGCAATATCAGGGGATTACCAAATTGTTGCGGTAGTTACTAGAGAAGATTTCGGTTATAATACGGCCATATCAAATAGTTTTACTGTAAATAATTCCTCCATGGAAATCCCTAAGGGCTTTAAAGTTGAGCCTATTGGAAATGGATTTTTAAGGGCATCTTGGGATTATGATTTATACGTAGGATCACATCAATTAGATGGCTGGGTTCTACAGGTCGTGGACGAAAATGGCAATGTAGATGCTAGTGTAGGTGATCAGATTCTTATACCAAGTACTGGTAATACAGAAGTATTATTGGGAGGGGTATTAGCAGACGAAAAAGGAAACCCCTATGGATGGTTTACTGATAGGGAGTATAATTTTAGTTTGAGAACAGTAGGTGTTTCATACTCGGGAGACGAGTACTATTATAGTTTGCCTGCTATTGTTAACAATGTGTATTTACCAGATCCTGATAGAGCCATTATACATACTGAAATAACCTCTCCAAATGGTGAAGTTACTAATGCAGGGTTATATGATGATATTCCAGCTAAGTATGTTAATAGTAGTCTTGTTAGCTTAGATATAGAACTGGATAAAGAGGCACAAATAAGGATTTATCATGAAGGAAATATTGTAAAGAGCTTCCTTGGAACAGAAGATAGTGGTTTAATAAGCTTAAATAGTGGAATCAACGAAATTAGGATAGAGGCAGAAACTGAAAAAGGTGATTTATCAGAAATCAAATATATTGTTATATCTGACACTGAAGCACCTTATTTGATGATTGAATCCCCAAGTCAAACATTTTTCAGTAATGAAGCAACCTTCTTAGTATCTGGTAAGACAGAGGTAGATTCCACTTTAACCATCAATGGACAGGAAACGGAAGTTGATACTGATGGTAGCTTCAATGAGATTATGACACTAAATGGAATGAAAGAGACACTAAGTTTTAAGGCAGAGGATTTGGCAGGAAACATAACAACTTATGTAGCTGAGGTTTGGAATAACAGTACAGACGAAATAATTGGAATAACAATAGAGCCATCAAATGTAGAAATTGAAAATGGAGATAAAAAGCAACTTGAATTGTTTGGTATAACAGAAAATGGAGAAACAATAACATTGGATTCAGAGGTTGTTAACTGGGAAATAGTTCAAGGCATAGATATAGGAAGTATAGTTGATGGAGTTTTTACTGCTAAAGGGGAAGGAGAAGTAATCCTAAAGGCTTCATATTATATTAGGGATGACTTTGCCCTAGAGGATGCAATAGTAGTTAAAATAATTCCTCAAACCAGTATGCCTCCTTCTAAGGAAGTTATAATAGATGTAAAAATTGAACCCAACATAGAAGAGATATATAAAGGAACTAGCCAAAAATTCCAGCTATCGGGTACTACTAACTATAATAATAAAAGTTATCTTAATAGTGATAAGGTTAATTGGGAGATCATTGGCAACTCAAACCTAGCAACTATATCAAATAATGGCGTACTTTTTGCTAAGCAAAAGGGAGAAATTACATTAAAGGCAACCCATATAAATTCTGAAGGAGATACATCAGTAGATCAAATTAATATAAGGATTCTTTCAGTGGATAATACAGAAAAGAATAAGCGTGAAAGAGTTGCTAACAAAGATACACTAATTAAACTTGCTAATAAAATAGCTATTATGATACCATCAGGTGCATTATCCGAGGGTGATTATGTTAGTGTTACTGAGCTGCTGAACACATCTGGATATATTAGCAACATAGAATATTTGAACCCAGTTAGCCAAATGTTTGAAATAAACACCACCAAAGATTATGAGTTTAAAAAAGAAGTAGAGATTGAAATAACTTATGATAAAAACAAAGTAAAGGATCCGTCTAAGCTTGGGATATATGTTTATAATGAAACAACTAACAGGTGGGATTTAGTCGGTGGTGAAGTAGATCAAGAAAATAATACCATTAAAGTTAAAGTGAATCATTTTAGTGTTTATGGAGTATTTGAAAATACACAACAAATTATGAAAGATATGAAGGGGCATTGGGCAGAGGACATAGTTAATAATTTGGTGTCGATGGGAATAATAAGTGGTATTCGAACATCTGAAAGTGAATTTATCTATAATCCAGAGGGTGATATTACTAGGGCAGAGTTTTCTAAGCTTTTGGCAGGGATTATGGATTTCAAATCTCAGGGTAATACTAGGGAATATTCGAAGATTTCAGTTGACTGGGCTGATGTACCAATATGGGCACAACCCTATATGGACTATTGTTTTAATCAGGGTTGGATAACTGGTGAAGATAGTGTTGAAGGAAAATATCTAATGCCTAATAAAGCTATTACTAGGGCAGAGGCTGCAGCTATGATTGGAAGGACTCTCCTTGATAATAGCAAAGGAATAGAGAATAGGTTTACAGATGAAGCAAATATCCCTGATTGGGCAAAGGAACATATAAATAAGCTAGTAGCCCTTAAAATCATCAAGGGATATCCCGACGGTAGATTTAGACCTGAAAAAACATTTAGTCGTGCTGAAGGGGCTGCACTAATCTATCAGTATATAAAGCACTAGTCAATATCAATATAACAAGCCCTTTAGTCTTTTAAAATACAAGGATTAAAGGGCTTAGCTTTGATGTGCAAACCCCAAAACGGAAAAGGGTCAGGCTTGAAATATTTCTTATTCTACTATTGCAAATTTAATATAAATTGATTAATAATCTGACTTAAGACCTGCTCCACACATGGGAATCAAGCAATCAGATATTTTCCCTCAATATTCACTTTTTCTCTACAAACATTAGAACAATTATCTCTTGTTCTAGTGTAGACATTAACATCACTACCTTTACCCTATCTTCTTGATTATATTAACTTTTACGAGTTGCACAGTGCGAGAAGAAAGAGATGCAATAGAGATATCATCAATAAATACAATACAAGAAATGGATGAGAATGTAATTGCCTTAGTAAATAGAGAAAAAATACATAAAGGAGAATTTGAACAGATTTATGAAATTTTGAAAAAGGCAGGAGCTGTTAAAGATTCAAATGAAATTAAAGCGAGTGTTTTGAAGACACTAATTGAAAGAAAAGTAGAAGAGCAAAAGATAATGGAGTTAGATATCACGGCAAGTGATGAAGAGACTAAAGCGGTGTTTGAAAAGGCGATAGGTCGTGTAGAGGGTATAAGTTTTGAAGAGTATGTTGAAAGGAATCAAAATATAGATGTGAAAGATATGCTGAATAGTATAAAATCAGCTGTTAAGCATGACAAATTGTATGAACAGGAAACTATGATAGGTGAGAGGGATTTAGGATATCAAGAAATAAAGTCTATTAAGCAAGCGTACTTAGATACTCTTGTCAAAGAAGCAGAAGTGGCAGTTCAAGAAGAATACTTCGATTTAATATCAGAAAGCTTTGAAATAAAGAAACTTAAATGAAAAAGATAAACTCTGTAGCTAGTTTATATTTTGTCAATGACTCTATATATTATAAGAAAGATAAAAATCCACGGTAGGATTTTGGGGATGCTCAAAGACACTTTTTCACAAAATACGACATATGGAACTCCTACTAACATAGGTCATAGTAAGGTAGGAGGAAGATATGATAATAAGTTTCGTAGATAGTATATTTTATAGTTTGATGGGGCTTTCAATCATATTATTTGGTATTGGCGCATCCTGTGCATATAATTGGACGATATTTCTTAGTCTTGGAAATACAAAAGATATGGAAAGGTTTAATAATGCTAAACTGTGGTATTTGTGAAAAAAGTGGGTGTTTAACATAGCTATAGGCTTACTGCCAGTCACTTTGACTTTCATTATACACTTGATTTTTAGAAGTTAAATATACTTGAGGCAGTACAAGAACAAATTGGGAGGGGAATAATGGAATATAAAGTTTTCTTAATACTTTTGTTAATAGGATTTATATTTGGTAAGTTAGTTTTAAGCCAGTCGAGTAGGAACTATGATATTAGATTACTTATAGCTACAATTTTCTTTTTTATATTTGGTTCAAAAACAGCAGTATTTAGTAGCAGTGACTTTAATATAATGCTTTCAAATTTGTTACCTCCTTTCCTTCTAGGGATAGTAGCTAGAAGATATATAACTAGATTTTTTGCATAACATAGGAATATTCTTATTAGGCTACATACTCTTATTTTTGTAACTTTGTATTTATCATTATAATTGAATATCAGTTATGAAATATTAGTATGAAAATGTGTCGTAAGTCGGGCGAATGAATTCGCCTCTACAGGTCTTTTGGGGGGGATAGTTATCCTTATTAATCGTAGAGGAGATTTCAATCTCCGGTGACTTGTATAGATAATATGCTGAAACGTATTATAGAGATAGTGTTTCAAATCTGTATTTTTAAGGGTAGTAAATTTACCACCATCAATAATATTAAAAATAATAGTAGATGATAGAAAGGAAAAGCCTATGTGAAAAAACAAGGGAATAATTCAAGCCTGTGAACTTTTTTCTTCTACTAACTTTTGATATAATACTTTTATGTATTTCATAAAAAGGAGAGTTTTATATGCCGATATTTATTTTTGGACACAAAAATCCTGATACGGATTCTGTTGCCAGTGCAATCGCTATATCTTACTTAAAAAATCATATTGGGGAAGAGACAGTTCCACGTATTTTAGGGCCCCTCAATAAAGAGACCACATTTGCATTAAATGCTTTTCAAATACCAAAACCCGAAGTTTTACATGATGTAAAAGCACAGGTAAGTGATTTAGATGTTGACCAAATAGAAGGTATATCACCGAATGCCTCTATTCTTTCATCATATAAATTGATGATGGAGAAAAAGCTAGGTACTCTCCCTATCGTAGATAATCAAAAGAGGCTTATTGGTATCGTTAGCATGAAGGATATAGCAATGGGTTTGATTAAGGGGGATTTCTATGGATTAAAAACATCTCTTACTAATATTTTAAGGGACCTTAAAGGAGAGATTCTATCTTACTCCCATGATGAAGTTGAGGGTAACATTTCTGTTATTGCCTACTATTATAAAACAGTAAAAGGAATCTTATCAGAAGATGACATTATTATAGTAGGAGACCGTTATGATATTCTTGAATATGCTCTAGAGACCAAGGTGAAACTAATTATAGTCACCGGAGGTAAATCAGTGCCGGAAAAGTATCTTAAATGGGCTAAAGATGCAGGTGTTAGCATGATACTAGTACCTTATGATACTTATTATACAAGTAAAATGATTCATCAAAGCAACTATATTTCCACTATTATGAGAAATAGGGAAATCATAAAGTTTCATCCTTACGATTACTTAGAAGAAGTGAAGGAAGAAATGATAAACTCTAACTTTAGAAATTATCCATTAGTGGATGATAATAATATCTTTATCGGATTTATTAACAGAAAACATGTGATGAAAGCTGGCAGAAAAAAGGTGATTCTTGTGGATCACAACGAATATAGTCAAAGTGTAGAGGGACTTGACGAAGCAGAGATTTTAGAAATTATAGATCATCATAAACTGGGTGATATCTCAACTAATATGCCTATTACCTTTAGAAATCTTCCAGTGGGAAGCACCTGCACCATTGTTTGTCAGATGTTTAAAGAGTACCATATTTCGGTATCTCCTTCTATGGCAGGTTTGATGATCGCAGGGATTTTATCCGATACCATGTACTTTAAGTCTCCTACCACCACAGCAATTGATAGGGAAGCTGTTAACTATCTTAACGAAATTGTTAAGATAGACTTAGATTCCTTTGCAATGGAGCTTTTTAAAGTCGGTACTTCCTTGGAAGGACAAACCGTTGAAGAAATTTTCTATAAAGATTTTAAAGAATTTTACCTTGAAGAGGCAAAGGTCGGAATCAGTCAGGTCTTTACAATGGATATTGATGATGTATTCCAACGAAAAGATTCCTTCAGTGACTTTATGGACACACTTTTTCAAAATAAAAGCCATGATTTAACCCTGTTATTAATTACTGACATACTAAAAGAAGGTTCGTATCTTCTATTCAAATCTTCTTCTAACATCATCTACCATGCCTTCCATGTACCACAGAAGCAGGGCGTCTTTATAGATGGACTAGTTTCTAGAAAAAAGCAAGTAGTACCAAGATTATTGGAAGCATTAAGACAATTACGTTAAAATATAATATACAAGAAAAATTCACACCCTCAAGAAAACCTTTAATCTTAAAATACAGAGATTGAAGGTTTTGTTTTAGATAAATTGTTGAAACTATAATGGAATAAGTATAAAATTAATAGGGGAAAGTCAATATTTTGACAAAGAATTTAGTGGAAAGAAGGTGAGCTTATAGCTTATAAAAGTCTTCAAGACTTTATAAAAGTACTGGAAGAAAAGAATCAACTAAAAAGAATAAGTGTAAAGGTAAGCAGTGATTTAGAAATAACTGAAATAACTGACAGGGTTTCCAAGGCACATGGTCCTTCAATACTGTTCGAAAATGTAGAGGAATCTTCTTATCCTCTTCTAATAAATGCCTTTGGAACCCATGAAAGGCTGAATATTTCTTTGCAAGTAGATAATTTAGATTCAATAGCTAAGGATATTAAAAACTTTATTTATACATTTAAAGAAACACCAAATGAGCTGGAAAACACTAAAAAAGCCACATGGCTAGAAACTATATCACCTCAGAAAGTGGACAAAGCTCCCTGTCAGGAGGTTATTGAGGAGCCAGATTTGTCAACACTTCCTATTTTGAAGTGCTGGCCAGAGGATGGTGGAAAGTCCATTACTCTTCCTTTAGTAATTACAAAAGACCCTGAAACTGGTGCTCAAAATATGGGGATGTACAGGCTGCAGGTTTATGATAATAAAACCACAGGTATGCACTGGCACTTACACAAAGATGGAAGAGAAATCTATGAAAAATATAGAGAGTTAGGTGGTAAAATGCCTGTATCGGTGGCAATAGGAACTGATCCAGCAACTACCTATGTTGCAACTGCTCCCCTACCAAAGGAAGTAGACGAGATGGTGTTTTCAGGCTTCTTAAGAAAACAGCCCCTTGAAATAGTTAAGTCAATAACAAACGATATATATGTTCCTTCAAATTCAGAATTTATACTTGAAGGTTATGTGGACGTAAATGAAGAACTCAGGCAAGAAGGACCTTTTGGTAATCACACGGGGTATTATTCTCCCAAGGACTTTTATCCTGTATTCCATCTCACATGCATTACTCATAAAAAAAATGCAGTTTACCCAACGACCATAGTAGGAAAACCTCCAATGGAAAATTGTTATCTTGGAAAGGCTACTGAAAGGATACTTCTGCCTCTTCTCAAGCTGCAGCTACCTGAGATTGTAGATATCAACTCTCCTATTGAGGGGGTTTTTAATAATTGTATTATTGTGTCCATAAGGAAAAGTTGTCCAGGTCATGCTAAAAAGGTTATGCATGCCATGTGGGGCATGAGGCAAATGATGTACACAAAAATGATAATAGTGGTAGATGAAAACATAAGTCCTCAAGACTTATCTACGGTAGCATGGAAGGTTTTTAATAATATAAATGCAAAGAGAGATGTGGTTATAGTGGAAGGACCCCTTGATGCCTTGGATAATGCCTCGAATCTACCGCGTTATGGACACAAGATGGGTATAGATGCAACAAAGAAGTGGCCTGAAGAAGGACATGAAAGACCGTGGCCAAATGATGTTAAAATGACAGATGACATAAAAGAACTAGTTAACAGGAGGTGGGAAGAATATGGTTTTACAAAAGATTAAAACCTATGGAAGTCTAGTAATGTTTTCGCATACTATTTTCTCTTTACCCTTTGCTTTTATATCCATGCTAATTGCAGAAAATGGAATGCCACATTTAAGCGTGTTTTTTTGGATTGCAGTTGCCTTTTTAAGTGCAAGAACAGGTGCAAATGCAGTTAACAGAGTAATAGATAGGGATATAGATGCAAAAAACCCAAGAACAGCAAACAGACATATGCCTAGAGGAATAGTAAAAAGATATGAAGTTATTATTATAACTGTAGTAAGTTTTATTTTGTTGGCTATAGCTGCTTATATGTTGAATCCGCTTTGTTTTATGCTTTTGCCCGTGGCTATATTTTTGTTTTTATTATATTCTTATACAAAGAGGTTTACATGGGCATGTCATATTGTACTTGGAATAATAAGTGGCGGAGCCCCTGTTGGAGCTTGGATTGCTGTTACTGGAAGCTTTGCTTGGACTCCTTTTATTTTAGGAGCTGCAAATGCTCTTTGGGTTGCCGGCTTCGATATAATATATGGATCCCAGGATGTAGATTTTGACAGAAAAGCAGGTTTGTATTCCATACCCTCTGTGTTTGGAGTAAAAGCTTCTCTTTTGATTTCCAAACTGTTTCATATTGTAGCTGTGCTTTTTCTTATCCTTATATTCTTTGTTGCAAATATGAGCTGGCTTTACTTGATAGGGGTAGGGTTTGTTGCTTGGCTATTATATAAGGAACATACATTGGTATCCCCTACAAATCTTACAAATGTAAATATAGCTTCATATAGCATAAATCAGCTTGTAAGCATTGTATTCTTGGTCTTTAGTACTGCAGATATATTTTTGTTGAGGTAAGAATTTTGGTATTTCTATAATTCATAAAGAAATGAGGAGAGGGAAAAATGCATCGCACTCTAGAAGAATGTATTATGGATTTGGAGAAGTCTGGTCAGTTAATTAGAATACATGAAGAAGTAGATCCGTACCTAGAGATGGCTGCTATACACAGAAGAGTTAATGAAGCAGGCGGACCGGCACTGTTATTTGAGAATGTTAAAGGCTCAAAATTTCGTGCTGTGTCAAATCTATTTGGTAATCTTGAAAGAAGCAAGCATATCTTTAGGGGGACTTTAAAAGAAACAAAGAATGTGATTCAGTTACGAAATGATCCCTTCAGCATATTTAAAAATCCATTTAAACACTTTAAAAACGGATTGGCAGCTTCAAAGGCATTGCCATTGAAAAGCATAAGAAATAAATTGGCTGATTTTGAGGAAATACAAATAACTGATATTCCTCTTATTCACCATTGGCCAGAGGATGGAGGGGCATTTATAACTCTGCCCCAAGTCTATACAGAAGATCCAGAAAAACCAGGGATCTTGAACAGTAACTTAGGTATGTACCGTGTTCAGCTGACAGGCAATGACTATGAAATAAATAAAGAAGTTGGGCTACACTATCAAATTCATCGTGGAATAGGAGTACACCAAGAAAAAGCAAACAGGCTTGGTAGACCTTTGAAAGTAAGCATTTTTATTGGAGGTCCTCCCGCTCATACTCTAGCTGCCATCATGCCTTTACCTGAAGGTCTAAGTGAAATGATATTTGCTGGCTTGCTTTCCAGACACAATTTTCGTTATTGCTATGTTGATGGTTATTGTATTAGTCTTGATGCAGACTTTGTAATTACTGGAGAGATCTATCCTGGAGAAACTAAGCCTGAAGGTCCTTTTGGTGATCATATAGGATATTACAGTCTTACCCATGAATTTCCTTTGATGAGGGTTCATAAAGTACTTGCTAAGCCCAATGCAATCTGGCCATTTACAGTTGTTGGTCGACCACCCCAGGAGGATACTGCTTTCGGAGAAATCATTCATGAGCTTACAGGTGAGGCAGTAAAACAAGAAATTCCTGGAGTGAGAGAAGTTCATGCTGTAGATGCAGCAGGAGTTCACCCCTTACTATTTGCCATTGGAAGTGAACGTTACACGCCATACCAGAGTAACAAGCAACCTGCTGAGATCCTTACCCTTGCAAATCGAATTTTAGGGACAGGTCAACTAAGTCTGGCTAAGTATCTATTTATTACTGCTGAAGATAGTCAACAACTAGACACTCATAAAGAGGTTGAGTTTTTAACATATATATTGGAAAGAATTGATCTTCACCGAGATATTCATTTTCAAACAAATACCACCATTGATACCCTTGACTATTCAGGAACAGGATTAAACACAGGTAGCAAGGTAGTATTTGCCGCCTATGGCGATAAAAAAAGAAGCTTGTGTCATGAAGTCCCTGAACAACTAAAGGACATACCTGACTTTATAAATCCGCGCCTTGTAATGCCAGGGGTTGTTGCTATAAAAGGACCAGAGTTTACAAGTTATCAACAGGCTCAAGTACAGTTAGACCAGTTATCAACAGTTATTAAGAAAAGAGGTAGGCTATCAGAATGTCCAATGATTATACTTTGTGATGATAGTTCATTTATAAGTGGCTCCCTTCAAAACTTTTTCTGGGCCACATTCACAAGGAGTAACCCTTCTCATGATATATATGGAGTTAACAGCTATTATGAAAATAAGCATTGGGGCTGTGACAATATAATTATAGATATACGTATCAAACCACACCATGCACCAAACTTAACTCCTGATCCAGAAGTTGAAAAGAAAGTTGAGCGTTTCTTTGAAAAGGGAGGAATTTTAAGTACTATTGTATAGTGAAAGGTAAAAACAAGAAAGGTTACTATTTTCTTTACATTAGCTTGCATTGCGACTAATAAGCCATGACAAGGGGACGTCAGGCTGTGTAAAAACATATTACCATTTGCAATATTATTCAAAACCCCCAAGAAACAAGCGGTATTTTGTATGTTTTATAAATTTAATTGCATAAATATTATAAAAAATTCTATTGTTACGCAGTCTGACGTTCTAGTGTCTTGTAGAAGGTGGAAATGTAAATATAAATAAGGGAATAATTCAAGCCCGTACACACAAGCGATTTATATAAATTGATTAATGGTCAGATTTAAGGCCTGCTCCACACATGGGAATCAAGCAATCGGATAGTTCTCCATTTGATTCACAATACTTCAAATAAGCTGCATAAGTGGCTGCTGTTGTATTCTCGCAGTAAATACCTTTTGAGGCAAGAGCTATTCTGGCTTCCATAATTCGATTTTCTGGGGCTGTAATTATTTCAATATTGTACTTGTAGGTATATTCTAGAATCTCCTCACCACGCATTGGCATGCCAATGGCAATTCCCTCTGCCATTGTTGGTTTAGGGGTTACCTTAGCTGGGTATTTTTCTTTTGTAATAACTGCTTTTGCAAAAGGATCACAATATTCGCTTTGGACTGCTATGATATTTGGCATTTTCTTAATGACACCACTATCAAGAAGTTCTTTCAAACCCTTTAAAATACCAATGAATAGCGTACCATTACCCAGTGGAACAAAAATATTTTCAGGAATTCTGTGTAACTGCTCATAAACTTCATAAATATATGTTTTTGTGCCTTCATAGAAAAAAGGATTATACACGTGACTTGCATAATATTTTCCTTCAATACCAACCTTTTCTCTGCAAACATTTGCACAATTATCTCTTGTTCCAGGAACTATATTTACTTGTGCATTGTGAGATTTAATCATATTGATCTTTTTCGGGGAGGTTCCTTCTGGAACAAAAATTTCACAATCAATACCGGCTTTTGCACAGTAAGCTGCCACGCTATTTCCTGCATTTCCACTACTATCTTGCACAACAGAATGTACGCCTATTTCTTTGCAGTGGGAAATTAATACAGAAGCCCCTCTGTCCTTAAAAGATAAAGTCGGCATAAAATAATCCATTTTTAGCATCACATATTTATTAAACTGAATCACTGGTGTCATACCTTCACCTAAACTTATTTGACGCCAATGTTCTCCTCTCAAAGGCATGAAAGCACGATAGCGAAAAATGTTCCAAGTATCACGATCTACCAAAGAAAGATCAAACTTTGGAGGTTTATAATCTAATTTCCAAAGGCCACCACAATCACATTGTACCTTTTTAGTTGTTATATCTGTTTTTATACTGCATTTTGAACAAATATATTTCATTTTTGATTAACCTCCGCTATAGCTTCAATTTTTAAAAGACATTCAAAGTGAAAATTACCAATAGGTACAACAATCCTTTCCATAACCTTTAAATCATATCATTTGCTACATTTTTTAGTAGTTATTCAGTTGCTTCGAGATCTTCAATTAATTTAGTCATCTCATCAATTTCCCTTAGCTGAGCTTCTATTATTTTGTTAGCAAGTTCTTTGACTCTAGGGTCTGATATTTGAGCTCGCTCACTTGTTAAAATTGCAATGGAGTGATGGGGGATCATCGCTTTCATATAAGAAGTGTCATCAACAGTAGTCTGACTTCGAACCAAGAATAGTGAAAGACTAAATACAACTATACTTCCAACAATAATACCTATATTAAATCTACGATTAGTTAACATATGTCGCATAAATCCTAACATGATTATAGCCATTGTAGCACCCATTAAAAGTGCCATATAAAGCCTTGTTTCGCTAAAGAATACATGAGTAAATTTATAAGAATTTAAGTACATAAACATGAACATAACAAAGGTTGATGTTATAATCATTCCAGCAAATTTTTTGTAATTTTTCACAATACACACTCCTTATTAGTTTAGTTTTAGTATCTGTAATAATTTCATACCCGAATATTCTTTTATTATTCATCGTATAAAGAATTGTATAATTGCTAGTGGAATAAGACTGGTATATTAGTATTACATAAAAACAAGAGAAAAACACAAACTAATCATGGTATAGAGGTGTAAATATATATAAGAAATGATCTTATTTTAAAAAGCAATTAACTAAGTATAGAAGGTGTATAGATATGAAAATAGAATATGTTATTCAATACATAGGAATAGTAGTTTTTTTATTTTTGATACTAATTCTTTTGTTTAAGCGAAAAGATATAAGAAAATATATACCAGTAGCCTTATTTGCTATTTTGTATGCTAATATTTGGTGTTATATCGCAGAGTATTTAAAAATATGGAGTTATCCAACAAGACTATTTCCATATTTAACAATTGTATCAATTCCTTTTAATTATACGGCCTTGCCTGTTATTGTTATATTATGGATTATATATTGCCCCAGTACAAGGAAAGGAAAGATTGTATGGGCTGTATTATGGTCCTTAGTTTTAATTTTTTTTGAATTCATAATCACAAGATACAGTCAGATTTTGGAATATAAAAATGGGTTTGATATACATATTTCATTTATAATGTGGCTTTTTAGTTGGTATTTATTTTTGAAATTTCATCTATGGATTAATAATAAACAGTAAGGAACAGATTTATTAACTGTTTATAGGATAGATGAACTTTGCACGATTCTATCAAAATCAATTTTTAAAAATGTAAATCAACGTACTTAATACTTCTAATACTTTGGACAATCGCAAACGAATCTAATAAAATAAAAATAACAAAAATATGTTCAAAATGAGAGGTAAGCAAAAATTACTTGGGGGCACAATCGTTTTAATATGGTGAAAATAAGGGAGATTTCAAATGAATTACTCTTAAGTGTAATAGCAGGGGTGTTAATTGTGGAAGGATGTTATAAAGAAAATAATGGGGTAAAAGAATAATTATATTAAGTTTAAAAAGAATGAAATGCATCACCTTTTTTAAAGATGTAATATAAGTAAAATACGTCTCAGCATATTGTCCATACAAATCACCGGAGATTTCATTGGCCGGGTTTACGTCGCAATTTAGGGATTATGCGACGTACCAACGCAGGTTGAGGTTAAGGATAAGGTTAAAACCAAGATCAAAAACCGGTTTGACACATGGAACGGATATTCATAAACATATCCTGTAGGGGCGACCTGTGGTCGCCTTGGTTTTAACATTCAACCGAGGCGACCACAGGTCGCCCCTACAACTGGTTTTAATCTTTTAACCTAAACCTCAACCTTAACCTGCGACGTTTACGTCGCACTTTCCCTATAATGTGTAACAGGAATTAAAAATAATCAATCCTGTGTGTCGAAGGGTTGATTATTTTTTCTTATATACTGATATATTTAACTTGATTTTCTGATTGGTCTAAAAATTTTCTAAAGTCATCAGAGGATATACTAATAGTAGCTGTGTTTACATTAGGATGGAAGTTTACTTTTTCACTTTTCGTTATATCTTCATCTATATATACTCTTACTTCTTTATTCTCATCATTGATAATACCAAAGGGTGAAACAGCTCCTGTTTTTAATCCTAAATATTTATCTAGTCTTTTTTCTGATGCAAAACTAAGTTTTCCAGCTCCGGTCTTTTCTCCTAAATCACTAATATCTAGGGGTTTGTCGTGGCCCATTACTACTAGATAGTGAATTTTACCCTTTTGATTTCTAAAGAATAGGTTTTTACAATGAATCCCTTCAATATCTTTCCAATATTCTAATGCGTCGTCTACAGTTAATACTGGGGGATGTTCGTGAATATCATACTTAATATTTAGTTTCTCTAATAATTCATATACCTTTTTATCTTGAGTCATAATATCCTCCTAAACTAAGTTTTTAAAAAATTTTAGAGTAATCTTAGATTACCATAAACATTAACTTAATTCTAGTTGGTATACAAGATTTTATTTCTTTATATTATATTGGCTTATTTTATTAAAAAGTTGTCTAGTACTTATATCAAGTTGTCTGGCAGCTTCTGCTACATTACCATTTGTCTGCTTTAAAACCCATTCTAAATATTTTGATTCGGATAGTTCTTTGAATTCTCTAAAAGTCTTAACTTCATTGAAGGAATTATCATAATTATCCTTTTGATTTTTTCTTATTGAGAACATTATAGGCATACCATCTTTTGTAATAACTCCATCCTTAGAAAATACAATCATTCTATCTATAATGTTTTTAAGTTCTCTAATATTACCTGGATAATCATAGGAGTATAAGAACTCTTTAACTTCTGGCTCTATACTTGAAATTTTAATACCATTTTCATTTTGAGATTTTTCTATAAAGAAATTTATTAAACCTTCTAAATCTTCTTTTCTTTCTCTTAAAGGTGGTACTTCTATAACAATTGTACTGATCCTATAAATGAAATCTTCACGGAAATTATTATTTAGTACTTCTGATTTTAAATCTTTATTTGTAGCAGATATTAATCTAAAATCTACTAATGTGTCAATATTACTACCTAATTTTTGAATAGTTTTTGTTTCTATAGCTCTTAGCAACTTAACCTGTGTAGTTAAGCTTACGTCACCAATTTCATCAAGAAACAAAGTGCCTTTATTGGCTATTTCAAATCTACCTTTTCTTGCTTTTGTTGCTCCCGTATAAGCTCCTTGCTCATGTCCAAACAACTCTGACTCAAGTAAAGTATCTGTAAAGGTACTACAATTCACAGTAACAAAAGGCATAGAACTTCTTAGGCTGTATAAGTGTATATATTTCGCTGCTATTTCTTTACCTGCTCCAGATTCACCAATAAGTAAAATATTCACATTTGATTTAGCAACTTTTTTGCAGAGTTTCAGCATTTCATTATATTTTTTATTTTTACTTTCAAGTAAGTAATTATTCATTAATGTCTTTAAACTCATATTAACATCAATTCCTTTCATTGCTAGTTATTTAACGTACACTTGTGCTAAACATGCAGTATTACTAGTGAAAACCTAAATGAATTATGTCAAATTTGAGTTGGTATTTCTATATTTCAAATTATACCATGAAAAATAATTCACGCACAAGAAATAAATTTCATTGATTTAGTAATGATTTATAAACGTGATTTAATATCAAGAAACTCTGGAAGGCTTACTTAGTGCTAGTTCCAGGCAATATATAGATTTAAAATATGAATTGGCACAGTTATTGCAAAATATAAAATTATCTAACTAATATTTTGAGATTAAAAGTTAAATCATTGACAAAGTAATCAGAAGATTAGAGGTGAGACTATGGATATATTAATCATTACAAATAATAGCTTGGTATATGAAAAGTATAGCGAAAAGATTGAAGTTATTTACTTAGGAGAATCTACATATCTAGAAATTTTAGAATGTGTTAGAGATAGGATTCACAAAGGACATAAGCTACTCACTCATCCCTTATCTGGAAGTGTGAAACCAAATGAAACACCTTTTAAATCTATTGTAATATGCAAAAATAAAGGAACTTTAGATTTTTCTAGTTTGTCCATCATGGAAGAGAGTATTGCATCAGCAAAAAAATTTATTAAGAACAAGGCAACACCCCTTTGGACTGAAAAGGTAGCAGATGATTTTAGATTAATTGATTGTTCGATTATAACCAGTGCCATTGGCTCTATGAGTGGGAAATATATTGGATAGTTTATGACAGCGGTGCTAAATGCACAAGACTGTTAAATATAAAAGGAGGTGGCTTTATTGCGTTTAGAACTTGGAAAAATCAAAATCACTGATGTTCAATTCGGTGAAACAACCAAGGTTGAAAATGGAACTTTGTATGTTAACAAGCAAGAATTAATTGACATCGCAATGGAAGACGATCGCATTAAGGGTGTAAACATTGAACTTGCACGTCCAGGAGAATCTGTAAGAATTGCCCCAGTTAAAGATGTTATTGAACCAAGAGTTAAAGTTGAGGGTTCAGGGGATATGTTCCCTGGGATGGTTAACAAAGTGAAAATTGTTGGTTCAGGACGTACTCACGCATTAGTAGGTGCTACTGTTCTTACTTGTGGAAAGATAGTGGGATTCCAAGAAGGTATGATTGATATGTCTGGTCCTACAGCAAAGTATACACCTTTTTCCCAGACATACAATGTTTGCATTGTTATTGAACCTGAAGAAGGACTTGAGACTCATGCATATGAAGAAGCTGCTAGACTAGCAGGGTTAAAAATAGGAGCTTTTGTTGGAGAAGCCGGTAAAAACATTGAACCAGATGAAGTTGTAATTTATGAAACAAAACCAATTTTTGAGCAAGTGGCACAATATCCTGATTTACCAAAGGTTGGGTATATACACATGCTTCAATCCCAAGGATTACTTCATGATACATATTATTATGGAGTAGATGCAAAACAAATGGTGCCTACTTTTATGTATCCAACAGAGATTATGGATGGAGCTATTACAAGTGGTAATTGTGTTGCACCTTGTGATAAAGTTACTACTTTCCATCACTTGAATAACCCAGTTATTGAAGATCTTTATAAAAGACATGGTAAGGATTTAAATTTTGTAGGAGTTATTTTAACAAATGAAAACGTATTTCTAGCTGACAAAGAAAGATCTTCGGATATGGTTGGAAAATTAGTTGAATTTCTTGGTTTAGATGGCGTGATTATTACTGAAGAAGGTTATGGTAATCCTGATACAGACTTGATTATGAATTATAAGAAAGCTACACAGGCAGGGGCTAAGGTCGTTCTTATAACGGATGAATTCCCAGGTAGAGATGGAAAATCTCAATCCCTTGCAGATGCCACACCTGAAGCAGATGCCCTTGCATCTTGTGGTAATGGTAATGTAGTGGTTGAATTTCCACCAATGGATAAGATAATAGGTACTTTAGACTACGTAGAAACTATGATCGGTGGATATGAAGGTAGTTTAAGACCTGATGGTAGTATTGAGGCAGAGCTTCAAATTATTATTGCGTCTACAATAGCTAACGGCTACAATAAGCTAACTGCTAGAACATATTAAGAAAGGAGGAGAAAATATGAGTAAATTAAAAGTCGTTCATTATATTAATAATTTCTTTGCTGGAATTGGTGGAGAAGAAAAGGCGGATATTCCACCTCAAGTAATAGAAAATATAGTAGGCCCAGGAATTGCACTAGCTAAAGCCCTAGGGGAAGAGGCTGAAATAATAGCCACAGTAGTTTGCGGAGATTCATATTTTGGTGAAAATTTAGAAGAAGCAAAAACAGAGCTTCTTGGAATGATTAAGAAATACAAACCAGATTTATTTGTTGCAGGTCCTGCATTTAATGCTGGAAGATACGGTGTTGCATGTGGTTCAATTGCAAAGGCTGTAGAAGAGGAATTAGGTATCCCAGCAATTACTGGAATGTATACCGAAAATCCAGGTACAGATATGTTTAAAAAAGATTTGCATATCATAGAAACTGCGGATTCTGCTGCGGATATGAGAAAAGCCATACCTAAAATTGCAAAGCTTGGTTTAAAACTTGCAAAGGGTGAGGAAGTTGGACCACCTGAAGAAGAAGGATATCATGTAAGAGGTATAAGAGTAAATTATTTCCATGAAAAAAGAGGATCAGAGCGTGGTATTGAATTATTGGTTAAAAAGATGAAAGGCGAGGAATATATTACAGAATATCCTATGCCAGTTTTTGATCGTGTAGAGCCTAATCCAGCTATTAAAGATATGTCAAAAATTAAGGTTGCAATAGTTACATCAGGAGGAATTGTACCACAGGGAAATCCTGATAGAATCGAATCATCTAGTGCAACAAAATATGGAATATATGATATTACAGGAATGGATTCATTAACAGCTGATAAATTTACGACGATACATGGTGGATACGACCGTGCCTTTATATTAAAGAATCCAAACTTAGTAATTCCATTGGACGTTATGAGGGATTTAGAAAGAGAAGGCGTTATTGGTGAATTGGCAAATTATTTTGTTACAACTACTGGTACTGGAACCTCAGTAGGAAATGCAAAAAGATTTGGTGAAGAATTTTCTAAAAAATTAGTTGAAGATGGAGTAGGAGCAGTAATTCTAACATCTACCTGAGGTACTTGTACACGTTGCGGAGCAACGATGGTAAAAGAGGTTGAGAGAGCAGGAATACCTGTAGTTCATGTTGCTACAGTAGTACCTATCTCATTGACAATTGGTGCAAATAGAATTGTACCTGCTATTGGTATTCCTTATCCATTAGGGAACCCTCATTTGGATGCAGAAGGAGATAAAAAATTAAGAAGATCTATAGTTGAAAAGGCTCTTGAAGCTTTACAAACAGAGGTAGAAGATCAAACAGTATTTGAAGACTAAGTAGTAGCTGAATCAGATAATATAATTATATTAATAGGGTGATGTACTCATCACCCTTCTTTAAAACTAGCATAGTTTACACATTATTTTAAAATCCAGAAAGTATTGAAATATAATATTCAAATATCTATTATGTATTGATTTTTTTATACATAGAAGGGAGTATTATGATAAATCAAATGGTTGATTGGAAAAGGGTCATAAACTATGGAGGCGCTTTTATAGCATTTTTAATTGGTTCAGGTTTTGCTACAGGTCAAGAAGTTCTACAGTATTTTTCATCATATGGATATATGGGTATATTAGGTGCTGTTGTTACACTGTTTTTATTGCTTTATGTGGGTGTTAGTTTTATAACTGTAGGACAAGAAAATAAATTTGAAAAAGGTAGCGATATTTACAAATATTATTGTGGAGATATCTTAGGTGTTTTCTTTGATTATTTTTCCATATTATTTATTTATCTATCTTTTACTGTAATGATATCAGGTGCTGGTGCAACCTTTAGCCAACACTTTGGATTACCAGTCTATTTTGGCGCGATAACTATGGTAGTTTTAGCTACAACTACTGTGTTGTTTGGTTTAAACAATATTGTAGAAATTATAGGCAAGATTGGCCCAGTAATCGTTGTAATATCAATAACTTTAGGGTTAATAGCTATTTTTCAAAACATGGATGGTATTGTAAGAGCAAATGAAATTCTACCAACTTTAACTTTAACAAAAGCTTCTACAAACTGGTTTTTTGCAGCATGTTCTTATGTTGGGTTTTGCATGTTATGGCTGGCAGCTTTTTTATCATCAATGGGAGCCACGGCAAATAGTAAAAAAGAAGCAGCATATGGAGCCACAGCTGGGGCAATAGGATTTTCTGTTGCAGTTATTATTGTTGCATTAGGCTTATTAGCTTCTATCGAGGATGTAGCAGGTAGTTTAATTCCATCCCTATACTTAGCAAACAACATTCACCCATTATTAGCAACAATTTTTTCATTTATTATTGTAGCAGGAATTTACACTACAGCTGTACCTTTACTTTGGTCAGTTTCAGCAAGATTTACAGAAGATAGAAGTCCTAAATTCAGAACATTAACTATAATTTTAGCTATAATTGGCATGATTATAGGAATGTGGCTTCCTTTTGATAAACTTGTAAATATCGTTTATGTAATAAATGGTTATGTAGGTATAGTACTTCTGATTTTAATGGTTATAAAGAGTGTTAGAGTTAGATTTACAAAAGGGTATAACAATTAATATAGGCAACCGAGGGGTGATAAAATGGGAAATGTTTATGACTTAGTAATTATTGGATCTGGACCTGCAGGACTTGCAGCAGGACTTTATGCCGCAAGAGCTAAAATGAAAACACTTATCTTAGAAAAGGGTAAGACAGGAGGACAAATTGTTACTACAAGTGAAGTAGCAAATTACCCTGGATCAATTAGCGGGGCTACTGGTCCAAGTCTAGTAGCTAGAATGGTAGAACAGGCTGAGGAATTTGGAGTTGAAAGAAAAAAGGACGCTGTAGTTTCAGTTGACTTTAGTGACAAAATCAAGGTTGTAAAATGTGAAAAGGAAGAATATCGTGGAAAGACAGTTATAATAGCTACAGGAGCCACACCAAGAAAAATAGGAGTGCCAGGTGAAGAGAAATTAACTGGTAAGGGAGTATCCTATTGTGCTACCTGCGATGCAGACTTCTTTACAGATCTTGAAGTATTTGTTATTGGTGGTGGAGATTCGGCAATTGAAGAAGCTATGTACTTAACTAAGTTTGCTAGGAAGGTTACTGTTGTTCATAGAAGGGATGCTTTAAGGGCAGCTAAGTCCATCCAAGAAAAGGCATTTAAGAATGATAAAATCCAGTGGATTTGGAATTCAGTACCTCATGAAATCAAAGGTGATGGAATTGTAGAATCAATGGTTCTAAAAAATAAAAAAACAAGTGAACTAACTGAATATCATGCCCATGAAGATGATGGTACTTTTGGTATATTTCCATTTGTTGGATACACGCCTTTAAGTGACTTATTTAAAGATTTAATAGACATGGATGATAGGGGTTACATAATAACAGATGATAATATGAAAACCAATGTAGAAGGTGTATTTTCGGCAGGAGATATTAGACACAAAACACTACGTCAAGTTGTAACAGCAGTGGCTGATGGTGCAATAGCAGCAGTTCAAGCTGAGAAGTATATAGAAAATGCTTTTCAAGAATAAAATATATAATTTTAATTTTTAGGAGGTTAATATAATGTTAGCAGTTGACAAAAATACTTTTGAAGAAGAAGTGTTAAAGGCTGAAGGTTTTGTACTGGTAGATTATTGGAGTGATGGATGCGAGCCATGTAAAGCGTTGATGCCTGATGTTGAAGCCCTTGAAGAGAAGTATCAAGGAAAAGTTAAGTTTTGCAAATTAAATACAACTAAAGCAAGAAGACTTGCAATTTCACAAAGAGTTTTAGGACTTCCAACTATAGCACTTTACAAAGATGGCGAAAAGGTCGAAGAAGTTACTAAAGATGATGCAAACAAAGCTAATATTGAGTCAATGATCCAAAAGCATATTTAATTAAAAAAATTAAATATATATCTAAATAAGAAAGGATGATAGTAATGAGCATCTTAGAGAATAAGAAAGTAATCATTATCGGTGACAGAGATGGCATTCCTGGTCCAGCTATGGAGGAATGTGTTAAGACTGTAAAGACAGCAGAAGTAGTGTTCTCATCTACTGAATGCTTTGTCTGAACCGCTGCAGGAGCAATGGACTTAGAAAATCAAAAAAGGGTTAAAGAATTAGCAGAAAAACATGGAGCTGAAAATATAGTTGTAATATTTGGAGCTGCCGAAGCAGAGTCCGCTGGACTATCAGCTGAGACAGTAACAGCTGGAGATCCAACTTTTGCTGGTCCATTAGCAGGAGTTGAATTAGGTTTAGCTGTATATCATGCAGTAGAGCCAGAATTCAAAGGAGCCGTTAATGCTGATGTATATGAAGAACAAGTTGGCATGATGGAAATGGTTCTTGAAGTTGACGAAATAATTGAAGAAATGTCTTCAATGAGAGATCAATTCTGCAAATTTTAATAAATTATTCAAACCCTTTATAATTTATTAAAACCTTTTTGATTTTAAAATAAGTCCATTGAGAAGAGTCTAGTTAGGACTCAGGGTACAATATGTAGTGAAGAAATTAACTTGTAATTTAATTGATAATAGAAGTGGGTGGTGGATTGATGGATTCATCACCCATTTACTAAATATATACTATTTTGGAGGTGCAAAAAAATGAATTATTCAGTAGTAAAAGCTGCAGGATATGTATTAGTTAACACACCTGATATGATATTACATAATGGAACAACTCAAACAACAGAAAGAATAATGAATCCTGATTCAGAATATCTTAAAAAGGTACCTGAACATATAAGAGCATATGAAGAAGTTGTAAACTATGCACCAAACCAAGTTTACATAGGTAATTTGACACCTAAAGATTTAAAAGGATATGAAATGCCATGGCATGGTAAAGATGTACCAAATGCCAATAGATATGGTAAATTTGGAGAGATAATGCCTCAAGATGAATTTATAGGACTAATAAAGATGTCCGATGCATTTGACCTTGTAAAGCTTGAAAAATCATTTGTAGAGGTTATAAAGAAAAAAATTAAGGCTCATCCTATATTTGATGAAAATGATTTAGCAAGAATAAAAGAAGGTGTAGAACTAGCTGAAATAGAGCTAGAGGTAAATGAGCATCATGGAGAAGCAGTTTACAATGATGGAAAATTAATTGGTTGTGTTAAGAGAGCTCATGAAATAGATGTTAACCTTAATGCCCATGTTATGTACGAAAACCTAGTTGTTAAGGCTTCTGGGGTACTTGCATTCAAACACTTAATATACAATAATAAGATTGATCCAGCTATAATAGATTACGTAATAGAGTGTTCAGAGGAAGCTTGTGGAGATATGAATCAAAGGGGTGGTGGTAACTTTGCTAAAGCAATTGCAGAAATTGGCGGAGCTATTAATGCTACAGGTTCTGACACAAGAGGTTTCTGTGCAGCACCTACCCATGCTCTTATAGAAGCTGCAGCTTTAGTAAAGGCTGGAGTATATGAAAATGTAGTAATCGTAGCAGGTGGAGCAACTGCAAAGCTAGGGATGAATGGAAAAGACCATGTTAAAAAGGAATTACCAATACTTGAAGATGTATTAGGTGGATTTTCAATACTAATAAGTAAAAATGACGGAGTAAATCCAATACTTAGAACGGACTTAGTTGGAAGGCATACAGTAGGAACAGGTTCTTCACCTCAAGCTGTAATAACATCACTAATCACTGCACCACTAGATAAAGGTGGACTGAAGATTACAGATATAGATAAATATTCAGTAGAAATGCAAAACCCAGACGTTACAAAACCAGCGGGAGCTGGAGATGTTCCAACATCAAACTATAAGATGATAGCAGCTATTGGAGTAAAGAGAAATGAAATTGAAAGAAAAGAACTTGGCAGTTTCGTAGAAAAGCATGGAATGCTCGGATGGGCTCCAACACAAGGACACATACCATCAGGAGTACCATACTTAGGATTTGCACGTGAGGATCTAACCCAAGGTAGTTTAAATAGAGCGATGATAGTAGGTAAAGGTAGCTTATTCCTAGGAAGAATGACAAATCTATTTGATGGAGTATCTGTAATAATAGAAAGAAACCCTGGAAAAGTAGAAGACGAAGGTGCAGCTGCTAGTAAAGAAGAAGTAAAGACAATGATAGCAGAAGCTATGAGAGACTTTGCGTCCCATTTATTAAAGGAATAGGAGGGGCTAAGATGAGTGATACAAAGGCTATGAAGGAAATGTTAGGTAATATGTTTATGGAAATAGCTGATGCTATGGAAACTGGACAATTTGGAAATAAAGTGAAAGTGGGAATTACAACTTTAGGTAGTGAACATGGAACAGAAAATCTAGTAAAGGGTGCAGAGCTTGCCACTGGGAGGGCTTCGGATTTTGAAATAGTACTTATTGGTCCTAAGGTAGAAACTGACCTTGAAATAGTAGAAGTAAATACAGAAGAAGAAATGTATAAAAAGATGGAAGAACTTTTAGACAGTGGATATATTGGAGCTTGTGTAACAATGCACTATAACTTTCCAATAGGAGTATCAACAGTTGGTAAGGTAGTAACACCTGGACTTGGAAAGGAAATGTATCTAGCAACTACAACGGGAACATCTTCAGCTCATAGAACAGAGGCAATGGTGAAAAATGCCCTATATGGAATAATTACTGCAAAGGCAATGGGAACTAAGAATCCAACAGTTGGTATATTAAACCTTGATGGAGCAAGACAGGTAGAAAGAGCACTAAAGGAACTTCACAAAGGTGGATATGAGATTAACCTTGGCGAGTCAACCAGAGCCGATGGAGGCTCAGTAATGAGGGGTAATGACCTTTTAAAGGGAGCAGTAGATGTAATGGTAACAGACACCCTTACAGGAAATATAATGATGAAGGTATTCTCATCATATACAACAGGAGGAAGCTATGAAGCCATAGGATATGGATATGGCCCAGGCATAGGAGAAGGATATGATAGAACAATATTAATTCTTTCAAGAGCCTCAGGATTACCAGTAGTTGCAGGTGCTCTAGAGTATGGAGCATCCCTAGCTAAGGGCAACCTAAAAGAAGTAGCAAAAAGAGAGTTTGAAAAGGCTAATAAGGCTGGACTTAAAGAAATATTAAGCAGCTTGACTAAGGACAGTAACAAGGCTGTAGTATCAGAAGGAGAGGTTACTGCACCTCATAAGGAAGTAGTGACAGGCTCAATATCAGGTATAGATATTATGGATTTAGAAGATGCGGTTAAGGTGTTATGGAAAGAAGGTATTTATGCTGAAAGTGGTATGGGCTGTACAGGTCCTATAGTCCTTGTAAGTGAAGAAAAACTTCACAAAGCAACAGAAATCCTTTCAAAAGCTGGTTTTGTAGCTAAAGAAGGAGACATATGCTAAGCTTATGAGGAAAAGTGAACAATTATTTCATGACGGAATATAAGGAAAATGCGACGTAAACGTCGCAGGTTGAGATTAAGGATAAGGTTAAAATCAAGAGCAAAGACTGGTTTGACACATGGCACGGATATTCATAAACATATCCTGTAGGGGCGACCTGTGGTCGCCTTGGTTTTGGCATTCAATCCTGGCGACCACAGGTCGCCCCTACAACTGGTTTTAATCTTTTAACCTAAACCTCAACCTGCGACGTTTACGTCGCACTTTCCCTCATATGTGAAAAAAAGCAAGTCAAGGATTGTTCCTGGACTTGCTTTTTTTCTTAAAATATTAACAAGTTAATCATTAGATGAATCATACTCTAATATAGAGGATGACTCTTGCATATATTCTTCTATTACATTCTGAACATTTGAATCTTTTAATATTAATGATATTTCAATTCTTCTGTTTTGTTTTCGTGCTTCTTTTGATGTTCCATTTACAACAGGACGGAACTCAGAATAGGCACTAGCCACAAAATATGATCCATACTTATTTTCAAGTGTGGTATTACTTGACATTAAATAGTTGACTACAGCGGAAGCTCTTTTGGCTGATAAATCTCTATTATATTCAGACGAACCTACATCATCGGTATGTCCTTGTATGCTAATAGCATCTATATTCTTCCTAATATCTAAATCGTCTAAAGTCATTTCAAAGGCTTCTGATAAATTTTTTAAAAGCTCTTTACCTTCTTCTTTAATGGCATACGAGTTATATTCAAATACTAGACCTTCATTTATGACTATATTACCATTGTCAGCTATACTTACTAAGTCCTGACCTTCTTGATTAATTGGACCTAGTTCATCTTCTATAGAAGTTTTTACCTTTTTAAGTACATCTAAACGAAGAAGTGCAATACCTTTTAGCTTAGCCCTTACTTCCCCTAGCTCCTGATTACTTTCTGCAATAATTTCCTGTTGTTCTTTTATTTGCTCTTCAGATAAAGTTAATGCAATCTGTCCATCTTCTACCTCTGCCTGAACCTCTTCTAACTGATCTTTTATCAATCGCAGTTTTTTATCTGCTTGGCTAATTTCAGCATTGGAAGCCTCTAGTTTTAACTGGGTATCCATTAACTCCTTTTTTGCAAATTCAAGATTTTTTCCAGAAATAATATTTTGTATATATGCTAGAAGCATTAGCATAAATAGTATTAGGGCTATAGTAGAAATCATATCAGTAAAAGAGGGCCAAAAATTTTGTTCAATTGTATTTTTTTTGAAATTTCTTCTGCGTGCTTTCATAAAGGCCTCCTTTATTCATTTTTTCTACTAAATGTTAATGAATTAATTCTCTCGTTGAGCTTTTTTATGCTATCTTTATGCTCATTAATATTTTCAGTAAGATCTGCAAAACCAACATTCATTCGGTCAACATTGCTTCTAAGGTGATGATTAAACTCTGAAAAGTCTCTGGTATTTTCATTGAATTTTTGAAGAGATTTATCAAACTTATCAATGCTAGCAGATAGTTCTGTAGATGTAGTTGTCATACTATGAGCAGCTGATACAAATTGATTCCCCATAGTTTCTGCAACATAATTCAGGTTTTTTTCTAGTTTATTTCCTATGGATTCAAAAGAATCCATCCAAACAGTTTTTTGTCTTTCATAATCATGCTCTTTTTCTTTTTGAGTTAATACAAAAGCAATATTATTATCTAAGTATTCTTCTATTTGAACCATAACAGATTCTCTAGCTTCTTCTACATTAAAAATAATATTTAATATAGTCAATAAAACAGAGCAGGCAATTCCAAATAATGAAGTAATAAAGGCAACTGACATTCCCTTTACTGAATCAATAAGTCCTGTTATGATTGTGTCCATACTTCCTAAAACCTCAGTATTACCAGTAGAAGAAAGAAGTTCTACTAGTTTTGCAATAGATAAAGTTAATCCATAAAATGTACCTAAAAGACCTAGAATAATCATTAGCGATACTGCATTTCTAATAAATCTTTCTAATAAATTTAATTTTTTAAATTCATGATTAAAATTTCGTTCTATAATAGCTTGAGTATTTATATCACGAAAATTTCCCACCATTGCATTATTATAGTCTACAACTATTTTATTAAAGATTGAGTGTTCAAAAACTCCTTTTGTTCTTTTTGATGGGTTACTTACATCATACTCCATGTTTACATATTTTTTTCTAAGGATTATTGCTCCAAATAAAGCAATAAAAAATATCGTTAATATACCTAAAATAATAAATATGGCTAAACCATTAAGTTTGCTTATTAATGAAAACAAACGTACCACCCCTTTTTAATATTATATTAAATGTTATATTAAATACATGATATAATAATTTAATACCCTAGTACAAGGAAATAAAGCAGGTAAATTGTGGAGCTTTGGTTAGACTTGTAAATAAATCTTTAAAAAATAAAGAAGTTTTTAGGTTTGGCGTAACATAGGTTACGGAAGAACTTAAAGATATCAATTATTATAAAATAAGATCAAAATCTGTTTTTATAATAATAATAATGGTTATTCTAACCTTAGGTTCTCATGTCTATGATTTAGAGAGAATAAGGGGTATGGTTAAGGGGTTTGCCTGTGTACTGTTTAACAAAAAATTATAAGGAAAGGGTTGTTCATATGAGCAATTATATTATGTACATAATTACTATAGTATTTTTGGCAGTTTCATATAGTAAAGATAAACAAAAAACTAAAAAAGCATTAATGAAAGCACTGAAAGCTTTCGAAAACATAATGCCTCAATTTTTAGGAGTAATTATGTTAGTAGGAATATTGCTTGGGGTATTTAATCCAGAATTTATATCGAAAATAATTGGAGCAGAGTCAGGATGGCTTGGTATAGTTCTTTCTGCCATTGTTGGTGCAATAACATTGATTCCAGGATTTGTAGCATTTCCAACAGCTGCAATGCTTTTGCAAAATGGAGCAGGGTATATGCAAATAGGTGCTTTTATTTCCACTTTAATGATGGTAGGTTTGGTTACAGCACCTGTAGAAATAAAATACTTTGGAAAAAAATTAACTTTAGGAAGAAACCTATTGGCATTTATATTTTCCTTTATTGTTGCGTTTATTATTGGAAAGGTGGTTGGATAAAGATGAAGCTTTTAAAAAGATATAGATTTTTTATTGGAACTATTTTAGTTATGATAGCATTGTTAATTATAAATCAAAAGATAGGATTAAAAGCTCTCAGTGTAACAGGTTATAGTTTAAGAGAAATGGCTTTAGTTATACCTCCAATTTTTGTACTTTTAGGCTTACTTGATATATGGGTTCCAAGAGAAATAATGATGAAATATATGGGAGAAGAATCAGGAATATTGGGAATTATTTTAGCATTGATTTTAGGTTCAGCAGCTGCAGGACCATTATACGGAGCTTTCCCTGTTGCAGCAGTGTTTATGAAAAAAGGTGTTAAATTTACCAATATATTGATTTTTATTGGAGCCTGGTCTACAACAAAGATTCCTATGTTTTTATTTGAACTTTCTGCATTAGGAGCTCCTTTTGCTGTTACCAGATTATTAGTAAATATTCCAGGGCTTATTATAATTGCCTATACTTTGTCTACCTTTGTCTCTAAAGAGGAAGTAGAAAAAATATATGAAAATGCTGAAAGTCTATAAAAAATAGATGAGGGACAGTAAAACTGTCCCTTATAATATCCAAAACTGTCCCTTATAATATCCATATAAAAAATGGTATAGTTATTATGGAAAATAAAGTACTAACAAAAACTAGTTTAGAAGCCAGGTAATGATCATTTCCATATTTAGCAGCTATTATGGATATACCAATTGCTACAGGTAGAGAAGTAGCAATTACTATTATTTGAAGTAATATTTCACTTAAATTAAACAACTTTAAAATACCTAATATAAGAAATGGAAGTACCATTAGCCTTATTAAACAACATAGTATAACTTTACGGTCATTAAAAATTTCATATACCTTTAAATCACCTAGCATAGACCCAATAAAAAGCATAGATAGTGGAACAGTGATACTTCCCAGCAAATCTAATGAACTATAAATTGGAGTAGGTAATTTAGTTGAAGTCAGAAACAGTCCAAAGCCAATGAAAACAGAAACTATACAAGGGTTCATCATTTGCTTTATTAAAGAATCATGCTCATTGTTTTTAGGATTAGTTACAGATCTAATTGGAGATCTACGAAGGATACGTACACCAAAAGTCCATAAAAACACATCACTTAGCATATTTAATATTGCCATATAAAACACTCCTATTTCACCAAAAACAACATATGCTATAGGAAATCCTATAAACCCTGAGTTAGTAAAGACCAATGCAAATTGAAAAACATCTTTAGTAGATCCCTGAACCTTTAGAATATTAGCAAAAAAATAAGATAGTATTATATATACTAAATTAAGTCCTAAGCATATAATTAATAATTTGCTACCTTCTTTCACAAGCTCATTTGAAAACTCAAAGCTACTTAAGGATACAATAATTAGAGCAGGAAGGGAGACATATACCAGTAAATTGCTAATATCATCATTCATATTATTACTGACTATATTAAGTCTCTTACATACATAACCTACCCCTATTAATGAAAATAAGACCATTACTTGTATTAATGCCTCCATAAACACATCCCTCCAATTAATATATATTCTTCATATTCATATAATTTCCTTTTATTAAGTTAATATAAAAATTTAAATTTTTAAGAACGTATGTCGTATGTTGTCGAGAACACTCGATATGTTTTTTAATATATTTTTTTATATTAGAAAAGAATATAAATATAGGAAAATATTCATTAACTTTAAAGAAAATGACAATATATTTATATATTAGAAAAAAGAAGGTGAACAGCAAATATGTCTATAGCTATTAAAGAAGAGGCACGATATATAAAAATGCAAATAAGTATATTTGGAATAAATTTTCTCCATCGTGTCCATCCATGGGCTGCTGCTTGGTGGTCAGCTGCCATACCTGGATTTGGACATATGTATATGGGATACTATATACGAGGCTTAATATTTATGTCAGGAGAAATTTTTATAAACTTGAAATCTAGAATTAATTTAGCTATTTTTTATACATTTACAGGGAATTTTGAAAAAGCCAATCATGCACTTAATGAGAGGTGGGCACTATTTTATATGGCCGTATGGGTTTTTGCAATGTATGATGCTTGGAAATTGACTATAGAGGGAAATAAGATTTGTGAACTAGAAGAAGCACAAGAACAACGGGAATTTAAGCGAATGAATATTCTTGGACCTGTTAGAAATCAATTAGAGCAACGCCCTCCTCTTTTGGCAGCATTTTTTTCTATAGTGCTTGGAGGGATAGGACAAATTTATAATGGTCAATATATAAAGGGTATTATATTAACACTATGGACAATAGTTATAAATTATAATGCACAAACAAATCATCTACTTGGTAAATTTCTTATGGGAAAGGAAATTTACTTAGAGATGGTAAACTGGCAATGGCTACTTTTTCTCCCATCTATTTATGGATTTTGTATATTTGATGCTTACATGTCAGCCATAGAAATTAATAAACTGCAAATTGAGGAACAACGTTATTATCTATCTAAAAAAGAGAACTTTCACGGAACCAGTAAAAGAAAAAAATTTCCGCTGATTATGTATGGGGGTACAAAGCAAAGTGTAGATTTAGAATTGTTAGTTAATTCATTAAAGACACATGATATAGATAAATATAAAGTTGTTTTTTTAGATCGACTAAATAATGATAATCGTGAAATAGGAGATAGCATTCGAAGATCTGATGGAATTAGTAATTTCAATGGTGCATTATGTGGTGCAACTGTGCTGATGTTGTTTGGAACTATGTGGGGTGGACCCGTGATACCAGGAGGGCCGATTGCCATTGGACTTGCTGGATTTTTGCTAGGAGCAGCATTAGGATATGTTATCGATCGTTATCTTGTGGGATGGATTCGCGTAAAGCTAAACTTAGACACTGTTAAAGGCAGCAACTCTATAGATGGGGAAGTTTTAGTTTTGGTAAATGCTCTTGATAAAGATCAATATAACTATGTTAAAAAGACATTTTTAGAAAAAAACATTTCATTTGTAGGAGAAGCAGAACAAGCTTCTTTTGGAGATTTTTTCTATTAGAAGTAAAGGCAGGTGAAGACAGTTGGTTAGTTTTAAAAAATATATACTAATAGTTTTTGTATTTATAGTAATGAACAGTCTAATAGGATGTGAATTGTTTACTGCATCTGAACCTTTAAGAAAAATTGATAGCAAAGAAGGTAGATATGAGCTTTTAGAAGATGCTTACCATATAGATCGTGTAAAGATACAAAAAAGAAAGGATCTTTTGGATTCGTATAAGTTAGAGGGAGGTTTAGAAAGCTTAAATAAGTTAGATATTGTACAGACTGCTACTATTGAAAAAGACAATATGAAAGTTGATTTTCTAATAAAAAATAGAAATAAAGATGATTCGGGTGATAAAAGTAAAGAAGATATTCTTTGGGAAAATGTTCTTTTTTTATGTTATACCATTTTTGATACCTTCCCTGATATTAAAAAAATTCATTTCACAGCAGATTATTACTTTATTGATAGATATGGGGAACCATATAAGGAAAAAGTATTTAGATCTAATGTTACCAGGAGCCAATTAAAGCTTATAAACCGAGACTATCTTAGACCTGAAATGGTTCAGGGCATTTCAGATTTTTATATGTCTGAATATATTGCAGAGGAAGAAGAAAAATAGATATTTATAAAGCAAACTAAATTCAGCTGGTGTTTTAACACCAGCTGAATTTAGTTGTACAGCATTATTTGATAAATAGTCAGAAAAGATTTATACTTTAAATAATTGTAGTGTAAGCAAAATATAAAATGATAAGGAAAAGGAAAATGTCTTGGTGGGGAGAATGAATAAAAAAGTAATATTAGTCCATGGATACTTCAGAAATCATAAAGATATGTTAGATCTAAAGAAAAATTTAGAAAAGGTAGGCTATGAAGTAATATCAGTAAATCTGCCCCTTACCTTTAAAACAATTGAAGGTGCTAGTGATATATTTAATAAAAAAATGAGAGAAATTATAGCTAACTTAAAAGGTGATGAAAAAATTAGCCTTATAGGACATAGTACAGGAGGTTTAATAATTAGATTGTTTTTGTCTAATACAGATAATATAAACAAAATACATAGGTGTGTATTAATAGCTACTCCCAACAGCGGGAGTCAATTGGCAGATATAGCTTCAAAGGTATCTTCTATATTTGTTAGTGTATTTAAGACTTTAAAATCATTAAAACAAGAAAATGTAGCAAATCTTAACTTGATTAACGAAGATATTGATATAGGAATAATAGCAGGAAATAAAAATAACTTAATATTAGGCAAACTGCTAAAAAAAGAAAGTGATGGTAGAGTTGAGATTGATTCTGCAAGATATGAAGAGGCAAAGGATTTTGTCATTATGCCTTACAATCATAAAGAAATTCACCATAAATTTGAAATAGCCCAGTTGGCGGCATTTTTTTTAGAAAATGGGCGTTTTAAATAAAAATTGGGAGTGATATATATTGAATAATAATATAAATAAAAAAGTAGTGCTAACTATAACAACTCTAGGAGCATTTATAGTGCCATTTATGACCTCGGCGGTGAATGTGGCACTACCATCTATAAATGAAGAGTTTGTAATGAGTACAGTTCTACTAAATTGGATTGCACTATCCTTTTCATTAACAACTGCAATGTTTATTTTTCCTTTTGGAAGACTGGCAGATATACTAGGAAGAAAAAAGCTACTTATATGGGGAATGTCTATTTTTACAATTTCAGCAGCTTTATGTGGAATTTCCATTAATCCATATATGTTAATTATGGCTAGGGTTTTACAGGGAATAAGTGGTGCAATGATAGCTGTAACAGTTATATCCATACTGACTTCCGTCTATCCTCCAGGAGAGAGAGGGAAGGTTTTAGGATTAAATGTGGCTATGACTTATACAGGATTATCTACTGGACCATTTATAGGAGGGATTTTGACGAAGTATTTAGGTTGGAGGAGTATTTTTTTTATAACAATACCAGTGGGAATTTTTCTGATAATTTTATTATTTAGATTGAAACATGAGTGGGCTGAGGCAAAGGATGAAAGGTTTGATTATATAGGCTCTGCAATATATGCAGTAGCATTGTTTGGAATAGTACTAGGATTTTCTCTGATACGTTCATTTTGGGGTCCTGTACTTATGCTAATAGGGATTGTAGCTTTAATCATTTTTGGCATATTTGAAGGTAGAATACAGCAACCTATACTTAATATGAACTTATTGAAAACTAATAGGGTTCTTACATTTTCATCTATTGCTGCATTAATTAATTATAGTGCCACTGCCGCTTTAGGTTATCTACTTAGTTTATATCTCCAGTACATCAAAGGCTTTGATCCCACACAAGCAGGTACTATACTTATAGCACAGCCTATAATGATGGCTTTGTTTTCTCCGTTGGCAGGCAAATTTTCAGATAAAATTGAGCCTCAAAAGGTTGCTTCACTGGGAATGGGATTAACTACAGTAGGACTAGCTTTTCTAATTTTTTTAAGGGAAGACACTAGTACATTATATATTATAGTTAGTTTGATAATTATAGGTTTTGGTTTTGCATTATTTTCATCACCAAATACCAATGCAATCATGAGTTCTGTAGAAAAAAAGTACTATGGAGTAACATCAGGTATTCTTGGAGCTGCCCGTACAGTAGGGCAGACCTTTAGTATGGGTATTACTTCATTAATTTTGGCAATTTATATGGGGAATGTTAAGATTACCAGCAGTAATCTACCAAGCTTTCTTATATCTGTTAAAGTGACCTTTACCATACTTACAATCCTTTGTTTTTTAGGCATATTCGCTTCAATAGCCCGAGGTAAGGTCAGTAGAGTTGAAGGTGAGTAAGATGAAAATTCAAATGCCTAAACAAGTATTATATATATTGAAAATTATTAATGAAAATGGTTATGAAGCATTTATTGTAGGTGGCTGTGTTAGAGATTCTTTGTTGGGAAAGTTACCAGAAGACTGGGATATTACAACTAATGCTAAGCCAGAGATGATTATAAAGATTTTTAAAAATAAAGGATATAGTGTTATTCCCACAGGATTAAAGCATGGGACAGTAACCTTGCTTATAGATGGTGAACATTATGAAATTACAACATATAGAGTGGATGGAGAATATAAAGATAGTAGAAGACCAAGTAGTGTAGAATTTGCTTTGAATATAAAAGAGGATTTAAGTAGACGAGATTTTACCATTAATTCCATGGCATACAATGATTTTCATGGATTAGTGGATTATTTTGATGGATATAAAGATTTGACAAAAAAATCTATTAATGCTGTAGGTGATCCTAATAAGAGATTTAAAGAGGATGCCTTAAGAATGATGAGAGGCATTAGATTTAGTGCACAGCTAGGATTTAAACTAGAGACTGAAACTAAGATTGCAATTTTAGATAATGTTCATTTATTAGAAAAAATCAGTAAAGAAAGAATTAGAGATGAATTTTCTAAAATAATAGTTACCCAAAATCCTTCTAAATATATTTTGGAAATGCTTTCTATGAACCTAATGAAATATATAATACCAGAGCTATATGAATGTGTTGAATTTAAACAGCATAACCCACATCATGACAAGGACGTACTAAATCATATTTTAAGTGTAGTAGACAATACAGAAGGGGATTTGATATTAAGACTTTCTGCTTTATTTCATGATATTGGAAAACCTCATAGCTTCACCATAGATGAAAAAGGAATAGGACATTTTTATTCTCATCATTTAGTTAGTACAAGTATTGCAAAAAAAGCTATGAAAAGATTACGATATGATAAAAAAACTATAGATGTAGTGAGTACTTTAGTAAAAGAGCATATGTCTAAATTTGAAGTATTTAGCACCAAAGGAATAAAAAGATTTATAAACAGGGTAGGAGTTGAAAATCTGGATAGATTGTTTAAGCTCCAAATGGCAGATACATCTGGGTCAGCAAATAAAGATAATAGTAAAGTTTTAGAATTAAAAGATGAAGTGGAAAAAGTGTTGTCCCAAAAGCAACCATTATTAAAAAAAGATATGGAGATTAGCGGTTATGACCTAATTCAGCTGGGGATACCTGAAGGAAAGGAAATAGGAAGGATTTTAAATGAGCTATTGGAAGAAGTCCTTGAAAACCCAGAGTTAAATACCAAAGAGAAATTAATAGCCATTGTTAAAGAAAAAAGTAGATAATAAAGCAAAAAGCAAGTTTGAGAACCGTCCCAGAACTTGCTTTTGTTTTTGGTTTATGTGTTAAATTTTATTTAAAAATATGATATAATTTTCCATAGATCGACAAATTTCGAGATGAGGTATTTAAAATGAAAAAATGCCATAGGTTAAATCACAAACCTACATACTTTTTTATAATCTTTATTTTCTGTATAGTATTATCGGCTTTTATTTATTTTTATTCTTCTGATGCCTTACATAGCTCTATGGAAACGTCATTAACTGAACTTGCAAAGCAAGGGGCAGAAACTGTAACAAGGGATATTGAAAGGAATTTTGTGATATTAGAAACCTTGGCAAAACTAGATGTTTTAAAAAGTACTACAGTCACTGTTGAAGAAAAGTTAGAAATTCTTAGTGCATATGTTAAACCTGAAGGGCTTCTTAGGATAAACATAGCTGATTTGGATGGGTATTCTAAGAGTACTGATGAAGCTGAAATTTTTATAGGGGATAGAGAACATTTTATTAAAGCAAGAGAAGGGTATAGGAATGTCTCAAATATAATAAAAGGTAGAATAGATAATTCGCATATTGTAGTTTTTGCAGTGCCAATTTTTAACGAAGAGAAGATTGTAAACATATTATTAGGAACATATCCTGCAGAAGAGTTAAGCTCTATAACTGATAAAATCAAATTTGGAAGGATAGGTAATTCCTTTATTATTGATAAAAATGGAACAGTTATAGCTCATGAAAATCGAAAGCTGGTTTTTGATAAATTTAATCTTTTAGAAGATAGTCCACAAAATTCCAATTTAGACCAATTAAAAAGACTAATAAGGAAAATGGTAGATGGTGAACCAGGGGCTGGAGAGTATTATTATGAGGGTGTGAATAAGCATATGGGCTATGCTCCCATACGTGGTACAGACTGGTTCTTAGGAGTAAGTGCACCTCATGCTACCATTTTTGATGGTATAGATAGATTTATAACTGTTTTGATAATTATTGGTGTATTTGTAGCACTTGTTATTTTAATTTTAAATATTTATCTTAAGTATGTAAGAGAAAAGCTTGGAAAGCAAGAAAGGCTATCCCAGAATGCCATTGAAGCAGCACAAATTATTATATTCAGCTTTGATAAAGATGGAAAAATAATAGATTGTAATTGCTATGCTCAGGAAAAAACAGGATATAAATATGATGAAATTGTACATAAAAAAACAATATATGACTTAATAGCATATAAAGATAAAGAAAAAGTCCAAGATTTAATTAATAATTCTAATTTACAAAAAACTCAATCTAATATTGAATTTCCTATATTAAGTAATCAATGGGAAGAAATTCACGTGTTGTGGAATATAAATTCATCAGACCCTGCAAGAATAAAAGATAATATAGAGATTATGGGGATAGATATAACAGAAAAAGTACTATCAACAATAGAGTTACAGGCACAGCATGATGAGTTAAATGCTTTATATGAAGAACTAGCAGCCTCAGAAGAGGAGTTAAAGGATCAGTATGAAAAGCTTTGTTACCATCAGGAAAAGGTTAATCAGTATGCTTACTATGATGTGGTGACAGAACTTCCAAATAGAATAAATTTTTCTGAAAAATTTGAAGAGCTAGTAAATGAGGAACGTAAAGCAACTTTGATTTTTATGGATTTAGATGATTTTAAGTTTATAAATGATTCCTATGGACATGCCTTTGGGGACTTGCTGTTAAAAGAAGTAGGGGAAAGATTGCAAGGGTTAAAGGACTATGATTATATGGTTTCCCGCTTAGGTGGAGATGAATATGGTATTTTATTGATGGATGTATACAGTCATCAAGAAATTAAGACATTTTGTAGCTTACTGATTGAAAGTTTTAATGAAAGCTATGAGATTGAAAAAATTCAACTGCATATGAGTGTTAGCATGGGAATTGTTCAGTTTCCAAAGGATGGTACAAGCTTTGAGGAGTTATTAAAATATGCAGATATAGCAATGTATAAAGCAAAAGAGCTTGGAAAAAACAGATATGTTTTTTATACAAAAAAGATGAATGATGAACTTATGGAAAAGTTAACTACACAGATGTATATGAAAAATGCTTTATCTAATAACGAGTTTGTATTATATTATCAGCCTCAATTCCATGCAAGCAAAAGGAATATAGTAGGATTTGAAGCATTAGTTCGATGGGATAGTCCTGAACTAGGATTAGTGTCACCCTTAAAATTTATTAGTATAGCAGAAGAAAATCGGATGATCATTCCTTTGGGAGAATGGATATTAGAGACAGCTATTAGATTTATAAAAAAAGTAAATGAGCAGTATTCTAACAAGCTAGTAATTTCAGTAAATATTTCTATAATTCAGTTACTCCAAGATGATTTTGTAGACATGGTTTTAAAAATCATAAAAGAAGTTGGGCTAGAACCACAGCTTTTAGAGCTAGAACTTACGGAGTCTATCTTAATGCAATCTTTTGAAATGGTAGAAAATAAGTTGGAGAGATTGAAAAAGGTTGGTGTAAGAATAGCCCTAGATGATTTTGGAAAAGGGTATTCTTCCTTGACTTATTTACGTAAGCTACCTATATCTACTCTTAAAATTGATAAAGCCTTTATTGATAATATAGAAACTGTAACCAATGAAGATATACTCATAGAAACCATAATTTGTATGGGAAAGAAAATGGGACTTGTAATTGTTGCAGAAGGTGTAGAAACTCAAGAGCAGTTAGATTATTTGGAAAGGGAAAAATGTGATAGTATTCAAGGTTATCTTTTAGGTAAACCAATGCCAAGCAATAGAATTGATGAATTATTGTCTAGGAATCAGGTAAAGACTATCTATAGACCAAATCATTAAAATATGAAAAAGTTCTCCAATTTGTCATTCTGAATGTAGCGATAGCGGAATGAAGAATCTTGAAAGCCATTCAAATACCGAGATTCTTCGTTTCACTCAGAATGACATTTTGGGGGATGTATTTTATTGGTTGACTTTTTACTGGTATTCAAATCTATTGTTTTTTAAAAAAATAGGAGTGATATGCTTATAAATATGGAAGAATGTCCATAACATACTTTTGTATCTCAGAAAGGTTCTTTATTTCTATGGTTTTCCTATCATAATCAATTAAACCTTCCTCTTTCATTTTTATAAGCTCCCTAGATAAAGAAGGTCTTTGTATACCAAGCTTATCTGCCCATTCTTTTTTTGTAATACTTAGATGAATTTCTAGGTTTTTCTCTTTTCTATATTCTTCAAAAATATGTTCGCAGATTTTTTGACGAATGCTTTTCAAAGTAACCTCTCTTAGTTTTTCAGTTAAAGTAACTGTTTTATCACATAATACTCGTAACAATTGAGTTAAAAATATAGAGTCTTTTTGACATAAATTTAATATGCTTTCTTTAGACATTTGAATAAGAACAGTATTTGATTTTGCTTGCCCAGTCATAGGAAAGGTATTTCGCCTTCCAAAAAGCAAATTCTCTCCTACAGTATCCCCATCTTTAAACTCAGCAATGGTCAAGGTCTTTCCAGAAGAATCTATCTTCTGAATTTGAATTATACCTTCTAATATTATGTAAATATTTGTGCAAGGCTCATTTTCTATAAAAACAAGAGCGTTTTTGCTATATTTAGAAATTTTATAATCTATTATATTAAAAAACTCAAGTAATGCTTCTTGAGAATAGTGATTAAATAAAAGACTCCTATTAAGAGTAGGTATATATTTACTTATTTGCATTAAATTGCCTCCAATATTTTAATTAGTAACATATGTTACCGCTTAATACTACTAAAATCCATTATAATACAAACATATTCAAAATAAAAGGCAGAAGTTATGTTGAAAGAGAGGCAAAAAAATGAAGAATAAGAAATTAATATTTGTATTAGTAATCCTAGCAATAATAGCGATGATTAGTTTTAACTACAATAAAATATATTCTTTTTTTGTAGATGAAAAGATACAATCACAGGAAAATACAAAAAAGGATTTGGGGGTGCCAGTAAAAAGTTCTGGGGTAGTAAAAGAAAAGATTACTGAAAAATTAAGTTATACGGGAACTATATATTCAAATGAAACTGTGGAGATTATCTCGAAAATTCCAACTAAAATCACAGAAATAACTGTAAGTGAAGGAGATATGGTTAAAAAAGGACAGGTTATTGCAAGACTAGATAATGAAAGCACAAGGGCTAAATTAAACAGTATACAGGCAAAAATTAATACTATGGAATTTAATTTAGAATACCTGACAGAAGAAGAAGAAAAATATCAAGCTTTACTTGAAGAAGGAGGGATTACTCAATCCAGTTATGACAAGGTAAGTCATGAAAGAGGAATGCTAGAAATGCAGCTTAAGGAATTATATGCTTCTAAAAATGAAATAAATGTAAATTTAAAAGATACTATTTTAACAGCCCCTATATCAGGAAAAGTAAGAATAGTAAACAATAGCATAGGTGATTTAGCTGTTACTGGAAAACCTATTGCAGTTATAGACGATATCTCACAGCTGGCTGTGAAAATAAATGTAAGTGAATCTGATTTAAAGAAAGTAAAATTAGAAACTCCCGTGTTGCTAGGAATTTCAGGAATTGATGAAAAGGTAATGGCAAATGTAACCCAAATAGGATCAAGCATAAACCCTAAAACTCGTATTGGAGAGGTTGAAGTAGGAAATCTTAAGCTTGAAGAAAATGAAAAAGTCATTTTAGGAACAAGTGTAGAAACAGAGTTTATTTTAAAGGAAGTAGAAGAAGGATATACTATACCATTTAATGCAGTAAAAGAATTATCCGATAAAAAAGTGGTCTATAAAATAGAAGAAAATCATGTTAAAGAAGTCCCAATAGTAACAGGATTAAAGATAGATAATAGAATTCAAGTAGTAGATGGATTGGCAGAAGGTGACGAGATCGTAGTAGGAAATACTGATAAACTATATAATAATGCTGAAATATACCTATTTAAAGGGGCTGAAGAGTAATGAATATAGGAAAATTCTCTATTAAAAACAAATATTTCGTTTTAGCCTTTGCCATAGGAATTTTATTGTTGGGAATATACTCTAAAACCACATTACAAGTTCAATTATCACCGGATACAAACCCTCCAATGGCTACTGTTATGGCAAGATATCCAGGGGCATCAGCTCAGGATGTTGTTGTAGATGTAGTTGAACCAATGGAGGAAGAATTTGGAAAGCTAGAGGGAATAACTAATGTAAAATCCACAAGTCAGGATAACTTAGCTATTCTTCAATTAGAATTTGATTATGGAATTGATATAGATAAGGCAGCTATAGATGTACAAAATTCCATAAGTAGAATAAGAAACTCCCTGCCAGATAGGATGGAAGAGCCTAAGGTACTGAAATTTAGTACTTCAGACAAGCCTGTTACTACAATTAGTTTAAGTAGTGAATCATTGAGTATGGAAAAAATAAGAGAACTGGCTGAAGAAGAAATAGGCTATGAGCTTCAATTGGTTAATGGGGTTGCAGCTGTAAATACTTTTGGAGGATACCAGTCAGAAGTACAAGTTCAAATAGATAAAAATAAATTACAGGCATATAATATTTCAATTCAACAGATTTCAACTATATTAGCTCAAAATAATATAAAGGCACCAGGAGGAAAGCTAAAGGAAAATGATAAAGAAGTTCTTATTAGAATTGAAGAAGGACTTTCTAATGAAGAAGAGATTTTAAACCTGAGGGTTCCTTTGATGGATGGAAACCATATCTATATTAAAGATGTAGCTACAGTTAGCTCTACTTATGAGGAGTTAGAAAGCACCTATCGATTTAAAGGTGAACGAGCTATAGCCCTTTTAATTACAAAAAGTAGTGATGCTAACACGATAGAAGTAGTTGAAAATGTCAAGGAGCGGGTAGCAGAGCTAGAAGAACAATATCCTTTTATAGATTTTCAAGTAGCTCAAGATGATTCAATATTTACAAAGCAGATGGTAGATAATATGACATCAAGTGTCTTGCAGGCTATCATATTAACCATAATCATTATTATGTTATTCATTTCAGCAGTAAATCAATCCTTAGTTGTTTCTATCTCCATGCCTTTGGCTTTCTTAATGACATTGGGACTTATGAAATTTTCTGGACTGAAATTGGACTTAGTAACTTTATCTGCATTGATATTAAGTATAGGTTTTGTTGTGGACGCGTCTATAGTTGTAGTTGAAAATATAATGACCCATTATAATGAGTATAAAAAGGATATTACTAAAGCGGCTATTGATGCGACTTCAGAAATAGCTTTACCTACTATAGCAGGGGCATTGACTACCTTGGTGGTATTATTTCCACTGTTGTTTATTAAGGGATTTGTTGGAGCTATGTTTAAACCATTATCCCTAACTATTATTTTTGCCATATCTTCATCTATAGTAGTAGCATTGATTATAATACCTTTATTTACTGTATTGTTAAATAGATTTAAGTTTAAAAAAGTGGGTAGTATAGTATCAATATTAAGTGTTCCGTTTAATAAATTTATGGATTTAATTCTTAGAGGATATATAAAACTATTGAGAATGGCCTTAAATAATAAAGGGAAAGCTTATATAATAACACTATTATTAATGATATTAAGTGCTAGATTTCTTGTAGGTAATGGAGTAGAAATGCTCCCTAAATTTGACAGTGGTATCTCTTATGTAACTGTTGAAATGGAGCCAGGAACAACCTTGGATAAAACAGAAGAAGCAGTAATAAATATAGAAACCTATCTTTCTAAAGAAGAAAATGTATTAAACTACGATACACAAATAGGTTTTGAAAAAGATAGTAATCTATTAGGAGATTTTGGTGTAATGGGGACCAATCAAGCCTTAATAACAGTAAACCTAAACACTAGAAAAGAACGAGAAGAAACAATATGGCAGTTCCAAGAAGAAATGAGGGAATATATTACTCAGATACCAAATATAAAGAACTTTGTTGTAAAGGAACAAGGAGGTACAGCTGTATCTACAAGCTCCGCCCCACTAGATATTAGGATTAGTGGAGACGACCAAGAGATTTTATACAATTTAGCAATAACTTTGGAAGAAGAAATAAAAAAGGTAGAAGGTACAACCAATATATACACAAGTTTTCATCTTGACAATATGCAGGCTGTTATTAATATGGATCATGGAAGGCTTCAAGAACTAGGACTAAGTACAGCAAATGTATCCCAACAAATATTTAGTGCTGTTGAAGGTGTGAAAAATTCAAATATGGATAGATCAGATACAGAAAGTTTGGGGATTGCGGTACAGTATAGAGATGCAGCTATTGAATCTTTAGATAGCTTGATGAATGTCAATATTGATACTCCTGTGGGAATCAAAGTACCACTAAGAGAAGTAGCTTCATATAAGATAGAGAAAAGATCAAATATGATAACTAAGGAAAATATGGAGTATACAATTGAGATTTTAGGATATACCCATGATAGGGCATTTAGTCATATTGTAGGAGATATTGATAAAATCATTAATGATTTTCCTGTTCCTAAAGGTTATAGCATAGATATGGTAGGAGAACAAGAGGAATTAGGAAATTCTATGAAAGACATGATATTTTCTTTAACACTAGCTATTGTTTTTGTATATCTGATTTTGGTACCTCAGTTCAAATCATTTTTAGACCCGATTACTATTATGAGTGCAATCCCATTGGTAGTAATAGGAATAGCACCAGCCTTAGCTATAGCAGATAAATATATTTCAATGCCAGTATTATTAGGCTTTATCCTATTGGCTGGTACAGTTGTAAATAACTCCATACTTCTTATCGATTTTGTTAAGACCTTTAGAAGTAAAGAACCAACATTGGAAAAAAGTTTGATTTCAGCTGTAAAATCAAGGTTTAGACCAATAATGATGACAGCATTATCAGATGCAACAGGAATGTTACCTTTGGCACTACAGCTAGCCCTAGGAGCAGAAAGATTCTCCCCACTAGCTATAGCAGTTACAGGAGGTATACTTGCAGCCACCCTGTTAACTATGATTATGATACCTGTACTATATGCTACATTTGATGGCATAAAGAATAAGGTATTCAATAATAAACTTAAAGAAGAAATGTAAAAAATATTAAAAATAGGAGGAAAAAATTATGGAAATTATAAAAATGAATGAAATTGAAGGAACAACTAACAAAAGAGGGGTTCTTGCAAAGCAATTAATCAAGCATAAAAATACAACAGTTATGAATTTATGCTTAAAACCAGGAAATGAAGTACCACCTCATGCAGTTCCTGTAGATGTGTTTTTCTATATAGTAGAAGGTAAGGGAACACTAGTGATAGGAGAAGAAGAAAGTGTAGTTGAGGCAAAGGACATTATACTATGTCCACCAAATACAAAAATGTCCCTAAGAGCAGACCAAGGAGAAGAGTTTATTGTATTAAATGTAAAAACACCAAGTTTATAGAATGATGTATAAGATGGGCGATAATGTCCATCTTTTATTTTTTTAATTACCACTTCCCAAGGATTTACTGTAGGCATTAATTAATTCGTACCTACTATTTTGGTTAAATAAAACTAACAGCAATTATTTAATATTAAATTTTCTACGTCTTACTAATATAAAAAGGGGTTGCTCCCAACTTGTCGAACTAATTAAGTGGGAATAAAAAAGTATAAATAAGAGAGGGTATTTTATGGATGGGAATAAGGAGTTGCAGAACTTAAAAAATGAAATAAGAGATATAAAAGAAGTAGCGAGAAATTTACAAAAACGAATAGAGGTCCTTGAAGGCAAAGAGAATGGTCAAGCAAAGGAGCATAATTCTATAATAGAAAAAGAAAAGGTGTCTAATGATAAGCCAAGGAATTTATTAAATAAAATACATAAAGAAAAAACTGAGAAACATTTTGAACTTAAACTAGGTCAGTTATTAAACAGATTAGGTATCATTGCAGTGATTCTAGGTTTATCAATTTTTCTTAAATACTCATTTGATAATCAATGGATGGAGCCTCCTGTAAGGATTATTTTAGGAATTATCCTAGGAGTGGTTTTGTGGACAGTAGGGGAACTTACCAAGAAAAAATACGAAAAATATGCATATGGTCTACTGGGAGGGGGAAGCCTTGCGATCTTTTTCTCGGTATATGCAGGTTATAGCTTCTACGATTTATACTCACAAGTAGTAGCTTTTATAGCTTTGATTGTTGTAATGACAATTACAGTTGTGATGGCAGTTAGGCATGATTCTTTAGCCATCGGAATATTAGGTGGTATAGGGGGATACTCTGCGCCAATTTTAGTTTCAAGTGGAAATCCTTCGCCATCAATACTTTTCGGATATTTAACAATAGTAACTGTAGGCGTATTGGGTGTGGCAATACATCGTAAGTGGAGAACTTTTAATTATCTTAGTTTTATGGCGAACCAGTTATACTTAGTAATATGGTTTCTTTCAGGAGATTATAAAGAAAATATAGTAATAACTATGATGTTTTTAGTAATCCTATTTGGTCTGTACCTAGGAATTTCTTCAATCTATAACATAAAGAATAAAATACTTTCAAAAAGAGCCGATACAATAATGGTGGGTTTAAATGCTTTTACCTTTTTTATGTGGGGGCAGTTTTTATTAAGAAAAACTCTTTTTAGTGACTATTTAGGATTTTATGCAATACTCATTGCCTGTATATATATAATACTTGGAAGAATAGCTTATAGGGTTTCTAATAAAGACAAAGGTCAATTATATATGCTTTTAGCATCAGCTTTAGTCTTGATAACAATTTCTATACCATTACAATTAGATGGAAAGTTTAGAACTTATGCTTGGTTGACAGAGTCTATTGCTTTAACCTTTATAGGTTTTAAACTTAAAGAAAGTAAATTACGCTTAAGTGGTATGGCAACATTTGCTCTGTGTCTGTTTACACTTAGTGATATTTTTGAATATGGGATGAGTGAAAAAATATTTTTCTTTAATTCTGATACAGCAGTATTACTGTTCACTATTATTATTACTTATGGAATATCTTATTTATACTCTGAAAATCATGACAATCTGGAAGCTACTGATAAGAAGATATTAATCTTTTTAAGGGTATTTACTTTAGTGGAAATATTCATTTTTATAACTATACAAAACTTCCACTTCTTTTATCAAAAGGATTACAATCATCTTCTATCACCTGAACAATTAAGTTTGAGTGGACTTTGGATGATATATGCCATTGTGCTTTTTGTATTTGGTATTAAGAGAAATAATCGTTACTTTAGATATAGTAGCTTAGGTTTAATAGGGATTATAATAATTAAAGCATTTCTGTTGGACTTAGCAGAACTTCAAACTATCTATAAGATTATTTTATTTATTATTTTAGGAGTATTAATGTTAGGAATTTCTTATGTTTACCAAAAGAAAAGAGATATTATACTCGGTTTAGATGAGGATTCTAATGAGGAGGAAATGTGATATGAGCGTTAGACTATCTCCTAGTATATTAGTTATTATACTTACTATGTTTTTGTCAACTTCAGCATTTGGACAAGACTTAGAAAGTTTTCAATATACAAGTGATATTGACATTAAGGATAATAAAGATAATTTTGTGATACTTGAAATATCACCTAAGGTGTATTCAAGTATGGAACCTAGTTTTAATGATTTAAGACTTTATAGTATGGAGCAGGAGTTGAAATATTTAGTATTACCACAAGGAGATACTAAAGAAAAATTAATAGAAAAAGAATTAGATATTTACAATAAAGGTACTATAGGAAATACATATTCATTTGAGATTTCACCTCCCCAAAATACAAAACAAAACTTACAATACTGGGTAAAACTAAATCCTTCAAAGTATCTAGTTGAGACTAATATTTATGGTAGTAATGATAGGATAGATTGGAAGCACTTAAAATCTCAAACTATTTTTGGTATAGATGGAGAGTACAATAAATTTAGTTTAGATAATATACAGTACGATTTTATTAAAATAGAATATGAACCTTCTGATAATATGGAAGTACGCTCGGTTACTTATAGCCAGATAGAACAAAAACAAAGTAAAGGTAATCTAAACACTTCAGATTTTACCAGAGAAGAAAATAGTATAGAAAAAACCACAACAATTACTATAGATAATAAGTTTAATAACTATCCCACAAAGCAAATTGTATTTAAAAGCAATGAAAACTATTTTTATCGTCAAGCTAAGATAAGTGGTAGTAATGATAGAGAAAATTGGAAGGAAATTAAAAGAACATTTATCTTTAGAGATAGTGTTGATGAAAAACTAAATATCAATTACCCTCCACAAAAATATCGGTTTTTACGAATTGAAGTTTTAAATGAGGATAATCAGCCTTTAGAAATAGGAGGTATACAATCAGAGGCTTTACCCATATATGTTCTTGTAAATATTTCAGATACTAATACCTCTAAGATAAAGGCTTATTGGGGGAATGCTACATTAAGTGCTCCAAGATATGATATAGCTAAACTAAACATATCTTTAGATCCAGAGACTTATAGAATATATGGAATGGATACCTTTGAAGAAAATGCGGAGTTTGTAGGAGTTGATAAGCAACTACCCCTAACTGAAAGGTATCCGTGGCTAATGATTACTAGTTTATCATTAGTAACAATTATAGCGTTAGCCTTTTTATACAAAACTGTAAAGCAAGTAGGTTAAAGTTTGAGGAACAGGGTTACTGTTCCTTTTATTCTATATTTATTTAGGGACAGGAGAGAGCAGGTTCTGTCTCTTTTTTCCTATATTAGCTTAAAAAAGAATATATAATATCATTTACACTTCTTTTAAAGTTAGAAGATTTTTTTCGGTAACAATATGTTTGTTTAGCTTTTTCACACCATGTTTTTGAAATTTAACTACAAAAGTAGATATATCTATAGCTTTTATATATCCTTCTCCAAATATTGAATGAAAAACAGTACTTCCTATCTTTAGTTTATCAGCTTCAACACTTTTGATTTCATTTAAGAATTGAGATTGTCGTCCATTTATGGTTATTAAGTCAAGATATTCCTTTGACCTAGTCATACCAACATAAAATAACCTTCTTTCTTCTTCAAGCTCAGAAGGTTCTGATTTTTGAAATAGCTCAATGGCCTTGCTAGAAGGCAATGTTTCCTGTAAAAGATCATATATAAAGACATTCTTAAATTCTAAACCTTTCGAACTATGAAGTGTAGATAAAGTAACAGCATGTTTAACATTGACTTTATTAGAATCCTTTAAAAGCTCTTCTAATTCATCTAAACGATATATAAATTCAACAATTGTATTAGTGTTTTCAGCAATTAAGGTTAAAGCACTTATTATATTGTATACATTATCTATTGAATACCCAAACCTTTTGCAATAAGTCTCTAGGGAATCTTTATATCCCATATTTATCAGTACAAAAGAAATTGCTGCGTTGGGAGATTTGTTTTGTAGTGTTTTGAATTTTTTTTGAAGTTTATTTATATTAGTACATTGTCTAGAGCTTAAATTAGAGCTATTTTTCAATCGTTCAAATATATTGCCATAGCTTTGATTTTCAAAAGACTGCATCATAGTTTTTGATATGTACCCATTTGTTTTATAGCAGATTCTGATAAACGCGTCTAAGTCATTATTATCAATAGCTACTTTTAAGAAACTTATGATATCATTAACAGCAAAATGAGTAAAAAAGCTATTTTTATGGTCTCTTATATAAAATTTAATATTATTTTTTTCAAGTATATCTATTAGGGGTATAACAGAAATATTTTTTCTAAAAAGAATTGCCGAATCTTTTAAGTCTTTTAAAGCTTTCAATTGATTTACCATATAAATTATCTGATCATTATAATCTTCCACAGATACTATATTTACAGGTCTTTTGTTTGGAGTATTGGTATACATTTTTTTATCAAAACGTTTTTTGTTATTTTGAATACATTTGCTACTGCTTTCTATTATATCTTGAGTACTACGAAAATTTTGTTCCATATAATAGACCTTAGCGTTTTTAAATTCTTTTTTGAAATTCAAAAGAAATTCTACATTAGCACCTCGCCAGCTATAAATAGATTGATCATCATCTGCTACCATAAATAGATTGTTATTAGGCTTAATTAACAGTTTAATAATTTCATGCTGTACTTTACTAATATCCTGTGCCTCATCAACTTGTATATACTGGTATTTATTTTTGTAATACTCTAAGATGTTAGGGTAACGATTAAAAAGCCATAGTGTTATGGTGAGCATATCATCATAATCTAGCAAATGATTTTTTCGCTTATATTGTCCATACTGGATATATATTTCCTTAAATGAAGGTATGTCTACTTTGTAATCCTCAAATTTATCTAAAGGAACTAAAGTGTTTTTAAAATATCCAATAGTAGATTCAAGATCATCAAGCTTATCCTCATGGATGATTTCATTGTTAACTTCTTCATAAATTTGTTTAAGAAGTCTATATTTTTTCTCGTTAAGAACTTTAAAATCTTGACCACAGATTTTTGAATAATAGTTTTTAAGAACTCCATAGGTAAAAGAATGAATTGTAGAAAATTTAGCTTTTTTATTTATGTAATTACCAAATAAACTATCATATTTTTGTTCCATATCATTTGCCGCGGCACGTGAAAAGGTCATAGACAATATGTTTTTAGGGTCTATATTAACATTATATATAAGATTAAAGGTTCTAAATAAAAGGGTGGAGGTTTTTCCACTACCAGGACAAGCTAATATTAGAGCAGGACCATCTATATGCTTAACTGCATTTAATTGCTGGGAATTTAATTCAAAGTCAAATTTTTTTTGTATAATCTGTTTTAACATATAAAGGACTCCTAATAAAAAGTTTTTGTAGCATAATTATTATACCATCTCAAAAGAAAAATTAAAGAGACAAACAAAATTAATGTTTTAGAAAAATACAATAGATAAAATGAATGTTATTAAATTAAAAATATTTGTTTTAGTACAAGCTTAAGATACATAAATATAAATAATTTAAAGATTTTAATTTTATACTTAACACTTCATTTAAATGTGTAGATCTTCATGGAAGAGATGAAAAGGAGGCGAAGGGTATATGACGGGCTTTAAGGAGTTAATAGAAAGGGATAGAGGAGAAAGAAAGAAAAATAATTTTGAAGGAAATTTCTTAGATTATCTGGATATTGTAAAGCAAGATCCATCTATTACAATGTTAGCCCATGAAAGAATGTTTAAAGCAATAGAAAACAAAGGTGAAGAATTAATTAATACTACTGAGAATCCAAGATTAAAGAGAATACATGGAAACGATGTGGTAAAAAAATATAGTTTCTTCAAAAATGATTTTTTCGGAATAGATAAGATGTTAATGAAAATCGTAAATTATTTAAGTACTGCAGCTATGAAGGGAGAAGAATCCAGGCAAGTATTATATCTTGTAGGTCCAGTAGGAGCTGGAAAATCGTCTATAATAGAGACGTTAAAAAGGGGATTGGAAACAAGTGCTCCTGTATATGCTTTAAAGGGATGCCCTATGAGGGAAGAACCACTTCATTTAGTTCCAAATCATTTAAGAAAAGAATTTGAGGAATTGTTAAATGTAAAGATAGAGGGCGATTTATGCCCAGTTTGTAGATATAGATTAAAAAATGAATTTAATGGAGAATTTGAAAAATTTCCGGTTGAAACCATTGACTTTAGTATTAGATCAAGGAAGGGAATAGGAGTTGTGCCACCAGTAGACCCAAACAATCAAGATACTTCAGTACTAGTAGGTTCTGTTGATATATCCAAGTTAGATTTATTTCCTGAGGATGATCCTAGGGCATTATCACTAAATGGAGCCTTTAACGTGGGTAATAGAGGTATAGTTGAGTTTATTGAGGTCTTTAAAAATGAAGTAGAATATCTTCATACTATGATTACAGCAACACAAGAAAAGAGTATACCTGCACCTGGTAAATCTTCCATGATTTATTTTGATGGTATAATTTTAGCTCATTCCAATGAAGCAGAATGGAACAAATTTAAAGCAGATCATACTAACGAAGCAATTTTAGATAGGATTGTGAAAATTGAAGTTCCTTATTGTCTTGAATTAAATGAAGAAATGAAAATATACAGAAAAATTTTAAGCAATAGTAATTTTAGTGCTCATTTAGCCCCACATACAATAATGGTGGCGGCTATGTTTACTATCTTAACAAGACTGACCTCATCAAATAAGGTAAGTCCTCTTACGAAACTTAAAATATATAATGGAGAAGAGATAGTAGAGAAGGGTGCTACAAAAAAGATAGATATAACAGAATTAAGAGAAGAAGCTTCAAGAGAGGGTATGACAGGTGTTTCGCCAAGATTTATAATGAAAGTATTGGATCAAGCCATAGCAGAATCTGAAAACAACTGTATAAATCCAATTTCAGTTCTTGAAGTATTAGTAAAAGCAGTTAAAGAACTGTCTATAAGTGAGGATGTAAAGAAGCAGTATCTTAATTTCCTTCAGAACATAATTAAAAACGAATATAATAGAATCCTTGAAAATGAAGTTACTAAGGCTTTTATCCATGGATATAAGGAACAGGCTGAAGATTTATTTAATAACTATTTAGACCATGCAGAGGCATATGTGAATAAAACTAAAATAAAGGATAGGAGCACAGGGGAAGAGCTTGAAGCAGATGAAGAATTTTTAAAATCCATTGAAGAACAGATAAATATAACTAGTACAGCTGCTAAGGGTTTTAGACAAGATGTGACTTCATATATGTTTTACGTTATAAGAAATGGTGGAAAGATAGATTATTCTTGTTATCAACCTCTTAAAGAAGCAATAGAAAAGAAACTGACAACCTCAGTAAGAGCTTTAAGTAGAGTCATTACTAAAACAAAGGTAAGGGATAAAGAACAAGGACAAAAATATGATGCTATGGTAGAAGAGATGAAGCGAAATGGATACTGTGAGCACTGTTGTAATGTAATACTTAAATATGCAGCTAATAATTTGTGGAAAGATTGAAGTCCCGCCTTATAGGGAGGTGATATATTGACAATCTTTAGAGAATTTGATGGTAGAGATAGAGATCGTACAGCAGAAGACAGATTGAGACATAGAAAACTAATTGAAGACTCTATCAAAAAAAATATTACAGATATAATCGCAGAAGAAAGTATTATAGGAAAAAGTAAAGACAAAAAAATAAAAATTCCTATAAAAGGTATAAAAGAGTATAGATTTATATACGGAGAAAATAAACCAGGAGTAGGCTCTGGAAAAGGTGAGGAAAAACGAGGAGACAAACTTGGTAAAGATGAAACAGATAAAGGGCAAGGTGACGAACAAGCTGGTAATGGTAAAGGAGAAGACATTTATGAAACAGAGATTACAATCGAAGAGCTAATAAACTATTTATTTGAAGACATAGATTTACCTTTTATGGAAAGAAAAAAGTTTAGTGAAATAGAATCTGAAAAAAGGTTTAAAAGATTGGGCTATCAAAGAAAAGGAATTAGACCTAGACTCGCAAAAAAGAAGTCTATGACAGAAAAAATAAAGAGGGAGCAGGCTACTAAAAGGTCTAAAAATGTTCATAACGTACAAGATACACAGGATGAAGAAAATAGATTTCCATTTAAAGAGGATGATTTAAGATATTTTCATATTAGAAATGATATAAAACGAGAAAGCAATGCAGTAGTTATGTGTATAATGGATACTTCAGGTTCAATGGATACTACAAAAAAATATTTAGCCAGAAGTTTCTATTTTCTATTATATCAGTTTATTAAGTTGAAGTATGTCAATGTAGAATTAGTTTTCATCTCACATTCTACAGAAGCTTTAGAGGTAAATGAGGATGAATTTTTTCATAAGGCACAATCAGGTGGAACATATATAAGTAGTGGATATGAAAAAGCCCTGGAAATTATTGAAGAAAGGTATAACCCTTCTATATGGAATATTTATGCTTTTCACTGTAGTGATGGTGATAACTGGAGGGAAGATAACGAAAAGGCTGTTAAATTAGCTCAGGAGCTATGTGAGACTTGCAATCTCTTCGGATATGGAGAAATAGATACTGATAGGTATTTCTCTAGTAGCACAATTAGATCAGAGTTTAAACCTAAACTAAAATATCAAAACTTTTCACTTGTAACCATGTCCAGAAAGGAGGATATTGTTCCAGCTCTTAAAGATATATTGGATAAAGAAGAAGGGCTTATGGAATAATTATTTTGCCATGAATGAATACACAATTAAAGACTTGGAAAAGTGGGATGAAAAGATTAGGAATATAACTAAAAATGAAGGATTAGATTGGTATCCTCAAGAATATGAGATATGCAGTTATGAGGATATGATATGCTTTGAAGCCTATGTAGGGATGCCTTCTCACTACCCCCATTGGAGCTACGGTAAAGCTTATGAGAGAACAAAGACCCTATATAAATATAATTTAGAAGGATTGCCATATGAGATGGTGATAAACTCTAAACCTTGCATTGCTTATCTAATGAAAGATAACACATTACTTCTTCAGATACTAACTATGGCCCATGTTTATGGACATAATGATTTTTTTAAGAACAATAGATTGTTTGCTGAGGGTACCAAGGCCGAATATACAGTTGAAATGTTTAAAAGTCATGGGAATAGGATTAGAAGCTATGTTTCAAACGCCTCAATTGGTTATGAGAAGGTGGAAAGAATACTAGATGCAGCCCATGGCATAAGGTATCATACAACCAGGACTATAGGGTATAAAGAATTGTCTAGAGAAGAAAAAAAAGAAAAAATACTTCAAAAATATTATGAAATGAGTACACCTTCAGGGCCACTAGATGAGAAAATTAATTCACCTTTTCCTAATTTAAATAAAATACCCCTTGAACCTACAGAAGATATAATGTCATTTCTAATAGAGTATTCTAATTTAGAAGAATGGGAAAAGGATATATTAGAAATCGTTACTAAGGAGACAAAATACTTTATACCCCAAATAGAAACTAAGATAATGAATGAAGGTTGGGCTAGTTATTGGCACTACAAAATTCTAAATAAATTAGATTTGCCTCAAAATCTTTATTTAGAGTTTTTAAATAGACATAATCAAGTAATTAGACCTTTCATAGGAAGTGTAAACCCATATTATGTAGGATTTAAAATTTTTAATGATATTGAAAAAAGGTATGGAAGAGATAAATTATTTGAGGTAAGAAAACTTGAACGGGATCAATCCTTTATTAGAAAGTATTTAACAAAAGAATTATGTGAAGAAATGAACTTATTCCAATATAATAAAAAGGATGACACTTATGTAATAAATGAAATCTCTGATGAAGAAGGTTGGGAAAAGATAAGAGATACATTGTCAAATATTGTTGGAATGGGTAACTTACCATATATAAATGTTTTAGAAGCTAAGTCCAACGATAAATCTCTAGTGTTGGAACATGAATTTGATGGTAGGGAGTTGGAGTTATCCTTCGCATTTGAGACATTAAAATATATTGCTACTTTATGGGGAGGCAAAGTGTTTTTAAGAACCGTTATTAACAATATAGAGAAGATAATCTTATGTGATGAAGACAAAAGTGTTTCTATAACAAATTTAAAATAATATTAATCGCGCTTATCTCAACAAGTCAAAATTACCCGTGGAGATAAGCGTGAAATTTTATTTATGCAACTTCTAGATCATTTTTTCTATTCTTTCTCACATACTTAACCACTTCTGTTCCTGATTTAGATCCCTTATACACAGCTTTAAAAAGTTTAAGAACAGTCTGTTAAAAAAACTTACAGATATAGTATATGACATAATACAATATACTGTATTTATTTTAAGATAATGATAAAATGTATATGATATGCATAAGATTACAACTAATAGGTCGTACTAAGGGGATTATAATAATGAATATACTTACAGAAATGATTTTGATAAGAGATAAGAAAACTAATCAATTTGAAGACAAAACTACTCAGATAGCTAGTCTGAATATTATAGAAAATCAAGTCGCAATAATATATCAAGGCACAAGCAAGACTTATTACTATAATATAAGGAATGTAAAAGTTCTTAATATAGCTAATATTATTAATACTGATCAAGTAATAGTCTACTTAGATGGATTTCCTTTAAAAGATCCTGAAAATGTCCTGGATTTCAAAGAATATATAAGAATAATTGACCAAAATCAAAGGGCTACATCCTATCATAAATCAAGAATAACATATGACAGATCTTGTCTTGATGCTAAAAGGCCAAAACAAGTATTTAACTACTTAACTAAACTGTCAGCTTATGTAAGTGTAATGGATGATGGACTACAGGTATTATTTAATCAATACAAAAAGATTAAGAAAGTGAATGAGAAGTGCATTCTATCTACATATATATCTGGAAATCCCATAGAAGAAAATAAGAATGATGACGTTTGTATATTTCCATTTGGAATAAATGAAAGTCAAAAAAAGGCTGTAGAAACTGCATTAAAAAATCCTATAAGTATTATTGAAGGGCCACCAGGAACGGGTAAGACTCAAACAATATTAAACATAATAGCAAATGTAGTTTCTAAAGAAAAAACAGTTGGAGTAGTATCAGGCAATAATTCAGCTACTTCAAACGTTCAAGAGAAATTAGAAAAAAATGGGTATGGGTTTATAACAGCATTACTGGGAAATTCAAAAAAGAAAAATTGTTTTTTTGATAATAAGCAGCAGGATATTTCAGATATTGAAGACTGGAGATATGACGAGGAGCAAATATATAAACTATATGAGGAACTGATTAAGACTTCAGAGGATTTAGATGAACTACTAGAAGATAAGAATAGACTAGCAAAATTTAAAGAAGAGCTTTCAAAATTCAAGGTTGAACAAACTTATTTTGAAAATCATTTCAATGGTGAGTATGTATCAATTTCTAACTATTCATTTCATAGAAAATGGACAAGTGATAAAATTTTAAACTTTATAACTCAATTTGAGCATTTAAAAGGTGTTAATAATAAGTTTATAATAAAGGCTTTTTTATTTTTAAAGTATGGTATTTATAGATTTAATTTTACAGATGATAATTTAAAACATATTGTTGATTCTCTTAAGAAAGATTATTATGAAAGAGGTATTGAGAAAATAGATAAAAAAATATTTTCTCTTGAGACTAAATTAGAAATGAAAACCTATGAAGACCTTATGCGTAAATATATAGACTTATCTTCTGATTTATTTAAAGCCAATTTATATAAAAAGTATTCTGGTAAAACAAGATATAAATATACAGTGAGGAACTTTAAACACAGATTTAAAAATTTTATAGAAGATTATCCAGTTGTTTTAAGTACTACACATTCTATAAGAACATGCATTTCGGAAAATTATCTATTTGATTATTTGATTATTGACGAGGCATCACAAGTGGACTTGGTAACTGCATCCTTAGCTTTATCTTGTTGTAAGAATGTTGTAATTGTTGGAGATGTTAAGCAACTTCCTCAAATTGTGCCTACAGAAATTGAAAAGATAAGTGATGAAATATTTTATAAAAATAAATTAGAAGAATCATATAACTATAGTAAGCATAGCATAATAGCATCCTTAATGAACATATATGGAGATGACTTGCCAAAGACACTATTAAGTGAACACTACAGGTGTCATCCTAAAATAATAGGATTCTGTAATGAAAAGTTTTATGATAATCAACTTGTAATTATGACAGATGAAGAACCTAATGATAAACCTTTTAAAATATATAAAACAGTTCCAGGGAATCATGCACGTAAGATTAAAGTTGGTGATGAAAAAGGGTGGTATAATCTTAGACAAATTGAAGTTGTAAAAGATGAAATTATCGAGAACAATAAGGGTAAGTATAAGGATTGTAGTAAGGTAGGTATTATCTCTCCATATAGAAGACACGTTATTGAAACTAAGAGCAAGATACGAAAAATAGACTTAGAGGTGGATACTGTACATAAATTTCAAGGTAGAGAAAAAGATACTATTATTTTTACAACGGTAGCTAATGATATTACACCTTTTATTGATAATGCTAACCTGATTAATGTAGCTGTATCTCGTGCTGTTAAAGAGTTTTTAGTGGTAACATCTAATAAATTATTTAAGCAACATGGTACTAATGTCGGTGATTTAATAAGGTATATAGAATATAATTCTTTAGAAAGTTCTATTATAGAAAGTGAAATAATTTCAGTGTTTGATTTATTATATAGTGAATACTCAGGTAAGTTAGAAAAGATTATGAATTCAGGAAAAAATATTTCTAAATATAACTCTGAAAACCTTATGTACATTGTTATTAAAGAAGTATTAAAATATACTCGATATAGTTCATTTAAATGTGTTATTCATATACCCCTTAATTCTATAGTAAAGGACACTAAAAGTCTTAATGAAGAAGAACGAATATTTATAGAAAATCCATGGACACATGTCGATTTTTTAATCTATAACAAGCTAGATAAAGAACCAGTTTTAGCAGTTGAAGTTGATGGACATGAATATCATAAGAATAGGGCAAAACAGTTAATTAGAGACAAGATAAAAGATAAAATCATGGATAAGATCAATCTTCCAATTCTGAGGATTCCCACCAATGAGAGTGGAGAGAAAGAAAAATTAATTGATATGTTAGATCAGATTATTAAAATATCAGGGGCAACTGACTGAGAAAAAGATATCCCTATTAAACTCATCAAGCACTATATGTTCAACATCCTAAAGTGTTTTAGGATGTTTTATTTTCCAAAGAAACAGGCAAAACATCTATCACGGTTATCCCAGCATAAAATTATTTACATCTCTTTTAAAGTTAGAAGATTTTTTTCAGTAACAATACATCTGTTTAACTTTTTTATACCATGTTTTTGAAATTCAACTACAAAAGTAGAGCTATCCATAGCTTTTATATATCCTTCTCCAAAAATTGTAAAGGAGCAAGGGGACAGAGTGTGCCAATGGAAACTTTGGGAAGTATTGTTTTGAAAGAGGGATTTAATATTTACTATCTTCTATCTATAATTTCATCATTTATAATTAGAGCTCTGTTTACAATTGGAAAAACTTCAGTAAAATGAATAAAGGGACAGTATGTAAAAATTTTGTTGTTGTCTTAATGTTAAATATAGAAAAACAAGAAGTGATATTTAATGATGGATAGGAGATGGGGATAGTGAATAATTATGAAAAATTAGATTGGAAAAAAGAGCTGAAGAACAATGTAACTACAGTAGAAGAATTAAAACAGTATTTTAAAATATCTAAAACTGAAGAAGATGAGTTAAATGAAGTTATTGCTAAGAATCCAATGAACATTCCAAGATATTATCTCGACTTGGTCGATCCAGATAACCCAGAGGATCCAATTAGAAAATCAGCTGTTCCAAGCAAATATAAACTATTTGAAGGAAGTTTGACAGGTAAAACTACAGAAGACCATTATAGAGATCTATATGATTATATTGTAATGAATCAAATACATTTTAGACCTGAGGAGCCTGAGGTTTCAATATTATCCAGTTAAACTTCCTCTCTGATTAATGGTGCTACGTCAATATTAGAATTAACATTTTGTATAATTTCCCACTCTCTCTTTACTCGAGCTCTTGAAATATTATGATCAGTATTATTGTTAAAGAGTAACCAGTTTTGTGTAAAATAAGCTCAAATTCTATCTAATAGTTGGAAAACTATTGTAGATAAGTCTAATTTGCTGTATAATATAAATACAACAAAAATGATGTATTTATATTTCGTAAAGGGGAACACTATTAATGAATGTACATACTTATGAAACTAAGGCAGGTAAAGATTTAATCAGAGAATATCTAGATAGTCTGCCTAAGAAAGAAGGAGCTGAAGGGTACTTTATAATAGAATCTTTAGAAGAAGAAGGAACTAAATTTTTAGAAATATTAAATACACGACAACTAGAAGGGAAGTTATGGGAAATCAAATTTTATAGACATAATAGAGCAATGTATTTTTTATTAGATAATGAGAATATTTATCTTCTACATGCATGCAAAAACAAAAAGGCAAAGCAGAAAAATTTGAACTAGATAAAGCAAAGAAAAGATTAAAAGAAATTTGAAAATAGGAGGTATGTATATGCCATTTAAAAAAATTGATGCTAAAGAAATAATAAAAGAGAAAATTAATAACGATAAAGGATTTGAAGATGCCTATAATGAAATAAAATCCGAATATGCTTTGATTAGAGAAGTAGTTAAGAGACGAAAAGAGTTAGGCTTAACACAAAAAAGTTTAGCTGAAAAGATAGGAGTGCAGCAACAAGTTATCTCTAGATTCGAAAGGGAAAAACACATTCCTACTTTAGATAATTTTCTAAAAATGTTAAAGGCTTTAGATTTGGAAATTTCTATAAAAAAAAAGACAGAATGCATTAATATAGGGGAGTGTTAGAGAAGAGACAGATAGACAAGTTTACTGTCCCTTTTTTCTCTATATTTGAGGAATAGTTTTAAAATAAAAAGGGACAAGGAGACATGTTGATTGGCCCACTTTGTTTAAAGTGTTGTTATACTTCTGATGTTTTAAAAATTTTGTCTACAGACTTTAAATATAGAGCAGCTCCTTGGATTTGTACCACAAAGGCCACTGCTAGAACCAAAGCAACGTCAGACCCTTCTTTGGCAAATATGGAAAGAGCTAAGGCTAAGGCTATTGACAGATTACGCATAACTATTCCATAAACCAATGCAACACCATCACCTCTATTAAAGAACCTTTTAGCCACAAAGGTTGTTATCAAGAAATTTATGGAATAGTAAATTACTAATGCTACAAATATTTTGACTAGTAGACTTGGGTCACTAACTATAGTTTTGGCTTTTAGAGATGTTGACAGGAAGACTATACCTAGTAGACCTAGTGTAGAAAGCAAGGGAAACTTACCTTTATATTTTTTTTGATAAGCTTCTATACCATGCTTTTTTATCAAATAGGTTTGAGTGATATATCCAAATAGCATTGGTACAAATACAACTTTAACAATTTCAGTTAGAATACTCTTAAGGGGAATATTTATTGTAGACCCTAAAAAAAGTTTAAGATACAGAGGTGTAAGTATTGACCCTATAACTAGACCTAAAACCATCATTTTAATTGCAGCAGATATATTTCCTTTAGCAAATCCAGTCCAAGAAATTGTCATACCTGATGTAGGTAAAAGGGACATTATTAGAACTCCAGTAATGATATACACATTATCGTAAAACATTAATCTTGCTATCATAAACCCTACTATTGGGATAATTGTAAAGTTGATTAATTGAGTGGTTACATGGAGCTTTGTATTTCCACGGGATAATAGTTCTTTATATTTAAGATTTACCATCATTGGATAAACCATTAAAAATATTATTGCTGGTAGCAAGACTTTTAATGAAGAAGTATCAAAATAGTAACCAAAGATAACTGCTACCACCATAACCATTGGTAAATAAAGGGTCAATTTTTTCTTGATATGGGCTAGGGCTTTGAACATAGTCATACCTCCGTTCATTTTAATTAAATACAATATAAAAGTAGTTTTCTACATGTTTTAGTATTTAATTCTTATTTCCACAGGTAAAATTACTCGTGGAAATAAGATTGAAATTCTATTTATGCAACTTCTAGATCGTTTTTTCTATTCTTTCTCACATATTTAACTACTTCTGTTCCTGCTTTAGATCCCTCATATACAGCTTTAGAAATTTGAAGCATTCCACCAGTACAATCCCCAGCAGCATATAAACCAGGAATAGTTGTAGCCATATTTGAGTCCACAACTATTTTTGCACCATTAGTTTCTGCTCCGATTTTTCTAGCTAAGTCGGTGCTTCCAGCCACGCCAATTGCTACAAATATACCAGAAAGATCTAATGTAGTACCATCTTTGAAAACCACATTATTTAGAGTATTATCTCCTTGAAGCAATTCTATCTCTTTTTCATTTACTTTAATCTCCTGGGGTACTTGTACTTCTAGGGGTTTTCCGTTAGTCAGTAATGTTACAGAATTTGAGGTGGGTAGTAGCTCTAATGCCTCGTGTAAGGCGTATTCTCCACTACCTAAAACTGCCACGTCTTTTCCTTTGTAGAAAAAAGCATCGCATACTGCACAGTAGCTTATACCTCTACCCTCAAATTCCGTTAACCCTTTGATTTTTGGAACTGTTCTTGATGAACCAGTGGCAATAATTACACTTTCAGCAGTATATTCATTATTTTTAGTTTGAACCACCAGCTTTCCATTATAGTTAATCCCCACTACTTCCTCTGATAATATATTTGCACCTACACTTTTAGCTTGACTAATTCCATTTGATACCAATAACTGACCAGAAATAGGACTTTCAAATCCATAGTAATTTTCTATTTTATCGGCCTTGCTTAGAGCACCGCTATCTTTACCAATGATAGTTGTTTTAAGACCTGCCCTTGCAGTATACAAAGCCGTCGAAATTCCAGCTGGTCCATTTCCAATAATTATTACATCTGACATTTTATTTTCCTCGCTTTCATTTTTAAGCTATGTTTGTATTATACAAACTAAAGGGAAAAACTTCTGTGATTAAATCACAATAAAATATAAAGCATATAAGTCCTAATGTAACTATTAAATGGAATTATATATTGACACCTGGAGTAAAAAAAATTAATGAAGATTCAGTAGAATTACAATTTAGTTAAAGGTTAATGATTTGAAAAATATTAAAAAGAATAAAGATTCAGCCTAAAATAGCATCTAATATGGGATGCTATTTTTCTAGGTTTAAAGACTAATCACAAATAAAATCCTGCGCAACATGGTTATTCCTTAATTAAATTATTATATCATGGTCAAGTTTTTGCTGTCTAATTTAGTATAATCTATCCACCACTATCTAATAGACATGAGACAGTTCATATTTCACTTTGTGGAGTTCTTTACTTTCATTGAGGACATGATATTTAATAATAGGAAATAAATTTAGAGAACTAAAAAAATAACAACAATCGTTGAAACTTTTTTATACTCTATTTATTCTAATAGATGTAAGAGCAAAGGAGGGTGTTGAAAACTATATGAAAAACCAGCTGGAAGAACAATTTATTAGCATGCTAGAAAAACACAAGAAAGAGTTTTATAAAGTTGCCTACAGTTATGTTAAAACAGAAGCAAATTCGTTAGATATGATTGGTGAAGCAACATATAATGCACTGAATGCACTCCCTACACTAAGGGAACCTAAATATATGAAAACTTGGTTCTATCGAATTTTAATTAATATGTGCAAGCAATTTTTAAGGAAGAATAAAAAACTTGTCTACAACAGCGATCTCATAGAACACACACCCACAGAGATTGTAGACCGAGATGAGTTGTTAGATCTCTATGAAGCTGTTCACCAATTACCGCTTAAGTACCGAGAGGTCATTCTTTTGAAGTATTTTAAACAAATGTCTATAGATGAAATATCTACTATACTAAAACTTAATCCAAATACGGTGAAAACACGCTTGAGAAGGGGAATTGCAAAGCTACAAAAAAAGATAGGGGGAATAGAGAATGAATGAAAAATTAAAAGAACTAAATAAACTTTATGAACATTTAGAAGTATCTCCCAAACTTGATACAGTATTACAAGAAGCAATTCTAAAAAAAAGAAATAGGAAGGTTATTTATATGAAAAAAACAAAAAAAATACTAAAAACTGTAGGAACCGTAGCGGCTGGTGTAGTATTAAGTGTAACTATCGGTATAAATTCTAGCGTTACTTTTGCACAGGTTCTTTACAAAATTCCTGTTGTTGATGATTTTGCACGTTTGGTAACATTTAGAGATTACAGCTTTGAAAATGATACATCTAAGGGGAAAGTTCACATTCCTAATGTTGATTTTGAGACCAACAAGGATGTAGAAAACAAAATTAATGCCATAATCCAAGAAAAAGTGGACGAAGTATTAGCTGAACAAGAGAAATTAGATGCTGAATACAAAAAAGCTTTTTTAGAAACTGGGGGAAAAGAGTCGGAATATCGCAAAATTGAAACTACCGTTGATTACAATATTGGCTATTCAGACAATGAAATTTTGTCTTTTGAAGTTTATAAATATCAAACGTTAGCATCGGCTTACAATGAAAACTTTTACTATACATTTGACCTTGAAAAAGGTAAGCAACTTACAATCAAAGACCTTTTAGGGGATAACTTTGCTCAAATTGTTACAGAAAAAGTAGTGACTGAGATGAAAGACCGTGTGCAAGAAAATCCTGAGAACATGTATGATACTGACTTCTATGAATCTACACCTATTGACGAAGGCCGTAGTTTTTATATTGACAAAGGTGGAAATATTGTTATAACTTTTGCAAAATACGAAGTGGCTTCAGGAGCTATGGGTGCACAAGAGTTTGTTGTAGGACATATTGATAGATAAATTAAATGTAGGGAGATGTATTAAAAATGAAAAAGATATATGTAGCATTTGTAGTTTCAGTTTTAGTTTTTAGTATTGCTTTAACAGGTTGTGGTGTAAAGGAAAGACCCGATGGCAATACACAAGGAGATCAAGAAATAGAAAATCAAGAAAGCGAACTAACGGTAAACTATAAAACCAAGAAAGAAGTATTAGAGGTAGCAGATAAAAACATAAAAATATTCTATCCACAGATAAAAGGGTATCCTGGAGAGCTTTTGATGGATTATATGAATCAAAGCCTTAAAAAAATCACAGATATATATATAGATAAAGAGCAATATAAGGATGTTCAGATAAATTATGAAATTACAAAAATGGATGAAAAAATCCTAAGTGTAGTATTCAAAGGAACAGGGCAGCTAATAGGTTATGGAGCAATAAAAATTCAACATAGTATGAATCTAGACATGACGACTGCAAATGAGATTGACTATGGTAAATTTGTAAAAAGTGATGAAAAATCTAGTACAGCAGTAATGAAAATTTTGGACGAAAAGGCTAAGGAAATAGGAATCCAAGGGGGATTGGAAGCAGAAGGAATACGTATCTACTTTAAAGGTGAAGATGTGATCTTTTATTATATGCCTCTAGATGATAGTGCAAAAGAGTTTATTGAGCTAAGTATACCGATTAAAGACCTAGAAGGGTATGTAAATACTGAATTTGGTCCAAAACCTGCGAGTTAATTCAAGTGAGCTGATGTTCCCCAGACTAACTAATATGCTCTACTTATGGCAGACAAAAATAATAAACAATTTCAAACTTGTTTATTATGGGGAGGATTTTTATAGTGAAAATTCATGAAACATATGATGTGTCATTTAAAAAGAAGATTGTATATAGTTATCTTAAAATAGGCATGAGTTATCATACAGTATCAGGAAAGGTTACTTGGTGGAAATGAAACCAAAGTTGTAATAGAATAAATAATAGATAAGCCGGTTGGGGTGGATTTCACCTTGACCGGATTTTTTGCTTTTTTTGTGGTAATAGAAATGCTAGGAACAATTAACAAAATAATTTTAAACTAATTAGAACTACCATTATTCTTAGGAGTAAAAATGTAAAGTCCCTCATCTTCCTGCCAATCAGCATAAAGTACATCTTCTATTTTATTTATACCCTGTAAGCTTAATTGTTTTCTTAACCATTTTTCATTATGACCTATGGTTTCTAGATTTTCGCTCTGAATCTCTCCATCAGCAATCAAAGTAATGGGAAGAAAAACAGGTTTTTGGGATAATTTTAAATCCTTATTAGTCGGTGAAGCGTAATTCCACTTTTTTAGTACACTAATTGTACCACTAGATTCTAAGATACCATATTCTACCCCTCGTACAGAAAATACATCTTTTTCTCTAAGCATTCGCTGTACTTCATTAATATCCATTTTGTTTTTTGCTAGTTCTTGAAAGTCAATTTCTCCATGACGAATAATAATCGATGGTTTTCCTTCTAAAAAACCCCGGGTTTTTCTGAATTTTTGTGTAATAATTTCCAGTATATACATCAATAGAGTCCATAGGCTAATACTAAGCAATATATAGGATATATTCACTTCTGGATCATATACAGCATTTCCTAAGAGTTCTCCTAATACTAGTGCAGAAATAAAGTGGAAAGGGGTAGCTTGGCTAAGTTGGATTTTACCAATTATATTTGTAGCTATAAGTAGAGCAGACAAGCCTACTGTCAAAGTTAATACTAAATGAGACGTCTGTGATAAATCCATTGGATAACCTCCTTTTTAATTTAGTCTTTAACTATAAATTTTCCCATATCTTACTTAGATATGAGTTAATAATTTATAATTAAATGCCCATAAATTGGAACTTGATTTATAAATTATTATATTATCATATTGGCAAAATAATTATGATTGGTAATTTAAACTAAGGGAGGTATAAAAATGACAGTAGGGTCACAGGTAAAACAAACGCTAGCATCATTAAAAGGTGCTCAAGCAACATTGCGAATGTATGTGATACAGTCTCAAGATAAAGATACTATAGATGCTTTTCAAGAAGCAGTTTTTGATATAGGTAGTATTATTAAAGATGTGGAAAATAGATTAAAAATACTAGAATTTGAAGAACCCCAATATAAGGGGAATTAAGTGAGGGAAGTTATATGAAAGAATGGATAATAATTTTACTTAGATCTATTGGTTTATTTTTCGGTATCTTTTTTTTCGTGCGTATAATGGGAAGAAAGCAAATTTCTAAAATGACCCCCTTCTATTTTGTAAACTATGGAATAATTGCTATTATCGCAGCCTTGATTTCATTAAATGTTATCAAAAATTTAGCCTTAGGTTTACTTACTCTAGGTGTTTGGGTGTTACTTCCTATTGGATTGGACTATATAGCCATGAAAAGTAAATGGCTACATGATGTTCTCAATGGAAAGGAAAAAATTCTAGTTAAAGATGGAAAAATTATGGAGGAAAACCTAAAACAATTAAGATTAACTGGTGAAGAGTTGATGCGGGATCTACGTTCTAAAAATGCCTTTCTTATGGCGGATGTAGAGTTTGCTATGATGGAGAACACAGGAGAGATTAATGTATTGCTGAAATCTGATAAAAAGCCAATAACACCTAAGGATCTAGGGGAGAAAGTATCTCCACAACTGGCACCACAGACAGTGATTTTAGATGGGAATATTATAAACGAGTCCCTAGGTAATATCGGATTAAATCAGGGATGGCTCCAAACACAACTGGATAATATGGGTGTGTCTTTAGACAATGTTTTTGTGGGACAAGTTGACTCATCCGGTGACTTGTATGTAGATTTATTTGATGACTCTCTGCAGCAACCTCAGGTACAGGTAAAACAGCTACTCTTTGCAACTCTAGAGAAATGTCATGCAGATTTAATGAGCTTTAACTTAGAGACTCAAGATGAGAAGGCTAAAAAGATGTATCAAATGGATGGAGAGAAGCTAAAAAAAATACTTAGAAAGCTAGAGCCATATTTATTAAGATAGGAAGTGATAATTATGTCAAATAAAAAAAATAAGAAATTAACTCCAATACAACAACAGTATCAAACCTTTGCTAAGGCAAGAGAACCCAAACGATCAGTTTTATATAATTGTTTTAAAGCCTTTATAGCAGGTGGGACTATTTGTACCATCGGGCAAGGACTTCAGTGGATGTTTATAAAGTACTTTGGATTTAACGAAGTAACAGCAGGAAACCCAACAGTGGCAGTCTTAATAATTATCTCTGTTTTGCTAACAGGGTTTGGAGTATACGATCATATTGCTCAATGGGCAGGAGCAGGTACAATTATACCAGTAACAGGATTTGCTAATACCATAGCATCAGCATCTATTGAACACCGAAGTGAAGGATACGTTCTTGGAGTAGGAGGTAATATGTTTAAATTAGCGGGGCCTGTTATCGCTTTTGGTGTTTTTTCTGCCTTTGTGGTGGCTATAGTTAAAATTATTATTCAAAGGTTAGGTGGGATATAAATGATTAAGGGACATCAGACATGGATCTTCCCTACAAAGCCTGTTATATTATCATCGGCTGCAGTAGGGGGACCCTTTGAAGCTAAAGGTGCCCTGGCAAAGGACTTTGATGTTCTACATGAAGATACTTGGTTAGGTCAAGATAGCTATGAAAAGGCTGAAAAAAAATTGTTAGAACAAGCTGGTCAAATTGCGATGGAAAAGGCTGGTGTTAAGAAGGAAGATGTACAATTTTTTCTAAGTGGAGACCTAATGAATCAAATTACTCCTAGTAGTTTCGCAGCCCGTACCCTAGGAATGCCTTACCTTGGAATTTTCGGTGCCTGCTCAAGTTCTATGGAAGGCTTAGCTTTAGCCAGTCTTATTATTGATAGTGGATCGGCTGACTATGTATTGGCTGGAGCATCTAGTCACAATGGGGCTGCAGAAAAACAGTTCCGATACCCTACAGAATATGGCTCTCAAAAACCACCTACAGCACAGTGGACAGTGACTGGAGCAGGAGTAGCACTACTTAGTCAGAAAGGTAATGGACCAAAGGTTACATCTGCTACAATAGGTCGTGTTATTGATATGGGGATATCTGATCCCTTTAATATGGGATCTGCAATGGCTCCCGCTGCTGTTGATACTATTGAAGCTCACTTTCGGGATATGGATATAGAGCCATCCTACTATGATATCATTGCAACTGGAGATCTGGGGATAATTGGTCATAGAATTGCATCAGATTTACTAACTGACCATGGACTAAAGATCCCTCAAGATATTCTGACGGATTGTGGAATTCTTATTTATAAAAAAGAACAACCCGTTATTGCAGGAGGAAGTGGCTGTGCCTGCTCTGCCACAGTGACCTATGGACATTTTCTAAATCGTTTAAGAAAAGGGGAATTAAAAAGGATCTTAATTGTAGCAACAGGGGCATTGTTATCACCACTATCATATCAGCAGAAGGAAAGCATTCCTTGCATTGCCCATGCTGTATCTATTGAGATGTAGAGACGAGGTGTGTTAGATATGGAAAAACTTGTTTTGGCCTTTGTAATTGGTGGCGCAATCTGTGTTATTGCACAGATCATGTTGGATGTATTTAAACTAACTCCTGCTCACGTGACTAGTAGTCTTGTTGTAGTTGGAGCAATATTAGGAGGCTTAGGATTATATGAACCGTTAATTAAATTTGCAGGAGCTGGGGCAAGTGTCCCTATTTCCAGTTTTGGTAATGCCCTAGTAAAGGGGGCACTAGCAGAAGCTAAACAAAACGGTCTAATAGGTGTGTTAACAGGAATTTTTGAAGTTACGAGTGCGGGTATTTCCGCTGCTATTATATTCGGATTTATGTCATCGTTAATCTTTAAATCCAAAGGTTAGTACTTAAAGACTATGAAAGGAGGTGAATAGACATGACAGTAGCAACACAAATGCAACAGGCTATTGCAGGAGTACAAAGCACTGCAGCTTCTATGAAGACATTTGCTCTACAGACAGAGGATCAGCAAGCAAAACAAGAGTTCCAACAATTAGCTCAGACTTTAGATAATGTTCTACAGAAATTGCAGCAAAGAGAACAATACATTGAACAACAAGAACCACAATATAAACAGCAATAGGTATAGTGAATAAAAATTTAAAGGGATAGTCGATAATTAATTGCTTTAAAATATTAAATTAAAAAGACTGACATACTTTAGGATTATGTCAGTCTTTTATAAAATGAGGGACAACAAGGGATACTTACTTTGGATGTCCCTTTTTTGTATTTTAGTAATGGTTTTAAGGTAGAAAGGAATATTTTTCGTTTGTAGTCTGTAGATAAAGTGAGGGGTTGGAAAACAAAAAAAGTAGAAAATATAGATCTTTGCATCTAGGATCTCTACTTTTTTAAAATCTAGTATTGAAATCGAATTGTATCTATAATATAATATTTATACCGATACAAAAACGAAATGGAGGATACAATTTTGGAAAATAATTATAAAGTTCAGTTAAAGGAATCAGTTAAAACAAAAGATATTGTTATTTCAGGTCTATTGATAAGTATGGTTTTCGTTGCAACTAAATTTATCAATATTCGATTGCCTATTTCTATTAATGGTGGATTAATTCATTTAGGTAATACTATGTTATTTTTAGCTGCTATCGTATTCGGAAAAAGAAAAGGTGCAATTGCTGGTGCTTTTGGTATGGGCTTGTTTGATGTAGTTTCAGGGTGGATGGCGTGGGCCCCATTCACATTTATAATTAGGGGAGTTATGGGATATATTATAGGAAGTATTTCATATTCTAATAAAAGAAACGGTCAAAGTTTTTTTTGGAATGTAGTTGGAATTATAATTTCGAGCATTTTTATGATTATTGGGTATTATATAACTGAAGGAATTCTATATGGAAACTGGATTTCTCCTGCAACATCAATACCAGGTAACATTACACAGATTATTATCGGTGCAATTATTGGATTACCAATTGCTTCAGCTGTTAAAAAAACAAACTTAATTAAATAGGGAGGAGAAAAGAGAAATGAAGAGTCCGTTAATTATGACACCTGGTCCAACATATGTACATGAAGAGGTAAGAATGGCATTATCTAAACAAATCACAAACCCTGATTTAGATCACCGTTTTTTTGAATTTTATAAAGAAACATGTGATAAGTTGAAAAAAGTCATAAATACAGAAAATGAAGTTTTGATATTAAGTGGTGAAGGGATTTTAGGATTAGAGGCTGCTTGTGCATCTTTAATTGAACCAAGTGAAAGAGTGTTGTGTATAGATAATGGTATATTTGGTAACGGGTTTGGAGATTTTGCCAAAATGTATGGAGCTGAAGTTATATACTTCAAATCTGATTATCGTAAATCTATAAATGTGTCTGAATTGGAAAAATTCTTGGCTAAGGACAATTCTTTCACTGTTGCTACCCTTGTTCATTGTGAAACACCGTCTGGGATTACTAATCCAGTCGAGGAAATATGTAAGCTTCTTAATAAATACGGAATTATATCAGTTATTGATTCGGTTTCGGGTATAGGAGGCGAAAGCCTTAAAACTGATGAATGGAAAATGGACATAGTACTAGGTGGATCTCAAAAATGTCTCTCTGCTCCTCCGGGATTAACTTTTATGAGTATTAGTGAAAGAGCTTGGGAAAAAATATTAAACCGCAATACCCCAATTACAGGATTTTATAGCAATTTATCAATCTGGAAAGAATGGTATGAGAAAAAGGAATTTCCATATACACAGCCTGTAAGTGATATATATGGACTATATACAGCTATTAATAGGTGGCTGAGTGATAAAGACCCATTATTAAGGCATAAAAAAATTGCTGAGGCGGTAAGGAAAAGTCTTATTGAAGGAGGACTAGAGCTATATCCCCTAGAAGGCTTTTCTAATACGGTAACTGCAATAAATATACCTGAAAAGATTAGATTTAAGGATATATATAATTCTATGTTAGAAGAGCATGATATACTTATAGCTGGTTCCCTTGGGTTCTTACAAGATAAGGTTATTCGAATTGGGCATATGGGGGAAAACTGTCATGAAGATCGTTTATATTTAACGCTAAAAGCTCTTGATAAGGTCCTAAGGAAATTGGAGATAAAACTAAGTGTAGAACTTCATAAAGCTTTTGTATCTAATTTATAATAGTTAATGAATGATATACAGGTGATAGGGACAAATAACCTGTCCCCATGTCCCTGTCTGGGACAAATAACCTGTCCCCATGTCCCTGTCTTAGGATGCTTTGTTTTTAGCTTCTTTCTTATCTTTGGTAGATTTTGATTTTTCCCATGCTTGATAATTACTGAGTAATTTTAGTGCTCTTTTTGTTTTTTTATCCTTAACTGATGAAGGATTTTTTAGGATATTTGACATTTGCAATAATTGAACTTCTAAATATTTGGGGTTTTGAAGCTTATTGAAAAAAGCACCGTTATCAGGGTTCTTTTTCGATGTGGAAAGGGACTTTTTAAACATAAGCAGTACAAAACTATCTTTCTTTTGTTTTGGAACTTGTTTTGTCATCTCATAAGTTTGGGTAAACAGATTTTGTAAGTTGCGTTTCCTATATCGGTACAAGAAAACAACTGCAGCAACACCTAAGATGGTAATTGCAGAAATTATATATATGCTTGTAGTATTCATTATCTTCACTCCTCGTAATTAAAATATACTTATTATTTTACCACAAATCGTTAACAAATACATCATCTATAGAGACTGGTCCAAGAATTGGTTATAAGTATAATTTAAGTTCTTTGTAGAAGGATAATAAGATATACTAGTTGAAGTATAATAAACATAGAAGAATATATAGAAAGGATGATAGTGTGTTAGATTTACTTAGAACTAGAAGAAGTATTAGAAAGTTTCAAGATAAGGAAGTTGAAAAAGATAAGATTAAGCTTATTTTAAAGGCTGCTTTACTTTCACCATCATCAAAGAGAAGAAGGCCTTGGGAGTTTGTAGCTGTGACAGACAAAAAAATGTTAGAAAAACTAGCTCAGTGTAAAGAACACGGTTCACAGTTTATATCGGGGGCACCTTTAGGAATAGTGGTTATAGCTGATCCAGATGCTTGTGATGTATGGATAGAAGATACTTCCATAGCATCTGTTATTATGCAACTAACTGCTGAATCACTAGATTTAGGTTCTTGTTGGGTGCAGGTAAGAAAAAGATTTTCTTTAGATAATAAGGAGGCTCAAGATTACATAAAGGATGTTTTATGTATACCAGAGAAGTTTGTTGTAGAATCTATTATAGCAGTAGGATACCCAGATGAAATAAAAGAAGCATATGATGAAGAACAATTACCATTTGAAAAAATCCACTATAATAAATTTTAATATTTAAAAGATAAAAGTCCTATGAGAATTAAGAAAGTTTCTTAATTCTCATAGGACTTTTATTTAGTTATAAAATTAAAAAAACAAGTAATCTTTAGAAATCTATGGAGTATAAATTATATATGATAAAAATTCAATCAATTATTATTGCAAACCCTTGAGAATGTCATTCTGAGTGTAACGAAGAATCTTGGTATTTGGAAAGTGTTCAATATTCTTCATTTCACTACGTTGCATTCAGAATGACAAAAACAGAGGCTTTTTCAGCAACCGCAATATAAAAGATTATATTGGTGATTGATTTTCAGATATATTTTGAATGAAATTGTTCACTATATAAACTTTAAATAAAAGAAAACTAGAGATCTACTAGTCTTGAATTTTGAAAGGAGGAATTAAGTTACTAAAAAACATTGACAAAAACTATTATCAGATACGAGGGGGATATAAATGAGTACAAAATTCACATATGTTTGGTTTGATTTAGGTTATACATTGTTGTATATGCAAAGAGAAAGAACATATCAAGAGGCACTAAAACAAAATGGAATAAATATAGGTTTAAAAGCTTTAGAAAAAGGGTTTCACATAATGGATAAACATTTTATGAAAAATTATCCTGGGGTTTTTAATGGAGATCGAGAAACGTACATGCCCTGGTATCTAGGAGCTTTAAATTTCTTGCTAGGAGTAAAGTTGGATGCATGTAAAATTGATAGGGATTGGAAGAATATACAGGATAAAACTCCAAATTACTGGATGCCCTTTGATAATGTTCATGAAGTATTAAGTGAGTTAAAAGACCTAGGAATATGCTTAGGTGTTATATCAAATTGGGACGATAGTATACGTGAGATACTATCAGATCACGAGCTTGTAGAATATTTTGATAATATAATTATTTCTAATGAAGTAGGATACGAAAAACCAAATACTGAAATATTTAAAATAGCTTTAAAGGAAGCTAATGTAAGACCTGAGAATTGTTTGTATGTGGGGGATAACTATTATGATGATTCAGTCAGTGAAAAAGTAGGCATAAACTATTTGTTGATTAATAGGTTTGGAAGGCTAGGAGTAGAAGAATTAAAAAATCAAACAATTATTAAAGATATAAGTGAAGTCAAAAAATACATACTACACAAAGTGGCTATTTAGATTAAAAATATTTACTTTAAATTAAAAGGTATTTATTTTGATAAATGCCATTTAATAAATAGAAGTGTGGGGAGTGATAAAATGTTGAAGAAATACTCAATCTTTTTATTAGTTTTTATAATGGTTAGCACATTGTTATTGTCTGGATGTGGTTCGCCTCCAGCAGAAGTAGAAGAGCCTAATAATTCAGAGGCAGAGACTACTTTAGAAAGTGGTTCAATGATTGAAGGAGGAAATGTTGTTGTTCGTATTGAACAAGATATTGATTCTTTAGATCCGCATCTTTCAGCCGCATCAGGTACAGAAGAGATAATATTTAATATTTATGAAGGGCTTATTAAGCCTAATGAAAAAGGGGAGCTATGCCCAGCAGTGGCAGAGAGCTATGAAGTGGCAGAGGAAGGACTCAAATATACCTTTAAGCTACGAGAGGGTATTAAATTTCATAATGGAGAAGCGGTAACCGTAGACGATGTGAAATTTACTTTTGATCGTCTAATGGGTGTTGGAGAAGAAAAACCCTTATCTTCTATTTTCAATGTAGTCAAAAGTATTGAAACTCAAGGAGAGGATACAGTTATATTTACCCTATCAGATGTAGATGCTTCTTTTTTAAGCAACTTAAATGTCGCTATATTACCTGAAAGCAATAAAGAACAGTTCGCAACTGATCCAATAGGAACAGGTCCATTTAAGCTAGTAGAGTATTTGCCAGAACAAAGAGTAGTACTTGAGAAATTTGAAGATTATTGGGATGATAAGCTACCTCATATTGATTCAGTAGAGTTTAGAATATTGCCAGATTTAGAAGCAGCATTATTAAGCTTTAGAGCAGGGGAAATTGACATATTCCCTCGGCTTCCAAATGACAGAGTAGCGGAGCTTGGCTCTGACGTAAATACAGTACAAGGACTAAGTAATATGGTTCAATTAATGGCATTAAATAATGCTGTAGAACCCTTTAATGATCTCAAAGTGCGACAAGCAATTAACTATGCAGTTGATGTTGATGAAATTATCGAAGCAGTATCATTTGGATATGGTGCAAAGCTAGGATCTAATATGAGCCCAGTAATGGCAGTTTACTATAAAGAGGGCTTAGAGAATACATATAACCTAGATATTGAAAAAGCCAAAAAATTATTAGAAGAAGCAGGATACCCTAATGGTTTTAATACTACAGTATCTATTCCATCAAACTATCAGTTCCATGTAGATACAGGGCAAGTAATTGTTCAACAATTAGCTAAGATAGGTATTGAAGCTGAGATAGAGCTAGTTGAATGGGGAGTGTGGCTTGAACGAATTTATAAAAATAGGGATTATAATATGACAATAATAGCATTTACAGGAAAGTTAGATCCTAACAAAATATTATATAGATATAAATCTGACTATGCCAGCAATTTTGTAAACTTTAACAACCCTGTTTACGACAAGATTATTGAAGATGCACTTGTAGAAATTGATCAAGAAAAAAGAGCAGATCTATATAAACAAGCTCAAGAAATATTAGTAGATGAATCCGCATCTGTCTATATTATGGACCCAGAATTTTCAGTAGCAATGAATAACAAACTTGATGGATATAAGATTTATCCTATTTACGTTCAAGATATGGCTAATATTAGATTTACTAAATAACACCATAAAAAGGGTGATTTTATGAATTATATCATAAGGCGAGGGTTCACATTAACTGTAACTCTCTTATTGGTGTCAATCATCACTTTTGCTTTATTTCAAATAGTTCCTGGTGATCCAGCCTTGGTTATACTGGGTATAGATGCAGAACAAGAGCAAATAGATGCCCTAAGGGCAAAGTTTCAAATGGATTTACCTGTATACGAAAGGTATTTAAACTGGATAGTTGGTGTTTTAAAAGGCGATGCAGGGGAGTCGATTAGATTCTCAACACCAGTTATTGATTTAATAAAAAGCAGGTTACCAGTAACTATATCCCTAGCAGTACTATCTATTGGAATGGCTATTATAATAGCCATTCCAATGGGAATTCTTGCTGCTAGAAATCAAGGTAAATGGAGTGGGTTTTTAATATCGGTTTTTACTCAGTTGGGAATGGCAATACCCTCATTTTGGCTGGGGATAATGCTAATTCTAGTCTTTGGGCTGAAATTAAGCTGGTTTGCTCCTGGTGGGTACGTGCCTTGGAATGAGAGTATTACTGGTGCACTACGTTCATTGTTTTTACCTGCTGTAGCTAATGCAATACTTGTTATTGCAGTTATAGTAAGATATTTGAGAACTACTGTCATTGAGCAACTTAAACTAGATTATGTTAGAACTGCTTACAGTAAAGGCTTGGAGAAAAAGTATGTTGTATACAAGCATGTTTTAAAAAATGCTTTGATTCCAGTTATTACAGTTCTTGGAATGCTTATAGCAAGTGTTTTAGGAGGTAGTTTGGTAATTGAACAGGTTTTTTCTTTGCCAGGGCTCGGAAGATTATTGGTTTCTTCTATAAGTTACAGGGACTTTCTTTTAGTGCAAGGAGTAGTTATGTATATCGCCATTGCAGTAATACTAATTAACTTTATAGTAGATATATTATATAAGGTAATAGATCCTAGGATTAAACTAAGGTAGGTGTAGATATGGAGTTTAGAAAGAATATATCCTTCTATATTGGAGCTTCACTGGTATGTATTTTACTATTAATTATGCTTGTTAGCTTTTTTTATACACCTTATGATGTAAACAATATGGTAGTAAGCGATAGATTTCAACCTCCTAGCTCAAAGTATTTATTAGGAACAGATAATTTTGGAAGAGATATTTTAAGTAGAATAATGCAAGGAACTCAAACAGCATTTTTGGTAGGTACATCATCAGTGGTTATTTCTATGGGAATAGGTGTAATGCTAGGTGCGTCAGCAGGGTATTTAGGAGGATGGATTGATGAGATAATCATGAGGATTATTGATGCTTTGATGGCATTTCCCACTATTTTGTTGGCTTTAGTATTTATAGCTATATTTGGCCCAACCACATTAAATACAACTATAGCCATAGGAATTCGGGGAATTCCCACATTTGCAAGAATAGCTAGAAGTGGATTTTTGCAATTTAAGGAGATGGAATTTGTTAAAGCAGCCCAGTCAATTGGTGCATCCAAACTGAGGATAATGTTTATTCATATACTTCCTAATATTATTTCGCCAATAATTATTTCAGCATCTCTTGCATTTGCTACTGCTGTATTATCAGAAGCAGGCTTGAGTTATTTAGGTCTTGGAATACAACCTCCAGATCCTAGCTGGGGAAGAATGCTTAAAGAAGCACAAAGCTATTTGTCAAGAGCTCCTTGGTACACCCTATCTCCTGGAATCATTATAACTATGGCAGTATTAGGATTCAATCTTTTAGGTGATGGTATTAGAGACTTAAGAGATCCAAGAAGATAGGGGGATAATCATGAGGCGAAATTTGCTTGAGGTAAAAAATTTATATATGGGATTTCAAATGAAAGAAGGATTCTATCATGCTATAGAGGATATTTCTTTTAACTTGGAGGATGGGGAAATATTAGGAATTGTAGGAGAATCAGGTTGTGGAAAAAGTATTACTTCTTTATCTATCATGGGATTATTACCAGATGAAGCAAAAATAACTGAAGGTGAAATATTGTTTCAAGAGGATAATATCTTAGAATATGACGAAAAACAAATGAGAAGTATAAGGGGAAATAAAATATCTATGATTTTTCAGGAGCCAATGACATCTTTGAATCCAGTTTATAAAGTGGGAAAACAAATTTCTGAGAGCTTAATCCTACACAAGGGCTTATCTGAAAATGAGGCAAAGAAAAAATCTATAGAAATGATGACAAAAGTAGGACTACCTCAACCAGAAAGAATATATAATGTATATCCCCATGAGTTGTCTGGAGGTATGAGACAAAGGATTATGATAGCTATGGCATTAGTATGTAATCCTAAACTTATAATAGCAGATGAGCCTACAACAGCTTTAGATGTTACTATTCAAGCCCAAATACTAGATTTAATGAAAAGTATAAATAAAAATATTGGAACAACAATAATAATTATATCTCACGATATTGGAGTTATTAGCAATATATGTAGCAGAGTTATTGTAATGTATTCAGGACAAATAGTTGAAATAATAAAGGCTGAGAATATGTTAGATAAAAATAGACATCCCTATACTATGGGATTGATAGCTTCAATTCCTAGCCCTCAGAAAAAAGGAAAAGAGCTATATATGATTCAGGGAAGAGTACCTTCTATAACTGAAAAAAAACAAGGGTGCAGATATGCTCCCCGTTGTCCATATGCCTTTGACAGGTGTAGCTTCGAGATGCCAAATATCTATGAGGCTGAGAAAGGCCATTATGTAAGATGCTTTTTACTAGAGAAGAAGGGGGCTGAGTAAATGTCATCAGCAGAAGCCTGTATTCAATTAAAAAATCTTAAGAAACATTTTCCAATCCCTAAATTTAGACCTTGGGAAAATCGACAATATGTAAAGGCAGTTGATGGAATTTCCTTGGATATTTATAAAGGAGAAACCTTTGGTTTAGTAGGAGAAAGTGGTTGTGGAAAATCTACAACTGGATTAATGACAGTGGGTTTATTAGATCCTAGCGAAGGGAATATTCTTTTTAATGGAGAGAATTTAACTACTAAGAAATTTAAGAATAAAGAGATACGAAAAGATATACAGATGATTTTTCAAGACCCATATTCCTCATTAAACCCATATAAAAAAATTGGATGGATGTTAGAAGAACCTTTATATATTCAGAACTGGGGTACTAAAAAAGAAAAACACAAAAAAGTAGAGGAAATGTTAGAAACCGTAGGCTTAGATTGTAAAATGTTTAACAGATATCCCCATGAACTTAGTGGGGGACAGAGACAAAGAATAGGGATTGCAAGAGCTGTAATGTTAAATCCTAAAGTTGTCATAGGAGATGAACCAGTTTCTGCATTAGATGTATCAGTTCAATCACAGATATTGAATTTAATGAAAAACTTACAGTCAAAATTTAATTTAACATATCTATTTATATCTCATGACTTAAATGTAGTTCATTACATGAGTGATCGTATAGGGGTTATGTATTTAGGGAGATTAATGGAGCTGGCAACAGTAGAATATATATATGATTCTTCTCTACATCCATATACACAAGCACTATTGTCTGCAGTTCCTAAATTAGAAAAAAATGCAGGTCAAAAAAGAATAATGTTAGAAGGAGATGTGCCTAATCCAGCAAATCCTCCTACAGGTTGTTTATTTCATCCGAGATGCTCATATGCCTTTGAAAAATGCAAGAGTGTTTCTCCTCAGTTGAAGGAGGTTAATAAAGGTCATTTTGTAAGTTGTCATCTTTATGAATAAAAATATATCATATGGAAGTAACTGAAAGGAGTTATACGGTGAAGATTGGAATAATATCGGATATTCACATAGATACAAATAATGAATTACTTATGGAAAAAGGACAAGAGGAAAATCTTTTAGAGACGTTAATCCAAGTAATAAATGAAACGGATATTGGTTTAATAATTATTGCTGGAGATATATCTAGTGACCATGAAATGAGTATAAGAGCAATAAAAGAGATAGAAGAAAAGACAGGCAGAGAATGTTTATTTGTACCTGGTAATCATGATATCTGGAAGGAGAAACATCCTCAGATAAATGCCTGGGGAGCTTATGAAAAGCTTAAGAAAGTTAAAGGTAATTTGGCTAATGGACCAATCCAATTAAATGATGATTGGGTAATAATCGGGGATATAGGATGGTACGATTATTCCTATGGAGGAAATGAATATACCACAGAGGATTTTGACAATATGGTTTTTGGAGAAAGAGTTTGGCAGGATAAAATTAAATCTATTTGGAATAAGTCTACAATAGAAATGAATGATTACTTTTATAATAAAATTGTTAATCAACTAGAGCATAATAAGGGCAAGAATATCATACTAGTAACTCATGTAGTACAGCATAAGAGTTTTATTGTGCAAAATCCAAATGATATGTGGAACTATATGAATGCTTTTTTAGGAAGTAGCAAATATGGTGAATTAATTTATTCGTATCCTATTAAATATAGCATTTTTGGACATGTGCACTATAATAAAATAGAAAAGATAGAGGATACTACATTTATTTGTAGTTGTTTAGGGGATGCTAAGGAATGGCCCGAATTATTTGAAGGGGAAGAAAGTATAAGCGAAATAATAAAAAAAGCTATTAATATTATTGAAGTAGATTAGTAAGCTTAAAAAAAATTACACAAAAAAATAGTTTTTGGAGGGAGCAGTATGATTAGGATAGGAGCTTCTACACTATCGCTGTTTAATAATAGTTTGTTAGATACAATATATAAATTAGGCAAGATGGATTTTAATTTGGTAGAGGTGCTTTGCGAATCTCCTGAAGCTCATCCAGATGAACTATTATTACAAAAAAATATATTAAAAGATATAAAGGAACTAACTAATGAACTAAATATAGACTTATTATTACATGCACCTATATCAGATGTAAATCCAATGAGCTCCAATCCAGGAGTGCGAAAAGAAGCTCAACGCCAGCTGACTCAGACTATTTATTTAGCAAAAGAGTTAAGTTGTAAAAGAATTGTCTTTCATATAGGTGGTAGACCTAGCATGGGAATGTATGATGTTGATAAGGCAAGGATCGATTGTTTAGATGTAATAAATGAAGTGTTAAAAGTAGCAGAAGATTTAAATATTAGGGTTTTATTAGAAAATGATCCAGTAAAGAAAGGTTTAGGTGCCATAACACCATCAGAGTGTATGAATATAGTATCGGCTTTTGGAGGGAAACTAGGATTTTTGCTAGATATAGGTCATGCAAACATGCTTGGTGAATCAGGAAATATAGACTTTATATCTTATATGGGAAAACTAATAGAAGGAGTTCATGTCAGTGATAATTTTGGTCAAATGGATGAACACTTAGGCTTGGGATCTGGAAATATTGACATAAAAAGTGTAGTTAAGAAGCTACAGGAGGTTTCGTTTAATGGTGAGATGGTTATAGAAGTGATGAAAGAAGAAGATTTATTAAAGTCTAAGAACCTTCTAAGTAAAACAATTCAAGAAGTAGAAGAAAATAAGAATATATAAGACTTACTAAAAGAGCTAAAGGCTAAGAGCCTCTAGCTCTTTTAAAAATAAAGATATAGAAGGGTTATTATTAGTTTTTTTCCAAGCTACTACTAAATCGTAATTAATTTTTTCTCCTTTTATATCTACAAACTTTAGACTTGAACTAGCATTAGTTTGTAGACTTTTAGGAAGTATTGCTATTCCTATTCCTGTATCCACTAATAATAAAACAGTACTGAGTAATCTCGGTTCAGCCACTATATTTGGATAAAAGTCATTATTGGAGCAAATTGACAATGTTTGAGCATATCCTTGGGGAGATTCTTTTCTGTTTTGTACTATGAATTTTTCATTGGATAAATCCGTAATATTTATTACATCTTTATTTGCAAGGGGATGTTCCCGGTTCATTACTACAGAAATAGTCTCCTTAAAAGCATTTATACCCTTCAAATCATCTATTTGATTTATGGCAAAAGAAAATGTAAATCCTACATCTAACTCTCCTGTATTTAATGCCTCTAGGAGATGTCCCTGGCTATACTGATCTAGTTCTAAATTAATTTTAGGATAGTTACCGCGAAACTGTCTAATTAAATGAGGCATAATCAACTTTTCTGAATAACCTAAGAATCCTATGCTTAGGCTTCCTAACATACCTAATTCTGCTTGACGAGTTTTTTCTATGGCTTCTTCTGTTTTTGAAACTATATTTAAGGCTTCTTTTAATAGAACAGATCCAGCATTAGTCAACTTTACGGAACGTTTATCTCGGACAAACAACTTTACTCCGATTTTTTTCTCTAAGTCAGCTATTTGTTGACTAACGGCAGATTGTGCTACAAATAGCTGTTTAGATGCTTTTGTAAAACTTAGATGTTCAGCAACAGAAATAAAATACTTTAATTGTCGTATATCCATACAATACCTCCAAAAATAAAAAATAAAAACAAGATTTATAATGTACTTTGTCATCCTGAATGAAATGAAGGATCTCGGGTTTTTATATTTATTGCTTCTATTATTATCATTATATATCACTTTTACTTATTACAGAAATAGAATTATAATATTTTTCATTATGCTTAAAATTAGGTATGCTATAAATATAGAGTTACACAAATTTTTTAAGTTTCCATACAATGTTGAAGTGTTATATGTTAGAATATAAGTAATAGGAGTCTTAGCTTAATTGGTGTTAATCTAATTTGAATAAGTTTTTACAATTACTCTAAAAATATATTTGATAGACTTTAAATTAAAACTTAAGTAAAGGGGGAGAATGTTTTGGCAAAAATGAATGTGTTAAATGAGTACTGCAAAAGTTGTCGTCTCTGTATTGAGGTTTGCCCCAGAAAGATTATAGCTGTAGGAGATAAAGCTAATAGCAAAGGATATTTTCCAGTGATATGTACAGACCAAGATAAATGTACAGGATGTGCAATCTGTGCAATGATTTGTCCTGACGTAGCTATTGAAGTTTATAAATAATTGGGAAGGAGTTGATTTTAAGATGGAAAAAGTTCTAATGAAAGGTAATGAAATAATCGCCGAAGCATCTATTCGTGCAGGTTGTAAATTATTTTTTGGATATCCAATTACTCCATCTACGGAGGTCGTAGAGTATTTATCAAAACATATGCCTAAAAGTGGGGGTACTGTATTACAAGCTGAAGATGAAATAGGAGCTATTAATATGTGTTATGGTGCTGCAGCTACAGGAGCTAGAGTTATGACTGCATCATCAAGTCCCGGAGTTAGTTTAAAACAAGAAGGTATTTCTTATAGTGCAGCAGCAGAACTACCTATGGTTATTGTAAATGTTAATCGGTCTGGTCCAGGTCTTGGAGGATTAGGACCTGCTCAATCCGATTACTTCCAATCAACTAAGGGAGGCGGACATGGTGACTATCGCCTAATTGTATTAGCACCATCAAAAGCTCAAGAGCTTTATGACTTTACGATGGAAGCCTTTGACTTAGCTGAGAAATATAGAAACCCTGTATTAGTATTAACTGATGGTTTCTTAGGTCAAACTATGGAGCCAGTAGTTTTAAAGGAAAGACCAGAAGCTCAAGAATTTGATAAAAGCTGGACAGTAAGTGGAGCTAAGGGAAGAGAAAAACGTATAATAGCAAGTTATTCTCTAACAAATGAAATTGGTGAAGAGAACAACCTTCATTGGGAAGCAAAATTTAAAGATATGCAAGAAAAAGAGCAGAGATGGGAAGAATTCTATACAGAAGATGCTGAGTATTTAATAGTAAGTTACGGTACAACGGGTAGAATATCAAAGAGTACTGTATTAAATGCTCGTAAAAAAGGTATTAAGCTTGGTTTAATTAGACCTATAAGTTTATGGCCATTCCCGGAAAAAGCTTTTATACCATATAAGGAAAAGGTAAAAGGTATTGTAACTGTAGAGTTAAACACTGGACAAATGATCGAAGATGTTAAACTTGCAGTAGAGTGTAAGATGCCAGTACATCTTTACAGAAGACAAGGTGGTATGTTACCAACTGAGCATGAAATATTAGACTTTATTGAAGAAAAATTCAGTTTATAATAGCTAGAGGAGGTGTAGGTATATGGAAAAAGTATTCGGAAGATCCAAAGCTTTATCAGATGTTCAATTTTCATTTTGCCCAGGCTGTACTCATGGTATTATAATGAGGTTAATAGCTGAGGTACTTGAAGAATTAGATATAATAGATGAAACAATAGGAATTTCTCCTGTAGGATGTGCAGGTTTTAGTCAAGACTTTTTTAATTGCGACTTTGTTGGAGCGGCTCACGGTAGAGCTCAAGCAGTAGGTACAGGTGTAAAAAGGGCACTGCCTGACAAAATAGTTTTTACCTATCAAGGTGATGGAGATATAGCTTCAATAGGTACTCAACATGCTATACACACACCAGCAAGAGGTGAGAAGATCACATCTATAATGGTAAATAATGCACTTTATGGTATGACAGGGGGACAAATGGCTCCTACTACACTAGAAGGTATGAAAACAAGTACAAGTCCTTATGGTAGAGATGTAGCCACTAGTGGATACCCTATAGATTTACCTGAGATTGTTGCTAATTTTGAAGGTGCAGTCTATGTAGCTTCTGTATCTGTAGACTCTCCAAAGAATATTATTCAAGCAAAAAAAGCTATTAAAAAAGCTTTCAAAGTGCAAAAGGCTGGATTGGGATTTGCTTTTGTAAGTGTTCTATCAACCTGTCCAACTAACTGGGGTTTAACACCTTCAGAGAGTTTGAAGTGGTTACGTGAAAATATGATGCCTGTTTATAAAATGGGTGAATTAAAGGTAGCCAAGGAGGTAGAGAGCTTATGATGGATAAAGTAATATTAGCTGGATTTGGTGGTCAAGGTGTAATGTTTTTAGGAAAAGTTTTGGCTTATGCTGGAATGGGTTCTGATTTAGAGCTATTATGGATACCTTCTTATGGTCCAGAAATGCGTGGAGGTACTGCAAACTGTTCAGTTGTATTATCTGACGAAGAAATCAACTCACCAGTTATTGATTTAGCAGATGCTGCTATAGTTTTAAATAAACCAGCATATGATAAATTTGCTAGTAAAGTAAAACCAGGAGGAGTATTGATTGTAAATTCATCATTGGCTGAATTAGAAAGTCCAAGAGATGATATAAGGATTATTGAAATTCCTGCTACTGATATAGCAAATGAACTAGGTAACTCAAGTATTGCTAATATGGTTTGCCTAGGTGCATTAATTCCAAGTATGAATTTAGTTGATGTGGATAAGGTAGAAAAATCAATGACTGAATTAACAAAAAAGAGACCACAGCTGCTTGATGTAAACTTAGCTGCTATAAATAAAGGTATATCTTTTGTAAGTAAATAGAATGTATATAACAAAAGCTCCTATTGTAGAATTAAGACAATAGGAGCTTTATTTTTATCTATTGGTAATTAAAACGGTATACGTATTTTCCTATTAATCGTTGATGAATTATAAAAAGAATGCTATGATTTAAGAATAAACTTACAAAAATCAGTGAATGTTACAATATTTACTAAAATTAACATAAGGATCGACAACTAGTTTTTAATGGTAAAAAATGTAATGCAATAAAATAATTAATTAATTAATTATACGTATAAAGGGTGTGGATATGTGAAAATAACCATGAAAGATGTTGCAAAAAAAGCAGGGGTGACACCTGCAATAGTATCAAGAGTTATAAATGACGACCCTTCGCTTTTTATCCGCGAAGAAACAAGAAATAGAGTTTTAGAAGCTGTTAAAAGTCTTGGATATAGACCCAACGCAATAGCAAGAAGCCTAAGGACAAAGACTACAGGGACAATTGCAATGGTTATACCGGACATAACTAATCCATTTTTTCCAGAAATAATTAAAGGGGTTCAAAGAGCTGTTTCCCAAAAAGCTTTTAGTTTGATTCTAGGTAACACAGAGGATGATATTGCAAAGCAAAGAGAATATATAGAACTGCTTGTAGAGAAACAGATCGATGGCGTTTTGCTTGCGTCTTTGCATACTGATGATGAAAGTATTGATTTGCTTGAAAGATATCATATACCGTATGTTTTGGTAAATCGTATAACAAAAGACATTCAAAGCCCTTTTGTAATAGTTGACGACGTTTACGGAGCGAAGCTTGCTGTTGAACATTTAGTACAACTTGGGCATAAAAAAATAGCACATATTTCAGGACCCCTATATATTGATACAGGATTACAAAGACTTGAAGGGTACAGAAAAACACTTAATAATTTTGGTATTGAGTTCTTTTCTGAATATGTAGTTGAATCTAAGTTTGATGAGGAAGGTGGCTACAGTGCCATGAAGCGGTTACTTTCATTGGAAGATAGACCAACTGCCGTATTTGCTGCAAATGATCTGATTGCACTGGGTGCTCTTACCGCCATATCGGAGCAAGAGTTAAAAGTACCAGATGATATATCTATTGTTGGCTTTAATGACATATGGATTGCACAAAAAGTGTCTCCTCCATTGACTACCATTAAATTTGCATTGTTTGATATGGGATATATTGCTTCTGAAATGTTAATTAAAAAAATTCAGGGAGAAGTTGTAGCAGAAAAAAGAATAATTTTAGAACCCGAATTAGTTGTAAGACATTCTACAAAAAGTATCTAATAAATTGCTATTTAAATGCAGAGAATATTAAGATTTTGATGTGAATTAAAAGCTCCTGTTGTGGACAAAAGCCCAAAAGGAGCTTTATTTATGTACCCAGCATAGGAGAACTTATTGTTAATTTCTAAACATTTAAAATATTTTAATTTTTTAGAAATTAGGTATTGTAGAAGAATAGAAAACATGCTATTATTTATATAATAAATTAAATCGATTTAATTTATTATATAAATAATAGCTATTTATTCAAAGTTTATAATATAGCCCTAAACTTTCCAATAAAGTCTCAATAACTTTCGTTACAGAGAATATCCAAATTTCCCCATAAAGTCTCAATAACTTTCATTATAGAGAATATCTAATCCTGTTGTATAAAGTCTCAAAAGATACGGTTACTTGCAATACTCACATATTCGGTTTTGTTTAATTTAAATATCAGCTTAATTGCCAAGAGGTTTATTCGTATAGCATAGAGCTAGAGGTATACTATTTTTATGAAAACGATTTACTTAATTAATATTGAATGTGAAGGGGGGAGTCCGTGAACATAACAATAAAAGATGTTGAAAAACAAGCTGGAGTAACAGCATCAATAGTATCAAGAATTATCAATGATGATGTTAAAAATTTCCAATGTTTGATATGGGTTATATTGCTTCTGAGATATTGATTAAAAAGATTCAGGGAGAAATTCCAGGTGAAGAAAGAATAATTTTAGAACCAATAAGTACTGTTGTCAAGTAGAATGTGTAACACCAGAAAGTAAATTTATATATGTGTAAAATTAAGTTAAAAGCAAAATGAGTAGACATGACTAGATATTCAAAGGGGGAAGGTTGATTATGGAATCAATAAACAACAGAACAAATATTCAAAATGTTACATCGTTTTTAAAAAGGCAAGGTATAACTTTTGGTTTTATAATTATTTTAATAATTTTTTCTGTTTTTTCTCGTACTTTTTTAACTCAACAAAATATAATTTTAGTTTTACGTCAGGTTTCTATTATTGGAATTATGGCCTGTGGAATGACATTTGTGATTATTGGAGGTAACTTTGACTTATCTGTAGGATCGTTACTTTCTTTTACAACCGTTCTAAGTATAATGATTTCCAATACACTAGGGTTTATTCCTGCTCTAATTATTACTATGGTTATAGGTGTTTTGGCTGGCACATTTAATGGCTTTTTGGTAGGATATTTAAAATTAAATTCCATGATAGCTACGCTGGGCATGATGAGTGTGTATCAAGGGGTTATATATATTATTTCGGGGGGTTTATTTACAAAGTTAAATAATCCAGACACTAATCCATTTACATTTTTAGGCCGAGGATTTGTTGGACCGATACCGTTTCCCGTAATTTTTTATTTTGTTTGTGTCATAATTTTCGGGTTATTGCTTAATAGAACGGTATTTGGTAGACAAGTTAAGGCTGTAGGTGGAAATGCAAAAGCAGCTAAATTTTCAGGCATTAATGATAAAAAAGTAGTTCTAATAACTTTTATACTTTCTGGTTTAACATGTGCTCTGGGTGGAATGATTCTAGGTGGTAGAGTTGGAGCTGCACAGAATAATATGGGACTAGGATATGAACTGGAGGTAATCACAGCAGTTATAGTTGGAGGGACAAGTCTACTTGGTGGTGAGGGAAGTGTATATAAAACTGTTCTAGGGGTATTGATAATGGGGTTCCTATTTAACGGGTTTATTATGGTAGGCTTGCCATATTACTTTCAATGGTTTGCACAATGGTTTATAATTTCTGCAGTAGTTTGGCTTGATGTAGTATCTAAAAAGAAAGAAGGTGTTCTATAATGATAAGCTGGATTGATGTAGTAAAAAAATATACTATTGTTCCGATTTTGTTGTTCTTATTTATAATTTTGTCCATAGTATCAGAAAATTTTCTTTCACCTCTAAACCTAAGAAATATCGTATTTCAGAGTACCTTATTTGGCGTGATGGGAGTTGGAATGACTTTTCTTATGATTAATGGGTATTTTGATCTTTCAGTAGGAACTGTTATGGGGCTTAGTGCGGCTCTTGCAGTGGGATTACAGCCATATGGACTATTTGTTAGTGTAATTGCTGCCCTAGCTAATGGAGTAATATTTGGGTTAATAAATGGTTTGCTTGTTACAAAAGCAAAATTAAATGCTTTTGTTGTTACACTGGCTGCCATGCAGGGAGCTAGGGGATTATTGTATATATACACTAAAGAGAATACTCTTACTGGTATATATCCTGAATTTGCAGATTTTGCAGCAAATAGTTTTGGAGGAATACCAATTTTAACATGGATAATGCTATCTATGATTGTTATCGGTGAGTTTACACTTAGAAAAAGCATGCATGGACGGAATACATATGCTACTGGCGGTAATGAATCAGCAGCAAAGAATGCTGGTATTAATACAGATAGAACTACAATAACTAATTTCATATTATGTTCTCTTGCAGCATCAATAGCAGGAGTATTAATGGCAGCCCGAATGAATTCTGCTATGCCTAGTTTAGGTTATCCAGATACTAACTTGATGATTATAGCCTGTGTTGTTTTGGGGGGGACTAAAATAACTGGTGGATACGGTGGAATGCTCTACACTCTAGGTGGGGTTATAACTATAGGAATAATACAGAATGGGCTTAATTTACTTAATGTTCAGACATACTACGCCCAAGTTATAATGGGCACTATACTCATACTGATAATTTTAATGGATGCACAAATAAAACCATTTATTGCAAGGAGAATGTCCATTAATATGAGTACTAACAAATAACAGTTTGTGTAAAGTAACTGATTAATTTTCAGTTTACCGAATGCAAGTTTATCAACTTAGGGAGGGAAGGTAGTGTTTTGCAAAAAATATAAAGGAGGTGTGTTTATAAAATAATAAAACATTATCATCCGAACATTATTATTTTATCATACACTAAATGCTATGAAAAATTATTTTATTAGAAAATTAAAGGGGGATTAATTGTGAGTAAAAAAGTATTAATGCTTATTAGTATGGTTTTAGTGATAGGTATTTTATTAGCTGGATGTGCTAGTAAAGGAGAATCTTCTAGCTCTTCTACAAGTACTGAAGAAAAGGAGAAAGAAATCGTTATTGGTATGGTAGCTAACAATATCGGTATTGATACTTACCAGACTACACATGATGCAACATTTAGATCCTACGCTAAAGAACTGGGTGTAGAGGCCGTTGTACTTGATGCTGGAGGAGACGTTAACAAACAAATTAATCAGGTAATGGACTTAATGACAAAACAAGTGGATGTAATAGTATTGTGGCCTGTAAATGGTGAAGCCCTTGCACCGGCTGTTAAACAAGCAAAAGAAGCTGGATTCAAAATAGTTATAGCAAATACACCTATTGCTGAATCAGTAATGGAGTATGTTGATGCATATGCAGGTCCAGATAATTTTAAGCAGGGAGTATACGCAGGAGAGATGCTTGTAGAAGGACTAAAGGCCGCTGGCAAAGATTTATCAAACGTTAAAGTTGTTGAGTTGATGGGTCAGGCGGGATACTTAACTGCCCATGAACGGTCTAATGGAATTCAGTCTGCATTAAAAGACGCAGGTGTTGAATGTCTTGAAATACAGCCTGCCGACTGGAGTAGAGAAAAGGCTCAAAAGGTTATGGAAAATCTAATAACAAAGTATGGAACATTAGATGCAGTAGCATGTGCAAATGATAATGAAGCTTTGGGTGCTATTGCTGCACTTGAAGAAGCTGGAAAATTGGAAGGAACAGTTATTACAAGTTGTAACCAAATGGGAGAGGGTTATGAGGCAATAGAAGATGGTGAGTTGTACGGTTCAGAAGATCAATCCCCAGTTGTAGATGCAAAGCTTACCCTTGAAACTGCCATAAAGTTAGCTGAAGGTAAAAATGTTGATAAATTCAATTACTTTGATACGCCAAAGATTACTAAAGAAAACATAAATCAGTTCGAAAAGCCAAGCTGGTAATACATTAAATAACTATATGCCTTCGGAGTAGAGATGCTCCGGAGGTATAACAAATAGTTAAGGAGGTGTAAGTATGACTTTAAATAAAGCACCGATTCTTGAAGCAACCAATATATCAAAAACTTTTCCAGGAGTTAATGCCCTCGATAAGGTGAATTTAGATCTATATCCTGGTGAGGTTCTAGCGCTATGTGGAGAAAACGGTGCAGGCAAATCAACTCTTATGAAATGTGTTGCCGGTATTTATCAGCCAGATAATGGCGAAGGAGAAATAATAGTTGATGGTGAAAAAATAAATTTTAAAAATTCGCTGGAAGCAAAAAAGGCGGGCATTATAATGGTGCTTCAGGAACTTTCCCTGATCCCAGACCTTTCAGTTGCTGAAAATATTTTTTTAGGAAATCTTCAGAAAACAAAGTATAAACTTTTTGATAGAAAAGCAATGTATACTGAAGCTCAGAAGATTCTCAATGAAATTGAAAGTAAAATAGATGTAAAAGATTCAGTGGTGGATTTACCAATTGCACAACAGCAGATGGTGGAAATAGCTAGAGCTCTTAGTTTTGGTGCTAAGATAGTAATATTTGACGAGCCCACATCTTCACTAACAGAAAAAGAGAAGGATATACTTTTTAAGAATATAATAAAGCTTAAAGAAAATGGAGTTGGGATAATATATATATCCCATAAAATGGATGAAGTATTTGAAATAAGTGATAGAATAACTGTGTTTAGGGACGGGAAAAGAACAGGTACCCTTGAGACAAAAAAGGCACAAGTTTCTGATGTAGTACAATTGATGATTGGCAGAACCCTTGACGAATTCTTTCATAGAAGCAAGGCTGAAATTAAAGAAGAAGTATTAAGGGTTGAAAATTTGTCTTCTCAGGGAGTTTTTAAGGATATTTCATTTAATATAAGAAAAGGCGAAGTGGTAGGGCTTTATGGATTAGTAGGTGCAGGCAGATCAGAAATAGTTGAGACAATATTTGGTGTTAGAAAAAGTAATGGCGGAAAAGTTTTCATTAACAATAAATTAGTAAGTATAAATTCAAGTAAAGATGCCATTGAAAATGGCATAGCACTTGTACCTGAAAATAGAAAAGAGCAAGGCTTGATTATTAAAATGTCATGTCTGTTTAATATGTCAATAGCTAAGCTACCAAAGCTAAAAAAAGGCTTATTCTTAGATGAAAATGAGGCAAAGAAGTTATTTAATGAGTACAAGGAAAAGCTATCTATTGTAACTCCTGGCCCTAATCAAAAAGTTTTAAACTTAAGTGGGGGAAATCAGCAAAAAATTGTTATTGGAAAATGGTTAAGTATGGGACCTAAAATTTTGATTCTAGACGAACCAACCCGGGGTATAGATGTTGGGGCTAAAGCCGAGATACATAAATTGATTGCTAGGTTGGCTGAAAATGGAATAGCAGTTCTAGTGATATCATCTGAGATGCCGGAGATTCTTGGAGTAAGCAATCGTGTTATTACAATTGCAAAAGGACGCATTAAAGATATATTTGACAATGATGAACTCACAGAAAATCAAATAATTGAGTCTATAACAGTATCGTGATTTATAACACAATAGTAAATTATTTATATGAAAAAGGAGGTCTTTATGGATAAACTACGAATAGGTATTTTAGGTGCTGGACGTCAGGGGCAACTACATTCAAAAAATATTGCATATATGATACCTCAAGCTAAGTTGGTAGCTTTAGCTGATCCTAATAAAGAAAACTTGAAAAATATTGATATAGAAGGTCTTGATTTATACGATGATTGTGACGAGATTTTTAGCGATAATTCAATTGATGCGGTTATAATTGCTTCCTCTACTGATTCACATGAAGAAATGATTATTAAAGCTTGTAAGGCAAAAAAACACATCTTTTGTGAAAAGCCTATTGCACTAGAGATGGATGCTATAGATAGATGTTTAAAAGCAGTTAAAGATTCTGGTGTGAAATTCATGATAGGTTTTAATCGTAGATTTGATCCATCATTTACTAAAATAAGTAATATGGTGAAGGATGGAAAGATTGGGGAGCCACATATTATATCTATAACTAGTAGAGACCCAGACCCACCCCATTTAGATTATCTAAAAGTATGTGGGGGAATTTTTTTTGATACAACCGTGCATGATTTCGATATGGCAAGGTATGTAATGAACGACGAAATAGAAGAAGTATATGCCACTGGAAATTCATTGATAAGCAAAGACATAAAAGACTTGGGTGACTTAGATACTACTATGGTATTGCTTAAGTTCAAAAATGGAGCAGTAGGAAGTATAAATAACAGTAGGCGAGCTGTATATGGATTTGACCAACGAGTTGAAGTATTTGGTTCAGAAGGATTATTAACTGGCAATAATAAGACTGAAACTCAGGTTGAGTTCAAAGATAAAAATGGTGGCCATACAGATAAAAATTTATACTTTTTTAGGGAAAGGTATCCTGAATCATTTTTAAATCAAATCAAATATTTTGTTGATGCGATAGTTAATAATACAGAAACACCAGTGACGGGTAAAGATGCTAAAATAGCAGTTTTGTTGTCAATGGCAGCAAGAAAGTCATATGAAGAAAAAAGACCAATAAAGATGGATTACTCCACGATAGAATATTTGGATTAAATTTAATAAATTAATGGAAAAAGTTTGGTTAAGATAACAGCGATACTATGAAAACACTAATTAAAGGAGGAAAGTATTATGGGTACAAAGTTTAGAAGTGTAGAAGGGAAAGTGGCTATAATTACAGGAGCAGCAAGAGGTATGGGTAGGGGATGTGCAGAAGCAATGGCTGCTGAGGGGGTACATGTTATTATTGCAGATTTACTCCCACTGGTACATGATACCTGGAAAGAAATAAAGGATCAATTTCCAGAAAACCAGGGATATTCAGTACAGCTGGATGTTTCTGACGAAATGGCAGTAAAGGCGATGGTTGAAGGTGTTGTAGAAAAGTTTGGACGTTTAGACATTATATATAACAATGCAGGGATGCATGCAGGAGCATATGAAGTAGCTGATACAAATATGGAAGACGTAGATAGAGTTTTAGCAGTAAATTTCAAAGGGATATTCCACGGTTGTAAGTACGCGGCTATTCAAATGAGAAAGCAGAAATATGGAACAATTGTAAATACAGGATCGTTCTTCGGTAAAGTTGGTCATGCAGGTTCCGCAACATACGGAGCATCAAAAGGAGCTGTACATACAATGACACAAGCTTTGGCATTGGAAATGGCTCCATATAATGTAAATGTAAACGCTCTATGCCCAGGACTTGCAGCTACTGAAATGCACTGGGGATTCATGAGAGAAGAGGCAGAAGAGAGAAAAATGACCTTTGATAAACTTAAAGAAGAAGAGCTTACAACAATTCCTTTGGGTCGTTATGGTTATGGAAAAGATTATGCAGGAGCAATTATGTGGCT